>Ga0315268_10002866_pt1 | contig 19178 bp, 18 predicted proteins | sample C1_top_MG_FD_204535 | JGI IMG/M metagenome (GOLD analysis project Ga0315268, IMG submission 204535) | Sediment microbial communities from Yellowstone Lake, YNP, Wyoming, USA - C1_top | ecosystem: Environmental > Aquatic > Freshwater > Lake > Sediment | place: USA: Wyoming | collected 2017-08-01
CCAATCTTACCTTCCGGTGGATCTTCGACTGCCATGAAGAGGACATCCACTTCTGCACCGCGGACATCGGCTGGGTCACCGGCCACAGCTATATCCTGTACGGACCGCTTTCGAACGGCGCGACCTCCCTCATGTTCGAAGGCATCCCGTCCTATCCGGATCCAGGCAGGTTCTGGGACATTGTGGACAAGCACCAGGTGAACATCTTCTACACCGCGCCCACGGCCATTCGCGCTCTTATGAAAGAGGGCGAGAGCTGGGTGACCAAGCACGATCTCTCCTCGCTCAAGGTCCTCGGCAGCGTGGGCGAACCGATCAACCCCGAGGCATGGATGTGGTATCACAAGAATGTGGGCAGGGAAAAGCTCCCGATCGTTGACACGTGGTGGCAGACCGAGACCGGCGGCATCCTGATCACCGGTCTTCCGGGCGCAATCACAGCCAAACCCGGTTCAGCGACGAAGCCGTTTCCCGGTGTTGTGGCCAGCGTGGTAAAAGAGGATGGATCGCCTGCCAAGGTGAACGAAGGCGGGTACCTGTGCATTGACAAACCCTGGCCCGGCATGCTCCGCGGCACCTACGGGGACCCCGAGAACAAACGCATCAAGGAAGTGTACTTCAGCCGGTTCCCGGGTAAATATTTCACGGGCGACGGCGCGCGGGTGGACGAGGACGGAGACTTCTGGCTCATGGGCCGCGTGGACGACGTGATCAACGTGTCCGGCCACAGGCTCGGCACGGCCGAGGTCGAGTCCGCGCTGGTCAGCCATGAATCGGTTGCCGAAGCGGCGGTCGTCGGCTATCCGCATGACATTAAGGGCGAAGGCATCTATGTGTATGTGACGTTGAAGCAGGGCGTGGAGCCCACGGATGCGCTCAAAAAGATCCTGACCGGCCACGTGCGTTCGGTCATCGGACCGATCGCCACGCCGGACAAGCTGCAGTTCGCGCCGGGTCTTCCCAAGACCAGGAGCGGCAAGATCATGCGCCGCATCCTCAGAAAGATCGCACACAACCAGGTGGACGAGCTTGGCGATACTTCGACGCTCGCCGATCCGAGCGTGGTGGAATCGCTCGTAAAAGGTAAATTGTAGCTGCATTCGCTTTTCAAAACCAGATACAGATGGGCCGGAGCACATCCCGGCCCTTTTTTTGTTATTGCGTGCATGCCGGTTGCTGAGCAGAGTTGACGCCGCAATTCTTGACAGTATGCAGACCGGAGCCTATAATTAGCTCACACGATCAGCAGTTCCAGGAAAATAGGCGCATGACCCTCGAAGAGGAAAGTCCATCGATGTTCCGCAGGGAGGTTGTCTCATGAAACGATCGATCATTTTCGTATTCTGCCTTGTTTTCGCACTGTCCGCTGCTGCCGAAGAAAAGCGGACCATTGTTCCGCTCGCAGATTCTCCTGTGCTTGGTCCCGCTGATGCGCCGGTGACGATCATCGAGTTCCTGGACTTTCAATGACCACACTGTATGGCGGCCGGTCCGACCGTTAAGAAGATCCTCGACACGTATAAAGGCAAGATCAGGCTCGTGATCAAGAACTATCCCTACATCTACCGGGACTACTCGCATATCGCAGCCGAAGCATCGCTTGCAGCGCGGGACCAGGGCAAGTACTGGGAGATGCATGATATGCTGCTCAAGCGATCTCCGAAGCTCGACCGGGAAAGCCTGATCCGCTATGCCCGCGAGCTCGGTCTGGATGAAAAGAAGTTTGCTGCCTCCGTGGACGGTAAGAAGCACGCAGCTGAGATCGAGCGGGACAAAAAGCTCGCAATCGAGCTGGACCTCTACAACACACCGACCTTCTACATCAACGGTCGCAGGGTCGTGGGCGAGCGGCCGTTCGAATATTTCAGGAAGATCATTGACGAGGAACTGAGCGCGAAGCGGTGAGCGGAGAGTACATGTTGTCGGTCTGCCCAATACGGTCATGGGAGGAGCAAACGGATGACCACGGAAGAAAACAAGATGAGTCGTAGTGACTGGAAAACAGTAGGAATGCTCGTGTTAGCAGTCGTTATTATCGGTTATTTGACGGATCATTACACCTGGGCGAAAAAGCTGGGCTCATTGTTCGACTCCGTGTGGGCACTGTTTCTCATCATTGTGATAGCATTTGGATTGATCATTATACTCGTTCGCATTGTTTCGGCTCTGCTCAATAGGAAACGCAATACGGATCATCTATAAGACGAAGGCGCTTTGACACGGCACGGTGTATCCTGATATGTGCGGAGGTCCATCATGTTCGTACGCTTGTTCGTAGTGATAATATTGTCGTTGCTCTGGACAGAAACCGCATTTGCAGGCAACTTTGAAGCATTCAAGGCTGATTAGCAAGCAAGAACTGGAAAGCGGCAGCCGACGGTCACCGGTAAGTCATGCGCGTGAAGAGATCGCACTCTCCCTACCGCCCATACCCGGCGTCATTATCATCCCGAACAATATCGGGTTCCTGCACCAGTATTTCAGCGCGCTCCTGATGGTCTCGAACGGCGCGCCCGCCCTGTCCGGCCTGGTGGTCAAGGACCTGACGGCGACCATCATTCTACCGCTCGGCGACGACAAAGTCGCTGCAACAAACATGGGTGCCCCGAAATACCCCTTGTAGACCGGGGAAATACCCTCGGAGTCGGTTTGACATGCCGTGAACAAGGGTATTTCTCCGTAGATTTGATCTCTTCCTCTCTAGTCGTTAAACCGAAACAAAATAAACTTACCGCGGCCTTGCTATTCTCCGATTCATTGCTATACTTTCAATTACGATCGCATAATGTCCTGTTGAGGAGGGTTGTCCTGCCATGAACAATAGTGCACTTTCTCCCACACGCCTTTACTTCCACAGAAAGTTATTCCTTTATACATTCTTCATTATCGTCATCGGCAGCCTGTGCGGCGGAATTGGGATATTTGCGTTCTTGCCTTCAAGCCTGGGCGAAGGTTACGGTAAGGCGCTCCAGACTATTCATGGCATGGAACATGAGTTATTAGTGAAGATCATATGGCTGTTTGTCGTCATGGCTATTTTCTTTATCCCCGCGATCTCTTTTCTCCTCATGTTTTACTCCCACCGAATTGCCGGGCCGGCTTTTCGGCTTGGTCGTGAGGCAAACCTGATCGCACAAGGAAACCTGAAGGCGGACTTCCGGTTGCGCAGCAAAGATAATCTGGCCGATATCGAGGATGCTTTGAAACAGGTTGCGGTTCGTTACCGGGACACTGTCAGCACGCTCAAGAAGCAAGCCGCAACCATGGAAACACAGGCGGAATCGATATCCGGCATGGTTCAGCAGGGAAAGGACCGCGCTGCGCTCGAGTCCGCGCTTGAGGAAATATCGGGCACTGCAAAAAAAATTGATACGATCCTGTCGGAGGTCAGAATATGCTAAAGATGCATCTGTTCATCATCCTACTGATCGTATTATCGGCATGCCTCGTCTATTCAGCGCTTCAAAACAATGCCCACGATTTTGCGAGCGATCGGTGCGTCGATTGTCATGCGGTTACTCCGGTGAAGGGTGATCGTCAGACGCTGAGGATGACGGCTTCGATAGATACGTTGTGCCGCCGGTGTCATAAAAAGAATGATGATCCTTTGTCGCACCCTGTTGAGATGATTCCGGTAGATATCACGCTCCCTGCCGATCTCCCCCTGTCCTTGGAAGGGAAGATGACGTGCTCCACCTGTCATGACATTCATGCTTCGCCCCAGCCGGGTGTTGACCGCGGATCGTATTACCTGCGGCGGGCTGAAATAGGACAAGCTTTTTGCCGAGCCTGCCATAGAGACAATGCAATCATAACGGAAAAAGTCGGCAGCCATGCCGGGGCGTTGGAAGTGGCGCACATGACGTATGCCGAAGGAACAATCGGCCACATAGATAAGGTTTCCCGTACCTGCATGTCCTGTCATGACGGAAGCATTGGAACAACGGCAGAGGTAAAAACGGGCAGATGGCGGCATGGGGTTAGATTGTCGTCCGGTTATGATGCACGGGGCAGCCACCCGATCGGCGTTAGTTATCGCGGAGCGGTAAAATGGGGAGGAATGCGTCCGCTGGAGCGGGTAAACCCGAAAATCAAACTTATCAAAGGAAGAATCGGATGCACATCTTGTCACGATATATACTCTAAGCAAAATAAGAAGCTCGTCGTGTCCAATGCGGGCAGCGGTTTGTGTCTTGAGTGTCATGATAAATAGGGAGGTGGGTATGGGGGTTAATCGCCGGAGAAACTTTTTCATTCATAAAGATTTTCAGAGCAGATTCATTTTGAGGTTTGTGTCCACCACGACGCTCTGGGCAGTTGCTGCAATTGCACTTTTTGCTTATTTTTCCAAGAAACGGCTGCAGGACGCGCTCTATACAACTCATTTCAAGGTTTCGTCGCCGGGAGAACTTCTTCTGTCCTCCACCATATCAGCATATACCATTGCTCTTGTTTTGTTTATTGCGCTTCTTGCCTATGCCATCTCTACACTCCGTAAGAAACATTTGACTCCTCTTTATATGCTCAAGAAGGACATCTCGAGGATTGCCGGCGGTGATCTCGTAACAGAGGTTTCTCTGAGAGAAGAAGATGAGTTTCAGGACCTGGCGTCTGACGTGAACGCAATGCGCAAAGAACTCTGCCGGAATCTGGTTAAAATCAAGGAAGGTCAGGTTGCGCTTTCCTCGGCGATTTCCGAGCTCCAACGGGCTGTTCTCCAAGAGCAACCCGCAACAGACCATGTTGTTTCGATAAAAGAGGCTGTAGCGCGTATGAAGGAGCATCTGAATGTGTTTACCTGTTAGCATAGCCCCGATCATTCGGCTCTTCATTCTGATGTCCATGCCCGGGCAAACACGATCACCACAGCTGGGCGGATCGAATGATGGCGACCTTCTTGATTTTCTGCTGAGGTATAATATGGGTTGCAAAGAGTGCCATGCTTCGGTAGGTAGGTGTTAAAGAAGGGGGATCATGCGGAAACAGGTCGGAGAAATTTGCGCCGGATGCCATAAACTCCCCGTTTAGTATCGTGTGGTTGATATTAAGCCGGCCTTTGTCGTTCCTGCGGATCTTCCCCTTGACATACGGCATGCTTACGTGCGCCACCTGTCATGATCCCCACGGTCTTACGTGAATTCTGTATCGGTTGGCGAGATACTTGCGCCTCAGTCGTGAATCATCTGCTTGGATCAGCCAGCCCATCGGTTTTTTTTCATCCCTCTCTGAACCTATTGAGAGTACTCCTGCGCGCATAGTATCGATGTGCGGATGCCTTGCCCGGAGCATGCGTAATGTCGCCCTCAGATGAAAAATATGGATACGCCCTCGCAGGCTTTCTCAGTCACACCACCGCGTTGTACTGGACCAATCCATGGGTATGGGAGCAGTAATAGCTTCTTTACAGTTGATTTTGGATGTGGTATGTTTTTAATACGCTTAACGTCAGCATGGCCACGTCGTATCCGCCGCCACAGTCATAATACGCGGGAAAAAGCCCTAAGTCCGCACAGACCATATGAACGGAGGTTGATCATGTTCATACGCTTGTTCGTTGTGATCGTCATGTCGTTTCTCTGGGCGTGGACTGCGCACGCCGGCAATCTCGAACCGTTCAAAGCGGTCCCCGTGCCTGAACAGAACCCGCAGACCCCTGAAAAGATAGAACTCGGCAAGATGCTCTTTTTCGACCGTCGGCTTTCCGGGGACGGCACAATGAACTGCGGGACCTGCCATGACCCGGAGCAGGGGTATTCCGACGGTCTCGAGATCTCGCTCAGCTATCCGACGACCAGGAACTGGCGTAACTCGCCCACGCTGTTCAACGTGGCGTTCCAGAAGTCTTTGTTCCACGACGGCAGGTCCCTGACCCTCGAGGACCAGGCCCTGTTCCCGATGATGTCCGCGTTCGAGATGAACCGGAACCTCGATTTCGTCGAAGAGGTGATCCGCTCGGTGCCGGAGTACGTGGCCGCGTTCCAGAAGGTGTTCGGAGGCGAGGTCACGCGCGAACGCTTGGCCATGGCGATCGCTGCGTTCGAACGTACCATCATCTCCGTGAACGCGCCGCTCGACAAACACCTCAAGGGAGAAAGCACTGCTTTGTCGGATGACGCCAAAAAGGGGCTGGTGCTGTTTATGGGCAAGGCCAGGTGCGGGGAATGTCATTTCGGCGTGAACTTGTCCGACGACCGGTTCTACGCGCTGAACGTTCCCGAGAATCCGGAGCACCAGCGCGATCCGAGGATCGCTGCAACGCGAAGGTTCGTTGCCAAGGTTTCCCATTATGATGATTACCGGAACCTGACCGAAGATCCCGGCAGATACCTGGTTACCAAGGACAAAAAAGACTGGAAGGCTTTCAGGACCCCGACGCTCCGCGAGATCTCGAGGACGGCGCCGTACATGCACAACGGCATCTATGCCACGCTCGACGAGGTGATCGATTTTTTTGACAAGGGAGGGGGCAAAGGGAACCTGGTGCTCAAGCCGCTCGGTCTGAACGAGAAGGAAAAAGGCTATCTGAAGACATTTCTTACCGAAGCCTTGACCGGCGAGGTGCCGGCTATCGCATATCCAAAGATTCCGTAGGAAGACTTCCCGCCTGTTGAGGGGTCATTCTGTTTCACTCATTTGGCGAATGTAAATTTGATATCAGGACTTTTGATTATCCGTGTTTATCTGTGTTCATCTGTGGTTAAAAGATGTTTTTGGGGGATTCATGCTCACGATCGAAGAGATCATCACACAAAAGCCGCACCTCGCTGACCCGCTTCGGTTCTATGAAAAGTCGGTACGGTTCAATGACGCGGTGCACGGGTACGTTCATCCGATGCAACCGGTCCGGAACGCTTATTCGCCCGGGTCTGTAGAAGCGATCGTACATCAGTTTCAGAACATCTTTGAGCTGCCAGAGGGCAGCCTGACCCCGCTGCAGCAGGCATTGGAACTCGGCGAGATCGACTTTACCAGAATGCCCTTCCTGGAAGTCCCTGCTTTTTCGCTTCCGTATCCCGAGGATGACCTCACCATGCTTCTGTTCCTTCTGGCCAGACCCTATTTCCGCGGCCTGCGGGAACAGAATCCGCGGGACGGCGTGGCGTGGAAAGATGGCGTGTGTCCGGTGTGCAAGGCGCGGCCTGTGATCGTGTCCATGGCTTCCGGGAACCAACGGCAGCTGCTGTGTTCGTTCTGCGGGACTCCAGGCTCTGCAGACGCCACGGGCTGTGCGATCTGCTTCAGCAGTGATCCAGCGAAGCTGCATCACTATACGTTCGAAGAAGAACACGGCTTCACGGTCCATGCCTGCGATGCGTGCAGATCGTATGTCAAGGCAATCGACAACGCACTGCTGGGCAGCGCGACCCCGGACCTCGCGGACCTGATGAGCCTTCCTTTGGACATCGTGGTCCAGGGGAAAGGATACAAACGCCTTGCACCGAACGCGGTCGGCATGGTGAGGATGTCTTCGAACGGTTGATGCAGAGGAACGTCAGGAGGGAAACCGGTTTATTTGCTATCGGCTTTTTTTATGGCTTCTATTACTTTGTCATTCGCAGGGTCGAGTGACAACGCGTTCTGGAAAATACCTTTGGCTTTGGCCTTGAGGCCGGCTTTCAAATAGAAATTACCCAGTTCCATATGATACTCGACCTTCTTCGGAGATAGTTCTATTGCTTTCTCATAATATTCTTCAGCTTCGTGTCCCCGTCGCGGCACGCGCGAAAGGGTGACCCCCCGCCGGAACACATATTCTGCGTTTGCCGGATCCAACCGCATGGCCCACTGGAAGGCCTCGTCCGCACCCCAGTAATTCCCGACATTGAACCGCTTCATGCCTTCGTTGAACTGGACTTGTGCAGCCGACTTGTTGTCGGTCGCCGGCCTCTGTGCTGCTGTCGTGGTGTGGTGCTTTTTTACTCCGGTGGTGAGCTCGATGTTATATTTGTTCCGCTTGATCGGCGTACTGAGGGTCTCATACGCATCATGGATCCTGGCAAACAGCGCTTCGAGCTTGTCCTTCATGTCGCTCATCTCGGTATCGAAATGGCGGTCCGGATGATAGAGCTTGGCGTAATGGAAGTACGCCTTCTTGATCTCCTGTTCCGTGGCGCTCTTGCCGACGCCGAGCACCTCGTAGTGGTTCTGAAGCTCCAGGCTCTCATACGCATGCAGGATCAGCTTCTTGGTGACCTCGGCTGAGGCCGTTTCCTGTTCTACCTCGGCCTCTTTTTTCGTGTCAGCTTCTTTCTTGGCGTTGGACGAGATCGCATCGCGCACGGCTTCCCGCGCGAACTTCATCTCTTCGTCGCTCTTGATCTCGCCTGCTTCGGTCATCCTGAGCGCGATAAGCGCGAAGATCGCCTTGAGCGTATTGAAATCCCCGATGCCGGACAGCGTGCACAGCTCTTCGATGCTTTTCTTCCCGTCAATGAGCGAGAACACAGCCCGCTGGTCGGAATCGAGATGCGCGCTCTGGAAGAGGTGCGAGGGGTCCGCTGCGGGACGCATGACCGTCGGGAGCGGGGGGAGCGATTTGCGGACGGACTTCCAGTCAAGGTCCCGCACGCCCTCGATGATCAGATCGCCGGTGCTCATCTGGAGCGGAATGATCTCCGAGATCGGAAGGGGCCCGTTGTCGAAGATATAGTGGCCGTCACGCCAGCTGAACAGCCGCAGGATGATCTCCTTGACCTGGAGCTTAACATGGGCGACGAGATCGTGGGAGGTGAGGGCGCCCATCTCGAACAGAACAGCGCCCAGCCTCTTGCCGGTGCTGATCACGGTTTCCGATGATTTGTCAAACTGAGCTTTGGTGATCTTTCCGGTCCGCAGCAGATATTCCCCGAGCCGGTCCTCGATCAAATTCGAAGAAGCGAAGAGGATATCGCCTTCCTTGAAATAGACCTTCAGGACCGCAGTGTCACGGGCAAAGACGACGGTGCCTGATTTTTTTTCGGATCGGAGGCTCTGGAAGAGCCATGGGATGGTCCAATCCTTAATGTCGCCAGCAGGAGTGATCATGCAGTTCCTTGTTCAGGGTAATGAACGTTCGGGCAGCAGTTCGCAGTGACGCTGTGATTTTTGCTATTATATCATTTTTTCTCCGATCTGAACATCTTTTTGCAACAAAATGCTGCTTCGCGGGCATTGACTATCAATCTGCTTCTTACTATAATGGGACGTGCAAAATCCATCACCCGTATACCTTATGATGCCAACACGTTATTTCACCGGATCTAGACAAAGCGCATGAACAACCTCTTCCTCGGTATTGATATCGGATCGGTGACCATCAAGACGGCTCTTCTTGATGAGCGCAAGAACATCCTCTCCGAGACCTGCACCCGGATCAAAGGGGATCCGGCGAGTACGCTTGCGCAGGAGCTTGCGGATATCAGCCGAACGTTCCCCGAAAGCCGGACCCGAGTTGCCGGCATTACAGGCAGCGGCGGGAAAAAGCTCGCCACGACCATCGGCGCTGTGTTCGTCAACGAGATCCTTGCACAGGCGGCGTTCGTGCGCAGCTTTCACCCCGACGCCCGGACCATCATCGAGATGGGCGGCGAGGATGCGAAGCTCATCACCCTGGTGAGCGACGCCCAGTCCACCGGCAGCATGATCGAGGACTTCTCCATGAACGCGGCCTGCGCTGCGGGCACTGGTTCCTTCCTTGACCAGCAGGCTTCCCGGCTCCATTTGACCATCGAAGAGTTCAGCGCAATTTCCCTCAGATCGAAAGCTCCGCCGCGTGTTGCGGGCAGATGCAGTGTGTTCGCAAAGAGCGATATGATCCACCTCCAGCAGATCGCCACCCCGGACCATGACATTGTGGCAGGCCTGTGCTTTGCCATGGCCAGGAACTTCAAGGCCACCGTGGGGAAAGGCAGGAAGTTCCTCGCTCCCGTGCTGTTCCTGGGCGGCGTAGCAGCGAACCAGGGAATGCGCCGGGCTTTTCGCGAGGTGTTGAACCTATCCGACGACATCACGGTGCCCGAGCATTTTGCAACCTCCGGCGCCATCGGCGCCGCGCTCATGGTCAGCGAGCAGGACAACAGCACGGCCTCCTATCGCGGCGCAGCCGCACTCGCAGCTGCTGTTGCCGCAGGAGAGAAAAGCGCGGGGAGCGGAATGAGGCCGCTTGCCTTGCCCCGGGGCATCATGCCGGATCCGGCCTGCGCTGTTTCGCCGGATGCCGATGGCCGCATCGAGGCCTACCTCGGTGTTGACGTGGGCTCTGTATCCACCAACGTGGTTGTGATCGACAAGGAACTGCGGGTCCTGTCCAAGCGTTATTTACCCACGGCAGGCCGTCCGATCGAGGCGGTGAAGCAGGGTCTGCTCGAAGTGGGAGCTGAGATCGGATCGCGGGTGAAGATCCTGGGCGCAGGCACCACCGGGTCGGGCAGGTACCTGACCGGAGACATGATCGGCGCAGACGTGATCAGGAACGAGATCACTGCGCAGGCTGCGGCCGCGGCTGCCATCGACCCGACCGTGGACACCATTTTTGAGATCGGCGGACAGGACTCGAAATTCATCAGCCTGCGCAACGGCGCGGTCGTGGACTTCGAGATGAACAAGGCCTGTGCTGCGGGCACGGGTTCGTTCCTCGAAGAGCAGGCTGAGCGGCTCGGCATCCGTATCAAGCAGGAGTTCGAGGGCAAGGCATTCCAGGCCGCATCGCCGTGCAGGTTCGGCGAGCGCTGCACCGTTTTCATGGAGTCCGACCTGGTGCATGCGATGAACACCGGCTCGGGCGTTGATCAACTTACTGCGGGCCTCGCCTATTCGATCGTATACAACTATCTTAACAAGGTCGTAGCGGACAAACGCGTCGGGGACCGCATCTTCTTCCAGGGCGGGGTCGCCGCGAACCGGGCAGTGGTCTCCGCATTCGAAACGGTCGTGAACAAGCCGATCACGGTCCCGCCCCACCATGAGGTCACCGGCGCGATCGGCGTCGCCTTGCTCGCCATGCGCGAGGGCGCGGGAAGCAGCACGTTCAAGGGTTTTGACCTGAGCACGCGGGCCTACACGGTCACGACCTTCGGCTGCGCCGAATGTGCGAACCGGTGCGATATCCGGCGGGTGGTGTTCGAGGGCGAACGGCCGTTGTTCTACGGGAGCAGGTGTGAGAAGTACGATGTTAAGCGGAAAACGCTGTCCAACGGGTCTATTCCCGATCTGTTCGCGGAGCGGGATGCGCTGTTCGAGACCAACGCCGCCGGCACGCCGCCTGCGGCAGGGGCGCCGAGCATCGGACTCCCGCGGATGCTGTATGTGAACGATTATCTTCCGCTGTGGCAGACCTTTTTCAACGAGCTCGGGTATCGCGTGGTCGTGTCAGAACGCACGAACCGATCGCTGGTCAATCGCGGACTCGAGGCAACTGCGGCGGAGACCTGTTTCCCTGCCAAGGTAGCGCTCGGTCATCTCCAGGACCTGATCGACAAAAAAGTGGACCTCCTGTTCATCCCCAGTTTTATCCGGTTCCCTGGAGTTGACAAGGGTGCCATGGCAACGCAGGCTTGTCCCTACGGCCAGGCATTGCCCTATATAGCCAAGGCATCGCTGCGCTTCGGCAGCACGAAGACGATCGAGCCGGTCCTGTACCTGCAGGACGACCGCCACATCGACCGGAGCATGCAGCAGATCGGCAAGATCCTGGGAAAGGACCGGGCTGCGGTGAGGCGCGCGCAGCAGCTCGGTCTGCAGGCACAGGAACGCTGCTCCCGCGCGCTGAAAGAGCGCGGCCGGGAAGCGCTCGTTGCTCTCAAACCCGGAGAACGAGCACTCGTGCTCATCGGCAGGAGTTACAATACCTGCGACCCGGGCCTGAGCATGAATCTGCCGTCGAAGATCCGGGACCTTGGCGTGCAGGCCATCCCCATGGATTTTCTTCCGCTCCACAGCCCTGACCAGGAAGGCCGCGAGAATACCTACTGGCGTTCGGGCCAGAAGATCATGGCGGCAGCGAGGGTCATCCGCGATCATCCAAACCTCTACCCGGTGTATATCACGAACTTCGGATGCGGACCGGACTCGTTCATCACGCATTTTTTCAAGGAAGAGATGTCGGGCAAGCCGTTCCTTCAGCTGGAGATAGACGAACACAGCGCGGATGCCGGGGCGATCACGAGGATCGAAGCATTCCTGGACAGTCTCCGGAACGCCGACCGCGGTACACGGGCCGGGTCGTTCGCTGTCCAAAGCAGGGCCGGCAGTCCGCTCCGCGCGAAGACGGTCTACTTCCCTCCCATGACCGACCACGCTCATGTGCTTGCCGCCGCGTTCCGCGCATGCGGGGTGGAGGCCGAGGTGCTGCCCGAGTCGGACAATGAGACGGTGCGGATCGGCAGGGAGCACAGCTCGGGCCGAGAGTGCTACCCGCTTGCGCTTACCACCGGCGATATGATCAAGGCCACCCGCAGGCCGGGCTTTGTGCCGGAGAAAAGCGCATTCTTTATGCCCGCGGGCAAAGGCCCATGCAGGTTCGGCCAGTATAATCGCTATCACCGGCAGGTGCTCGACAAGCTGAAGCTCGGGCATGTGGAGGTCCTGTCGCCCATGCAGGACGAGTCGGTGCATAAGGACGTGCGCATGCTTGACAAGGATTTTGTGCTCATGGCCTGGCGGGGAGTCTATGCCGTGGATATGCTGCAGAAGGCGCTCTGGGAACACCGGCCGCATGAACAGCAGAAGGGACAATCGGACCGGGTGTATCTGGCGGCTTTGGAACGGATCGCGAAGGCAGTCGAAAACAGGGCAGATCTGCTCCCCGCGCTCCGCGATGTGTACGAGGATTTTTCCGGCATCCGGATCAACGAGCGCACCAAACCGGTGATCGGCGTGGTCGGCGAGATTTATATCCGTTCGAACCGCTTCAGCAACGAGGATATCGTGCGGCAGATAGAAGCTCTCGGCGGAGAGGTATGGGTCGCGCCTATATCCGAATGGTTCCTGTACGTCAATAGCACGGCCAAAGCTTCGGCGAAGATGAATCGCTCCTGGAAAGCGCTGGTGAAGGCATATCTGATCGGTCGTGTCCAGCATAAGGACGAACTCAGGCTCCTGAGCGGGTTCAACGGGAGCCTCCGCAGCCTGCACGAACCAAGCATTGACCAGACCCTGCGCACGGCCGCGCCGTATGTCCACCATTCCTTCGAAGGAGAGGCCGTGCTGTCCGTGGGCAAGGCCATCGATTACATCAACCGCGGCGTCTCCGGCATTGTGAACGTGATGCCCTTCAGCTGCATGCCGGGAACGATAGCGACCGCGGTGCTGAAGCGGGTGCGCGAGGACCATGGCAACATTCCCCTCTTGAACATTGCCTATGAAGGTCAGGGTGATTCCCAGACCCTGACGCGGCTCGAAGCTTTCATGCATCAGGCCCGATCGTTTCAGCAGCATCAAAAAATCTAGTACGGACCGGGGGGCAACGTTGTTCAGCGGAACGCGAGGTCAGGCGACCGCAAAGCACCGATCAGGGTGGCAACCAGCTTTGACCAGTTATTTTAATTATCAGCTTGACATGATGCAGGGAAAACGGTATTCTTTTGCTTATCCGCGGAGAATTCCCGGATAATTTCAAAAAAGAAGCAGAGGAGAAACAGAATGGCAAATGGTGTAGTCAAGTGGTTCAACAACAGCAAGGGGTTCGGTTTCATCACGCAGGAGAACGGTGAGGACGTGTTCGTGCATTTTTCGGCGATCTCGGGCGACGGTTTCAAGTCGCTGAACGAGGGTGACAAAGTGACCTTCGAAGTCGTCAAGGGCCCCAAGGGTCTTCAGGCAGCGAACGTAGCCAAAGTATCCTAACCTGCAAGAAAACATATTCTCTAACCACTCCAAAGGCCCCGGAGCGATCCGGGGCTTTTTTTATTAATGAACGAGACAGATCCCTCACCATTCCTTACTGCTCATGTGACGTACTCAGGCGCAAAGGTCCTTACCGCACGCAGCGTTTACCACTCCTGGCGTTCACACCACAGTCATCTGATCAGTAATGAATGGAACGGGTAAGGAGATCCAGTGAAATTCGAACCATTCAAGTTCCATTTAAGCATCACGAGCGGTATCAAAGCGCTCGGTTACACGACCCCTACGCCGATCCAGACCCAGGCCATACCGCCGGTACTGGAAGGCCGCGATGTTATGGGTCTGGCCCAGACCGGGACCGGGAAAACAGCGGCGTTCGTGCTGCCGATCCTCCAGCGACTGCTGCAGGGACCGCGCGGAAAGGTCCGCGCCCTGATCGTTGCTCCGACGCGCGAGCTGGCAGAGCAGATCCATGTATCCATCGTCACGCTGGGCCGGGACACGAAGCTGCACAGCCTCACCATCTACGGTGGTGTAAGCGTGAACCCGCAGGTCCAGAAACTCCGCGCCGGCGTTGAGATCGTTGTAGCCTGTCCGGGCCGCCTGCTCGACCACCTCAATCAGCGCACGATCGATCTTTCGCATGTGGAAGTGCTCGTGCTGGACGAGGCGGACCGGATGTTCGACATGGGCTTCTTGCCCGACATCCGCAAAATCATCAAGCAGGTGCCTGCCAAGCGGCAGACCCTTCTGTTCTCCGCCACCATGCCCGACGACATCCGTAGACTCGTGCAGGAAGTGCTGCATAATCCCGTGACCGTGCAGGTAGACCATACGGCTCCCGCGAACACCGTGTCGCATGCGTTGTACCCGGTGGAACAGCATTTAAAGACCGCCCTGCTTATGGAGCTGTTGAAGCACACGGACACGGAGTCGATCCTGATCTTTACCCGGACAAAGCACCGCGCCAAGCGCATCGGGCAGCAGTTGGAAAAGGCCGGGTACAAGGCCGCTTCGCTGCAGGGCAATCTGTCGCAGAACCGGCGGCAGGCAGCGCTCGACGGGTTCCGCGACGGTTCGTATCAGATCCTGGTGGCGACCGATATTGCGGCGCGCGGCATCGACGTGTCATCGATCTCCCATGTGATCAACTACGACATCCCGGACACGACAGATGCCTACACACACCGCATCGGCCGGACCGGACGCGCTGCCAAGACCGGTGACGCGTTCACGTTCGTCACGCACGAGGATGAACCGCTGGTCAAAAGCATCGAACGGGTGCTGGGAAGCAGGATCGAGCGGCGCACGCTGAAGGATTTTGATTATAAGAAAGCAGCACCCGCACGCGATGCGGAATTCGCACGGCCTCCCCGGGAACCGCAGCGCAGACGGGAGCATGGAGGCGCGAAACCATCCGGCGGTCGCACACCGGGAACGCACAAGCCAGTGCATCCGGCAGCAAGGCCTCAGGGGACGGCATCGCGTCCAGCGGGAGCGCCGCATTCCGCTGGCTCGCGGACATTCAAGCCTCGCAGGCCGAGCAACCCGAGCCGCTGAGAATTGCATGAAGCAACAAAAAAGGCGGTGATTACTCACCGCCTTTTTCATTTAGCATCTTGTCTGATCTTGTTCAGCGCTATCGGATGGTTAAGGTGCGTTATGCTTTTTCCGTAGCAGCCTGTTTCTGTCTCATCGCTGCCGGTGCGGACACGACATATCCCGCGACCGTGCCGAGGAGTCCTCCCACCACGAGGCTTACCGCTGCTGCGCAGGAAATCCCGACCGCGATCCCCATGACCACCGTTGCCCGTACGAACAAGGTCGGTTCAACTGCGCCGCCCATCAGCTTCTGGAGCAGGATCAGGGTACCATAGCTTCCGAAGTAGAATCCGGGCATGATGCCGAATACCAAAAATACCAGACCGCCGATCGTTGCGCCTATCTTCATGCCTGCTTTTACTGTTTCGTTCTTCATTGTCGTATCTCCTTTTATCAGCCGCAGCTGTAATGTATGGTTCCGTTCAATCGTGTCAATTATTTTCTGACCATAAGGGGTGCTTCTGTTCCCTGGCTGTGTGCTGCCATACTTACTGCCTTGCCCAGGAGCCAGCCGGTCGAGGACGTTGCAGTAACGATCGCGATGCCGGACACGACAACGCCGACCAGCATAGATGCCAGAACAACACCTCTTGAGATGATCCCCGCCTCCAGAGGGAGGCCGAAGAGCATGCCTGCGAATTTGATCCCTGCTGCGCCGCCCAGGAGGCTGCCGGGAAGGAGGCCAAAAAGTGTGAAGATCACTAGTCCGGCACCGGCACCGATGTATGCTGCTTGTCTTGAGAATGAGTTGTTCATGGTGTGTTCTCCTTTTTGTTCAGTCTTGCCAAGGGATATTGCATCCAGCGTGCCAAAATATAACTGATTGAATTTGTGGAAATGTGAGTTGTTTGTGCTTTTGCAGGGATGAGAAAAACAGGGGAGCGAGTTATACAATTGCAAAAAAGAAAGATGGTATGAGGGGATAGAGCAGTAGGCGCCAACAGGTTTATTGGTCAGCGAAGACTCGGTTCAGGTAAAGAGCAGGACAAACTTCTCGAAGATCTGCTGGTGAAAGTGGTCCAGCATCTGTTCTTTCATGAGTTTGAGAGCAGGGAACGTGTCAATCCGTTTTTTATAGGACCGTTCCGCAGTGAGCGCGTCGTACACGTCGGCGATGCAGCAGATGCGGCCGTAGGTATGGATCTCATCTTTTCGCAGTTTTCGCGGGTAGCCGCTGCCGTTCTCCCGCTCATGGTGCTGCATCACGATGACCATGCATTCCTCGGTCAGCTGGTTGGTCTCCTTCAGGATCTTGTACCCCTGGAACGGATGGGTCCTGATGATCGCCATTTCATCGTCTGTTACTTTTCCCGGTTTGTTGATGATGGCCGGATCGATACGGACCTTGCCGATGTCATGCAGGAAGAACCCGGCGCCAAGCTCATGCATGTCATGCCCGTCGGAGCCGCGGAACAGCGCTTTCGCGAGCATGACTGAAAAAACGCCCACGTTGACCGAATGCGTATAAGTATAAAAATCGTAGGACGTGATCTTGAGCAGCTCCTTCGAGGTTGCATCGTCGGAAAGGATCAGGTCCACGACCTCGGAAATGCCTTTTTTCGCCTCGCTGATGTTCTCTGCCTTCGGGTCCTCGAACAACCGCTCCACCAGCACGCGGGAAGACTGGTACACGATCAATGACTTTTTCTGCGGCGACATCGTCTTGTCGTGGATCGCCTCGCGCAGGTCAGGAGGGACCAGGGTCTCCGGCATCCAGAGCGCGGGGGGGGTGTTCACGAGGTCTTGTTGAGTTAGTTTCCCAGTGACCGCAGGGCTCCCCAGAGAAGTGTCGATGATGATCTCCTGAATGCCGTAGTCGATGATCTTGTCGATCTGGTCCTGGGACTTGATGACGAACTCATTGGTGAAAAAAGGGTGTTTGAACCAGGACACGGGGAGAACGACGAACATGCCGACCTTGAGGTCTTTTACTTTAATGGTCGTTTGCATACGTTATTTATTCTACCATAATTAAAATAAAAGGCACCCCTTTTGGGGTGCCTTACACTGTTCGTGTCAGCAGCTGACTATGCCCAGCGAGACTGGCGACTTGGCTTGCTGTTCCTGAAATCGCCGGTTTTGCCGCCTTCGCTCCGGAAACTTCTCTTTTCATCCCTGGAGATCTGGGTGTCAGCAAAGGGCTTGCGGCTGGGTCTGGTGGCGCTAAAGGAATGTTTCGGAGCTGTTCCCTGGCCGTACCGTTTGCCGGTTGAGGCGCCCTGGAAGCGTTTTCCCGATGCCGGGACCGAGGGACCACCGCTGCCCGAGCGGCGGAGCGGACGTGCAGGCTCCAGTCCGGCGATCACCATCTGCGGGATGGACTGGCCGATGTAGCGTTCGATCTGGCGCAGGGAATCCACTTCCTTGCCTGAGGCGAAGGAGATGGCGATGCCCGTGGCGCCGGCCCGGCCGGTGCGGCCGATGCGATGCACGTAGTCCTCGGCGTTCTTCGGCAGGTCATAGTTGATCACATGGGTGATGCCGGTCACATCGAGGCCGCGCGCTGCCACGTCCGTGGCCACTAGCAGACGGACCTTGCCGCGGCGCATGTTCATGATCGTCCGGTTCCGCGCGTTCTGGTTCATGTCGCCGTGCAGGGCGGCCGACGAATGGCCCTGCGCGCTCAGTTCGCGCGCAAGCTGGTCAGCGTTCCGCTTGGTTCCGGAAAAGATGATGGCCCTGGTCATGCCGCTGTCGGCGATCAGGTGCTTCAATAATCTGTTCTTGTGCTGCATGTCGTCCGCAACATTGAGGCGTTGTTCGATGGCTTCCAGTGTGGCCTTTTTGCCGGTGATCTCGATCCGCACCGGCTCTTTCAGCAGCCGCTGGGCGAGCCGTGCCATGGAATTGTCCCAGGTCGCGGTGAACAAGAGGGTCTGCCGGGTCTCCGGCGTTGCCGATGCGATGGTCTCCACTGCTTCGCTGAAGCCCATGTCGAGCATGCGGTCCGCTTCATCGAGCACGAGCATTTCCAGGCGCGAAAAATCGATGCGTCCGCTTTCCATGTGGTCGATGAGCCGACCGGGCGTTGCTACGATCAGGTCCACCGGCTGGGACAGGAGGCGCTGCTGTTCGAAGTAGGGCATGCCGCCGAGGATCACGCCGCTGCGGATGCGCATGAACTTGCCGTAGATTTTGACAGCGTCGGTGATCTGGTTGGCCAGCTCCCGCGTGGGTGTCAGCACGAGGATGCGGGGACCCTTGGATTTATTGGATGCGGTCGAAGGTGTCATCAGACGCTGGAGCGCGGGCAGCACGAATGCCGCGGTCTTACCGGTGCCTGTCTGGGCCGAGGCGATCAGGTCCTTGCCTGCGAGCGCCTGCGGAATTGCCTTGGCCTGGATCGGCGTGGGCGCGGTATAACCGCAGAGCTGTACTGCTTTGAGGATCGGTGCTGCGAGCTGCAAGTTTTCAAAAGACATTGTGTTTCCTTTCACAGGACCACGGTCGTCGTCAACGAGGGTCATCAACAGGCCCCGAACCATGAGTGCTGCAGATCAAGCCATGAACGACGTTGCCGGATCCCGGGATACAGGGGCAGCGTTGGTCAAGCTTGATTCAGCGGGCATCATGGTCAAAGGATCTGACGATGCGCTCTTTGCGTGACACAGTGGTCAAAGAGGGTTGCGTGCAGGCCGCAGGGAAACACAAGTATCCCTGAGAACGAAGACGGCGCCAGCACAAATATGACCGGCATAACTACATCGTTCGCCAACCATAAGTGCTGATGCAATTTCAGATGGAAGCTGAAAGCA
>Ga0315268_10002867_pt1 | contig 19177 bp, 18 predicted proteins | sample C1_top_MG_FD_204535 | JGI IMG/M metagenome (GOLD analysis project Ga0315268, IMG submission 204535) | Sediment microbial communities from Yellowstone Lake, YNP, Wyoming, USA - C1_top | ecosystem: Environmental > Aquatic > Freshwater > Lake > Sediment | place: USA: Wyoming | collected 2017-08-01
TCAGGAGGTCGAACGAGTTGCTGCAGATATTTACTACTCTGTCAACCGCGAAGTTGACCTGATCGATGTGCATGACTGGCACTTCGTTCCAGCCGCCGCGAGCTTGAAAAGAGCTTTGAGACTCCCGTTTGTTTTCTCGATCGACAGTCTTGAAAATCATCGATCTCATGATTCCAACGCGCCTTTGAGCCTCTCAATAAAGAGCATGGAGTCTTTAGGCGCCAACGAGGCTGAGAGAATCGTGGTCAAATCTGATTGGATGAAACAGGAAGTAGAGCGGAACTTTAAGTCTCCGCTTGAAAAGGTAGATGTCGTTTCCCCAAATTCAGCCGACTGGATTGAGGGAATTCTCGGCGTCTATGAAAAGAGCGTGAAGGTGATTGCTGCCTGAACAAGCAGCTTCGAGTCATGATGCTTACATGGGAATTTCCCCCCAGGACGGTTGGGGGTATCTCTGCTCATGTCTACAACTTGTCCCGTCAGTTGGTAGACCTGGGAGTCGATACTTACGTTGTGACCTGTGATTTTCCAGGGGCGCCCGAACGTGAGGAAGTTAATGGTGTTCACGTAGTTCGAGTGGACTCGTACAAGACGCCTTCTCCAGACTTCGCCACATGGGACTATCTGATGAACGTAAATTTGCAAAAAGAAGCGGCAACCATTGTCAGCGGCTTGGATGGGCATGTTGATTTGATTCATGCTCATGACTGGCTTGTAGCCAATGCCGCGCTAGGGCTGAAACACATTTTCAGAATTCCTTTAGTAGCTACGATACATGCCACCGAAATCGGGAGGAGAAATGGTCTTCACACGGATTATGAAAGGATGATCCACCAAACGGAGAATTGGCTCGTGCACGAGGCTTGGAAGACCGTGTGCTGTAGTCGGTACATGTCTTCTCAGGTGCGTTGGGCGTATGGGCTGCCAGAAGAGCGGATCATGATGATCCCGAACGGCGTCGAAGCAAACGAGTTTGAAGAGGTCTTTAACAAGCCCGAGTTCAGAACAAAGTTTGCACTACCAGTTGAAAAAATAGTTCTCTTTGTTGGACGTCTCGTCTACGAAAAAGGCGGTCAAACCTTGATCAATGCCATCCCCAAAGTCTTGGCTAGGGCAAATGCGAAATTCATTATCGTTGGGGATGGAGGAATGAAAGATTTCCTCATGGGGCAAGTTCGCAACATGCGGCTGACTCACAAGATTCTTTTCACCGGTTTCCTAGATGAACAGAGCTTGAGGTTTCTATACAGGTGTGCCGATGTCTGCGTGGTTCCTTCGCTTTATGAGCCGTTTGGCATAACCGCGTTGGAAGCGATGGCGGCGAAAACGCCCGTCGTGGTCTCAGACACGGGAGGGCTCGCGGAGATCGTTGAACACGACAAAACAGGGGTCAAAACTTTTGCAGGCAACGCAGATTCGCTCGCGTGGGGCATAACAAGGGTCTTGCTCGATCCGGGTTATGCTGAATGGATTAGGTCGAATGCTTACACCAAGGTTTTAGAGGCCTACAATTGGAGGAGCATAGCTACAGAGACCAAGGCTCTTTATGAGAAAATCCGCGATGAATATACAGCTGGTCACTGGAAACCTACGTGACACCGCAAAGGCTAGACACTTCTTTGACCGTTTCTCTTGCTCTAAAGGAGCAGATTGTTGATCGATTTAGCCAATCTTGGCCTCCCCACCAAAAGTTGTCGCTAGACTCTGCAAGGAGAAGCCACCTCCAAGCTCGTTGAATGGCGGCCTTGGCTTCAGGTGAACAATCATTGCCTAGAGCCTTGACTTTCCCGTCGATTTCATGAACCAGTCGGCTGGTCTCTAGAATGTGAGTCCAAGTTTTCTGCCTGTGCTCTCCTTCAGTCCACTTTAGAAATCTTCCATCATCAGACGTATCCGGAACGTTCCAGCTGCCGTCTTCTACAGCAACCGTGTCTTGGGGAGGATGTTCGTCAAGATAATCATCAATGGTGGTTAGTTCGATGAACTTGAAATCTGGATCTTTTTCCAGCAAGTACGCAAGGGGTTCAAAGAACCATCCCCAGAAGCCTGCGTTTTCGCCAGAGTGGCGGAACCAACCGTTTTCTCCGTCTGTGGCCACCGTCAGCAGAAAATCTCCACTGTTGTGAGGTTGGACTCTTTGTTCGATTTGGCCTTTCAGCCAAACTGGGTTGTAACCACTTTGCTGCGCGTTGCTGATGTCCCTATCTCTCGGAATCACGATGATCCGTTGCCCCTCATACTCAACATAGTGAGGCCTGTACAGAAGCTCATACCTGTCCCCATCCATGTTAGCGTTCAATATGTGAGGACCGTCCACAACAACCCATTTTATACCCATTCTTGCCAGGGCGGGTATAATTTTGGCACTGAACGCAAGCTCCGGAAGCCAAAAGCCCGAGGGCTTCTCTCCAAATGTGTCCTGAAAGATTCTGATGTGCATCTCAATCTGTCTTCGACGATCCTCCTCAGGTATAAGGGGAAATATCGGGTGGAAATAACCGCATCCCGTGAACTTCGCTCTTCCCAGTTTCTCAGCTTCCCTGTACCTCTCCCATAGTCCGTTCAGTCTGGAGTCGAAGCCTACGTTGAGAAGTTCGTTCAGCTGTTCGATCAAACTGCCCGTGAAGTTCAAAGTAACTCTCGCTTTTTCGTATTTTCTAAGGATATCCGATGGATAAGTGTAGGCATGAAGAGTCTGATTGAAAACGTCACGCGCCATATCCGATTCATAAGCTGGCCCAGTCAGATTGTATATCGGCTGATGCATGTGCAAGACCACTGCAAAGTAAAGCCTGTGCTTTTCCATCAAACCACCCTTTCGAGCTTACCTACTTGACGCGCACAGATAAAGCTATTACCGCAAAATGCAGTAACACAAGCCGGAGGTGAACCTCATGTCTAAACCAACAGAAGATCAAATCACAATCCTGAAAACAATTCACCGAATTAAGAAGAGCACGCCGACAGAGCTTGTTAAGAGGCTAGGCGAACCTTACACAGTTCAGGATCTGACTGCCTATTTGAAATTGCTAGAACAGGAAAAGCTGTTAAACAGAGTTCAAGAAAACCCTCTAACATATGAATTGTCTATCCTTGGCCTCGCCGCCATAGGTGTCTTGCCTGAAAAGACCAAAAACATTGTCTTACCAGTACCCTCAGACAAGTGCTTCCTTTTTTACACTGGCGTTGGACCAGACAAGTTCACGAAGATCTCAGCTTGCAGCCTCTCAGACTTTAGAGAGAAAGTCAAAAAGGTGGATGTGAAATCGCTGGAATTTCACGTTCCAAGGGGCGACATAGAAAAGTGGGTTAAAGACGTGTTGGGAGATTCGGAGTTGTCCCAAGAAATCGGAAGCATCAGGCGGCTGAAGCTTAACGGTGAGCAGCTCAGGACTCGCATTCTAAACGCCACAGACTCTCGAATCCGCCAGCTAACTTCCACATTCTAAGGATCGCCTCGTGGTTCTGCATGCGCGTACTAATCCTGACATGGGAGTATCCGCCCAAGCGCTTGGGCAATGTCTCAGAACACGTCAACACCTTAGCTCACGAGCTCGTGAGACGCAAACATGAAGTAGAAGTGGTTGTTTTGGATGACTGGCGACAGGGATTTGAAGACGTGTACGGCGTTCATGTTCACAGAGTTGCCAATCCAGTTAAAACACATCCAATGGCCAGCATGCTCACTTACGCCGTAACTGCATCACTGCCCTTCGAAGCTGAAAGTTCAAACATCGTTTATTATCACAAGCAACAACAGAGAAGCATCGATGTCATACACGCTCATGAATGGCTCACAGTGTATCCAGCGATCATTCTGAAGCACGCTTTCAATATCCCCTTTGTATTGACATTTCATTCATTAGAAGGCCATCGATGCCATGACCGTTTCAGTGCGCCTAGCATCGCGATAAAAGAGATTGAAGACGCGGGAATGTGGGAGTCCAATGAAGTTATCACGAACACGGACTGGATGAGAAATGAGGTTTTAAGGTACTACGGTAGTGGCCACGCGGGAAAAACAAACGTTGTCTGGCCCATTGGTGAAGATTGGGTTGATCATGTGGTCTCCGTCTATCAGAAGGTCGCTAAGTGATTTGAATGCGGGTTCTTCATATTTCATGGGAGTTTCCGCCGAGAGTAATAGGAGGCATAGCTTCCCATGTTTATGACCTTTCTAGAGCCTTCGCTCGCAGAGGAATCGAGATCCATCTGACGACCTGCAACTTCCCTGGCGCAAAAGAATACGAGAACGTAGACGGGGTAAACGTTTACAGGGTTGAAAGCTATGCGGCTGGGGACTCTTTTCTGGGCTGGGCCTTGCGGATGCAGAAGAATCTGGAGAGAAGCAGTTGTGATCTCATTAACCTGATCAAGGGCGTCGATCTGATTCATGTTCATGACTGGCTCTCAGGTGTCGCTGGTATCGGACTGAAGCATCTCTACAGACAACCGCTGATAACAACGATGCACAGCACGGAATATGGAAGGAGGACAGGCATTCATAATGATCTACAGGCTTCCATCCACGAGATTGAAAGTTGGCTTTGCGGCGAATCTTGGCGGGTGATCACGTGCTCATATTACATGCGCGATCATGTCTCATGGTCTCTTCGCGTTCCAGAATACAAAATATGCGTAATACCAAAAGGGGTCGATGTTACCAAGTTCAATTTTGGTTTTGACTACTGGCAGACCAGAAATCGATTTGCCAACGGATCAGAAAAAATCCTTCTATTCGTCGGAAGACTCGTTCCTGAAAAGGGTTTAGACGTGCTAATCTCAGCGCTTCCAAATATCTTGTCAAGCGGCGTTAACGCCAAGATAGTTGTGGTTGGAGAAGGGCCTCAACGGGAACAGTATCAGCAAATGGCCAATGACTACGGATTAGCCCACAAAATCCTCTTCGTCGGATACATCGACGACTGGACGTTAAGGACTTTGTACCGAGTTGCAGACGTAACGGTGGTTCCTTCCAAATTTGAGCCTTTCGGAATTGTAGCTTTAGAAGCAATGGCCGCCTGTTGCCCGCTGGTAGTGAGCGCTGTGGGAGGATTAAACGAAATCGTGGATCATGAAGGCACAGGACTGAAAGTCCCAATGAACAATCCTGACGCTCTGGCGTCGGCAATACTGAGGATAATAAGGGATGTCGGGTTCAAAGACTGGATCGTAAACAATGCCTATCAGAAGTGCGCGTGGAACTACAACTGGAACAACATAGCCGCATGGACTGCAGGCGTTTATGATACTGTTTTGCATGAATACTACACGGGCTCCTGGAAGCCCACTAACTAGGTCAAGATCGCCACAAACATCGTTTCTTCGAACACTTTCTCTTCTCCCATCTGTTTCGCGCGCGCTGTTCAACGTGAAAACTCTAGCCAATTCGTGCCTCAAGCGGTTCTTGCTAATATTTTTGGTTCTTTCCATTCTTCTCTGAGGATGCTGAGGAGATGGAAATCAGTCCAGACTCCTCTCACGAGGACCCTTTTTCGGATATGTATTCCGCAACATTCGTTATGTATCAAGGTCGCTAAAAGAAGGAATACAGGCTCCTAAACAGTATTACTCAGGTGTAACGTCTTGAGTAATCCGCGAAGCCTCGTTCAAGCATAACTCCAATGAGGAAGACAAGCTCACTTTGAGAAAAGGTAGCCTTTCAGTCTGATAAGGCCAGCTCCGTGAATCATGACATCCCTGATCAGTCTTCTTATCGGGGTTCTCTTCGCTTTTTTCTCTTCCCACTCCACTGGAAATTCAACGCACTTGTAATTATCGTACACACTTCGGACGATTATCTCTGTGTCCCAGAACCATCCAGTGCTTTGACATTCATTTAGAAGATTCTTGATTAGTCGATTAGAGAACGCTTTGAAGCCGATTTGGTGATCAAACACGTGATCTTTGAACATCATCCTGATGAGCGTGTTGTAAGCTCTTGACACGAGTTCCCGCATGAATGGCCGGTGGACTTTAGCGCCTTCTATGTATCTTGATCCCGTGGCCAAATCATTTCCTTCTCTTATCGAATTGATTAATTGAGGATAATATTTCATATCTGTAGCAAGGTCACAGTCAACGTAAACGTAAATATCGCCCTCCACTTTGTTCCAAGCGTGCTTCAATGCCAATCCTCTTCCAAGCTTCCGACTCGAATGAAGACACATAACAACGGGGTACATCCGCTCTAAGCCTTGAGCAATAACATCAGTCCCATCCGAACTTCCATCTTCAGCGATCACGATGCGGAACTCCTCACCGAGCAGTGGAGTTTCTTGCAGCAACAGTTCTACGCATTTCCTCAGGTTTTCTGATTCATTGAAGGCTGGGACCGTCACGACAATCAAAGGACCACTAGCCTGTTCGTATGGCGATAAGTGTGACCCTAACAAAATAAACTTTCCAATCTATCCTCTCGGCATTAAGTCACATCGACACTCCCAAATCCTTCCAGATAAAAGCCTTAAAGGTGCTCGATATTGTTAATGTATTTATGAAAGTCAGCTGGCGTTACTCGAAGCAAGAGTGATAAGAAAATAAAGTGGCAGCAAGTGAAATAAAAGTGATCCAGCATGAAAACAGAGCGGTTTTTGCCAAGTCTAACGAAACTGCGCCGGCGCGAACGTTTTTGCTCATTTCTGAAGGAGAATATCCGGTTCGTTTATCCCGTCTTAATCGTTGTTTCTGCAAAACTATTGAGTAGCGTGTTTTTGTACTATTCTCTTAATCTGAGCTCAACAGACACGGCGTATCTAAGCGCTTGGGGCAAGAGCCTCCCTCATCCTTCTCGTTGGCCGTTCTTATACATTGGTTGGGACAGCGGTTGGTATTTTAACATAGTCTACAGAGGATACAACACTCTGCAGCCATACGCTTTCTTTCCAGGGTACCCGATTAGCATTTACTTGTTCAACCTAGTGATTAACGATATTTTTGCATCAGCCGCCTCTGTCTCCATCATACTTGGCGTTGCATGGATCCCGTTCTTTCAAGCAATCGCAGAGCATTACATGACCAAAGAGGCAGCTTCAAGAACTACTCTCTTAATGGCGTTCTTCCCGTACGTGTTCCTGTTCACCACTGTGGCGTACAGTGAGTCTCTGTTCCTATTCGCATGTGTAGCCTCCTGGTATTTCTATCTGAATCGCAACAAATTCGAGTCAAGTATTTTCGCAGCCATTGCCACACTAACTCGGATGGTGGGCATCATAATCGTCTTGCCTATGCTTTTGGATATGCTCCGCAAACGAGAACACAAGCGCCTGCTCTATTTCCTCGTTCCAACGATAGCCCTCTTTTCTTGGCTTGCCTACTGTTTCGTCAACACCGGCGACTGGCTTGCATCCATAACTGCTCAAAGCAAATATTGGACTATGTACTCATTTCCTAAATGGCTGATTACCTATGTTTCAACTCAGAGAATGACTGATGTTCTCTCTGAAACTAGCGGGGTGATATTGATAATTCTCACATGCATTTTCATCTACCTTGGCAGAAGAGTTGATTGGCGTCTCACAATCTACTCTGTCGCTTCTTTCATGGTTATTCTCTATTTTGCTTCTATGTGGTCGGCAAGTCGTTATCTGTCATTCATTTTCCCCATTTGGATATACTTGGGCACTCGAACTCTACAATTCAAATGGAGGAATATACTCACGGCCGCTCTATGCATCATCTTTTTCTCCATAGCGGTCTTCCTCTGGTACAGATTCTTATTGTCAGAATGGGTGGCTTAACTGCCTGTTTCGCGCGCGCTTCAGACCGAGTAAGCCTCAGCGCGCGCTTGCGTCGCAGCAGTGTGCGATTAAGGCTAGAGAAACGTCGAACGAAAACAAAAGGCAAATCAAACACGGAAACCTTCTTTCATAAGAGTATCAAAGTAGCAGTAGAGAGCGGTGTCCGATTTGACTGAAGATGTTTACAGAAAACTTGCGCGGAAACTCGACGCGATCCCCAACGGGTTTCCTCAAACTGAGAGTGGCGTTGAACTGAAGCTCCTCGCTAAAATGTACACCGTTGAAGAGGCGGCGCTTGCGTCTGAGATGCGGCTGACGCCGGAAACTCCTGAAGTGATTGCACAGAGAACTGGTAGAAATCCAGTTGCGACGAAATCGTTGCTGGAAACCATGGTTGAGAGGGGCTTGATTCGAGGCAAGAGAGACGGAGAGAAACGCAAGTTTGGTCTCATGCCCTTCGTAGTAGGTGTCTATGAATCGCAGCTAGAGAGATTTGATGAAGAAGAAGCCCTCTTGTTTGAGGAATACTATGAGACTTTCGCCAAAGAGGTCCTAAGCATGACACCTTCCCTTCACGTGGTGATCCCCGTTGAGAAAAGCATTCCTTTTGAGGTGCAAGTCTTTCCTTACGAGCAGGCCTCCCAACTGCTTGAGAGATCAAAATCCTTCGGAGTCAGAAAATGCATCTGCAGGGTTCAAAGATCGTTGGTGGGCAAACCGTGCAAACATTCCGTGGAAAACTGTTTGGTTTTCGCTCCCTTTGAGGGAGCTTTTCAGGGCGCCTCAGACATAAGAGTGCTCACTAAAGACGAGGCTTTCAAAATCTTACGTGAAACTGAGGAAGAAGGCTTGATTCATTCCTCCGCTAATGTACGTGAGGGGCAGACCTACATCTGCAACTGCTGCACCTGCTGCTGCGGAATCATGCGAGGCATGCGCAATTCGGGATAGAAAACTCTGTAGCCAAATCCGACTTCTTCGCGGCAGTAAACCCTGAACTCTGCACGGGATGCGGAACCTGTCAGAAGCGCTGTCAATTCGGCGCCCCAATGCTTACAGACGGTGTATCCCATGTAAATCAAAAGCGTTGCGTCGGGTGCGGCTTATGCGTGGTCAGCTGCCCTTCTCAAGCACTGAGCTTGGTTAGAAAGCCGGAGAGTGAAAAACACATTCCTGCCCGAAATGAGGCAGAATGGAGGACCGAAAGGGCCAAAAATCGAGGCATTTCTCTTCAAGACATACTCTGAAAAGCGCGTCCATGGCGAAACGTTTTTTGGACACCAATTATCTGCTCGAGATTCAAACAGAGGGTCTTGTTCAGTCCAGAAGATTTGGCTTGGTCTTCGCAATTGTTTTTCGTCACAAGAAAACACATGCTAATCGTCTGGCACATGCACTTTGCAGTTGCTGAATTGACGTTTATGTGATTCAAAAGCGCTCGAAATTCGCTCCTAGAACAGGAAATATACGAAAAGTGCTATTAGAAAAGTCACCAGAAACGATGGAATTACGTACCTGTACATTCTGCCCAGTGTGCACTTGAAGTAGTCTGCAGTGAATGTGAAGCACAGGTGCGTCGGTGCGATCGTATATCCTAGAAAAGCGCTGATGTAAACCAGTGCAGCCACCTTGGGTGCAAAAGGCACACTGAATATGCCGGATAGGATTGAGACGCTCACAGCAACTCCGCCAGCTGGCGAGCCGGTCAGAAGTCCAAAAACTGCTGGAGCAATTATTAGCAGTAAGGTAATGTCGATGCTTCCACTTGTAACGAGTGATGAGAAGATGCTGGAAATTCCTGCTATAACCATCATGGTTCGCAGCAAGAATGCGCCATATGCTGCAAATGTGATGCCATAGATTCCCCACGTTTTGAATGGTTTGGCGAAGACCGCAAAGTCCAGCTTTGAAATTGCCGTCATGACGATCAACCCTACCAAAACCGCTATCACCACGTCAAAGCCATTTTGAGATAGACCGAACGGGATAAGAAACGAGGGGATTAAATCTAAGACGATAGCTGCAACTATAGTTGCAAGAAGCGGGGAGAAGGAAATCATAAATTCTTTGAAATTGGAGTTGTGTTTGTGCTGTTCGCCTGGAATTTGTTTGTTCTTGACGTTGGGGACTCTCCAAAAACCGACAATGAGTCCGACAACTACCATGACAGCAACGACGGGAATCTGTCGAAGGATTATCAACGGTATTGCCACCCCTGTGAGTAACGCAGTGGTTATGATAGGCGGGTTCAGCGGGTAAACGGGGAAAACGGTGTGCCTAAACCACAAGTTAACATATGCTTTCCTGTCTGGTTTCAGCTTGAGCTTTTCAGCTTCAACGTCTACGAGGGGTGCTGACATCAGCGCTCCGCCAGCAACTGGTAACAATCCAATCACCGCTGGAAGGACGCTCAACACGATTTTTGGGTTGTTGATCAGCTTACCGATGCTCTCGCTTAGCCTGTTTATTACTCCTGTCTCCCTGTAAAGCTGGCTCAACAATATGATACCAAACGTTGCCAGCACGACTGAAACCGTAGGCAAATCAACGCTGGTCTCGTAGACTGCGGCAGGAATAGTGGTCCAGTCAAGCGCCAGCAAAGCTAAGAACAATGCGGTCACGTTCAAAATCACTCCAAGATTTACGCGCTTATAGAGCAACACGACGAGAAAACAAAGTGCAGCAACAATCGCAATTGCCGGACTGACGAATCCCAATCACATACTTCCTTCTTCTTAGGACTTGGAAAAATCAAAGTACCTGCCTAAGCTCTTAATACTTTTCCTTGATTCGCAAATGGATCTTTGAATCTTATGTGGATAATTCGGCGATGTCTATACAACTTAACGTTTTTATGGTAGCCGATGATTTATCGTGCAATAGGCTGGGTGGTTTATCTAAATGCAAAAGAAGATGAAGGTTAAGAAGAGTCTGCCAGCGCTGTCAGAACTTGTCTCTCTCAAAAACAGAAGAGCATTGATTACTGGTTCAGGCTCAGGCATCGGCAGGGCTATGGCCTACAGGTTTGCCGAGGCAGGTGCAAATCTGGAACTCGTCGACATCAACGAAGAAAGCCTAAGCGTGGTAAAACAGGAACTCAAGCACTTCAATGTGGAAATCAACGTTCACAAAGTCAACCTGTCTAAAAAGGAAGAGATAGATACACTGTGGAAAAAACTAAGTGGGGAAGAGCCCAGCATATTGGTGAACAATGCGGGAATATATCCTATCAAATCCTTTCTGGATGTGGATGAAGCTTTCCTTCAGAAGGTTATGGGCATCAACCTGAACTCTGTCTTTTGGATGTGCCAACACATGATAAGAACCAGGTTGAAAAAAGGCGGGGTGATAATAAACCTTGGCTCAATCGAAGCCATAATGCCCCTAAAAGAAGGACTATGTCACTACGCTATCAGCAAGGCGGGAATCATGGTTCTTTCAAGAGCCCTAGCCAGCGAATACGGCAAGCACGGCTTCAGAATAAACGTCCTTGTACCAGGCGGAATATGGACGCCGGGAACCAGAAACTTGGCAAAAGAAGTAATGAAGTTGAAGTTAAGTGTCGTCAAGTCGGGAATAGAATACAAGATGAGAACCCCCTTAGGCAGAATGGGAAAGGCAGACGAAATCGCGCGCATGGCTTTGGTTCTTGCAAGCGATTTATCCAGCTACGTGAATGGAACACTGATAGTCGTTGATGGAGGCTTCCTCTCAGCATGAAATTCCTTGTGCCTCCATCTACCTCAGCTTAATGCATTCTGACAACCAGATGTGCTCGTCTCGTCTTGACCTCGTGTCAGATTTGAAAACAGGACATAAACAAGATTTTTTCCCGTGCGGTTAAGGTTTAATAGCAACTTCATAATTTAAGCACCGTAATTGTCTTTGGGCGACATCATATGCGGTCGTAGTCTAGTTTGGTCTAGGACATCAGCCTGCCACGCTGACGACCCGGGTTCAAATCTCGGCGACCGCACCAACCACTTTAGGCGCCTCGTGTTAAGAAGCACGCCGATCGATCCGATCGATCGATAAAACGCCCTAAGCGGTTCCGATGAGAAATCTATCCGACAAGTTCCGCTTTCAATATTCTCACATCTTCCAGAGGCTTGTCATTCTCGTCCGTCTTGACTTTTGCAATCCTGTCCACAACATCCATTCCTTGGACCACTTTTCCAAAAACCGAGTATTCAGTGTTTAACTGAGTATTGTTCACAAGATTGATGAAAAACTGAGTGTTCGCCGAATTTGGTACGACATGTCCGCCCGCGTCAGATTGCTTAGCCATAGCCACGGTGCCTCTGTCATTACTGTTGTGATCAGTAAACTCGTCCTTTATAGTGGGCACATTTGGATCTCCAAGCCCCAACCCGGTGATGTCTCCAGCTTGAATCATAAACCCATCAATCACTCGGTGAAAAAAAGTCCCATCATAATATTCTGTTTCAACAAGATGCTTAAAATTCCCCGTTGTAATAGACATATCGTCAAACAACTCAATTGTGATGTTTCCCATGCTTGTCACAATAAGAACTCTGTCTTCACCCAAACCCTTCCTGCTAGTCATACTGCTGTACGCCAACATTGTGGCGATGAAGATCACGAAAACAATCACGAAAACTGTCAATCTTTTACTGAAAATTTTAGACTTCATAAAAAAAGCCTAATCCAAGAAACATATAAACCTATTGCGACCCAGTTCAACACGTTCTCCTCTTTCCAATTAGATCCTAAAGAATCCGCTGAGTTTCCTGACGTCCTCACAACTCGCTAGGAACAGGTTTTCCACTCCTCGCTGTACAATATTCTTAAATCACGCTTCGAAGTAGCCTTCGTTATGCATGAGTGGGCTCTGGCAGAAGCGGTTGTTTCTGCGGCTTCAGAGACAGCTGAAAAAGAAGGCCTGAAAGAAGTCACAGAAGTCAAAATAAAAGTTGGCGAACTGCAACAGATAGAGCCAGACATTTTCGAGTTTGCCCTCTCACAGCTCAAAACTGCTAGGTTCAAAAACGCAAGATTCAAGATAGGAACAGTCAAGGCCAGGCTACGCTGTAGAGTCTGCGGTAATCAATGGGTCTTCAACAGAGAAGAATTGGACAAGGACACGGCTGAAGCCATACATTTTGTCCCTGAAATCGTGCACACATACGTTAAGTGTCAAATATGCGGCAGCCCAGACTTCGAAATACTTGAAGGGCGCGGCGTGTGGCTTGAAAGCATAAGAGGGGTCAAATAGAACATGGTTGACCCGCGGACCAGCATCATAACCGAAAGGATGAAGGACATACGCAACATCATAGCTGTTTCAGGCGGCAAGGGCGGAGTCGGCAAAAGCCTAGTCGCCTCAACACTCACCCTAATCCTAGCACGTAAAGGCTTCAAAGTAGGCCTGTTCGACCTGGACTTCACAAGCCCATCAACCCACCTCATCCTCGGCGTTAAAGGCATACAACCAAAAGAAGAAAAAGGCATAGTTCCACCCAAAATTCACGGATTACAATACATGTCAATAATTTTCTACTCAGCCGACCTAGCCACGCCACTTCGAGGTGCAGACGCTTCAAACGCATTAATCGAGCTACTATCAATCACCAAGTGGGAACCCTTAGACTATCTAGTTCTGGATATGCCGCCAGGAATCAGTGACGCAACTCTCGACATAATTAGACTGATAAGAAACATAAAATTCCTCATAGTCACAACGCCTTCCCAGCTGGCTTTCGAAACCGTGAAGAAACTGACAATCCTGTTAACATCAACAAAAATCCCAGTGATAGGCATCGTGGAAAACATGAAAATGAACAACTCACAATCCATACAGAAGCAAGCCGAAAAGACAGACCTAAAGTATCTGGGAGAAATTCCGTACGACATGAAAGTGGAAGCAACCCTAGGAAACACAAGTAAACTTCTAAAAACCACATTCGCAAAAAGAATTGGGCAAATAGCCACAAAAATCCAAGACCCCAACATTGTTTAGCACCTCATCGTCACGACAATTGTCGCGGGCAAATTCGTGACTATATTAAAGACAGCCTAACCATTCTGCCCCAATATCTTGGAAACCTACCACAAGCACGTTTTCTCCATCTGTGCATGGAAAAAGAGGCGATGAGCGGAGCTGAGAGTTAAAATGTAAAGTCTTTTATTGGACAACTAAGCATAACCATTAGAAAAGGTGACTTCCATGTTCAAACTCAAAGTAGCTGACGCTAAACTCTTGAGAGACATGATCACGTCAATCTCTATTCTCGTGGACGAAGCCACGTTCAAAATAGACCCCGATGGCCTGAAGCTGCGAGCAATGGACCCTTCACGAGTAGCGATGATCGACTTCGAATGGCCAAAAACAATTTTTGAAGAATACGTCTGCACGGAACCCACAAAAATGTGCATAAATATCACCGAACTGCTAAAACTCCTCAAAAGAGCTGGAAAAGGCGAAACACTGGAGCTTTCTCTGGACGAAAAAACTGGGAAATTACAAATCACGATAGCCGGAAAATACAACCGCAACTTCACGATGCCTACACTAGAAGCCTCAGAAGAAGAGGTACCTACACCAAAAATCACTTTCAACGCCAAAATCAAAGCCACAACCGAAGGCCTAAGCCAAGCAATAGAAGACGCTCAACTCGTGAGCGACCACGTGAAAATTGAAGCCGACCCTGAAAAAGTCGTATTCAACGCCGCAGGCGACCTTATGGGAGCCACGATAACCCTGCAAAAGGGAAGCGACACCCTCCTAGAGCTGGACGCAAAAGAACCTCAGAAAGCCACCTTTAGCCTGAGCTACCTGACAGAAATAATAAAAGCAGCCTCCGCAACATCCGACATCGCCACGCTTGAATTCTCTTCGGACATGCCCATAAAACTCGACTTCCAACAAGTAAAAGAAGGAAAACTAACATTCTACCTCGCTCCAAGAATCGAAACAGAGTAACGTGAAAAACCAAATGCAAGTGGCCGCAACAAGATTCGCCAAAAGCGACTTGGCAAAGTACCCTTTTCTCAAAGAAAACACGGAATACGTCAGAAAACTAGACCTAAAAATTGAAGACCTAACAAACCCAGAATTCTCAACAATCCTCGAAAGAGCCCAAGAAAGAGTTGAAGAAGCAATTCTGTACACCATCGTTAGCAGAAAAGCACGCAACGAAGAAATCGAAATCCTGTCCTTTCCGGCTGCAATAATGCTCACAATTGCCACACAAAACTCCTTCATCAAGAAAAGATACGCCCTAGCAGAAGCAAAACAGACATTCGAAGACCTGAAACTCGAACCCAAAGAAAGAATTTTGGCAATAGCAAAAAACTTCGGATGGAAACTCGCATTAAACACTCAAACAGGAACACCTTACGAGTTCACACTCGACTTCACAGACTACCTCAAAAACACGACACACCTACGAGACAAGAAGTGGAAACTCATCAATCGCCTCTTATCAAACGGAAAAGTCTACCTAACCAGAAATGAGGCTACCCGCCTCCTAAGCGAAGAAGTTCGCAGGCACATCGAAAAAAGACTCGAAGTCAAAGAACTACCAAAATTCCCGCCCAAAATAACCGAAATCTCGGAAAAAATAAAGAAACTCTCGCTCGAAAAAATAGGCAAAACAGAAATGGAAGGCTTCCCAACGGCCATCACGCAAACAGCCTTCCCACCCTGCATCGAAGCCCTATATAAGGCCTTTTCTTCGGGAAGACACCTATCACACATAGGCAGATTCGCCCTAACCTCATTCTTAGTAAACATCGGCATGCCCTCGGAGAAAGTCATTGAACTCTTCAAGAACATATCAGACTTCAACGAAAGAATGACCCGGTACCAAGTTGAACACATAGCCGGAGAAAGAGGTTCGGGAACGCGGTACATCACCCCGAAATGTGACACTCTGAAAACTCATGGTGTCTGCGTAAACCCTGACAACCTGTGCCGGCAGATCCGGCATCCACTGGGATACTACCGAAAGAAACTTGCTTATTCAAAGTAAGAACAGTCAAACCTTATATGTATCAATGACTATAGAGTCAAAAGTTTAATATTCATAGTGCTACAAACCAATTGCTCTCAATAGGACTGGCGGAAAATGAGTTATATGGGTAATGTAAGCCTCAAGAATATTGAAGGAGACTTGCACGCAAAATCGGAGATTGGGATAATTCTACCCACGTATTGCGAAGCCGCAAACATCGAAAACCTGATCGGCGACATCGAAAACCTGAACCTCGACCTCCGCGTCCTAGTCATTGACGATTCCAGCCCAGACGGAACAGCAAACACCATTCGGAAACTGCAAGAGAAATACAAAAATATACTACTTTTCGTAAGATCAAAAAAACTGGGTCTCGGCACGGCGATAACGGACGGGTTCAAAATACTCCTATCACTGAAAAACCCGCCGGCATACATAGTCACAATGGACGCCGACTACTCACACAACCCCAGAGACGTGCCCCGCGCAGTCTTCGCCGCCAAGAAAGGCAAAGGCTTGGCAATAGGAAGCAGATACTGCAAAGGAGGCGGCGTTGTTAAATGGAGCGTATTCCGGCGCGTAACAAGCCGTGTGGCAAACATATTGGCCTCACTTCTGGTGAGGGCAAGAGTCAACGACTACACAAGTGGACTGCGATGCTACTCAACGAGGCTTGTTAGAGAAATGGTTCCAGACCTCCACACCGAAACCTACGAGATACAGATAGAAACGATACGACAAGCCTGCAAGAGAGGATTTGACGTAGCGGAGTTTCCGATGACCTTCGTAAACAGGAAAAAAGGAAAATCAAAGCTGTCGCCAAACGAAATCAAAGAGTTCACCTCCTACATCCTAAGAGTCAAACGACCCCGCGCCTAGCCTAATCGGAAAGACACATTTTCTGACAGTAAGGTTCGTTTTCTAACTCCATAATTCACATCTAGACAGCGCATTCATAACTGATTAATATCGTCCTTGTCCAACCTTTTGTCAAACGTGCCACGGTACCCGCGGTCGATCTTCATTGTTAGAAACGAATCTGGTGCAAATCACTTGTGAGCCCACACCTCTGTACAGGGTGATTATCGGAATATGCGCTTATGATGAAGAGGACAACATTGGGCATCTCCTTCAGAACCTTCTTTCAGAACAGCACGTCGGAGAACGATGCAAGATCCTCGTCATCTGTTCAGGATGTACGGACCATACACCAGAAATAGTCCGAAAATTCCAAGAAGAAGATGTACGGATAGAATTGCTGAGGGAAGATGTCCGGAAAGGGAAATCCAACGCTCTTAACAGGATCTTTAGGATAGCACGTGACTCAGCTGAAATTCTCGTTCTCGTAAACGCAGACGCTCTGCCAGAAAAGGACAGCATAGGCGAGCTCGTTTCCAAGCTTTCAGATTACAACGTTGGGGCAGTTTTTGCACAGCCGATTCCATTTGAAGCCCCCAGCGGGACCTGTTTCGGCATCGTACGCGTGATATGGCGCCTACACCACGTGATTTCGCTGATTGAAACACCCAAACTGTCGGGAGAGCTCTGTGCAATGCGCACGGTCTACCTTCGCGAAATTCCGGAAAACGCCGCTACAGACGAGCCCTACATTGAAAGGGCAATTCGAATGCAAAACAAGCGCGTCTTATACTTGCCCGATGCTCTCGTGCGTATTAGGTGTCCCACAAACATCATCGACCTGATAAAGCAGCGGAAAAGAATATGGATCGGTCACATTCAGTTGAAGGCATCAACTGGATACAAAGTTTCAACCTCAAGTTTCAAAAACATGTTCCGGGCTGTTGCGGTTCTCAGGCTCCTAGACATCCTGTACCTTTTGCCTGGTGGGTTCTTAGAGGCAATTGCCTATCTTCAGGCCAGATTTGCAGTCAAAAAGGGCGCGGTTCCATACATTTGGGAACCAATAAGAAGCACAAAAACCTCCTTGGGCCTAGCTGACAAGCCCGTCTCTGAAGAAGAATCTGTCGAGGCGAGAACTGCAGGTTAGCCTTTTTCTGCTTTTTCCGAAATTGTTTTCTCATAGATCATTTCCAGTTTGTCAACGACACTCTTCCAAGTGTATTTTTCTTTAACGAGTTCGAAAGCATTTTTTGTAAGATTTCCTCTCAGGCGGTCGTCTTTCAACACTGCATAGACGGACTTGGAAATCTCGTCAGGGGTCGACTCTTTCAGTAGCCATGCATGTACCTCATGATCTAGGATGTCACCTGGGCCTCCAGATGGAGAAGCAATCACCGGGATCCTGCTACTCATGGCCTCAAGCATGCTCAAGCCAAAGCCCTCATAACAAGACGGCAGCAGAAAAACGTCAGCGACGGAATAGAATTCACGAAGCCTATCTCTGGATACGTTTCCAGTTATGACGAGTGAGTGTTCAACCTCGAGGTTCTTGGCCAAATCCAAGAGCACGTTCGTATAGTTCCTGTAATCAGGACCGACCAACACAAACCTTGCTGACGGAAAGTCCTTCAAAATCAAGGGCATCGCTTCAACAACGTTTTCAACCCGCTTGTTCCAATCTATTCTTCCAACATAAAGCAACAAAGGACCATCGGAATTCAACTCATCAACGATCTTCCTGCTCCGCCGCAGGTTTGCAAACTCTTCAACGTTGACACCGTTGGGTACCGTGACTATTTTGTCTGCCGAAGCACCGACCTGCAAAAGTAAACGTCTGTTGTGTTCGCTCAACGCGATGATTTTGTCGGAAAAACTGAGAAGCAAACGGCCGAGAATATGATCAAAAAGCGCTTTTGCCACCCCATTCCTTACAGACCTCGTAGGATAGATTCCGTGAGGAGTAAGCACCGATGGAATGTTCCTGAGTTGAGCTAGATAGACCGCGTTGAAAGAGCTTAAACATCGGTAACCGTGAACATGAATTATGTCGCCTCTCAACTGCAGGAAACTCTTCAGGATTTCCGGTATGAACCAGACCTCCCGGAACATTTTCGGCATGAACAAAGGAAACCGATAAACGCGTATCCCCTCCACATTCTCAATCTGGACGGGACAGGTCTTGCCATCCGATTCATTGGAGGTCACGACTGCCACATCATGACCACGCTTTACCAGTTCACGAGAAATCTGGTAGACATGTTCTTCTACCCCTCCAATTGCTGGAGGAAAGCGGGGCGCAACCTCAATTATACGCATTTGTATTCTCTCAACAATGAGCATCTAACGTTATATCAGTTCTTACTCTTGGCAAACGGCTTTTAAAATTTCTTCATATCGCTTGGCGAGAACAGTCCAATCATATCTCTCTTCAACGGTCTTTCTAGCACATGCTCCTACTCTCGCCGCGAGCGTTTCAGAATTTAATATCGCTTGCAATTTGAGTATCCATTCTTCAATCTCATTTGGATCAGCAAGAAAACCATTTTCGCCATCCACAATCACCTCTTCAATCCCGCTAACCCTACTTGCAATTACAGGCTT
>Ga0315268_10002868_pt1 | contig 19177 bp, 16 predicted proteins | sample C1_top_MG_FD_204535 | JGI IMG/M metagenome (GOLD analysis project Ga0315268, IMG submission 204535) | Sediment microbial communities from Yellowstone Lake, YNP, Wyoming, USA - C1_top | ecosystem: Environmental > Aquatic > Freshwater > Lake > Sediment | place: USA: Wyoming | collected 2017-08-01
TAGGATTTTTTGTTTGAGGATTTGGAATTGGGGAGCGAATCTGAATGGGTAGCCTATCATTAACGTGACTCCTTTTTTTTCGGTTGCTGATAGTATTTGTTTTCCTTCGTTGACGTTTCTTGCTAGGGGTTTTTCTAGTAGAATATGTTTTCCTGCTTCTGCGGCTGCGGTTGCGCAGGTTGCGTGCAGGTGCGTTGGGAGGGAAATTATTACTGCGTCTAGGCTCTCTTCTTTTAGAAGCTCATTGTAGTCTTGGAACGTTTGATTTACGCCGAGCCTCTTGGCGGAGCTGAGGGCTTTTTTGGAGACGTCTGCGACTGCTTCGAGTTTTGCGTTCTGTAGTCTTAGGCAGTTTCGGAGGTGGACTTGACCGATGTAGCCTAAGCCGATGAGCCCGAGTTTGATTTGCTTCATACGAGCGTCCTCATTATTGTTTTACGTTTCGAGTAGGCCTGTTTGGGTGGCGAGTTTGTAGGCTGTGTTCAGGATTTTTGTTGATGGTTTCATTTTTGGGTATCGTTTTTCGAATTGTTTTGGGTTAGCACCTTTTGCTATGTAGCTGATGTTGCCCAGTCCTTCTTTGTGGGCTAGTGTTATGTGTCTGACTGTGTGGGGGTTTACGCCGGCGATTTTTGATGCGGCGGAGTCGAGGGCTACGGGGTCTTGGCTGGCCATTATTAGGTCTAGTAGTGTGGGGGGTTTTCCGGTTACGATTATGCCGTCTAGGATGTGGAGGTGGAATTGCATGAGTTTGTTTACTGCGACTATGGTTTGATTGAGTATTGGGTGGTATTTGTATTTGGATGGGTAGGGGTTGGCACCGAATATGTTTTTTAGTGAGCAGGAGATTTTTGTTTGGCTCATGTATTTGATTTTTGGGACATTGATGCGGAGGTCAGCGTTTCTTACTATTAGCGGGAGCATGAGGGTGAATTTGATGCTGCCGGCTTCTATTTTGACTGGTTCGGCTTCTGTTTTTGAAAGGTTGACTAGGTTTACGTCGTATTGGTTTGCTAGCTTTTCGTAGCCCAGGAATTTGAAGGCATGCGTACATTTCATTGCTGAAGCGTCAGCTTCGACTACTGAGATGTCGACGTTGGATGAGATTTTTTCTCGGAGAAGTTCGATTAATGCGGCTACGAGTTTGGGGTCAGTTGTGTGACCTGTGGAGTAGTCCCAATAATAGCACATGTTAGGCTTGATGAGGACTTTTGTGACGTTCGCATCGAACTTGTAGTCAATTAGCTCAAGAGAATCCTCTACTGCTTTCTTCACGCTTGATTTCCCAGCTTGCACGAAACTGACTAAACTCACACAGATACCTTCATTCTACTTGACCGGAGAGATACGTAACCGATACAGGTTCGAGATTTATCCTTTCTCGTTTTGTCCGCGTTTCTCGAGGTATGATGAGAACAGTTGTATGAAGTCTCTGGAGAAGTTGGATTCTGAGAATTGTTCGGCGATTTTGACCATTTTCCTTGCTTCGTTGGGCGTCCATTCGTGTAGTGCGTTTTCTATTTTCTGAGCAGCGTCTTGTAGGTTTTCGTATCTGTATTCTACGGGCACGAATTCTCTCATTCCTCCGGAGTTGGGGACGATTGGTATGCAGCCTTTTGCCATTGCTTCGACGATTGAGATTCCGAAGTGCTCTCTTTCCGTGGTGTGCAGGTAGACTTTGGCTTTTTTCAAGGTGTTCTCCAATTCTGTTTTGGGTGCGTCAGGCAACGGTTTTACTTTGTTGCTTAGATTGAGGCGCGCAATGTTTGTGACTATTGATTGGTAGAAGTTGGGGTCATGCAAGAGACCTATTAGCACAAATTTTGCGTTGTCTCGTGTTAGTTTTGCAATGTATGGGATTCTTTCTAGGCCTTTGTCTGGCGCGAATCTTGATACCGTTACAACGAGGTTCTCTTTCGAATCCTCGGAGAGATTGTCTTCAGGCTTGTTGAATAGGGATGACTGAACCGGGGGGTATAAGACTTTCACGTCGACGTTTAGGAATTCTTTGATGGCTTCGGCAGTGAATATGCTGTTTGCAATAATGAGTTTGTTATCGTAGTTTTGGAGTTTTTTTGCGTAGATCGCATATGGAAGACTGATCAAGTGTCTAATGTGTCTGCTTTTGAGGTAAGGGAAATTTGTTTGGTAATCGTACCTGTTCAGAAAAGGAAAGTGGATGTAACACACGTCTGCCCATGGAAGAATACAGTTGGAGTAGGTATCCACGAGGATGTCGCATTTCCTCTTGAAAATGTAGGAATCGAACGTGATGGGGAAGAAATCGAATGATCCGCCGCGTTGGACAGATGAAGGTTTGACGATGACTTCGACAGAAGAGGCAAGTTCTTCCCCCAACATTCTTTTGACATGCTCTTGATTGATCTTTTGACTAACATATAATTCTGTCTCATAGTCGCTTCTAGCCAACGCATTAGCAACGACAAGTGCTACGAGTTCTGCACCACCGCTCATGTGCAAAGCAGGATGAAAGACGCCAATTTTCAAGTCTACCAACTTCCTATGCGCATTTCAGACATATTGTGCGTCATCTTGAACCGTATTTCCGCTCGCCCGATTCTCATCTAGCTCAAAGTACTCTCCAAACTGCAGCAAAATCAGGATACTAGGGCACATTCTTATAGACCTCACTCCCACCATTGGCGTACACCAAGTTCAGATCATTGAAGCTGAAGGAAAGCTCACTGTAGTTCCACAAATGACCTCCGTAGATTACTTCTTTGTTGTCGACGTTGAACTTGTTCAAGTAGAATGTGCCGTTCGTTGTTATGATGGTAATGTTGGATAACTCATTGATATAACCTCTATATAGCATGCCATAGATGCTCAACACATAGTTCTTTGATGTGGTATCTGCATAAAGTCTGGAGCTTTGCACATCAAAACCCCTCGACAACCATTGCGCGCAAGATGCACTGAATGCATCAACATATCCAAAATGCCCATACAAACGCAAATCGTCCATTCTGTACTTACTAAGCGATACCGAAAAGTTGTCGCTTCCAGTGACTTCATACACAAAGCCCGTTTGGAAGAGGAAATAGGGCACCAAAATGGCTATTATCAAAATAGAAAAGACGAATTCTCTCTCTTTCTTTGAGACTAGTCTAAAAAGGAAGACTGCTCCAATCACACATGCTGGTGCTAGATAAAACAGCAACACGTGATAGAATCTTGTAATATTCATCGTACTGGCTAGTCCCGGCACTAAGATAAGGGCAATCAAGAAAACCATTGCAATGGAACTAAGCACAAAGTAGTCCCTTTCAAAGTGGATCTTTGTTCTTCTAGTTATCAACCCAATGAAGCCGACAACAATCAAGAACTGTGTAACATAAGCAAACCCTCTACCGACTGCATTCCAAATTGAGGGAGGACTTTCTAACCCCAAGCCTCTCAAAACAGTCTGCCCCCTCGATGCAGGATTGAAGAACTCGCCCAGTTGACTGACAACATAATTGCCGTATTCCAAGAAACTGTCAAAAACGGCTGAACCTGAAGTATAAATGTACCAAGCAAATGCTATAACAAAAAGAAACACGACCAGACTCACAGTTATATTCCGGCTCGGTCGCTTCATTATGAAAAGGAAAAGGAAAGCAGCTAAAGCGAAGAATAGAAAGATCTCTGACAGCCCATAATGAGATGTCACCAGACCGAAGGTGAGAATCGCTGCGCACATGATCTTTCCGACTTGTCTCATTTTCTTGTTCAAGATAACCAATAACGTTAGCACGAAGAAGAGTTCAGCAATCATCTGCCTATTCAGACCCAACATTTCCGTATAGAAAGTCGCAAACGACACGAAAACGAAGGATGAAATGAAAGCATATTTCTCCCCTACGTATCCTTTCCATATCTGATACAGACCCAATGGGAGAAAGGAGAAAATCAATGGGAAGACTATTTTGAAAATCCATGCGGGGTCCATATTCAATAGATTTGAATATGCGGTCGGAAGTATTGAAACGCTTAACATTGAATGTATTCTTCCATACACCACATCTCCGTAAAAAAGAAGGGACGGACTCCAAAAAGCAGTGTTCTGAGTAGTCTTAAAGACAAAATACTCGACGGGAACGTCAGATCCAAAAGGGAAAATGTAAGAAGACACGAGCGCCGAATGATAGAGAAGAGAAATGGCAATGGCCAGTAAAGCAAAAGGATAGAATCTGGGCGGCAACAATCTCCTTGAGACAACGCCGACAACGAATAACAGGCAAATTGCCATCAACATTAAGAGCAAGAGGACATTATTTCCAAAGAGATTCACCCAAGTCGCACCTAGTACGGCCAATATCGGAAGAAACACCAGCACCAATGACAACCATGAAGATGTCCCACCTGTCCAGGATCTGAAAGGCATCGCATCAGATCGCCAGGAGACTAGAACAGCCAATGCAAGGGTAAGACCATTCAAGCCTATCATCAAAGGCATGAACGAAAGCGGTCGTGAAACGCCGAGCAGAGAGCCAAATTCATTGATGAAGAACCCGGCTAGCATCAGAAAAGCCACACTTAGACCCAGTGAGAGAAGGATTGTTTCCAATCCGTCGAGTTCTTGCAGTTTCAACAGTTTGACAATGAGATAGCCTGGAAGAAAAGTAAAATAAACAAAACCAATTGCTTGTCTCGCGACGGGAACATCAAAGAAAATCACAATGCACATTGCGATTTGCAGGAATAAAGCAAGGAACAGAAAATCCTTGCCTTTCCATCGATTGAACATGATTCTTTCATCTCGGGTGTTGATTTAAGGGAGACGCAAGCCAGTATCGTAAGACGCAATATTTATTATTGAGTTCCACATATGTATTCGTGAAGAGCATATGTACGACAACAGAGGCAACCACAAACCTTTAACCTATCTGTCAGGAAGTACTATATCAGTCATGAAGACGTACGCGGTGGTCATATTTGCTGTTTCCGTTTTTCTAGTATTGAGTTTGAGCCCCGTTCTTTCACTGCTAAGCAACAGCCTAACTTTTGGGAGCTCCGGAACGATAGCCACTATCTCACCATTGCATACTGAAGGCAGATATATCAAGGACATGTACAATCGAACAGTGCTCCTTAGGGGCGTCTGGCTGGCTGAATATGCAGACAGCTGTGTCGGTGCGTGGGGCGGAGACTATTACAGATGGAACGAGGCAAACGTTAAAGCAGACATGCAGAACCTTAGAGACGTTTGGCATGTTAACGTAGTAAACACCTTCATTTGGGGCAACTGGTGGGTTGATGACCTCGCAGTGACCCTTGGTGGATTCTCAACGAACCAACATTATCGGTTCGCCATAAAAGAAGCTGCCCGCATAGCTCAACAGTATGGCATCTACTTCCAGATTCGCCTTTGGGAACCAAACAGTGCAGAAGGAGCTGTGGACCAACCATACGCGCCATATTCAACTCGTTGGACACAACAGGATTTTGTCAACTTCTGGAGTAGTGTCGCAACAGAATTGAAAGGTTATCCAAACATTATATTCACTCTCTACGATGAGCCAGCAGGCAACCAAACGTTGTGGTTCACAATGGCAACTCAAGCCATAAACGCAATTAGAGCTGCCGGAGCCGAAAACCTCGTCGTTGTTCATTGGGGTTTCTGTGGAGACAATATGTGGATGGAAAGATGGATCAATGAATCAAGACCAATCCACAACATAGTTTTTTCGAATCACATCTATAGATATCATGGAACATTCGCCTACAATCCAAACTCTCCGACAGACATTGATTACATTAGGGCTTTCTTGGCGGCGAAACCAGGCGCCAGTTACACCGGCGCAGGATACAAGTACATAACTGATACATACAACATTCCAATCTGGGTGAGCGCCATAGGATCACATAACGGAGCTTCTGACGATAGTGAATACACGTATTTCAAGAATACTCTGCAAGTGCTCAACGAATGGAACCTAAGCTACTCGGCTTATCAATGGTTTAGGAACGGTCTGCCTTGGTATATTGGATATCGCACGCCAAACAGAGTGGGCCAGGCACTGATAGATGCTATCACGGCATCACCATAGGACTCCTAGTGGTTAATGACTGCTCCATTGCTCATTTTAGCTGGCTGTTAAGAAAGCCAAGACACCATGCGATTCTTTTGAAGGCATATTGAAAGGGTAGCAAAAAAATAACTTTTCTGTGCATTGACTTGTAGGCAAATGTGGAGTACCAGACTCCTGCTGCAAAACCGGCTAGCGGCGTCATTTTGAAAAGTGTAAATACTCTATAGTTCTTGCGACTGACGCGATAGGCTCCGGCACCGTGCCAAAAATTCTCCTTCCATAGATCAATCCATGTTCTTCTTCGTCTTTCATAGAACAAAGCAGGTGTGCCCATGTGGGTCAGCCAGCCACTCTCTCTGATTCTAACTTCTACGTCCATGTCTTCACCAACCCCCGTTATGCCATCATCGAATCCACCCACCTGCTTTATGGACGCAACACGATAGACTGAACCGCCAGTTCCTAACGCCCTTGAAGCGGGTCTTCCCCCGTACTTGTAGTCAACAGCAACGTATCCAGCATTCTCCAGCAGACCTACCAAGTTTTCCCCTGCCCAGTTTCCATATCGCGCTTTGGCAATGCCAACCTGGGGATTCTTGTCCATGAACTCGACCTGTTTTTGGAGGTGGTCTTTTGGCAAGATCATGTCCCCGTCAACCCAAATGATGTATTTACCATTGGCATTGTTGACTATGACGTTCCTTGAAAACCCTAGTCCTTTCCAGCTTTGATGGAAGACCTTCACTCGCATGTGCATCTTTGGAACATAGGACTTTATGATAGAAAGGGTTCTGTCTTCGCTTCCATCGTCCACGAATATTGCTTCCATAAGTTCATGAGGAAAATCCTGACAATCTATGCTTTCTATCGCCTCTGCTAGGGTTGCAGCACTATTTCTGACACAGACTCCAACCGTGACTTTAGGCGACACAGGAAACTACCCCGCAAGATTGCCGACACGTGTGGATTTGTTGTGTCTATCCTTCCAGGAATGGCGGTATAACGTCACCTGAAACCTTTCTGTACGCTCGCAGAATCCCAAACTGCAGGCTCCAGACCCATCTCTGGAAAAGGAAACTCTCTCTAGGGAACTTCTTTCTAAAACCTTTCAATGGCTCACCTACCACAGAAATTCCCTGCTCCTCCCCCAGTTTCTCGCGCATAGCGATTTTCAAAAATCTAACACTCCTCGGATTGTAGCCCATTATCTGAGCCGCCACCCAATCAACGGAAAAAGCATCAGAACCTGCCATGATAAGGCCAAGCTTGACTGGAAAGCGTCCCAGTGCTACTAGACCATCAACAATCGTAAGATTTGGCTTCAAGAGCTTGTTTATACCAACTATTGCTTCATTCAGAAAAGCATGATATGCTATTTTCCTGGGGGCAGCAATGCAACCAAAAATGTTCTTCATTGCGCAGGTCATCTTAGTTGCGCGCATTATCTTGGGTTTAGGCACATTGATGAACAAATCCGCCTCGACGAGGGACTTCGGAACATCAAACTCCATGTCATGCCCACCGACTGTCACCTTCTCTCTTGTCAACGCGTCTTTGGAAAGGTTAATGAGTTCCACCTTCTTCTCTTCCGCTAATTCTTCGTAGCGCAACATTTTGAAGACGTGTTTTGTTCGCATCGCTGACGCGTCAGCTTCTGCAACCCTTATACTCAAGTCTTTCCCATATCTCTCACGAACGAAATCAATTAGAGCTGCAACCACCCGTGGATCCGTCGTACAACCAGTAGCGGGTTCCCAATAGTAGTTTAGATTTGGCTTTATCACTACTGTCTTCACTGCAGGGCCAGTCTTGAACCCTATCAGCTCCACTGCCTTCGCAACGGAATCTTTTAGGATGCGCGGATCTGGTGTCGAACTGACCAAACTAACCGGACTACCCATCTCCACTCCCCGCATTAGCCATTTGGTATGATTTCTCAATGATTTCCACGGTTCTCAAGCCATCTTCGGCTGTCACAGAGGGTTTTGAGTCAGTTCTTAAACAATCAAAGAAGTGCTGCAATTCCTTATAGTAAGATTCGTAGAAATATGTATAGCTCAAAGGCCTGATATTCTTCCCCACGATCCTGCGAAACAGGTTCTTCAGCCCCTCTTTGGTAGCGTGAACGTAAAGGTTTTTGGGAATGAGATCGTCGCTGGAAATGTAACCAGCGTTTCCATGAAGAATAACCCGAAAATCGAATCTGGGAAAGATAGTTCTCTCGTACCATCCCACATTTATTATGCCTTTCGTTCCGGACGAGGACGACTGTAATACTGTTATTGCAGCATCTTCAACTGGAAGATTCAGTCTGTGGCTTAAAAGAGAATACTTGACTTGTGCATCGCCGGCAAAATGTCGGAAGAGGTCTATCATGTGATAGCCTATATCTAACAGAACTCCGCCGCCAGTCTTGCTGGGGTCAAACCACCATTCGGCAACTGGCACCGGAACTGCAGGATGCGAAAACGGTCCATTGATTACCTCTTCCGCCGTTATGGCTTCAAGATCGCCAATGAACCCTTGTTCTACACATTCTTTCATCGTTTCAATGGCACCATAGAACCGGCAATTGTGCCCTACCATGAGTTTTCTTCCGCTTTTCTCTTCCAAGTCCACGATTTGCCTGCACTCTTTCACTGTATTTGCCAAAGGCTTTTCAGTAAAAACATTGAATCCGGCTTCCAATGCCGACTGAATAGCAGTCAGATGAATGAAGTTAGGGACTGACAGTATGATTGCGTCAAGGGTTCGATGAGTTTTGAACATTTCGTTGTAATCTCTGTACAGATTTTTAACACCGAACGCCTCTGCTTTTTTCAATGCCTTTTCGGAGCTGTCAGCAACGGCGACTACTTCGACCCCGTTGATGTGAAAACAGTTCATGAAGTGGAGCATGCCTTGCCTTCCTAGTCCGGCTATTCCCACTTTTATCATTGCTTCAACTCCGAGATTCAGATGAGATCGTATCGGCGAAGTATGTCTTCAGTCAATAAATACCTATCTGCTGGTTTGTTCCATACGATGAATCTCTTGTCTAACGCGACAGCGAGAAGACCAACAAGCAGTACAAAGTAGTTTTGGACAAGATCGATTAGCATCGGTCCTACCTTCGGAATAAGGAAGACCAGCAAGAACAAGGCGAAATAGGGATAATAGAATAGAACCAGCATTGTGACAAACAGAAAAAGGGCGAAGAAAATTGGGCTAAGTAGGTAGATGAATATGTTCGCATAGATGACTCGCTTTGCAGTTCTCACTCTTTTGCTCAAAGACATGGCAAGATAATTGACGAAGACGCGGACTAATTGGTTAGCACGTCGAACTTTCATTCCCACTCTTGCCTTCCAAGTTGTTGGAAACGCGGTGAAAAACATGGCTTCGGGAACGAAGAGTGCATTGTGCGATTTCTCCGCCAATCTCAATATTGTGCCACAATCATCAGAGCCAGTTCCATATGGATCAAATGAGCCAAGCACTTCACGTTTATATGCGCTGAATCCACCTTCGAATAGAGGTGTGAGACCAAGCTTTGATTCTCCGAGTTTGACCAGATTCATGAATCTCAGGTACCTGCTCTCCATGTTTGCCACATCTGAAGAACCGGCATTCAGCAAGATCTTCGGACCAGAAATAGCTCCCACGTTCGGATCCGACAAATAGAAAAGCGAACCCCGAAGAATATTCCTCGGATAGAAGCAATCAGCGTCTGAAACTACGATCACATCTCCTGTAGCATGTTCCAAGGCGAAATTCAGAGCCTTCGTTTTTCCTTTCTGGGGAAAAGACAAAGTCAAGAAATCAAGACCTGAATGTTGTGCTGCAAAGTCTTTCGCAATTTCGAAGGTACCGTCATCAGAGTTACTGTCAATGACGATAAACTGCAGCAACGACTTCGGATAATCCACTCTGGCCAGATTCAGAAGCTTGAGACGGATTATTCCCCCTTCATTGTAGGTAGGAATTATGATAGACAGTCTCGGCGAGTAACTCATGTCTGTTTTCAGTTTCCAAGGCTTTTTCGCCAATCTATACATAGAAGCAAAATGGAAACCAACAATTCCAAACGACAGGATCCCGAAGATCAACCAGAGTCCAATAAGCAACAAAATCATCACAGCTCCCTTCTATGCCGAACCTTCACAGGCCGCTACGTGACGCACAAATTCAATGATGTAGATTCACTTGTCTAAGTAGAAGGTTTCCTTCCTTTTGAAGAATTTCTGAGTCTTCTCTATTAGAGGTTTCTTCTGCTCATCCGAAATCGTCGAAATCTCGCTAGTGAATTCTCCAACTGCTATCTTTTTGAGGTCAAGGAAGTCTGAGACATCAACCTCGACTATGCTTTTCCTGAACAGATTAAGTATCCTCTCAAACAATGGGCCAAGTCGAGCGTACTTATGCGAGATAGAATATTGATTTTTCAAACAGGTCAACCTCAGTTCCTGCGCACATTTCTTTATCATCCGATTCGCCGCGCGGTGATCAGGGTGAAAATCTTTTATGAACGGAAAATAGATCTCAGACGGAGAATACTTGATCATTATCTCCTTGATCGTTTCAACAGCTTTGTCTGCGTTTTCTTCCAGCGATCCGTCTTCGAAGCCCAAGAAGATCACATTCTCTTTCGGCACACCCAAAATCTTCACGGCCCTCAGAACCTCTTCCTTCCTGATTTCCTTAAGCTCTTCAGGAGTTGGGTCTGAGTCTATGCCGAATACCTTAGAAAATGCATGCCTGCCATCAGTCATTATGACTATGATGACCTCATAACCTTGGCTGATTTTCTTCGCAATTGTCCCGCCGCACCCCAGTGTTTCATCGTCAGGGTGAGGAGCAAAAACTACCATGTTTTTATTGTCCAGATCGATCCCGCTCTGTCGTTCTCCATTCGTTCGGCAATTGGCTCTATTTCTGTCCTCGCAAGATGTTGGCTGCGTCTAAGGCATGATAGGTCAGAATCATGTCGGCTCCTGCCCGCTTAATGGAATTCAGAGTCTCCATAAGCCAAGTTTTCTCATCCACATGTCCATACTTACTGAGCAACTTGATAATCGCGTATTCGCCGCTCACTTGATAAGCAGCGATTGGAACCGTGGGATACTTCTGCTTGACTCTAAGTATAAGATCCAAATTCGTCAAAGCGGGTTTGACGATGACAAAGTCTGCTCCCTCATTGACATCCAAGTCCGCCTTTTGCATGAACATTTTCTCATTGATTATGTCTGTTCTGAACTTGCTGGAGTCAATCCCGCGTCTCGGAGTCTTCGATAGAGTCATGGCTTCAAAGAATGGCTGGAATAGGCAACTGTCGGTTTTGAGATATGACATCACCGCTACATCTTCGAAACCTTCTTCGTCCAATGCTGAGCGTATGCTTTTGACCTGTCCGTCGCACATTGCGGCAGGGGCAATTATGTCAGCGCCAGCCTCTGCATGAGCTAGGCCTATTTTGCCCAGCATCTCCGCTGTTTTTTGATTCAAGACTTTTCCCTTCTCTGCGTACACGCAGAATTCCTCAGCAGTGTAATCGCACAAGCAGACATTAGAGATGAGAACTAGCTCATCGCCAAATTCTTTTTTCAGTCTCTTGAAGATTTTGGTGTGGAAGCCATTTTTCTGCAGTGCTATTGTTCCATCAGCATCTTTTTTTCTTAGTACACCGAAAATCATCACGGCCGGAACACCCAGTCGTACCGTTTGTTGGCAGACTTTCGTTGCATCAGCTAGAGAAAGATAGGTTTGTCCCTTCATAGATGGGATTTCAAATCTCTTCCCGTCTTCTCTGACAAAAATTGGGTATATCAGGTCGCCCGTAGCTAATTCTCTGGGTCTGACAAGTCGTATCATTTGTTTCGACTTCTTCAGCCTAGTTGTTAAATGCATTGTTCTTATCACCTCAGAATTCTATCTAATGATCTTCATATAAACTGGTAGGTCATTCATTTTCTTGCTTCTAGGCGGTAGCGATCTGTTTTTGACGTAAATCTGGGAATAGGGCAGTCCTTATGCCTTGGCAATGAAAAATATGCGACACTATATGCTTAGAAATCACCTGTTCTCCCCACAGATTTGTGCATCCTGGGCAGTTCCTGACGTACATTCTTTCTATTCGCTTTCTGTATCGCTTGGTACTGATGATGTGAGATAGTTTCTCTTCTCTGACATTTCCCATGGGTTCTAGTACGAAGCACCCAGAATACACTTCTCCATGCGCTCCGATATTAATTCTTATGTAGCCATGCACGCATGGAATGAATCTATTTTTCCCTTTCAAATAATCCCTTGCATAGTTGAGTTGATGGTAGCAGAAGTAACGCGAGGAAGGACTTTTCTGTAGATCCGACAAATGGTCAAATAGCGTGTCAATGGCTTCTTGGCTCTCAATCCTCAATGATGCCATGTCAGTATTCCTAAAGAAACGAATGTTTGATTCGAGCAAATTGAAATACCATGAAGCTCCAAGGCTACGGCACTTATCTATTAGCATAGGTATTTCCTCAGCATTTGGCCGCATCAAAGTCGTCAGAACTACCGTTTTTAGGTCCACTTTTTCCTTTTCTGCTAGTCTATTAGCAATGGCAATACCCTGGGTTGCCCTCTTAAAATGAGTAGGGATGCCCTTAATTCTTTCGTCTGTAGCCTCCATACCATCGATGGAGACTAAGAGACGATCCAGACCGCTCTCCACAAGCACTGGGGCTTTTTGCTCCAAAAGAAGACCATTGGTTATTAGCATTACCTCATTGAACCCCACCAATTTTGCCTCTCTAATGATACTCCCAATATCGTGTCTTAGAAGCGGTTCGCCACCTGTAAATACAACACAATCCACGCCAAGTTGTCTGAGCTGGAAAAACACATTCTTGAACTCTGCTGTCGTCAATTCATTAACAGATCTGTTCTTCCATGCATTGCAAGTCATACATCTACTATTGCAGTTCTCAGTCACTCTGATTTCTGAAGCACTCGGCCTAACAGAAACGAATTTCACAAGATTAGGACTGCCCAAGGAAAGCAGATACGCTTCTAGCCATCTTTTGATTCTCATTCTTCGACACTATCCGTTTCCTACGCGTGAATTTGACGAAAATCCTGGAATTGAAGAGCGTAGAATTGACCTAGCCACCAACAAATCAACTGGCAAAAGTGTAGAATTTTTCGTGAAAGATCCTGAAAGTCCAGTAGAAGAAGAAACGCTTTGGTAGTTGAGTAGACCATAAAGACAAGCTCGTTAAGTAGATTCCAATAGTGATACTTCTTTTTCAATATTGATATGTAAATCCCCCATCTGAACTGTTGCTGGAACAGCCTCTGAAGACTCTTTGGAAAAATATGGAAGACTCTCAAGTTCGGGGTGAAGACTAGAATTTTCCCATTCTGAGCCAATTTCCAGGACAACTCATGTCCTAAACCTACTGGTTCAGGAAAACCGCTTATCGAAAGCAGAACATTTTTCTTGTATGCACAGTTGGCGTCGAAGAGAACGCCATCAAAAGACCGCATTCTGGCTTCAACTTCATGGTCGGGGAAGCCTTGATTCTCTACAAATATCCTTCCTGCAAGTTCTTGAAGTTTTGTTGCTTCCTCTTTGTACCACAGAACCAGACCTCCGACTCCATCTACTTCGCGGTTCTTACTGAAAAAATCCGAAATCTTGTCAAGCCACCTTTTCTCGACTACGCAGTCAGAATCTGTAAAGCAGACAATCCTTCCTTTGGCTTCTCTCAAGCCCAAATTTCTTGCTATACCGATGCCTCTTTCTTTACATATGAGAATCTTCACAGGATATTTGCAGGCGATCTCTAAGGTTTTGTCCTTGCTTCCTCCATCTACTAATAGAACCTCAAACGGTTCGCTTGGTGGATATGCGGAGAAAATCGAAGACAGGCAATGGCTTATCGTCTCTTCGCTATTCAATGTTGGAATTATTATGGAAAGCACGTTGAATCACCTACATGCTAGTGTTAGTCACATGTGTGTTCTTTGGGATCAAACGCACATCTTTGCCAACATTCCATGTGGATCTTTGTGCGCACATCCTAGCGACTTACTAATCATATCCATAGATCTGACCAAAACTATAACTTGCTAACTGAGCAAAATGTAGCATCCTTTTGTCCAAGTTCTTTGGGACGAGTAAGGATAGTAAACGTCTAGTAAGAAAATATGAACCCGTAGCTATTTCCTTTGTTCTTTCGGTTAGGCCGTTAACCCGCCTCATGTACGTCAACTGTGATCCCCACCTGAATTGCTGTTTCAGAATAGATCTAAGGGCCCATGGGAAAATATGATAAGTTTTGATGTCTGGGTTGAAAAACAAGTTTCGCTTCATCGAGGCGAGTCTCCATGAAAGTTCCAAATTTGATCCTCCTTCAGAAAACCCTCCGACAAGCGTGAGAACTTTCTTTTTGTAGGCACTGTTCGAGCCAAAGATCAAGCCATTCAAGGAGCCGAATTGTATCTTCCTGATCTCGCGAGGATACCCTTGATCTTCTACAAAGAGCTCTCCAGCCAGTTTCTGGATTTTATTTTGATTGTATGGATATGGGAAAACTGGTCCTCCCACGCCATCCGCCTCAGGATTTTGCTGAAAGAAATTGAAGATCCTTTTCAGCCAGTCCTTTTCAACTATGCAGTCTGAATCTGTAAAACAAATAATGTCTCCCTCTGCCATTCTGATACCAAAGTTCCTTGCGAGCCCTATGCCTTTCTTGGCGCAATGACCTATCTTCACTGGGTATCTACTTGCCACTTCGACTGTTCTGTCAAAACTGCCATTGTCAATTACCAGAACTTCTAGCATCTCATTAGGAAACTTGTTTGAAAAAATAGACGAAAGCGTGTGGGAAATGGTTGAGGCGCTATTCAGCGCTGGAATAACAACAGAAAGCAATTTCAAAGACTCCTAAATCGCCATCGAAAAGCATGTATTATGAGAAACGAGTAGTTGAAATATGGTATTTTACGAAGCATCTGAGCCTTTTTCCGTTTCTGGATTTCGAAAGTGTGCTTTGGCACACAAGTTATGCATACATAGCTTGGCCTAGATCACATTCAAAGAATCTGGAAAACTGGGGATATAGATGCTTTGGCTTGTATGAGAAAAAGGTTCTGGGCCAAGATGTGAATGTATCGACAGCTTTGCAGACATTGACCTTGGCGAGATCCAGTCTTTCTCCTGAAGTGTTCAGAATGGGCGAAGTGGTTATAACTCCTAGTTTTTCCAGTCGGCATATCACTTTCAGTAGCGTTTCCATTCTAGTTGACATACGCCTTCTCTGCTCGGCATTCCTTGCTACAACCTCATGCAATCTGGAAGGGTTTCCGTTGTGGTATATTCCATCCCACCATTCCTTGTTCACGAGTCGGTCGGGATGAAAATTGAGAAGAGTCATTTTTGCGGTGCAGATTGACCGCAGAAACAGAAGCGGGTGGACTGTATCGTTCTTGTCTATTAGTAGGGCTTTTTCGCAATCTGGAAAAACTGGGTGCGGATAAAGGGTCATTCCCTTGTAATGGACAGGGACTCTCGCGAAGTTCCATGAAAAATCGTATCTTATTCCTAGAGTTGCCATTGCCTCCAGATTTGGTGGAGGGCAACAATGACCTGGAGCTCGATATGCCTTAATGCTTTTATGTGGTAGCAAGTCTCTCAGAGCTCGAAGCCCACCAGGTCCTTCAATTTCGCCGGACAGAGGATTGATGTGCGATGTTTCTCTCTCAAGTGAGATTGAGTACGCGTTGTCGTAGTTTTCGATGTCGCAATACTCAAAGATTGTTGGGTGGACTGAGTGGGCGGACGAATGAAATCCTATTTCATGATCTGCTAACATGTTCAGAGTTGGTTGGAAGTTACGGAGCTTCTCAGCCATGTGACCTGTAATGAAAAACAGGGCTTTGACGCTGTGCTTTTTTAGTAGTTTCAGAATAAAATGCAGGGCTCCGACGGATTCGTCATTGATGAAATCCTCAACGTCGAATGTCAGTAAGAGCTTGTTTGGCATTTTGAGCCCCTTCTGCAGGAATCATAGACCCATTCAGGAAACTTCTGCATCAGCCGTTGTTTTGCAGTAGCCGCCTGAGACCTCTGACATTTGAGAAGTACAGCCTTCTAAGATCTTCGAGATAATCTGAGTATATCCCTCTTAGCGCGCACCAGAATTTGATGCTCCTTCTTGTGTTTTGCGGCGAACAGTGTTAGCTGTGGGATATTTGTCATACTTCTTCAAGACAACAAAGAAAACTGAACCACTTCTTGGGAAAGTTTTCTTTAGCCAATTATCATACATTCTGATCAAATGAATATTTCGATGCAAATAGCTGACCCATGACAAATGATCTGAAGTTTCGATATGCATTAGGCCATAGTTTGAAAGAAGCCCATTAGGTAGAAACCCTCTTTCAGCAGCAAAGTACTGATAGTCTACGATCTTCGTAATCTCTTCAGCTGATAGATGCCCATTGATCAGCCCTTCCTGTACCAAGATTTCACTAATCTTCTGGGATATATCACGGTAGTATGAGCGACTTTGCTCTGACTCTCTGCTTGGCTCTTTCCCTTGTACGTAACTATGAAGTTTGGCATATAATGCGAATAGCCTGTTGAGAAATAGGTAATTTTGCACTAGGAACCGACTTTCATAGAAATATCTGTTGGGTTCATGCCCGATGAAAAGCAAGCCATTTGGTTTGAGTATCCTATCAATCTCGTTGAGAAAAGCGTTCGTGTCTTTGACGTGATGTAGAACAGAGTTCATAGTCACGACGTCAGCAAAACAGGTGTCAAATTCCAATTTAAATGGCATCTGAGGGTCGATTTTTGCAAATTTGAACTCGCAGTCAAATTGACACTTCTGGATGTTTCGCCTGGCGACTTCCAGAATGCCTCTCGATATATCCGAGCAAATGAAGATGTCACCTTTTCGCAACATACCTGCTATCCTGAGCGGCACAAAACCTGTGCCAGTTCCTATGTCGACAATCCTGATTGGGTGCATGAAAGCCAAGAATTGAGCCGCAGTCTTCTCCCATCTTTCTTTTTCTTGGGCAAGTATCTCGGGATAAAGACTTTCATACTGTTCCCCAGTGAAATCATGAAATAGCTCATTCACTCTTTGCACCAGTTGTTCGGATACGGAATTTGTCGCCTTCTCAATTGTCCTCAACTTTTCGTCACCAGTTGCATACACGTTGGTCCTGTTAGAACCGTTGAAGGAGCAGCAACATTAGTCCAGTAGTGTTTATGCGTTATAACGAGGGTTCTCTGCTTGACATTAGCCACTTGAGCCCTGTAATGTTAGATAGATAAAGCACTTTGAGATTTCCCAACTCATATGGGTCCTTGATATTCTTTAATGAATATACCGTATCCGAAAGTATTGAGCAGATCTTACTAACCAAGGACAGCCCTCCTCTCTTGCCGTAGAGGCGATAGAAGAAGAGATGCCTCTCTTTGACGATATCAAAGTCAGGCTTCGCATCCTCCTTTGCATGCTCAGGCACTTTGTCCTTGAGATTCATAGCATACAGATTACCTGTCAAATGCCCTTCACAGAAAATGTGATCAACCCTAGCATGCGGATTATGAACCATGCGGTAACCGTTTTGCCAAACATGCCATGCCAACACCTGTTCCCACCCATAAGCTCTCCTCCACTCTCTCCTTCTGTCAAGAACAAAACCACTTGCCGCTTCCTTAAGCACAGACATGTTTGCACCCATTCCCAAAAAAGATCTAACTATTCCCTTCTTCCTCCAGTAAGCATAATTTCCGACAGGATTGTCTTTCAGCCAGAACCCATGCCAGATCGAACCACACCGCGTCACACAACACCGATATTGTTCGAGCCCCCTCAGAGGCCTATTCCACACCCTTGCTGACAAGCATCTACGAGCTGATTCTGATGGAGGCAGTTCTACCTCTTCGAGCCCCTTGACCTTTCCGTCGAAGATGGTTGAGGTAATCACGTCGCCCGAGATACCGCCGATCTTGGATTGCTTATAGCTGTTGACATGTTCTTCGATACAGTTTTCGGCAGGAACGGCATCATCATCAAAGAAAACCACAACATCGCCGCGGGCATGCTTCAGCCCGATTGCCTCGGCTTCCACAAGATACCCAGATTTCTGCACCACCGTTTTGATGCCTAGTAGCCTATCATGTTTTCGCAAAAGCTCCTCTGTTCCGTCGGCACTGGGTTTTATCACTACTACCGTTTCGAAGTTCTTATAGGTCTGCTGCTCCAAGGCGTCCAAAACAAAGCTCAGCGTCTTGGCCCCTTTGTACGTTGCAATCACAACAGAAACCTGAGGTTTTGCCGTAACCACACCTCTTACATTTCAACCGAAGAAAGGACGTTATTGACCATCGTCCTACTTCACTCCTATTCTGCTACTTTTGAGACAATGCACCTGAGTTTTCCTGAGTCGTCTCTCGGAATCTCATCCACGATTTTGATCTTCACTTCAACAGTTTCTCCGACGATGTTTTTGATGAACGAAACAAAGCCCGCAATGTCATTTTTTCCAAAGCCGCTTCGAAGCTTCAACGTGACGTCGATCAAGTTTCTTCTTTCCTGAACTATTCTGTACTCTGACACACCTTCAAATTCGTCCAAGAAATTTATCGGAGACAGCTTTCTCCCATCAGGCAGGATAATATAGTCGTTGGCTCGTCCTACGATGAAACGCATTGAAGGAAGGGTCCTTCCGCACGCACATGGATCACCATCTGGGATTCCGAGGTCGCCTATTTGGTATCTGATCAAGGGCATGGTGTAATTGTACAGATTCGTGAGAATTATCTCTCCTTGTTCTCCTGGAGCAACTTCTTCTCCGTCTTTTATGAACTCAACAAAGACTGCGTCTGAGTTGATGTGATGTACGTATTCTTCTGGACATTCCCACGATATGTCACCCATTTCGACGCATCCATATGAGTCAATTATGTTGGCGTTGAACGCGGATCGAATCCTTGCACGACGCTGAGGACTCAATAGTTCGCCTGTCGTGAAAATCATTCTAACACTGGTAGGTTCGTTGATTCTCTCAGAGAGAAGCTCAAAGAAGCTCGGATAGCCAGTTACCACATCGGGTTTATACGTTTTGACAAGAGAAAGGCAACTTTCAACGGTCTCGTG
>Ga0315268_10002869_pt1 | contig 19172 bp, 14 predicted proteins | sample C1_top_MG_FD_204535 | JGI IMG/M metagenome (GOLD analysis project Ga0315268, IMG submission 204535) | Sediment microbial communities from Yellowstone Lake, YNP, Wyoming, USA - C1_top | ecosystem: Environmental > Aquatic > Freshwater > Lake > Sediment | place: USA: Wyoming | collected 2017-08-01
GAGGGCGATTTCACTGACTGGTTAACTACCTTCGCCTCGGCGGCGGCGCAGTCAGCGAACTTGGCGGGTGTCTATCTCGGAGAAGTTGAACTGCTTCAGAATGAATGGAGAGCAGCGTTAGGTGCGGCGGCAAACCCGCGCGCTGATGCTGTTGCCTGGAAAATTATTGATTCATTGCCAGCTCATCCGATGATTACCGTAGCTGTTGCTGTTGCCGTGGTGGGACGCACTAAGGCTGCGGTTGGTGAAGCTATGACGCAACTTGAACTCGCGGGTGTCCTCATCCGTGAATCGCAAGGCAAGAGAAGTAGAACATGGGAAGCCAGAGGTCTTTTGAATCTTCTCAATGATCTTGAATCTGGAGTGAGTCCGAGACGCCGAGATTGAAGGTCCACTTTTCATGATGCTTTTGTTTTTACAAGGGGGCTGTACATTTGTTGGGTTTGCGTGACACAATACGCGCTGCTTGGTAAGGGCGTTGCTTCGGTGAAGTCCGGTGAATGAGATCTTCATGATTCCGGCGCTGTCCCGCAACTGTAAAGGACGAAAGTCCGAGCCAGATCTCTGGTGTAACGCCGAAGTTCTCGACCTCGAAGGAAGGTCGTACTTTCGGATGAAACGTGATTGTTGACCTGCCTGTAACTGGCGCGCCAGATAATAAAACGCTGATCCTTGGCGGATCTAGATCCGGGAAGAGCTCGCTGGCCGAGAACATGATGGCTGGCCATTCCCGCGTGCGATATGTCGCAACTGGTTATCCGGCTGGTCAGGATACCGAGTGGGCAGAGCGAGTTGCAGCGCATCAATTGCGGCGCTCGTTGAAGTTCACGACGGAAGAAACCATTGATCTTGCAGGTGTTCTGCGATCAAGCCAAGACCCGATTCTGATTGATTGCCTTGGAATCTGGATGACACGCATACTCGACTCACTTTCTGCATGGGATACGCCTCGATCTGTGTGGGATGCGGAACTGGAATTGCAGGTCTCAGAATTTTTGAATGCCTGGACTCTCGTCACAGTGCCGGTCTGCGCCGTATCTAATGAAGTGGGTATGGGAGTAGTGCCGGATACATCATCAGGGCGTCTTTTCCGTGATGAACTCGGAAAGTTGAATACGCGCATCGCCGCCATCAGCGACAATGTAATTTTTGTCATCGTCGGAATTCCACAAATACTGAAAGGTTCGTTATGAATGTCACCTCGCTTCAAGAACTAGTCATCCCACTTCCTAATGTCGAAGCACAGGAACAGGCGCGTGCGAGACAGGATCGTCTGATCAAGCCAGCCGGCTCGCTTGGTCGACTTGAGGAGATTTCTATCTGGTTGGCAGGTGTGCACGGTGTTAATCCTCCGCGAGTGATCAACGATCCGCATTTGGTGATCTTGGCAGGAGACCACGGAATCACTGAGGCTGGGGTTAGCGCCTATCCCGCAGAAGTCACTCTTCAGATGGTGCACAATTTTGTGGCTGGCGGTGCGGCGGCAACGGTGTTGGCCCGCACATACGATGTCGATGTTTCAGTCTTTGACATATCGGTGAACGCACCCGCGGAGACATTTTCAGAGAGTGTGACTCGATACAAGGTCGGTTCAGGTTCAGGTCGTTGTGATACCGGGGATGCAATTTCAATTGAAGAGGCAAGTACCGCATTTTTTGTAGGTCGGCAAATCGCGCACAATCTCGCCGACAAGGGAGTTGATCTTTTTCTCGCCGGAAGTATGGGTATTGGCAACACGACGATTTCATCAACCCTTATCTCGCTGATTACAAATCAAATAAATGGTGACTATGTCGGGCGGGGGACAGGCATCGATGATGAGCAGCTTTCGCATAAGCGCGTCGTCATTAAGACGATTTGCGAGAGGTGGGGTTCGAAACCGCTTTCGCCATTAGAGCTTCTTGCTGCAGTCGGAGGCTCGGATTTTGCCGCGATGGCGGGATTCCTTGTAGGGGCAGCAGAGCGAGGCATTCCAGTTGTCCTTGATGGAATGATGTCGACAGCCTCGGCTTTAGTGGCAGATCTGGTGCATCCAAACGCGCGAAGTTGGTGGCTGGCGAGTCATCGCTCCGTTGAACCAGCACATGCCATTGCGCTTCAACACCTTGGTCTGGTGCCATTAATTGATTTCAATTTCCGCCTGGGTGAGGGTACGGGGGCGTTGATGGTGCTGCCAGTGATCCGTGGGGCGCAAGCGATACTCGCCGAGATGCCTACATTTGAGGATGCGGGCGTCAGTGACAAATCTGAGTAACGGCCTGCGGTTCTGCTTTGGCACATTCTCATCCATCCGGATGAAGCGGGCCGTCACGGTAGATGTCCAAGCGGTTCGTTATGCACTAGCGCTCACGCCAATCGTATCGCTGGTCGTTTCAGGTGCCGCAGCCATTACGGGACAGATTCTCTTTGCGATCACCGATTCTCGCCTACTGATGGCGATCGCGATTGTGGCAAGCGAACTTTATTTCACTGGATCTCTTCACGCCGATGCCGTCGCTGATACCGCAGATGGATTCTCAGCGGCGCGCAAAATGGGCAGGGAACGTGGACTTGCCGCGATGAAAGATTCTTCTGTCGGCGCAATGGGTGCGCTCGCTCTGTTCTTTACGTACACTGCACAAATTGCGATGGTGACACTCTTGGCAAATCCTTGGTTCTGGATTCCGGTTGGAATTGTCGCGCGAACATCCATCAGTTTTCTCTGCTCGAGTGGAACTCCCAGTGCGCGTCGTGATGGGATCGGAAGGACATTCATTGGAGCGATCAGCAAGCGCTTGCTGATAGTGAATACGACAGTCACACTTCTACTTCTCTGGGGTGCACTCACGCTACTTCCGCTGCGGTTTGCACCGATCCTCGTCACCCTTGCAATCCTGGTTCTGGTAGGCCTGATATTGACTTTGTTCAAACGCCGCAGCATCGGTCGACTCGGAGGACTTACCGGCGATGTACTAGGGGCAGGTTTGGAGATTGCACGCACTCTCACATTGCTGATCCTTGTTGCGAGTCTTTGATGCAACGCGTTCAGTTCGTGCTGGTTCGTCATGCGACCACAGGTCACACTGCTCAAGGATTGCTCTGTGGGCGTCTTGATCCTGAACTCAACGCGGAAGGTCGACAAGAGGCTACTGCACTCATGTCTTCGCTGGTGAACGAGGAGTTCACTCGAATAATTGTCTCGCCTGCTAAGCGCGCTCTTGAAACAATCGATTACATCAGTACCGTCAAAGAGATCACGCCGTTGATTGATAGTCGTCTGATGGAGTGCGATTTTGGAGAATGGGAAGGGTTGACCTTTGCGCAGGCACAAGCGAATTCTCCCTCGAACTTCGAGCAATGGCTTGCGGATACTGCAATTGCTCCGCCACAGGGAGAATCATTCGATGCAGTACATGACCGAGCCCGCCAAGCAGTAATGGAGTACTCGCAGAAGTATGCAGGCGAGAGAGTGCTTATCTGCACGCACGCCAGTGTTATTCGGGCTCTTTTGCTTGACGTGCTGCGAGTTGGGTTGAAGTCACATCTTGCAATTGAAGTTGCTCCGGCATCCAGCAGCGCGATTACCTATTGGCCGGATGGAAACGGCCAGATTAATTGGATCAATCGGATTTCAGGTGATCTTTCGTGAATTCAGTTTTATGTACTCTCCGTTCTTCAAGACTGCGCGTGTTACGCCCTCAAGATTTTCACCTCGGAGCAATACAAGTGCAATGCGTGCAGCGTCACCATGTGTTACGACGATAACTTGACCACCTGGAAGCTCTTGTTGAAGTTTTCGAAACAATCGCTCAAGACGGATATACACATCCTCAAGACTTTCACCGCCGGCAGGACGCCACTTCGGATCAAACCAGTCAGTATCGTTGATCTCGCGATGTGCCTCTATCGCCAATCTGCCTTCGAAAATACCAAGAGATTGTTCGCGCAGGTCGCTTTCTAATTGAAGGGGTATAGATAAATTTCGGGCAATTATGCGCGCTGTTTCGACGGCTCGAAGCAGGTCGCTGCTCACGATGATTTGAGCACCACTATTAGCAAGTTGTGCTGCAGTGTGATGTGCTTGCTCTCTACCGAGTGCGGTTAATGGGATGTTCGAGGTTTGACCCTGGAGTCGACCTTCCAGGTTCCATTCGCTTTCACCATGGCGTACGAGGAAGACGGTCAGGCCTTTATTCATTTGGCAAGGATAAGGTAGAGTGAATAAAATAAAGGGTTTGCAAGTACGAACTCCATCCGTCGACCAAGGAAGGTACTTATGGCGCGGCGGTATCCGCTTTTTCTTGATTTAGAAGATCGTCTGGTCGTTGTTGTCGGCGGCGGGAAAGTTGCCACTCGGCGTATGCCTCAACTGGTTGATTCTGGTGCAGATGTTCTTCTTGTGGCACCGACGATTACCGGGGAGTTGCGTGACTATGTCGATAGTGGCCAGATACGTTGGAACGCGCGACCCTATGAAAGTGATCTTTTAGACGGCGCCGCATTGGTTTTGGCTTGTACTGATGATCGTGAGGTTAATGCCGCAGTCGATTTCGATGCGAAAAAACGCGGCATCTGGTGCAGTCGCGCCGATGACGCTGCTGCATCAGCGGCCTGGGTTCCGGCAGTTGGCACTGTTGATTCAGTGACGGTGGCGGTTAGTGCCGATGGCGATCCGCGTCGCGCACGAGATCTGTGTACTGCCGTGTTGGCCGCCTTCCGCCAAGGTGATTTATCTGCTCGCCCAAGACGCAGCACTGGTGGTGAAGTGATTTTAGTAGGCGGAGGGCCAGGTGACCCGGACCTGATCACGCTTCGGGGTTATCGCGCACTTCTCAATGCCGATGTTGTCATCACCGATCGCCTCGGTCCGACTTCGCTGTTGGCTGCCTTGGATGATGATGTTGAAATCATTGATGTAGGCAAAACGCCTCGCGGACCCTCTGTTCCGCAAGATGAAATCAATGCCCTCCTTATCGATCGCGCCAAAGCGGGTAAACGTGTCGTGCGTCTGAAAGGCGGCGATCCTTTCATTTTCGGTAGAGGTGGAGAAGAAGTGCAGGTATGTACTGCTGCCGGGATACCGGTCCAAGTAGTTCCGGGGATAAGTAGTGCAATAGCAGCACCATTGCTTGCTGGAATTCCGCTAACTCAGAGAGGCCTAAACCAACACTTCGTTGTTGCCACAGCCCATCTGCCGCCGGGAGATCCGCGCTCTACTGTCGATTGGCGTGGAATTGCAGCTGGCGGCGGAGTACTTGTGCTGATGATGGCCGTAGAGAATCGCGCTGCGGTCGCAGAAGAATTAATTGCTGGCGGAATGTCACCAACAACTTCGGTTGCAATTATTCAGGATGCATCAATTAAATCTCAGAGAATTATCTTCAGTACCTTGGTTGGCTTAGCTGATCAAGAGATAGAACCTCCTGCCGTTATCGTCGTTGGTAATGTTGTTGATCTTGCACAAACATTTGGAGCCTTATGACAATTAAGGGAGAACAGGAAGAGCACCTCTGGCCGCGACCGGTGCCCTTGATTGGTGATGCCACCTCTGCCACCGATCGAGCTAGCGATCCAACCGGTTGGGCGTTTGCACCAGATGTTCGTCAAGGCCTCTATGACGTAATTGATGCAAGGCGCGATATTCGCCGGTTCCGACCAGATGCGGTACCAGAGGAAATTTTAAATCGTGTCCTTACGGCAGCACATCACGGACCTTCGGTCGGACACAGTCAGCCGTGGCGCTTTCTGGTTGTGACTGATGCTTCGATTCGAGAACGGGCAACAGTCTTCGCAGACCGGGAACGGATGCGTCAGGCTAATTTGCTTGAACCTGAAGCCGCCCGCCGCCTGCTTGATCTTCAACTGGAAGGTATCCGCGAGGCGCCACTTGGAGTGGTTGTCTGTTGCGATAGACGCAGCCCCGCCACAGGAATTTTGGGGCGGGCGACATTCCAAGATGCAGATCTTTGGAGCTGTGCCTGCGCTATTGAGAATATGTGGTTGGCCGCCCGTGGCGAGGGATTGGGGTTGGGTTGGGTAACTCTCTTTCAACCAGATGATTTAGCAACACTGCTAGATCTTCCAGCAGGTGTTGAAACACTAGGCTGGCTCTGTCTGGGCTGGCCAGATGAACGACCTCCTGAGCCGGGTCTGGTTCGAGCCGGTTGGTCTAAACGCCTTCCTTTGTCTGAGGTAGTTTTTCGCAATACGTGGCCTAAGGGTACGGAGGAGACGGCCTCACCTCTTTCGCTTCTGCGTGCTCCCGATCAAGATGCAGTTGTTTCGGTTCGCGACGAGAGAGATCGACTTCTGACTACACCGGGGTCCTTAGGAGTACTTGATCGCGCAGTGGATCGCAGTGCGGCTCTGCGCCATCCGCACGCAGATCGGGCAGTTCTGGTTATAGCGGCAAGTGATCATCCTGTTACTCGTCATGGAGTCTCTGCTTACTCAGCCAGTGTGACACGTGAAGTTTTTGAGGCGAGCCTTGCTGGTCAATCAGTCGGATCCTCTCTGGCCAAGGCGGCAGGTCTGGATGTTGTTCTTGTAGATGCCGGAATCGAGAAGGTCGATCACGACATAGAAGGAGCAATCTCATGGAGCAGTGTCATTTCGGCCCGGCCTTTAGGTATTCGCGGTGAACTCGTTGAAGCTGCAGCTCTTGAGATCTTTGATGTTACAGCGCTCGTTGAAGCCGGGCGAAGGCTCGCAACTGATCTTTCTGCTGATTATGGTCTGATCGCCCTTGGTGAAATTGGTATTGGCAATACGACAATTGCAGCAGCATTGACTTGTGCTCTTTTGCAACTTCCACCCGAGGAGGTTGTGGGGTTGGGTGCTGCATCCGATAGCGCAATGGTCGAGCGAAAAGAGCAGGTAATTGCTGCAGCCCTCGCCCGTGCCCGAAGCGCAAATCCCCAGCTGGCATCAGATCCATACGCACTTTTAGCCGAGGTCGGTGGTCCAGAGTTCGCTCTGCTCACGGGCGTGATTTTGGGGGCGGCCGCGAAAGGCGTATGTGTCATTCTTGACGGCATGGCGACTACGGTTGCTGCGCTGATCGCCGTGCGTCTTGAACCAGGCGTTCAATCAGTTCTGATTGCCGGCCAACGTAGCCGCGAACGCGGCCATGGAGTTTTGCTGATCGAGCTCGGGCTTGAGCCATTGTTGGATGTGCGTATCCGAGCTGGTGAAGGTGGTGGTGCCATATTGGCGGCGTCGCTGCTGCGGACAACCCTTCAGGCTCGGGCTGTGATGGCGCGTGTCGAGAAGTGCTAGCTCTTATTTATTTGACAGCCTCGACGTGGCCGTGGTGGGATGGCCCCACGACGGACAGTGAAGGAAACCGGTGCAAATCCGGTGCGGTCCCGCCACTGTAATCGGGTAGTGAACTCCACTTTATAAAGTCACGGCGTACAAACTGCTTTAGAGCAGAGGCTGGAAGACTGGGGAGAGCGTCGATCCGAGAGCCAGGATACTTCTTCCGTCGTTGACCTAACCACTGGACGAGGTATCCGAGGGGCTCTTATGACATTTCTTGAACGACTTGATCGATTCCTCAAGTGAGACTGCCTGAGGATGCCCTCGGTCTGATTCTCGGATTTCTTGTAGATCTCCTATTTGCCGACCCGCGCCGTCGTCACCCTGTTGCCCTCTTTGGACAACTTGCCGAAAAGCTCGAGCGGGTTATGTACCGAGATTCCCGATCACGAGGCCTCTGGTTTGCGCTATCACTTACTGGCGGGGTCGCTGCCTTTGGTTACCTGATTTCCTCTCATATTCATGGTTCATTGCTTCGGATTGGTGTCGTTGCGATTATCACGTGGATCGTCCTCGGGGGAACTTCGCTCATTAAGGAAGCAGAAGCGATGGCAGATACTCTTGAAGAGGATGATTTAGCTGCAGCGCGCATCAGACTTGGTTCGCTCTGTGGTCGCGATGCCACCTCCCTTGATGCCAATGCTCTGGCTCGAGCTACGGTTGAATCCGTTGCAGAGAACACATCGGATGCTGTTGTCGCACCGCTGTTCTGGGGCGCCCTTCTGGGAATTCCCGGTCTGCTTGCATATCGAGCACTCAACACATTGGATGCCATGGTTGGACATCGTTCGCCGCGTTACGCCAAGTTTGGGATGGCCTCTGCGAAGTTGGATGATTTCGCTAATTTCATTCCAGCAAGATTGGCTGGATGGTTGACGGCTCTTTGTGCACCGATTGTGGGCGGATCTTCAGTTAAGACTCTTCGAGTGATGTTTCGCGATGGCAGTCATCACCCCAGTCCCAACGCCGGACAGGTAGAGGCTGCCTTTGCTGGGGCTCTTGGTCTCACTGTAGGCGGTACAAATATTTATGCCGGTGTCGTCGATAATCGCCCACGACTTGGACATGGGAAAACTGTAGAGGTGAGCGATATTGCCAGAGCAAATCGCCTGTCGCGTGCGGTGCAGATTGTTGCCGTGCTCGTTGCAGCACTTGCCTCTGCTTTTCTTTGGAGGCTTTCATGAGCGGCGCGTTGTTAATCGCAGGTACCACCTCTGATGCGGGCAAGTCAGTTGTCACTGCCGGAATCTGCCGCTGGCTTGCACGAGAAGGGGTAAGGGTCGCTCCGTTTAAGGCACAGAACATGTCTCTTAATTCAATGGTGACACGTGATGGTTCCGAGATCGGACGAGCCCAGGCGATGCAGGCGGCCGCAGCAGGAGTGGAACCTGAGGCGGCTATGAACCCGGTTCTTCTTAAACCGGGTTCAGATAATTCAAGCCAGGTAGTGCTTTTGGGCAAGCCGGTGGCCGAAGTTAATGCGATGAACTACCGCGAGATAAAACCGCGTCTGTTTGAAACGGTACTTGAATCACTGGCAGATCTTCGCCGTCGTTTCGATGTGGTGATCTGCGAGGGCGCAGGCAGCCCAACTGAAATCAATCTGCGTGACCGCGACATTGCAAATATGGGTCTGGCGCGAGCGGCCAATCTGCCGGTTCTGGTAGTTGGCGACATTGACAGAGGTGGGCTTTTTGCGGCGCTGTATGGCACCGTTGCGTTGCTTGATCGAGAAGACCAGGCTTTAGTGAATGGCTTTATTGTCAACAAATTTCGCGGAGACCAGAATCTTCTAGCACCTGGTCTGGCGATGATAGAGAGAATTACCGGCAGGGGCGTGCTCGGTGTTATCCCATGGCGGTCAGGTCTTAACCTTGATGTCGAAGATTCCCTCGATATGAAATTAGGCAACACTGCTAACGATGTTGCACATGTTGGTGGAGATTCGCTCCGCGTTGCCGTTATCCGTCTGCCGCGTGTTAGCAATATGACCGATGCAGACGCGCTCGCAAGCGAGCCGGGAGTATCTCTTCGCTTCGCTGATCGTCCCGATGATCTTTTGGATGCCGACCTGGTGGTCATTCCGGGCACACGAGCAACTGTTAACGACCTTGCATGGTTGCACCAACGTGGGCTGGCCGAAGCCCTCCGCGAAAGGGTCAGAAAAAACCGGCCAACAATTGGAATTTGCGGCGGTTTCCAAATGCTGGCGAGCGTCATAGATGACCCCTATGAAAGTGGTGCAGGGATAGTTTCCGGCTTGGACCTACTGCCCGTGCGAGTCCGTTTCATGAGTGAAAAGATTCTGGCTCTTCCAGAAGGTCGAGCCCTTGGTGAGTACGTTCGCGGTTATGAAATTCATCATGGGGTCGTTGATGTTGAAGGCGGTGAGCCTTTCCTTGATGGCTGTCGGGTCGGCGCAGTATTTGGGACAACGTGGCATGGGATCTTTGAAAACGACGGCTTCCGTCGTGCTTTTCTTACCGAAGTCGCTGCAATGATCGGAAGCGGTTTCAAAGTTGCTTCCGATACTAACTTTGCGCAGGTCAGACAGAGCCGCCTTGATCTTCTCGGAGATTTAGTGGCAGATCACCTTGATACATCTGCCATCTGGCGACTTATTGAAAATGGTCCGACTTGCGGACTTCCCTTCATCTCATCTGGAGCAACGCCATGATTGCACTTTTATCAACCGCCGACACCGACCTTCTTGCTGCTAAAGCAAGCGGTGAAGACTGGTTCTTGGCCAATCCGGCTCGTCTTGACCCTCTGGAACTTCCTGAATTACTTGCTGATGCGAAGATTGTTGTTCTTCGCCTCCTTGGGGGCAAAGCAACGTGGTCGCAGGGGTTGAGTGCTGTTCTTGCTTTGGGACTGCCGACCCTTGTCCTTGGTGGAGAGGCTGTTGCCGATCCAGAACTGATGGCGCTTTCTACAGTTCCTGCTGGGATCGCAACGCAAGCACTCGCCTATTTAGTAGCCGGAGGCGCAGAGAATTTTTCCTCGCTTGGCGCTTTTTTACGGGACACGATTTTGCTCTCTGGTGAAACTTTCGCTGCGCCAAAACATTTTCCTGAGTTCGGCACATACGCGCCCGAACGTTATGGAATTTCAGGGCATCGGCCAGTGGTTGCTGTTGTCTTCTATCGTGCGCACGCGGTAAGTGGGAATACTGGATTTGTCGATACCTTGTGCGAAGGCATTAAAGAAAAGGGTGGAGATCCGCTGCCGATTTTCACAAGTTCACTGCGGGGTGCCGACGCCGGTGTCTTTGAATTGCTGGAAGCAGCCGATGCGGTGATTGTGACCGTGCTTGCCTCAGGGGGTACGCACGCCACGAATATATCGGCTGGAGGCGATGACGAGTCGTGGGATGTTGGCGCCCTCGCCACCCTTGATCTGCCGATTCTGCAGGCACTCTGCCTGACCACTGATCGAAAATCATGGATTGCAAGTTCGGCTGCACTTTCGCCGATGGATGCCGCAATGCAAGTTGCGATTCCAGAATTTGATGGACGGATCATCACGGTTCCATGTTCATTTAAAGAACTTCACGATGGCATTGCAAGTTACGTTGGTGATCCAGAACGTTGCGCTCGGATTGCTGGTATCGCAGTACGACATGCGAACTTGTCCCGTATTCCCAATGCTGAGAAACGTATAGCGGTCATTCTTTCCAGTTACCCGACTAAGCACGCACGTATCGGCAATGCTGTTGGTCTTGATACGCCTGCCTCCGCTGTTGAGCTCTTGCGCTCTTTGAGGACGGCTGGCTATCACGTCGATGATTTCCCCGAGGATGGCGACACCCTCATTCACACCTTGATTGCTGCAGGCGGGCACGATGTCGAATGGCTGACGGAGGCGCAACTTTCAAGGGCTAAAGCTCGCGTGAACTTGCGCGAATATCAAGAGTGGTTTGACGCGTTGCCGAAGTCTTTATCGGAGCGCATTGTCAAACATTGGGGTGAAGCGCCAGGTGCGCTGTATATCGACGGTGAAGGCACATCGGCCGAAATCGTGTTGGCAACTTTGCAATTCGGAAATGTCATCGTGATGATTCAGCCGCCTCGTGGTTTTGGCGAAAATCCAATCGCGATCTATCACGATCCAGATCTGCCGCCCAGTCATCATTACTTAGCCGCATATCGATGGATGGATCAGATTTTCGGCGCTGATGCGATGATTCATCTGGGTAAGCATGGAACCTTGGAATGGTTGCCAGGCAAAGGGCTTGGCCTTTCTGCAGAGTGCGCCCCTGATGCAGTTCTTGGTGATCTTCCGTTGATCTATCCGTTTATCGTCAACGATCCAGGTGAAGGAACTCAAGCAAAACGACGCAGCCATGCGATCATCATTGACCACCTCATACCGCCGATGGCGCGAGCTGATACTTACGGAGACCTGGCAAAGCTGGAGCAACTTCTCGACGAGTACGCAACCGTCGTGGCTTTGGATCCAGAGAAAGTTCCCACTGTTCGTGCTCAAATCTGGAGTGTGATCCAAGCTGCACAACTTCACCATGATATGCACACTCCTGAGATGCCAGGTGATAGCGAGTTCGATGAGTTCGTGCTTCATCTGGACGGCTATCTATGCGAGATCAAAGACGTGCAGATCCGAGATGGATTGCACATTCTTGGACAGGCGCCAGCTGGCGAAGCACGAATCAACTTGGTGCTAGCTATTCTTCGGGCCACGCAGATGTGGGGCGGCCAAAAAGATGCGCTTCCAGGACTTCGTGGCGCGATTGCAAGCCATTTTGGTCTTGGTGAAGCTGATCTGCTTGCTCGACCCGGTGCGTTTGTGGAGATTCCATCAACTTTGAAAGAACTAGTCGCCGGCCCTGCCAACTCGGCATCAGATGCAGTCGATCTCATCGAAGGTGTGGCACGGAATTTGGTCGTTGCGATGGAATCCCATGCTTGGAATCTACAAGCGGTGCCACAAGTCGTTGCAGGGGTTTTAGGCAGTGATGTTTTTGAAATAGTGCAGGTGCTGGAATTTGCCGCGACGCAAGTGGTTCCACGATTGGATCGCACGACTGACGAGCTTGGTAATTTATTGCATGCCCTCGATGGCGGTTATGTGCCGGCGGGTCCCTCGGGTTCGCCAACTCGTGGTCTCGTAAATGTTCTTCCCACCGGTCGGAATTTCTACTCAGTTGATCCAAAGGCGATTCCTTCGAAAAACGCATGGGATGTCGGGGTTGCCTTGGCGGATTCACTTTTGGCGCGCCACCTTGCTGATACAGGAGAGTATCCGCGTTCCGTCGGCCTCACAGTGTGGGGTACATCGGCGATGCGTACGCAGGGTGATGACATTGCCGAAATCTTGGCGTTACTCGGTTGTCGCCCCGTTTGGGATGATGCTTCACGTCGAGTTACAGGTTTTGACATTGTCTCCCTTGATGAATTAGGACGACCGCGCATTGATGTGACCGTACGCATCTCAGGGTTCTTCCGTGATGCTTTCCCTCATGTTATTGCTCTTATTGACGAGGCTGTCCGTGCTGTTGCAGCACTGGATGAACCTGCGGCAATGAATTTCGTCCGCGACCACGTTGTACAAGATCTTGCCGTGCACAGTGACATTCGTCGGGCGACGAGTCGTATTTTCGGATCAAAGCCAGGTGCTTATGGCGCGGGGATGCTTCCATTGATGGATGCTGGCAATTGGCGCAGTGATGCAGACTTGGCAGAGGTTTATGCAGTCTGGGGTGGCTATGCCTACGGTGAAGGACTTGATGGTCGCGAAGCGCGAAGCGATATGGAGGCTTCGTTTCGTCGGATGTCGGTCGCCGTTAAGAATCAAGATACGCGTGAACATGACATTGTTGACTCTGACGATTATTTCCAGTACCACGGGGGAATGGTCGCGGCCGTACGTGCACTCACTGGGATTGCTCCTCTGGCTTATGTTGGTGATTCAGCGGTTCCCGATCAGGTGCGCACGCGCACTCTTGCAGAGGAGACGAAGCGCGTCTTTCGCGCTCGCGTCGTGAACCCTCGCTGGATGGCAGCCATGCAGCGTCATGGATATAAGGGTGCATTTGAGATGGCCGCAACCGTTGATTACATCTTCGGATATGACGCAACCGCAGGTGTGATTGATGACTGGATGTATCAACAGTTGGCGCAGTCTTACGTCTTTGACAAGCAAGTGAGCGACTTCATGCGTAAGTCCAATCCATGGGCGCTTCAGGGAATCAGCAAGCGACTGCTTGAGGCGGCAGAACGGGGACTTTGGGCGCAGCCGTCGCTAGCGACGTTGGATCAACTTCGTGAAGTCTTTTTGGAACTCGAAGGCGACCTCGAGGGCGCAACAGATGAAGAGGGAGAGATTGCATGAGCGGCTATCCATTTTCGGCGGTAGTTGGGTTGGATGATCTCCGACTTGCCCTCTTATTAAACGCAGTCGCGCCGGGTATCGGTGGAGTGTTGGTGCGAGGAGAGAAGGGAACGGCGAAATCAACCGTCGTGCGAGCCATGGCTGCTCTTTTGCCAGAGGTTTGCGTTGTTGTCGGATGCCGCTTCGCATGTGATCCCGAATCTGCCGATCCGCAATGTCCCGATGGCCCACACATTGGGGAGGTTGCAAAAAGTTTGCGTGCGGCTCGACTCGTTGAACTTCCAGTTGGAGCTACCGAAGATCGCGTCATCGGCTCATTAGATCTCGAACGCGCGCTCACGGCAGGTGTAAAAGCATTCGAGCCGGGGTTGCTTGCAAGTGCCCATCGTGGAGTGCTTTATGTAGACGAAGTGAACCTTCTTCACGACCATTTAGTTGATCTTCTTCTTGATGCCGCTGCGATGGGACGAGCCCACGTTGAACGAGAAGGCATTTCGGTTTCTCACGCGGCGCAGTTACTTCTAGTCGGCACGATGAATCCTGAAGAAGGCGAGCTGCGCCCACAACTGCTTGATCGCTTTGGGCTCACTGTCGAAGTTTCCGCATCTCGTGATCCAAAAGTGCGGGTAGAAGTCGTGCGCAGGCGTCTGGAATTTGAGGCCGACCCTCAACTTTTTGCGCAGCGTTGGGCATCAAGTGACGAGGATCTTGCGCAGCGAATTCGCGACGCGCGCGCACGCCTTAGTTCAGTGGTGATGCCGGATAAGGCTTTGGTACAGATTGCTGAAATCTGCGCATCCTTTGATGTCGATGGCATGCGGGCCGATTTAGTCATGGCACGTACTGCAATCGCGCATGCAGCGTGGCATGGTCGCGAAGAGGTGAATAGCGAAGATGTTCGACAGAGCGCCCTGCTGGCACTGCCGCATCGGAAGCGTCGTAATCCATTTGATGCTCCAGGGCTTAGCGAAGAAGCACTTGATGAAGTTTTGAATAACCATGTACCGAGTGATGATGATCCGGAACCGCCAAGTGGGGGATCGCCAAGCCCAGATACTGATTCACCCTCCTCCGAACCAGAATCTGATTCGAGCCAACCGGAATCTTCACAGCTACAAGGTGGCGAGCAGGATCAACCGGCTACTCCTGGCAATCAAGGAGCACAACAAGAACCAACTATCGAATCCCCTGATGCGCCATTTAAAACTCGCCTCCTCACAGTGCCAGGTTTGGGTGCAGGTGCTGCCGGACGCCGATCGGCGGCAGTGACTTTATCTGGTCGAGTAACTGGTGCGCGACGACAAGGTGGTGCTTTAGGAAAACGACTCCACCTGCCAGCTACCTTGATGGCGGCAGCACCTCATCAGAACGCCCGGGGTCGCAATGGGAGTGGATTAATTATTAAGTTTGACGACGTCCGTCTCGCAGTAAGAGAAGGACGTGAAGGGAACTTGGTGCTCTTTGTCGTCGATGCCTCAGGATCAATGGCGGCCAGGGCGCGGATGCGAAATGTCAAAGCAGCGGTGCTCTCACTTCTTCTTGATGCATATCAACGTCGAGACAAAGTTGGCCTCATTACTTTTCGAGGCACTGGTGCTGAAATCATTCTTCCGCCAACTTCTTCTGTTGAAGCCGGTGCTGCACGTTTGACGAGTTTGCCTACGGGCGGACGCACGCCAATTGCTGCCGGACTCTTACTTGCCCACGATGTTTTGCGTCGAGAGAGATTAAAGGATCCGCAAAGGCGAGCCCTTCTCGTGATCGTCACAGACGGCAAGGCAACTGGTGGTACACAACCATTGGTCGAGGCGTACAAAGCGGCCTCGCTTCTGGCTACTACCCAAGTCGCCAGCATTGTGATTGATTGTGAAGAAGGTGTCGTTCGGCTAGGCCTGGCAGATGCGTTGGCAACGACATTAGGTGCGACAACTCTTCAACTTGGCGAGCTTGGTGCTGAACAATTAGTTTCGATTGTGCACGCCTCACGGAACGGGAGAGCGGCCTAATGCCACAAGGACAACCTGAACAAATCCCCGAGGACGGACTGACTACGCGTCAACGACGCAATAGACCACTTACGATCGTGCATACCGGGTCGATGAAGGGAAAGTCCACGGCTGCATTTGGTTTGGCACTGCGTGGTTGGAATCAAGGTTGGTCGATCGGCGTCTTCCAATTTGTGAAAAGTGCTAAATGGAAAGTCGGCGAAGAGGCAGCCTTCCGAGCCCTCGGCCGCATTCACGATGAATCTGGAGAAGGTGGCGCAGTCGATTGGCAGAAGATGGGCGAAGGATGGTCGTGGACTCGAAAGTCAGGAACGGAGGAAGATCATGCCGCCGCTGCTCTGGAAGGCTGGCGTGAGATTCAACGGCGTCTTAAAGCAGAAGAACATCAACTTTATGTATTAGATGAGTTCACATACCCAATGAAGTGGGGTTGGGTGGATGTTGATGAAGTTATTTCAACTTTGAGAGAACGTCCTGGCTATCAACATGTGATTATCACCGGGCGTGATGCAGACCCACGTCTCATTGATGCGGCTGATCTGGTTGTTGAGATGACCAAAATCAAACACCCCATGGATGAAGGTCAGAAGGGTCAGCGAGGTATCGAATGGTGATGGCCCCTCCACGTGTCGTCGTTGCAGCTCCCGCTTCAGGCAATGGCAAGACTACGGTCGCAACAGGGATCATGGCAGCACTTGCAGCACGGGGACTTTCAGTGAGCCCGCACAAAGTGGGCCCTGACTACATTGATCCTACATATCATGCGGTTGCAACGCATCGCCCAGGTCGAAACCTTGATCCATATCTGGTTGGCAGCGAACGAATTGCTCCATTATTTCTGCGCGGAGTGTCAACTCCGCAGATGGCAGATATTGCAGTCATTGAAGGAGTGATGGGACTCTATGACGGAGCAGTGGGGCGTGGGGAGTTTGCCTCTACGGCCCATGTCGCAAAATTGCTGGCTGCACCGATTCTGTTAGTAGTCGATGCAGCCAGTCAGGGCAGATCGGTTGCGGCCTTGGTGAAAGGGTTTGCGAATTTTGATCCGGGCGTTCGCATCGGCGGCGTCGTGCTGAATCGAGTCGGCTCAGATCGACATGAGCGTGTTTTGCGAGCAGCTCTTGATGAAGTCGGAATCCCTGTATTTGGTGCCCTTGCCCGCAACGAATCAGTTTCTGCGCCTTCGCGCCATCTGGGGCTGGTTCCGGTTGGTGAGCGAATCGAAGCGACAATGAAAATGATAGATGTCTTAAAAGATGTAGCGGAGAAGTTCTTAGATCTTGATGCGATTGTGGCATTGGCGCAATCTGCCGATCCGTTCTCATCGCCATCTTGGTCGCCAGCCGATGAAATAGTTGCTTGTGGTGGTGCAATTGTTGATCGCCCGCGTGTTGCCGTATTTGGCGGGGCTGCCTTCACCTTCCAATATGTAGAGACTTTGGAGTTGCTCGAAGCAGCAGGGGCTGAAGTTGTTTTGGTTGACCCCCTCGTCGAAAGTGAATTGCCAGCTGGTACATCCGGTGTATTAATCGGTGGTGGTTTTCCTGAGATGTATGCGGAGACTCTTGCTAATAACGTGAAACTGCGCGATCACATTGCCGCTTTTGATGGCCCGATCGTCGCTGAGTGTGCTGGGTTGCTCTATTTATCGCGAAGCCTTGATGGCCATCAGATGTGTGGGGTCGTTAACGCCCAGGCGACGATGACGGATCGACTCACACTCGGTTACCGTGAAGCGAGTGCCACCTCCGACTCGGTATTAGCTAGAACAGGTGAGAAGTATTCCGGACATGAATTCCACCGGACCCAGTGCGTTCTTGATTCAAGTAATGGAGAGCGTTCTGCATGGTCATGGGTGAATCATGGAATTAGTTCATCTGATGGTTACGCAGATGCTCGGATTCATGCCTCATACTTGCATCTACATTGGGCCGGATCACCCCAATTGGCACGACGTTTTGTAGGTGCCTGTGCGAAAGTAGGTGTGTAATGCAAACCTTGATTGGTGTTGGTATCGGACCTGGAGATCCAGAACTTGTAACACTCAAGGCTATTCGAGTTTTAGAGCGTGCTGATGTCGTCTTCGTTCCGGTAATGAACTTAACAGAGCAAGGACGCGCAGAGGCAACAGTGCGCGCGCACCTAATGAGTAGCGATCGAATTCGCCGTCTGGTTTTTGCCCTCAATGAGCGCGAAGATCGGCCTCGACGCGAAGCCGCTTGGGACGCAGCAGCAGAAGTTATCGCCGCCTCTTTTCGCGAGGGCGCAGAAGTGGTTGCTTTTGCGACCATAGGTGACCCCAACATCTATTCGACCTTCACATATCTTGCGCAGACTGTGTTGTCGTTACTGCCAGAGGTGCAAGTGCAGACTGTTCCTGGTATCACCGCAATGCAAGCCCTTGCTGCGGCCAGCGGGACCGTGCTCTGCGAAGGGAAGGAGTCACTAATGCTTCTTCCCCTCACCGCCGGTATTGACGCCTTCGATGCTGCATTAACAACAGCAGACACAGTCGTTGCCTATAAGGGCGGGGCTTACTTGGCAGAAGTCGCTTCGATCTTGAAAAAACATAACCGCATCAATGAAGCGATCTTCGGTGCCGCACTTGGATTGGCGGATCAACAAGTGGGTCCTCTAGAGCACATAACGTCGCCGGCACCTTACTTATCGACGGTAATAGTTCCATCCAAACGCACTACCCGCGGAGGCAGATTATGACCACATCGCCAATGACTCATCAACACCAGACTGGTGAAGGGCAGAAAAAAGGCAAGGTTGTATTTGTTGGCGCCGGTCCTGGTGCGGCGGATTTGATCACACTGCGCGGTGCGGCTCGCATTGCAGCAGCAGACATCGTGATCTGGGCAGCAAGTTTGGTGACCGAAGAACTTATCCGCGACCATGCAAGAGCTGATGCCGAGATCATCGACTCGTCACATTTGCCGATGGAAGGTGTAATCCCGATTTACGAACGTGCAGTACGTGAGGGATTGCTGGTTGCACGAGTTCATTCGGGTGATCCGTCTCTTTGGGGAGCTGTGCAAGAACAGTATGACCGCTGTGTTCAACTCGGACTTGATGCCGAGATTGTCGCCGGTGTTTCAGCTTTTTCAGCAGTGGCGGCAATTATCGGTCGCGAACTCACCATCCCAGAGGTTGGCCAATCGGTCATCTTGACCAGACTCGGTGGTGGCAAGACGCCAATGCCAGCCGGCGAAGAAGTGCGCGACTTCGCACGTCACGGCACGACCATGGCAATCTTTTTATCGGCTGCAAGGTCGGGACAGCTCGTCGAAGAACTTCTTGAAGGCGGTTATCCGCCAGAAACTCCAGTTGTTATTGCCTACCAAGCAACGTGGCCCGACGAATTGATTCTTCATGCCACCATTGAAACCCTTGAGACAAAAGTCAAAGAGGCAAAGCTCTGGAAGCACACGCTCTTTCTTGTTGGCCCAGCGTTGACCGCCGGCGGAACTCGTTCGCATCTTTACCATCCTGGCCACTTCCATGGTTTTC
>Ga0315268_10002870_pt1 | contig 19172 bp, 20 predicted proteins | sample C1_top_MG_FD_204535 | JGI IMG/M metagenome (GOLD analysis project Ga0315268, IMG submission 204535) | Sediment microbial communities from Yellowstone Lake, YNP, Wyoming, USA - C1_top | ecosystem: Environmental > Aquatic > Freshwater > Lake > Sediment | place: USA: Wyoming | collected 2017-08-01
AAACCAGCCTAATGGTGCTGATGTTAACGACGCTTTTACTCACTTTTTCCAGAGTGTCCAAAACAACCTTTTCATCGAACGAGGACAAACATGCTTCACTCCACAAAACTTGCTTACTTCTTAATTACACTCAGATTTAATCGTTTTCCATGTGGTAGTCAGACAGCGCCTTTTTCCTTCTTTTGTGTGGAAACCGTGCAGATGCTCTCAAAAAGCTTGTCAAACTGAGTGGACATGGAACTGTTATCCAAATATTTAACGGTGAAGCTGTCGCCATTAGAAGTCAGAGAAGAAACGCTCACCAATTGTATGTTTTGTCGATTGTACATGGTTATGCTTGCAAAGTCCAATTCGTTAATCGAGCCGGTTGTAACGTTATTTATTGCGGTTGTATTGGTGAATGTTATGGTGCCAAAATCGGCTAAAAGGCTGAGGCTGTTGTTTATGCTGGGTCTTTCAACTATCCATTCTGCGGAGAGCTTCGAGGAATTATAAAAGAAAAACTCGTTGAATCTGTTATGCGTAGTAATGTCAATCATTTCAACTGACCACTTGTTTGCGATGGAGTCTGTAAGAGTTATCGATGCAGCGATTCTGTCGCCCGGGTTTATAGTCATCGATGCTATGTTAACCGACAAGTTAGGCAAAAGCTCATACCAAGCGGAATATACGGCTTCTCCATCAACAGAATCGTGTTCAGTTCCAACTTGAATTAAAGTGGTGTCAAAGTCAACTTGCCCTCCTATACCTATCCACGCCGCAGAAAACCTATCATTAGAAAAAGCAGTAACGGTGGGCACAACCCAAGAACCACTAACCCCAGCAATTGTCGGCTGAGGGTTTACATAGTCTGAAACAACGACATATCCAGCCCAATCTGTACTCGCTAGGCGCTGAGGAGAAAGCCCTAGAAAGAAATTCGCTACCAGAACAATCAAAGAGAAAGATAAGGAAAGCATCGCGAGCCAAAAAAGAACCAAGAACACACGACTTTTTCTCCAACCATTTCCTCTTGCCATCAATCGAACAACTTCTCCAACTGACTCTTTTAAAACCATGAGCAGATATGATTTGCTCCATCAAAAATTTGTTGAAAGGTCTATACTACGCAAAGAGCAAATAAGGCTTAAGACCGAAAATAATCAAGTCTGTTATCTCAAAGAGTGCGGTGATAAAGAGTGAAGGTATCAATAGACAGAGAGGGATGCATTAGTTGTGGCAACTGCGAAGCCATGTGTCCACAGGTGTTTAAGCTTCTAATCGAAACTGACGGCAAAGCAGCCATAGTTGAGCCTTACAGAAAAGAAGATTTAGGCAAGGGCGAAGTCGGAGAAGACCTAAGAAACTGCGTTGAAACAGCCCGAGACAGCTGCCCTGTGCAAGTGATAAGCACCACCGAATAGACGATTATTTAGCGTACTTCTTAGGGTCCTTATCAAAAGTCTTCTTGCAGCCTTCAGCACAGAAGTAGTACGTCTTACCACCATACGTGCTCTTCCACTTTGCCGACTTCTCGTCACACATCATGCCACACACTGGATCTTTAGCCAAATCTTTCTCACCTCCCTTTCGATCAGTTATGCCTTATGGAATCACTAACAGCAGCATCCGCACCCGCAGGAATGCCCTGAGTGAGCGTCTTCGTTCATGAATTTCATCGGGTTCTTGTCAAACACCGATTTGCAGGATTGGCTACAGAAGTAGTAGGTTTTACCCATGTGCTCCGACTTAAACTGAGCCTTATTCTCCTCAACATCCATGCCACAAACTGGATCCTTAGTCATAGTCAAATTTCACCTCCATACTCAACTGAATTTTTCAAACTTGAATTTGGCTAACTTCAATGTTGCCGAATTAGAAACCACTGTGAGTGAACTAATCGCCATCGCACCCGCAGCCCAAACGGGGGCTAACAACCCAACCGCTGCTACAGGAATCATGATCGTATTGTAAATGAACGCCCAGAACAAGTTAGAATTAATCTTCCGCATAGTCCTCTTGCTCAACTCCACGCCCAAGGCTACATCCCTCAAGTCATCCTTAATCAACACGATGCCACCCGTTTCTTTCGCAATATCCGTCCCACTCCCTATGGCAACGCCAATGTCAGCCTGAGCCAACGCGGGAGCATCGTTTATGCCGTCGCCCACCATCGCCACAGTCTTGCCTTCACTTTGCAACTTCTTAATCGCGTCCACCTTTTCCCATGGCAGAACGTTGGCTATGACTTTGTCAATGCCTAATTGAGTTGCAATGGCTTTCGCTGTTCTTTCATTGTCACCAGTCAGCATGGTAACTTCCAAACCCATTCCCTTAAGGCTTTGAATTGCTTCTACAGCGTTTTCCTTGACTGTATCCATAGCTGCAATGATGCCTGCGGGTTTGCGGTTTACCGCCAGAATCACAGCCGTCTTACCCTGCTGTTCTAGCGTTTCTAGGTCTTTCTCCAATTTTTCGGTGGGTACTTTTTCTTGCTGCATGAGTTTTCGGTTTCCGAGCAGTATTTTCTTGCCTTCAAACGTACATCGTACTCCGTGTCCAGGCACGGCTTCAAACGCTTCTGCGTCGGGAATGCTCAAGCCCACTTTGTGCCCCTCGTTAACTATCGCTTCTGCCAATGGGTGCTCTGAGCCTTTTTCGGCGATGGCTGCAAACTTTAAAACGTTCTCTTTATCGTAATCGCCATAAGACATTATATCTGTAACTGAAGGTTCACCTTTCGTTAAGGTTCCCGTTTTGTCGAATACCACGGTCTTGAGCTTTCGAGCCTTCTCCACATACTCGCCACTCCTGAGCAACACGCCATATTCTGCGCCTTTACCCACACCAGCCAAAATCGCAGTCGGAGTGGCAATACCCAATGCACAGGGACAGGCAATCAAAAGAACGGCAAGCAACGCGAAAAAGGCAGCCGAAAAACCACTGACGAGATACCAGTAGGCAAAAGAAATCGCTGCAACAGAGAAGACTATTGGAACGAACCTCGCAACAACGCGATCAGCGAACTTCTGCACGGGCGCACTCGAAGCCTGAGCCTCTTCGACCAGCCGCACGATTTGCGCCAAGGCTGTGTCTTCACCCACTTTTGTGGCTCTAAATTTCAAAAGACCCGTCTTGTTGACCGTAGCGCCTATGACTTCACTGCCCACATTCTTCTCAACGGGTATGCTTTCGCCCGTTATAATTTTCTCGTCCACCGAAGAATAACCTGCGATTACTACTCCATCCGTGGGAATCTTTTCACCGGGCCTGACTATTATCATGTCGTTCACCTGAAGTTCATCAACAGGAACTTCAACCTCGTTTCCGTCTCTGAGCACCCTCGCTATAGTTGGTCGAAGTTCAAGCAATTTCCTTATGGACGCAGCAGATTTTCTTCGTATCATTTCCTCGATGTATTTACCCAACAGAACAAAGGCCAAGATTCCAACTGCAATTTCCATGTAGTCCTGACCGTTCACAGCTATTTCGGGTAGAAAAGCGTTGATGGCACCGTAAGTCCATCCTGCGATTACTCCTGTAGCGACGAGTACATCCATGTTAATCGAGCGGTTTCTTAGTGCTTTGTAAGCCCCACTTATAATTGCCCATCCTGCTACCCAAATGATTGGGGTTGAGACTATGAATGCGGCAAGGCTCCAAACTTTGAAGGCACCCACTAGCGTGATGCTCATAAACGCTGCAACTAAGCCAAATAAGACCGCCACACGCAGTATGCCGACTGCGACAACGCCTAACAGCGTCATGGTCACTCTGCGTTTGAGCTTCTTCAATTCCATCTCAGGCGCTTCGTAGATTCGAGCGCAAGACTCAGCACAGAAGTAATAGGTGCGGTCTCCAATCTTTCGTTTAATCGCCTTATCCTTATCTACTTCCATGCCACACACGGGATCTCTCGGCATGTCCTTTTCACTCTAAAGTGCATAGTGTTTTGGGAAATATTTAAATGTATCTTTAAAAGATATATCTTGTGAAGAAAGCATATGAGTCTAGACGAATTCCTACACGATTTCTCCCGCTTCTATATACTCACCATACTCTACGAAGGTCCAAGCCACGGGTATAATATAATCAACCGATTCAAGAAACGACTCGGAAAAGAAATCAGTCCTAGCTTGGTCTATCCGTTCCTTCAGCAATTGGAGGATAAGGGTTACGTCAAGCACAGCGTCAAACTAGTCGGAGCTAAAGAGAAGAAAGTGTTTGAACTTACGAAGGAAGGTAAAGCGTTGTGCAAACAGCTGTTCAGACGTTTTTCCACTCTGGTTTCTATCGCCATTGAGCCCAGCCTTGAGGTGTGTGCGCATTGTGGCTGTAAGGTTTACGAGGGTGGCTACAAGGAAATCATCGCTGGAAAGATGACGGCTTTCTGCTGTGTGCACTGTGCAGAGTCGTATAAAGAGGAGAAAGGCATTAACTCCTCTTAGAAAAGGCAACAGACTACACTGATGATGAGGCGCAAATGCCGTGTATGAGTCTTTGTTTCCCAGTTTTCTGATAACCTTCCGCGAAGCATTCGAAGCCGCGCTAATCGTGGTAATCATTGTCGCCTATCTTCAGAAGAGTGACAAGCAGAGTTTGATTAAGTATTCTCTCTTTGGCATCGTTTCCGCCATAGGTGCCAGTTTGTTGTTCGGTGTCGCCATATTCGTAGCCTATGGTGAACTGCCCGAATTAGGTGAACAATTGTTTGAAGGCTTGGCCGCATTAACGGCTACTTTTGTCTTGACGTATATGATTCTCTGGATGACCAAACGTGCAAAGACCATACGTACCGAGTTGGAGCAGAAAGTCGAATTGGCTGTTTCTCGTGGACAATTTTTCGGCATAGCTTCCCTTGTTTTTATCGCCGTGTTCAGGGAAGGCTTGGAAACCGTGCTCTTCTTGACAACCCAACTGACAACCGACACTGCAGGCACGATTGCTGGTCTGCTCTTGGCTTCTTTTGTCATTCTGGCTCTCGCGTGGATTCTGATGAAGGGAATTTACCGCCTTGGGATCAATCGGTTCTTTCAAGTCACTAGTGTTTTGCTCATAGTCTTCGCTGCGGGTTTGATTGGTTTAGGTGTGCATGAACTAATTGAGGCGGGAGAAACCGCGGGCGTGCAACTCGGTGTGCTAGGACAACCCGCGTTCAATATCAATCCACCGCTGAATCCAGATGGGACTTATCCGTTGCTTCATGAAAAAGGCGCTTTGGGTTCAATTCTTGCAGCTTTGGTAGGTTATACGGGAAGCCCCGAATGGTTGCGCATAATAGTGTACGTCGCTTATTGGATCGTCATGGGTGCTTATTTTGTCAAAAGCAATCGTCAGAGTCTACGACTGACCCTCACCACCGTGCAAGTGTTGTAAGCGGAACTGGAAACTGGACAGCGGGATAGGCTGGTGGAAATGACGGAAAAGGTGGCATCGGCTTTCCCATATTGTTCGGGTCTGCCCAATGAATCGTCGGGTCGACCGCAAATGGCATTGGTTCGTTGATGTTGTTGACCCAAGTCACTTGTGTCGGAATGCCCTGATGGCTTCAAATGAGGGCGCTGGCGAATTATGAATGACGCCCAAGAATGCTCCAGTGATTGCGTCAGTCACGTTTGTTGGCACATACACTGGTGGCGCACCGCTAATCTGGTTCACCCATTTTGGAATGGTTAATGGATCTAGACCCGCGCAGAGCAGTGTCAAAGAGCTTAGCATTAGAAGATAATTATTTGCTCGGAAGTCCGAAATGCTCTTCCATTACGTGATGATACTGCTGGGGTGTCATTAGTGATTCGAACGCTTTGGCAACCACTTCGTTCAGGGCGGGATGAATGTGCATGCCCCGCATGATGGGTAAGGCGTTTTGTTCGTGACTGTACATCAGATTAACTATTTCCTGAATAAGCACAGAAGCCTGCGGACCAACAATGTGCGCACCCAAAATATGCAACGTTGCCCTTTCAACAATCACCTTACAGAAATAATCCTTCAAGCCCATCGCTTCACCCTTGGCTGTATCTTCAAACCGATGAACCCCGATTAACACCTTGTCGGCACCATATTTCACCATCGCATCTTTCTCGCCCAGCCCAACACATGCAACTTCAGGATAAGTAAAAACAGCATGCGGCACAGCATGATAATCAACCTTCACACCCCGCTTCTGCACCGCGTTATAGTAAACTATCTGCGCCTCATAATTCGCCACATGCTTAAACTGAAACCTACCATCGGCATCACCAAAAGCCCAAACGCCAGGCTGCGACGTCTCCAGGAACTCGTCAACCACAATCCATCCATGCTCATCCGTTTTTATTCCACCCTTTTCGGGATGCAGAACATCCGTGTTTGAAGCTCTGCCAGCGGCTAGAAGTATTTCCTCAGCAATTATTTCCGTCTTTTCTCCAGTTTCCACATTGACCGTAACAACTTTCTTGTCACCGTTCGAAGTTTTACTCACTTCTTGCACTTCATGACTCGTAAACACATGCATACGTTTCTGCCATTCTTTCTTAACCAGCACGGAAATCTCAGACTCCTCATCAGGCAAAACAAAGGGATTCCTCCCGACAATCGTTACATCTGAGCCCATAGCAGAAAAGAAATGACCATACTCAGCGGCAATGTAACCCCCACCAACAATTACGAGGCTCTTGGGCAATCGGCTCAATTTCAAAACTGTATCACTCGTAAGATACCCCGTATTTTCGAGTCCTCTAATCGCAGGAATCAAAGGCTTCGACCCCGTACACAAGAAAATCATGTTAGACTTTATGGTTTCATCGCCAACTTTTAGCGTGTAAGGCGCAATAAACTCAGCAACACTCGGAGAATAATCCAAGTTTTCAGAACGAGAAAGCCCTTCGCGTATTACGCTAATCTCTCTACCGATGAGCATCCTCATCCTATCCATAACTTTGGCAAAATCCACTCGCTTCATTTCGACGTCTATGCCAAATACGTTTGCTCTCTCAATGTTTCGAATCAACTCGGCAGGATAGAGCAGAATTTTCGAAGGAATACAACCGCGTGTGAGGCAAATGCCCCCGGGCTCATCCTTGTCAATGACAGCCACTTTAATACGTGGATTATCCTGCATCATCGCATTCACGACAGCCAAAGCAGAACCTGAACCAATAACTATCAAATCGTATTCCTTCAAATCGAACACCACTACCTGTGATTCTTAAGAGAGAAATCCTATAAACACTTCCATAAGCCCAAAATCTAGGTGCAATAAGACTTCTGCTTGGTGCGCAATTTCGCAACGCTCGCAACATTCGCCTTTATGCTGTTTAGCCTGTTCAAATTGCGAAGAATTATGCCGAGCCTAAACCTGCTTTTAACAGTGCGCAAGGCTTCACTCAGCATGTACTCAGGACGCATCAGAAACGCATTGAAATGTTTTTCAATCAACAATCTTATCTCTTCAGGCGGTAACGTATCCGTCGACATTTCCGAAGCCCAAGCTCCCATCTCCCAGCATTCTTCCTCTTTCAACACACCCTTCACTTTCAGTTCTTCCCAAATATCCATTCCGGGGAAAACGCCCAGAATGTTGAATTGGGGGAAATCGATGGGAATTTCTCGTGCAAATCTTAACGTGTTTTCTATTTCTTCGCGCGTTTCATTGGGAGCGCCAACGATAAAAGACGCGACTATTGCGTTCATGCCTGCCTTTCTTGCGTTTTTCACAGCTCTTTCCGATTGCAGCGGCGTGATTCGTTTGTTATAGTAATCTAGTATTCTTTGATTTGCGCTTTCGATTCCAAAATAGATGATTTTGCAGCCCGCTTTCACCATTTCCCGCATCATTTCATACGAGCAAGAATCCACTCTGCCTTCACAAGTCCAATCCATGTCGATTTTTTCTTTCTTTATGCCACGGCAAATCTCGAAAACTCTTTTCGGCTTCAGCGTAAAGTTGTCATCAACGAACAGAAACTGCTTATACCCTAAGCTCGAAATAAAACGAAGCTCTTCCACAGTATTCTTAGCTGATCTGGCACGCCAAACTCCCCGCGCGAACCTTTGACAACCACAAAAACGACACCTGAAAGGACATCCACGTGAAGATAAAACTGTGGTGAACTTTTCTGGCGCCGTTATCGCGCCTGCCACTTCAGAATGATAATCTACGTCCAAGAGCTCGCGATTGGGAAAAGGAAGAGCATCCACATCTTTAATCAAAGGTCGCTCGGGCGTAGAAACAATCTTGCCCTTTTCTCGAAAAGTCAATCCAGAAATGTTTTTCAGTTTTTCTCCGTTTTTCATGGATTTCGCTAGTTCTAGTGTGGTGGCTTCTCCTTCGCTTTGGACGATTATGTCAACCCATGGATACTTTCGCATTACGTGTTCGGCGTTGAAAGTGGCGTAATAATTGCCAAAGACAATTTTCGCCTCTGGCATTTCCTTTTTCACTTCGCCAGCCGTCAACGCAGCTGTTCTCCCCGAGCTGGCAAGAGTTGAAAAACCAACCACGTCTGGGTTTTCTTTTTTGACCCATTTTACTGTTTCATCGGTTGAATATCCTTTTGCGGCTTGGTCTAACAGTGAAACTTCGTAGCCTTCTCTCTCAAGTAGTGTGGCAAGGTAAAGCATTCCCAGCGGAGGCCAAGAGCAAACGGGTTCGCTTCTTTCGTGAAGGTTTTCTCGAAACGCCGCGGGACTTATGAAGGTAAATTTCATGGTGCTCACAATTTTTGTTGGTTTTTTAGTGTTTGTTTTGGTTGAAATGTGTTTCGTTGCCCTCTTGCGGATATTTTCACTTTTATTGTTTCTTGTTTTCCTTTTAAATGGATGAAAAACCATAAATCAACCGACAGCGAATAATCAGAAGTCAAAGCGTGCGGATACGTATGGCATCATACTTTACGGTGTTCAAGGACGAGAGCAAACTTGACATAAACTATGTTCCAGCACGCCTTTCGCACAGGGATTCGCAGTTAAATCTTCTCACCAGATTTTTTCAGTTTGCCATCGAATCGCCTGGAAAAATGGCACAACGTGCTTTGGTGGTTGGCAGGGTGGGAACGGGAAAAACGGCTTTGGCGAAACTTTTCGGCTTGAAGATGATGCAGATGGCGCAGGAGAGGGGGGTTAATCTGCGTTATGTTCACGTGAATTGTCGTGAGCGTAGGGGAAGCCTTTTCATGATTCTACAGCAGGTTATTCTTGATTTTTATCCTCACTTTCCCAAGCGTGGTTATTCTTCTGAGGAGTTGCTTCAGATGCTCATGCAGGTTCTTGATGAGCAGAATGTTTTTGTCATTCTGGTTTTGGATGAATTGGACGCGCTGATTGAAAACGAAGGCGCTGACGCGTTGTACAAACTCACACGGGTTAACGAAAGTAGGCTCAAATCAGTGCAGAGGCTTTCGTTGATTGGTATTCTTCGCCGGCTTGAGGTTTTGTCGGTTTTGGATGAGAGTGCGAGGAGCACGCTTCAGCGCAACGTTATTTTCTTGGAGGATTATTCGAAAAGTCAGTTGAGGGATATTTTGGCTGCTAGAGTGACGCTTGCTTTTAAGAATGGTGTGGTTCTTGATGACGCTCTAGATTTGATTGCTGAATCGGCTGAAAGGGAAGGCGGAAATGCGAGGTATGGTATTGAGTTGTTGTGGCGGGCGGGAAAATACGCGGATGCCTCTGCCGCGGCTGAGGTTTCTCCAGAATGTGTTAGGCGTGCGTCTTCCAGCGTTTATCCCGTGCAGAAGGAGGCTGTTTTTTCTTTGGGACTTCATGAGCAGCTTTTCCTTTTGGGTTTGGCTAGACGATTTAAGAAGTCTAAAGAAGCTTATCTCAGTATGGGTGAGGCTGAAGAGGCATACAGAATTGTTTGCGAAGAATACGGCGAAAAGCCTCGGCGTCACACGCAGTTGTGGAAGTACGTGAACAATCTAACGGCTGTGGATATTTTGAAATCGAAGGGTTCTGGCGATGGTTTTCGTGGGAAAACAACGTTAATCGGATTGCCTTATGTGTCAGCAGTGGAGTTGGAGCGTGAATTAAGCAAAAGGTTGAGATTATAGTGAGTATTGAAGAGATTTTTTCCTCGAAGGGACGTGTTAAGATTTTGCGGTTGCTCGTTGAAATCGGCGAGTTGAACATTTCAGAAATCGCCCGACGCGCAGGTCTTAATTATGCAACTGCCATTCAGCATTTGGGCTTTTTGGAGAAAGCTGGGCTAGTGTTGCATAAATCGTTTGGGAGGATTCGTATTTATCGTTTGAATGAAGATAATGCTTATGCGAAGGCTGTTAAGACTTTAATCGAAGGTTGGGAACAGCAAGGAGAGACGTGAATTGTTGCGTGAAGATTTTAATCGGTCAGCCAAAGAGTTCGAAGAGATGCTGCAACAGCTCTCTGCAAACATCACCACGGGCATTCTGTTCGAGCGTTCGCCGCCTATGGATTTGTGGAAGCATGCAGAAGCCGATGTAACAAGGTTGAAGGATTTGGCTGAAAGATGCAAAGAATTCATGTTGGTTTTGAAACCCGAAAAGGCGGCTGTGATTGAGCAGAAGTTTGGCGCGTTTTTCCAGGGGTTGTCGAATTTTAGGGAAATTTTGTTTCAGAATTCCAGTGAGCCGTTGGCGAATAGTCGTTTGGCGTTTGAGCAGTTGCGTGGTGCGGTTGTGTATGGTTCTGAGTTTCTCTTGTTGATGAAAGAAGTGCGGGATAATCCTTCGCCGATGGTTGTTGAGGTTTTGCGTTTGCGGGAAGTTTTAGCGTCTGGTGGTCGTGTGGTGACGATTGAAGTGCCTGAGAGCGTTCAGCCCATGCTGGAAAGGTTGACGCGGGACATTGAGAATCTGCATTCAGCGTTAACTGTTTTGGAGAGGGCGGTTGCCGAAGTGAAAGAGCGTGTGCGCGTTCTGCAAGAGAACAGCATACAATTCGCTGTTAGCAATGCCTCAAGCTCTGTAAAGAAAGAGCGAGATGAAGAGAACAAGCAGCAAATGCATACACAAACACAGAAAGGTCAATTGTCGCTCTCGCAGTTCAAGAATTAGCATGTTAGGCATTTCTTTTTTTTGTGTGTGCGTACACACGCTTCTCTAGCATAGGTAGTTTTTTCTCTGTGTGAGTGTGTGCGTGGCGCCTCTCTAGACCCGGTTCACTATATGATACTACTAGGCTCCAAATATGCTGTAAATATGCCGAGAGAAGGCTTGGTTGAATTGTAGTGGTAGCTTTAATTGTTTGTGGTGACAATAAGTTTGGTTTAGCGGTCAAATCTCAGGCTGTGAGGGTTGGCTTTGGGAAATACCTCTGAGTTCAAGAACCTGTCTGTTGAGGACGCTTTTCGTCTTTTGAGCAGTTCTCTTAATGGACTTTCCGATGCTGAAGCCGCTGTTCGCCTCCAGAGGTATGGATTCAATGAAGTGCCAGAGCGTGGAAGAAGCTCTTTGGTGGGTTTTTTGTCGCGTTTTTGGGGACCCATGCCGTGGCTACTCGAACTGGCAATGGTGCTCGCCTATTATTTGGGGCATGCACTTGAGTCTGTGATAATTTTGGTTCTGCTTGCTTTGAATGCGTCTGTTGGCTTTCTTAATGAGCATAGTTCGCGTGAAGCTTTGGAGCTCTTGAAGAAGAGGTTGGCCATCAAAGCGAAGGTAATCCGCAATGGTAGCATTGTAGTGAAAGAAGCGAGAGAGATTGTTCCAGGCGACGTTATTGTTGTTGGGCTTGGTGATCTGATTCCTGCTGACGCCAAAATCGTGGGCGGCGAACTTTCTGTTGACCAGTCTGCCTTGACTGGGGAGTCTCTGCCTGTTGATGTGCGGCAGTCTGACGTTATTTATTCGGGTTCTATAGTGAGGCGTGGCGAATCCAAGTGTGTTGTTGTGAATACGGGAATAAACACGTACTTTGGCAAGACCGCTGAGCTTGTTAGGATTGCCAAGCCGAAGTCGCATCAGGAAGAGGTAATGATGACCATAGTGAAGTACATGATGTATGTGGGCATTGGAGCGCTGTTGCTTGTCTCAATCTATGCCTTGCTAATTCACACTGCTCCTTTGTTTATCTTGACCTTCGCCGTGGTTTTCCTTATGGGTGCGATTCCTGTGGCCTTGCCTGCGGTGCTTACGATTGTGCAGTCAGTTGGTGCTGTTGAATTGTCTAGAGAAAAGGTTTTGGTGACAAGGCTTAATTCGATTGAAGACGCCGCTTCGATTGATGTTCTCTGCCTTGACAAAACAGGCACTATTACGCAGAATCAACTCTCAGTGGTCGATGTTGTCTCCTTCTCCAAATACAAAAAAGAAGAAGTCATCACACTGGCAACCTTGGCGTCAAAAGAAGAGAGTCACGATGCAATTGATCTAGCCGTAATCAGTTACGCTAAGAAGTTGGGAATCGATTTAAAGGATTATAGTCAGGCTGCGTTCACGCCTTTTGACCCTTCGACTAAGAGTTCCACGGCGGTTGTTGTGCATGGAAATGAACGCTTTCGAGTCGTCAAAGGCGCGCCACAAGTTATATTATCAATTTGCGAGGGGGTTGACTCAAACACTCACACGCGGGTAAGCGAAGCAATAGAAGAAATGTCACGGAAAGGCTACAGGACACTAGCCGTTGCCAAGTCAGAAGGCGACAAAAGCAATCTTCGATTTGTCGGATTATTTGCATTGGCCGATCCCCCAAGACCTGATTCAAAAACCATGATAGAAGAAATAAAGAAGGAGGGCGTAAAGCCCCTGATGCTCACAGGCGATAACATCGCGATAGCGAAAGAAATCGCAGCTCAAGTATCGATTGGCGACAGGGTCATTCGAATGGCAGACTTGAAGGATTTAAATGATACAGAACGAGCTAAGATAGTTGAAGAAAGCGACGGATTTGCTGAGATATATCCTGAGGACAAGTACGGCATGGTTAAGCTTCTGCAGTCAAATGGACATTTTGTAGGAATGACTGGCGATGGCGTTAATGATGCGCCTGCTTTGAAACAAGCCGAGATGGGAATTGCCGTCAGCAACTCAACCGATGTGGCGAAGGCGTCTGCCAGTGTGGTTCTTGTTGAGTCTGGGGTGCGAGTGATAATTGACGCTATTAAAACGAGCAGGCAAGTGTATCAACGGATGCTAACATGGGTGCTAAACAAGATAACCAAGGTCATACAGTTCATAGGTCTATTAACAATTGGTTTCTTCTGGCTACATGACGTCGTGATTTCTCTTCTTGGAATGTCTCTTCTGATATTCGCTAACGATTTCGTAACTATGTCTCTCGCAACTGACAACGTAAAACACACGAGCAATCCCAACAAGTGGAACGTAAAAAACATCACTCTGGCTTCACTCGTCTTAGGGCTGTTATTGATCGCTGAGGGCACTATAGCCATTTATATCGGCTTGGAATATTTTCATTTGGAATTCGGGCAACTGCGAACTTTCATACTCCTCATGTTAATCTATACCAGTCAATTCAGAGTATACATCGTGCGAGAAAGAAGACACTTCTGGTCGTCGCACCCAGGCAAAGCGCTACTCGTCTCCACAATCGCCGCAATTGCGGGATTTACACTATTGGGCATATATGGTGTAATAATTCCTGCTCTTACTGTGGATCAGGTTCTTTTTGTTCTTGGTCTCTCTGTTTTGTTCATTTTTAGTTTGGAATTGCCCAAATATTATGCCTTCCAAAAATTCGGACTCTAAGAAGGCGGGTAGCTATGCTGAAAAAGGTTTAATAAAACAAGACACATCATAGAATGCAAGGTGAAAAGTTACATGCAAACAGAAAAGGCTTTCAAAAAAATTCTGGTCCCGATAGACGGTTCGGTTCCTTCTGTTGCCGCCAGAGAAATGGCGGGCGATTTTGCCAAGAAATTTGGCTCTAACGTGACGGTTCTTTACATAGTCTCCCACGAGTTGATGAGTCCCACTATGCAAAAATACACCGAACCCGAAGACAGACACGAACATCCCCACGTAGGCTTCGGCGGAGGAGGAGCAGTCTACCCACCGCCTGTGCATGCACCAGAAGTGCCCGGAACACCACAAATTTTTGAAAAGACGGCGGGCGAAATAACCGAGGAATACCGCGAAGAAGGAGAAGATATTCTGGCCGACGCGGTTAAGGCTTTAGAAGAGGAAGGCATTCAGGCTGACAAAAAACTAGTCGTACGCGCTGACCCAGCAAACACCATACTGAACGAGTCAGAAAACCACGACATGATAATCCTAGGCAACGCCGGAGAAGAAGATAAAGAACCACACCTGGGTAGCGTCGCCAAAAAAGTGGCACACCGCGCCAAAATTCCCGTGCTGGTTGCTAGAGGCAAGAGAGAAATATCAAAGATTCTGGTGCCAATTGACGGTTCTGAGCATTCTTTCAGGACGCTTCGGTACGTTAGCATGCTGGCTGCGAAAGCCAGGGCAGAAGTCACGCTGCTTTACGTTCAAGAGACGGGCATCTTCCGACTAAGACCGAACGTAACTAGAGAAATCGGAAACCGCATACTCTCAGCCGCGGCTTCACAGTTGAAGGACATAAAAACGGAACAGAAGCTGGAATCGGGCGACCCAGCCAAGACAATCCTTAAAATCGCAAAGAAAGGCGACTACGACATCGTAGTCATAGGCAGCCGAGGACACGGGACGGCAGAAATATTTACGCTAGGCAGCGTAAGCGACCACGTCGTTCAGTACGCAGACCGCTCAGTCCTCATAACCAAATAGGCGCTCCAGTTTCAACTTTTCTTCTAAATTCATCTGCCCTACACACGTCAAGCAGAGGGCAGAAAACATAAAAAGCATTAGGGACTAGAGTGATTTCATGAAATACTCTTTCAAAATTGGTTCCGCGTGGGGCATTCCCATCGAGCTTCACATAACCTTCATACTACTCATGGCTGCTGTGTTTCTGCTCTCGTATCCGTTCACGATTCCAGACCTCTACTTCTTCTTTTTGATATTGTTCCTCTTTGTCTTCGTCGTGTTCCACGAACTGGCGCATTCGGTGGTCGCGAGGCATTACCATATTAAAGTGCGCAAAATCGTGCTCTATCCCATAGGCGGAGTGTCTGAGATAGAAGAGATCCCAGAAAACCCCAGAATAGAGTGGCGCATGGCCATCGCAGGACCATTAACAAGTTTCGTAATTGGTGGAGTTCTTCTTGCTTTGAGCCAAATCATATCCGTCGCTGCGACGGGTGCCCCCACATCGTTTTCGCTTACTAGCACAGGCAATCTCATACTCGACCTGGCGGCACTCAACCTCATACTAGGCGCTTTCAACCTTATCCCAGCTTTTCCCATGGACGGCGGCAGAGTCTTCCGTGCACTGTTGGCTGAACGTTTGAAATTCTCCGACGCAACAAAATACGCAGCGTTCATCGGCAGACTATTCGGCATAGTAATGGTCATGGTGGGCATCTTTTTCAACCTATGGCTCATCATTATAGGCATTTTCATCTACATTGGCGCTACTGAGGAAGCCGAGCAAACCATAGTCTCAACCACGCTGGCGAGAGTCAGAGTCAAAGACGTCATGCATCCAGAAGTAGCCACGGTCACACCAGAAACCACACTCACAGATGCACTGGAAACAATGTTCAAAGCACGCTACCATGATGCACTAGTCGAAAAAGAAGGCGCCCTTCTAGGAGTCGTAACATGGAACGAAATCATGAAAATAAAACCAGAACAAAGAAGCACCATGCACGTAGAGGCGCTGGAGAGAAAGCAGGTTTCAGTTTTTGAAGACGAGTCAATCTTGGAAGCCTACAAAACCATGACACGAGAAAAAATAGACCTGCTACCCGTGGCTGACAGAACCGCACCAACAAAGGTCATCGGAGTCATAACCAGCGAAGGCATCGCTTACGCGTACGAGAAGGCCAAAAACCTTCGTTGAAAAAGTGCTCTACATCAGCCTAAAATCAGAGTCTTTGACTTTGCCTTTCACGTCTATGACTATTTCGAATCTTTCCATCCATGGATGTCCGCCCACGTCGATGGGGCATGTGCCTTTGACTAGGTAGCCTTCTTCCTTCTTCTCCATGGTGATGATTTCCACTTTTTCCACATTTTTTCTCTTTTTCACGTAATCCTTTGTTATGTTCTGTGCATCTTGCTGAGTAACCATTTCGTCATATTCTCCTTTTAAGGTAGAAATGGTGACGGGTTAAATTAAGAATTATGAATAATGGATTAATAGTCAGGGTACTTTGCTCTGGTAAACTTTTTGTTCACTTAGAGTAGGTAACATGCTCCGATTCTGAGCACAGTCACATGGACGCGAACGCTTCTAACATCGCATGAACCGCCACCTTATGCAGCCTTTTACCCACACTTAATCGCTCGCTGCACATGTTAAAACCGCCCAACGCCTCCAAAGTTAACGCTGGAATGTCACAATAAAGCGGGTAATAGGTTTCTAGAATATTCTCGTTCACCGTGGTTAATCGTCCGTCCAATCCTGGCCACAAGCCATTAATCTTCGCCGGACTCCCGCCCGCTTGTTTCACGGCTTCTATGGAAACCTTGCACAATTGGATGTGGATTTTTCGGATTTCGGGCTTAATCTTAGTGTGCAACGAGCAAGCTGGGCAGAAGTTGTAGAGCGTTTTTTGGAATATGAAGTATCGGTAGGCTGGGAAAAAGTTGTGCAAGTCCAGTATTAGTTTGGGTTGAACGTGTTGAACCATATTAAATATCGCTTGTGCTTCGAGAGTTTTTCTTTTCTTATGGTCTCGGTTAATGTCTCCAATATAAGGTCTATTAGAACGCGCTGCATAGGAAGTCAATAGGCTGGTTTTGTTGTTTCTGCAGAGGTGCTCATAGATTTTTGCGCCGTCAGGGTTGGCCACGGGAATGACATAAAGCCTTATTTTGTCTCCGATAAACCGTGTGTTTATTTCTTTCACGTATTCCAACATTGCTTCTGTCGCGGTCGGCTCGTTTCCATGCTGCCTGCACACCACAAGAACAGGTTTGTTACCATCGCCAACGGTGACGAGAAGAATCTTGTTCCCATGCTTCGACAAACCTATTGCTTCAACAATGGCACCGCTTCTTTCGAGCTTTGCACATTCTTCTACAACTTCATCATAGGAATGCATTTCGTTTCATCTGCCATTTCTCGGAGACTATGCAAAGCATAGGTAAAATGATTTCCATAAAGCGCCTCATGTTGGCGGAAATTTTCTTTCGAGTGATTTTAAAGTCCCCGAAACACCCAATACGTGAATCGGTGCAGGCTTGCCGTTTATTTCCGTTATCGAAGCCAACGAAGCTCTAAAAGGCTCAAGCAATGTATTTGCGCATCGAAGCACGGCATATTTTTTGGAAACATCGTAACTGATCAGAACAAAGCCTGTTTTGCTTGCGCCAACCTCTCCAAAAAGTCGTTCAACAGAGTTCCAGATTGCTTTTTTTAGTTCTCTTTCCTCGATTTCTTGGACGCTGTCAACCTTTACGGCGAGATAACGTCTTCTCATTGTCTTCAGCAGTCTTTCCCCCTCTTCACCACACGTATCCCAGGCGCCACAAAACTCGGCAGCAGCTTCATCCTATTCCGCGCAACAATAGACAATGGATTCTCTGAAACAGCCCTAAGCGCAGAGGCTGATGGCATGTCAAAAAGATACGCAAGCGCCGCAAAATCCTGCGGTTTACGCATAAGGAATTCATTCCTTGCCCCGCTGGAAATCACAACTGGCACAGGAAACTTGCTTGCGATTGCCGTTTCTCTTCTCAAGTGGGCGAATAGATGGATTCTTTCAAAACTGGACGCAGAAAGAAGCAGGGACATGTCGATTTCGAGTGAAGCCAAGGCGCTCGTAGCTAATTCTGCTTCGGCGTTGTCGAAGTAACGGCTTCTAAAGTCTAAGGAGGGAAAAGAGATTAAATCGGCGCGTCTGTCTTTCGCTGCTTGCCTCGCAACCGTCTTGTACAGGCATGATACGGCGATTACTTCGAACCTTCGCCTGTGCCTTCGAAGCTGAGAAAGCAGCTCATCAGCACTTTTGGGAGTCAAGTCGATTCTCGTGACCAGGTCGAGTCCAGAATCCGTGCATTGCTGCCGAAGCTTGGAAACAGTCACGTCGGAAACGTTGTAAGGCAGAGGAACGCCTACACCCGCGTAACCGAGCCACGATGCTTTCTCAATCATGCGTTCCGCTAACTCGGAATCGTTCAATGGCAATTGCAGATGCAGGTCGTAGAATTTTTTCATGGAATCAACCCCAACTCTCTACAGATTCCCTCAATATCTCTCTTCTTAAACCGCACATGTATCCTAATCGGATCAACCTGTGACAGTTTGAATTCGTCCATGAAAGCCGCCTGCTTGTCCAAGCGTATGTAAAGACTGCCCTTCTCCGAATACTCACCCAAGCGACTGCCCAACGTCTCTTTATCCAAAGTGATAAGATTCGCCGCAATTTTTTCAACAATAGCCCTAAGCGTTTCTTTGTCCTTAATGCGTGTGTCGAAAAACGTGATTGGATTACCGTGATGGCCGCTCAAAACGTGCTTCTCGAACGCGATTGCATCGGCATAAGGGGAAGGTAGAATTCGTTTGACGGCATCCAACACTTTGGCTTCGTCTTCAGTGGCATGGCTAAAAACACGAATGTCAACATAGGCAACCACACTCTGCGTCTGCAACTCTCCTTACTCCACTGACAAGAGAGGGTTATGCGCTGCTTTTCCTTGGCTTGGCAACGTCTTTCAAACGTGCCTTCAGAACCTCAACGTTCTCCTCGTGCGAAGACCGTCTCCTCATGTCAACGGGAATCTTAAGCTTCAAAGCCTTCTTCACGTCCAGTTCGGCTTTTCGCAGTTCTTCCAGGCTAAAACCGTGTCCCTCTTTCGGTCTTCCATCCTTCTTGCGCACAGTTGCGGTGATTTTCATTTTGGTTTCTGTCATGGTAAACATCCATCCCCATACTCTGTGGTCTCAGGATTTAAAAATTCCACTGAACGCGCGAATTAGGCTTTTCTTTGTTCTTTTCTTCGCCAAACAGCCTTGCGACTTGGCCGAGCCTTCTCTGCACCACGACCCTTGTGCCGAAGCCCACGCATCTTCTTGCCCGCGCTGGTTAAGCCTCGGAAAACTCTGCGCGTGTTTGGTCTTTCGCCAATCCAGTTAATGTGTTCATCCGACTTAATCACAGGATGCGCAGGGTCAACCATAATTATCTCGTACCATTTGTGCATGCCATCCTGCCACAC
>Ga0315268_10002871_pt1 | contig 19170 bp, 17 predicted proteins | sample C1_top_MG_FD_204535 | JGI IMG/M metagenome (GOLD analysis project Ga0315268, IMG submission 204535) | Sediment microbial communities from Yellowstone Lake, YNP, Wyoming, USA - C1_top | ecosystem: Environmental > Aquatic > Freshwater > Lake > Sediment | place: USA: Wyoming | collected 2017-08-01
TTGCCGCCCTCGCTCAGGTCGGTGGTGACGATGCCGATATGAAAATTAACTTGTGACATCAGCAGCTGCTTGAAGAAGTCCGAGAACCGATCGGCGATCTTCTTCTGCTCGGCCTCCATCGACTCCGAGTTATCGACCACCCACAGGACGTCGACCTCGGCCGCGGCCTTCTGCGAGAAGATGTCGGTCTGGCTCTCCGGCTCCTTGATCTGCTGAAGATTGTCGTCGTTGCAGCTATCGCAATTGAGCAGCGCGATCCACGGCAGGCTCAGCAGCGGCAGCCGCATCCATTTTCTGGCAAGGCATGACTTTGTCATCGCGGACAACTCCTGCGCCCCGCAACGCGGCTGGCGCACTCAAAACGTACCGATTGGACAATGGGGCTGTCAAATGGGTCAAGTCGTGGTTTGCCGCTGGCCGCCGATTTTTGCGTGCTGCGCTTGCGCCAAGCCGATGGGTGTGCGAAATGGGGCGCCAAGAACTCGACATGATGGATACCCCGGATCCCGCCATAGCAGCCCAGAGCGCCGTCGACCAGAGCCAGGTGCCCAGCGGCAGCTTCGATGAGCTGGACCTCGCCGAGCCGGTGAGGCAGGGCATTGCCGCGCTCGGCTACGCGGGCCCGACGCCGGTGCAGCGGGTCGCCCTGCGCCCGATCCTCGATGGCCGCGACATCATCGTGCAGGCCAAGACCGGCAGCGGCAAGACCAGCGCCTTCGGCATCCCGATCGTGGCCGCGCTGGCGCAACCGCAGACCAAGCCGCGCGCGCTGGTGCTGTGTCCGACGCGCGAGCTGGCGTCGCAGGTGGCACGCGAGCTGACCACGCTGGCCGGACCGAGCGGCCTGCGCGTCTGCCCGATCTACGGCGGCGTCGGCTTTGGCCCGCAGCTCAGCGCGCTGGAGCGGGGTGTCGACATCGTGGTCGGCACGCCGGGCCGCCTGCTCGACCATCTGCGCCGGCGCACGATGGACATCAGCAGCGCGCGCTTTGCGGTGCTCGATGAGGCAGACGAGATGTTCTCGATGGGCTTCTGGGAGCAGGTCACCGCCCTGCTCAGCGCGCTCAAGGGGCCGCACCAGACCTTGCTCTTCTCGGCCACGCTGCCGCCCGAGGTGGCGCGTACCGCAGCCCGCTATCTGCGCGAGCCGCAGCGCATCGAGCTGTCGGCCGACGAGCTGACCGTCGCCAACATCACCAATGTCTACTACGCCGCCGACGATCAGCAACCCAAGCCGCGCAATCTGCTGTACGTGATCGAGGTCGAGCGGCCCGAGTCGGCGATCGTCTTCTGCAACCGCCGCGACGAGACCGAGCTGGTCTACAACGTGCTGCGGCGTTTTGGCTTTGCCACCGGGGTGCTCAACAGCGACCGCTCGCAGCAAGAGCGCGAAAAGGTGATGGCGGCCATCAAGAGCGGCGACATCAAGCTGCTGGTGGCGACCGACGTCGCCGCCCGCGGCATCGACATCTCCGACCTCACCCACATCTTCAACTACGACCTGCCGGAATTCTGCGAGGTCTACGTGCATCGCGCCGGCCGCACCGGCCGAGTTGGCAAGCGCGGCACCTGCGTGTCGCTGATCCGGGGCCGGTCCAACACGCGGTTGCGCGAGATCGCAAGCCGCTATGACATCGCGTTCGAGGAGCGGCAGCTCCCGACGCCGGAGCAGATCGTGGAGCTGCAGGCTCAGCGCATCGTGCAACAGTTGCTCGAGGAGGCACGCGCGGTCGAGATCAGCCAGTACCGGCTGGTGGCGACGGCGCTGCTCCAACGACCCGACGCCACCGAGGCGATCGCGTTCTTGCTCGGCAGCCATTTTTCCAAGGGCGCGCCGGCCAGCGCTGGCCGCAGCCGACCGCCGGTGCGGCTGCGCCTGGATATCGGCAGTGCCGACGGCCTCGACAGCAAGCAGCTGACCGAGCTGCTGGCGACGCGGTCCGAGGTGCCGGCCGAGGCAATCGACGTGCTGGCGCTGGATGAGCACGAGAGCCTGATCGCGATCAACGCCGAGCTGGCCGACCAGCTGCGCGACCGGGTCGACCGCACCACGCTGGCCAGCGGGCGGCCGATCGCAGTCCGGTCGACCGTGGCGCCGCGCTCCGGCCGTAGCGGACGCGATGGAGGCGGTGGACGCGACAGTGGCGGGCAGCGCGGCCGCGGTGGTCGGCGACCACCGCGAGGCGGCCGATGAACCGGACCCGCGGCGAGGAGATCATCGAGCAGCGGCTGGCCGAGCTCGACCCGGCGACTCCGCGCTACGCAGCACTGGCGGCGGCGCTGCAGTTCAAGTCGTCATGGGTGCGGTTTGGCGAGGTGCTGGCGGACGTGCGCGAGACGCAATCTTTTCGCGATTGGGGCTACGAGAATTTCGACGTCTACTGCAAGGACGAGATCCGCATCACCCACGAAACCGCGGCCAAGCTGTGCCGCAGCTATGGCTACCTGGCCGAGACCCAGCCAGCGCTGGTAGCGGCGCCCGCTGCCGGCGAGGTGCCGCCGCGCGTGCCCGACCTGCAGGCGGTCGACCTGCTGGCGCGCATGCAGAAGAACGACCGCGTGCCCGAGCCGGTTTATCGAGACCTGACCCGCGCCACCTTTGCCGAGGATCTGGGCGCACAAGAGCTGCGGCGCCGCCTGCGCGAGGGAGCGCCGGCCGCATTTGCCCGCCCCAAGCCGGTGGCCGGCGACTCGCGCAAGTTGCTGCGCTCGGCGCTTTCGCAGGTGGCGCGACTGATCGAAACGTTGCAAGCGGTGGACCAGCTCGACGATTCGATCCTCGAACAAGCCGAGGCGCTGCGCAGCATGGTCGCGGGTCGCCTCGAGGAACTCGGCTGATCGCCGCAACCTCCCGATGGACACCACGCTCATCCTTTTAGTCGCTCCGATCGCCGTTGCCGAGATCGCGCTCAAGATTTTTGCCCTGGTCAACCTGTACCGGCGGCCGGCAGCCCAGGTGCGCGGCCCCAAGGCAGCGTGGGCTACCGCGATCCTGCTGGTCTCGCTGTTCGGCTGGATCGCCTACTTCATCTTCGGACGTGACGAGTCGTGACCGCGCCGGCCATTGCGGTGCGTGGCCTGCGCCGCCGCTTCCATGACGTCGAGGCACTGGCCGGCGTCGACCTCGAGGTGCACGGCCCGGGCGTGTTTGGTTTTCTCGGTGTCAACGGTGCGGGCAAGACCACCACGCTGCGCATCCTGGCCGGTCTGCTGCACGCCACGGCCGGCGAGGCACAGCTCTTTGGCCAGCCGGTCAGCACCGACCAGCTGGCGGTGCGCCGTCGCCTCGGCTACCTGCCGCAGGATCCGGTATTCTTTCCCTGGCTGACTGGTGAGGAGACGCTGTTGCTGGTCGCCGATCTGTTCGGCCTGCCGCACAGCGAGGGACGCCGCCGCGCCGGCGAGTGGCTCGATCGGCTGGGGCTGGCCGCTGCGGCACGACGCCGCGTCGCCGGCTACTCGGGCGGCATGCGGCAGCGGTTGGGCATCGCCCAGGCCATGATCAGCCAGCCTGAGCTGCTGTTGCTGGACGAGCCGGTCAGCGCGCTCGATCCGGTCGGCCGGGCCGAGATCCTGGCTCTGCTCGACGAGCTCGGACGCAGCGTCACCGTCTTCATGTCGAGCCACATCCTGGCCGACATCGAGCGCGTCTGTGCCGAGGTCGCCATCATCGATCGCGGCCGCATCGTGGTACGCGAGCGCATCGCTGCGCTGCGCGAGCGCTTTCTGCGGCCCGAATTCGACCTGGTCATCGCCGGCGATGCTGCGCCGTTGTCGGCCGCAGCCGCGGGCTGCGCCTGGATCGAACAACTGCGCGTGGTCGAGCAGAGCGAGCACGAGACCGCGTTGCGGGTGGTCGTTAGCGATGCGGCGCTGGCGCGGCGCGAGCTGCCGCGGCTGATCGCGCAGTCTGGCGTCGAGCTGCTGCGCTTCAACGCGGCGCTGCCGACGCTGGAGCAGGTCTTCATGCGCATCGTCGGCGCCAGCGCGCCAGCGGAGCGAGCATGACCGGCCTGGTTGCGCTGCTGCGCAAGGAGCTGTGCGAGCTGCTGCGGACCTACCGCGTGGCAGTGGTACTGGCGGCGTTCGTGCTGATCGGCCTCGGCTCGCCACTGACCGCCAAGCTGCTGCCGCAGCTGTTGTCGACGCTGGCCACCGATCCGGGCGGCGGCTTCGAGTTGCTGCTGACGCGCGACCCGACCACCAGCGACGCGCTGTTCCAGTACCAGAAGAACCTGGCCATGGTGCCGGTGCTGGTCATCCTGCTGGCAATGGGCAGCTTGAGCGGCGAACGCCGCCGTGGAACCGCCCAGTTCGTGCTGACCAAGCCGGTCAGCCGCACCGCCTATCTGCTGGCCAAGCTGCTAGCGCCGGCCGCGCTGTACGGGATCGGAACATCGGTCGCGGCCGCCGGCTGTCTGCTCTACACCTGGATCCTGTTTGGCGCGGTCGACCTGGCGGGCTTTGCGCTGCTCAATGCGCTCTTCTTGCTGGCGATCTGGTTCTACCTGGCGCTGACGCTGCTGGCGAGCACACTGCTCGAGAGCGCGGTGGCCGCTGGTGGCGTCGGGCTGGCTGGCTTTGCGCTGTGCTCGCTGCTCGGCTCGTTCGACCGCATCGGCCGCTACACCCCTGGTGGCTTGCAGACCGCAATCGCCGACCTGATTCGCGGCACCGCCACTGGCGCCCCGATCGCGCCGGTGCTGGCGACGCTATTGCTCATCGCGCTTTGCCTGTTGTTTGCCCAGCGGCTGCTCCGCCGCCAGGAGCTGTGACCGCGGCGATCAGCGCGGACCCGGGTCGGCGTCATCGTCGTCGGAGATGACGGTGTCGGTCTCCAGCATCTTCTCGAGCGTCAACTCGGAGCGGCGCAATCCCAGGCGCGCCAGCAATTCGCGCACCGCCGGATAGTCGGCGAGGACAGGGTCGAGTGCGGCCGCAGCAAATCGCCACAGCTCGACCTCGCCTTCTGCGCGCACGGTCGCCGTGCGCTGCTCGTGGCCGACCAGCGCGATCTCGCCGAACACGGCGCCCGGGCCCAGCTCGGCCACCTGCTTCTCGCCCTCGAGCGCATCGACGGTCACCCGCACCACGCCGCTGCGCACGACGTACATGGCGTCGCCGGTCTCGCCCTCGCGCACGACCACGGAACCGGCTGCAAAGTGCTGCGCCTCGGCCGCCTCGAGCATGCGGCGCCGGCCAGCGTCGTCGAGCAGCTCGAACAGCTTGCTCTGCTTGGCAAAGGTGGCAACATCGACGTCGCGCGCGCTGACCATCGGCTTCTCCTGACGCCGTTCCAGTGTCGATGGCCCAGGCCGCCGCGTCAAGGTTCTGACCGACCGGACCTGGGGCTGGTAAATATAACGCAGCCTCCGGCAGTCCAATCGCCGGCTCTGATCGTTCGCTGCGGTGATACCGGTGTCGCGCCGAGCGCCGGAGTCAGGTAATTGGAATTTTTTGCCATTTTGAGCGATGCTATGCAAAAGAGTCACCGGCGAGGTGAAGCATGAACGCGCTGCTTTTAGTGTTGTGTACGGCGGTCGCACCAGCGGATCTCGCACTGCCCAGCCAGGCAGTCGTGACCAAGGAAGGGCCGACCCAGCTGACCTTCGAGATCGAACCCAAAGGCACGGACATCTACGTCGACAAACGCAAGCTGGGCAAGGCCGGCAAGGTCAAGGTGCTCAAGGTCAAGCCTGGCAAGCACGAGATCAGGCTGGTCTACAAGAAGGACGAGACCGAGTTCGACGTCAGCGTCGCGCGCGGCCAGTCGCTCGAGGTGAAGTACGCCTTCGAGGACTCGGGCAACGAGCCGCCACCGCCGGCCGAGGAACCGAAAAAAGGCAAAGGCAAGGTGAAGGAGGAGCCGCCCGCTGGCGATGAAGGCAGCGGTGATGCGCCCGAAAAGGAGAAAGAGGGCAAGGCCAAGAAGAAGGAGCCCGCCCCCGAGCCCGAGCCGCAGCAAGGCCTTGACGAAGACATCCCGTCCGATCCCACCCCATAGCGCATCCAAAAAACCTGAGTCCGTCGGAGAGCGGCCGTTAAGCCGGGTTCTGTCCCTACCGCTTGCGCGGTAAGCGGCGACCATTCCTCTAGGACCGCAGTTGCCTGCGGCCTCCAGCGACCTTACCCGAGCCGCATGGGCGGGCCACCCACTGCGCCATCGACGAGCGACGCGCCTCGGCTCCTATTCGGTCTTGCTCCGGGTGGGGTTTTCCGTGCCGCTCGCGTCACCGCGAGCGCGGTGCGCTCTTGCCGCACCATTTCACCCTTGCCAGCGTACGACCCCACGTCGACGGTTTTGGCCGCACCCGATGGGCGGCGCTGGCGGTGTGTTTTCTGTGGCACTTTCCTTCGGGTCACCCCGAGTCCCCGTTAGGGACCACCCTTGCCCTGTGGAGCCCGGACTTTCCTCCCGTCCCGCAGCGCGGGACCGGCGGCCGCCTAGCCGCCTCCGACGGACTCGGCACTCTACTCAGGTCGTTGCGTGGACGTCCAGCGGCCAGAAGACGTCAGCCGTGCGCCGCAGCTCGGGGTGGATGGCGTGCTCGAAGGCTGCCACCTCGACCCGCTTGCGCCAGCGCTTGAGCCGCCGTACCAGTGGCACGAAGTCGCCATCGCCGGAGACGATCAGCACGCTGTCAACGCGATGGCGCGCCTCGATGACATCCATCGCCAGTGCCATGTCCCAGTCAGCCTTGACCGTGCCGTCGGGTCGCTGCGCGGGTTGCTTGACCTTGACCAGATAGCCCATCTCGCGCAGCGCGTGGGCAAACTTGTCAAAGCCGTCCTGCCCGTTGTCGACCACGTAGGCGATGGCGACCACGCGTTCGCGCTCGCCCACCAGGTCGAGGACCGAGCCAAAGTCGAACTGCCGGCCAAACGCGCGCAGCGCCGACGCGCTGGCGTTGGCGGCGTCGACATACAACCCGACCCTTTCCTCGCGCCGATCCGGCCGCGGCGCCGCTTCGCCCTCCGAGGTCGACGCCATGCGGCGCGCGGTCTTGAGCGCGTCGCGCAGCCGCGCCAGCCGCTCGTGCGTGGCGCGGTCGCGCACGACCAGCGTCTGCAGCAGACTCTGGTGCTCGTTGCGCGCTGACAGCGCCCGCTGCTCCAGCTCGGCCAGCCGCTGCTGCAACTCGTCGTTTTCGGCGCGCAGCGCGTCCAGGTCGGGCGTGGCCCGTCCCTTCTTTTCCAGGTGGCGCAGCTTCTGCACCAGCTGATCGCGCTCCTCGCCCAGCCGCTTCAGCTCGGCCGGATCGCAGGCAGCGTGCTGCTCTTCCAGTTCGCGCACCTGGCGCTCGGCCTTGTGCAGGTTGGCCTCGGCGTCGCGCCGCAAATTCTCCTCGGCCCGCAGCGCGTTTTCCTTGCGGCCCACCGTCACCATCAGCTCGGCGCGCTCGCGTTCGAGCTGCGCCACTCTGCCCTCGAGCCCCTTGAGCTGACCGCGCGCCTCGACCACCTGTGACTCGTAGCGCTCGAGCCGTTGCTGGAGCGCACGCACATGGGCGTCTTCCTCGCCCTCGGTGGTCGCTGTGGCCGGCGGCTCGCCATCACCCTGCAGCGACTGCACTAGGTCGCGGATCAGCTCGGCGGCAACGGCGTGCGCCTCGGTCCGATCGTCCCGCAGCAGCGCCCAGATCAGCTTGGCGCGCTCGCGCCGGAAATCGAGCGCCTGGTAGCCTTGCAGTCGCTCACCGATCTTGCTGTCGGGCAGCGAGGCCACGATGTGGCGTTCCTTGTGGCAGACCCGATCGAGATCGCGCACGACGGCATGGGCGATATCGACCGACGCGAAGAACCAGCCGCCGACCGCACCGACCAGCTCTTCCTTGTCGAGCATCTGCGCCCGCGCCCCGTCGCGCGGCGCAGCGTGGTTGTAGATCGCCTCGAGCCGACCACGGTCGAGCGCCGAGTAGAGCAGCACGACCAGCGTCGGCGCGTCGACCTCGCTGCACAGCCGGCGGTACAGCTCGTTGATCTGGGTCGACCGGGGCTTGGGTGTCGGCGGGGAAGCCATGCGTCAGTCACCGTGAATCAGAGATCGATCGTCAACTGATAGGAGGTGCTGCCGCCATACAGCGCGCGCACCGCCAGCAGGAAGCGACCGCTGGCCGGTACCGCGTACACCAGCAGGCGACCGCTGTCCGTGACCACGCCGCGCGCCACCTCGCTGGAATCGCTGGCGCGCAGCAGGAGCAGGTCGACGTCCTCCGGCACCGCGGTCGCCGTCAGCGCGACCGTGAGGTTGGAGCCGCCGACCGCGTCGATGGCATACAGGTCGTCGTCACCACGGCACAGCATGGCCTGGGTGGTGCCGGCAGTCAGCGTCGGCAGGTTTGCTGCCGGTACATCGTTTTGCTCGAAGCCGTCGTCGAGACAGATCTGCAGCGAGTAGGGTCCGGTCGCGCCGCCAAAGCCGTAGACCCGCGCCTGGTAGCTGCCGGTCTGCCGCGGCTGGTAGTCGATCTTCTCGACGTCGGAAACCCCCTGCGAGATGTCGACCTGGCGCAAGCTGGGATCGAGCAGCGCCAGATCCAGGTCGCCGACGGTGCTCGTGAAGCGCAGGTCGAGACGAATCGGACCGGCACCCGTCTGCTCGACCGTGAACGAAAAGTAGTCGTCGTCGCGCCAGCAGATCTGCCCGTCGATGGTCGACGGCGCGACCGCGGCTGCATCGCGCATCGAGTCATTTTCCTCGTATGGGTCATCGATGCAGTGACCGGCGCCCAGGTACAGCGTGTAGTAGCTCGAGGTGGCACAGCCGCTGCTCGCGCGCATGTAGTACTGGCCGGTCTGTTGCGCAAACGCCTCGACCGTGCGCCGGTTGATGGTGCCGGTGGCCTCGGCCAACACGGTGGTCCCGTCCGGGGCGAGCAGCGTCAGGGCATCCCCGGCGCAGGTCTGCTGCAGCACCTGGGTCACCGTGATCTGGTCGTTGGCGGTGACGGCAAAGGTGAAGACGTCGGTGTCGGCAGTGCAGACGGCGGCGTGTACCGTGCTGTCCGAGCGTAGCATGGACGCCTGGTTGACGTCGTCATTTGGCTCGAAGGAATCGGTGCCGCAACTTGCGCTGCCGCCTTCGACCCGGACCTGCAGTCGATAGCGCGCGGCCTGGGTCAGCGTGTCGGACCAGATCTCGACATAGGCCATGCCCGGCTGTGGCACGACCAGCTCGGCGTCGGCCACACCGACCGTCGGGTCGCAGGTGCGCAGCATGCGGGCGCCGGTCGGCAGCCGCAGCAGCATCAGCAGCGGCGCGCTGGAAGTCTCGCACTCGATGTGGGCGAACACCGTCTCGGAGCTTTCACGGCCGACCGAGAACCAATCGCGGTCGCCCGGGCACAGGATGGCGTCGACAGGATCGGGGGTCAGCGGTGTCGCCTGCTGCCGGTAGTCGTTCTCCTCGAACAGATCGTCCTGGCAGTTGCTGGCGTCGAGCGTGGCGTCGCTGCCCGGCGAGTCGGTCTCTGGCTTGTCGAGCGCGCCGCCGTCCAGACCGCGGTCGGGACCCGCGCTGTCCCGGTTGCTGCGGTCGGTGGATGCGACGTCAAGACGCTGCGTGTCCCAACCCAGCCAGTCGCGTCCAGTCGCGTCGGGTCGGTGGCTGACGTCTCCACCGTGAGCGCTGTCCGGCCAACCGCCGTCGTCGAGCAGCTCGGGCGCGCAGGCCGCCGGCAGCGCACCGCCGGCACAGGTCCGGCTCGACCGGTCGCAGCGCTCGCCCTTGGCGCACTGTTCGTCATAGTCGCAGCGCGCACGGCAGACGCCGCCGACGCAGGCGCGGCCCGCGGCGCACGCGTCATCGCTCTCGCAACATGGCGGTCGCTGCCAGCAGGCGGCGGCACTGCACAGCGCCAGCGCGCCAAGCAGCGCCAGCGCCAGAGACGCGATCCGATCGGTGGAGCAACGCACGACTCACCCCAGCGGCACGACTGACCGTCCGGGTCATCGTACCTCAGCCCGGGGCGCACCGCGAGCCTCGGCACGCGCGGCCGCGATCAGGTCGGGTCGAGACGCAGCGGGCAGCGCAGGGAGAGACGACTACGACTGGTACCAGCGGCAGACCGGGGTCTTCGCGCAGATGCCCTTGCCGCTGGTGCCCGACAGATAGACCGGCTCGAAGCCGGTCGGGCAACTGGTGTAGCTACCAAACGCGGTGATGTCGTTGGGACCACCGACGCAGAGTCCGGTCGCCGCGTCGTAGGTGTAACCGCTGTCCGAACCGTCGACCAGGCAGCCCGTGGTGTCCGCCGGCGACGCCAGCTTGGGCCGCTCGAGGTCGACGCACTCGAGGGTCGAGAAGGCGCCGGTCAGGTTGACCAGGTTGCCGACGTTGTTGCCGCTGAACTCGAACAGATTGCGCACGCCGAACGAACTGGTGAACGTCTTGAACACCTGGATGTCGGCGTTGGCGTCGCGCGCCTCCATGCCCGCGGGCGGCGTCGGCAGGTTGATGGCGCTGGCGCTGTCAGCGTAGACCTGCCACTTGCTGCCATTGACGTCGAGATTGAGGCGATAGAAGTTGGCGCCGGTGACTCCCTGGGTCTGCGTGTACGAGACGCCCTTGTGGTAGCTGCCACCCGTCGGGAAGCCGAGGAATGCGGTGACCGGGAAGGTGTTGGCCGTGGGCATGGCCGACAGGCTGTTGGCGATCGAGAACAGCAGCGACGTGTGCAGCGCGGTGCCGATCGCATCCAGGCCGAGCGCCATGGCCAGCGCGACGTAGGGCGAGCCCTCGATGCCGCTGTGCGGCGCCGCGAAGTCGACGATGACCTGGCCGCGCGGCGGTTGTTCGCAGTCCGGGCGAATCTCCGGGCAGGCGGCCGGATCGACGACGCCATCGGCGGCATCAGTGTCCGCCGGCTTGTCGAGGCCAGCGGTCAACCCCAGCGGCACCCAGCCGGCGCCCGGCGCGAGCGAGCCGAGGAACATGACCACGCCACTGATGGGTGTGCTGGTTCCGGGTTCCATCGGCAGCGTCGGCACGGTGAAGGCGGCCGACTGGCCGAGCAGCTTGTCGGTGCGCAGCGACTGCGAGGCCGCCGGATTGAAGGTCCAGTCCTTGGGCTCGCCGGTCGACGGCTTGCTGACCTCGACCAGGTTGAGGTTGCCGATGAGGGCATGGTCGAAGGTGCCAAAGTACGGGATGATGGCGGACAGCATGCCACCCATGTCAAGATTGCCCTGGTTGGCGGTCACATCGTTGATGATCGGAGCAACGTCGCTCAGGTTGACCTTGCCGCCGATGCCCCACAGGATGCGCCGCCCCGGCTCGCCAAACGCCGCGAAGTAGTCCTTGATGTTGGTGGCGCCGACCATCATGTATAGACCGGACGGCAGCGGCACGTCCTCGAAGTCGTCGACACCCGCCAAGCTGATGTCGCGCAGCACCGTCGGTCCGAGGATGCCCTCGAAGTTGATATCGGTCAGGCTGCCCGGAACCGACATGCCGGCGATGCCCAGCTTGATGTCGCCCTGGCTGTGCACCGCGCTCAGGTCGAAGCTGCCCTTGACGCCAGCCATCATGGTCGTGCTGGGTACCTTCTTGACCACGAACAGCAGGTCGCTGGTGCCAGGCCGCACCACCGTCATGTAGATGTGGTTGACGTCGAAGATCGACACGTCGAGCAGGTTGGCAGCGGTGCTGGTGCCGACATCGGCCACGGTCGCGATGCCGTTGACGTCGGTGACCGGGAGTGTGGTGCCGCCGACGACGGTGATGTTGCCGCCACTGCCGTTGTCGGTGCGCACCATCAGCTTGGCCCCGACGATCGGGGCGCCGGTCAGCTCCTCGATCACCAGCGCGCGCAGCGCTGGCAGCGCCACCGCCGGGAACGTCGAGACCGATGCGTTGCACGCCGTGCCGCCGCCGACCGGTGTCGCCGAGATGGTGGCGGTGCAGGTGCTGGTCGCGGCCGTGGCGCCGGTGACGACGCCATTGGCGTCGACGGTCGCGCAGCTGGTGTTGCTGCTGGCCCAGTTGAACACGGCCAGCGGCGCAATGGCGCCCGAGGTCATGTAGCCCGCTGCAGCGAGCGTGGTGGTCTGGCCCACGCGCACCACCGAGTTGGCCGGCGTGATCTCGCAATTGTCGGCCGGCGGCGGTGGATCCATGCAGCTACCGCTCAGGCAGACCTTGCCAGCCTCGCAAGAGCCCGCCAGGTCGGGGCGGCAGCTCGCGCCCACGCACAAGCCGCGCCGCACATCGCAATGTTGCCCCTCGCCCGTGCAATCGTCATTGACCGTGCAGTAGAGCTTCTTGCAGACGCGAAAGCCGTCCGCGCCCATGACGCAGTCGTAGCCACCGCCGCAGTCCTTGGGCACCTCGCACTCGCTGCTGCCCGCGTCCTTGGTTTGCTCGGTGGGCGGACAGGCGGTCGCAAAAAACCCGACCGATACAACCACGAGTGCCAGGACAAACTTCCCCATGCGTTGCGACTTCTTCATCAGCGACTCCTTCATGTCCACAATATGCGGTCCCCCGCGCCGAGCGGGTGGTGCAATAGGATCAACCAAGTAGTACGGCCGTTGTCCGTTTTCAAGCCGCGCCCATTGTTTTTTGAAGCAGCGCGTCAAACTGAGCGCGCACCCAGACCAGCCAGCGCCGAGACCACCGCCGGTAGCGTCTGCTCGGCCGGCCCCTCGACCAGCAGGTCGGTGCCCCGTGGCGTCAGATCGGTCGCGGTCAGATTGAACTCGATCACCTGAGCGCCAGCGCGTTTGGCCAGCAGCGGCAGCTCGCTGGCCGGCGCGACCGCCACGCTGGTCCCGATGGAGAGCAGCAGGTCAGTCTCGCTCGCCAGCCGTTCGGCCTGCTCGACCGCCTCGAACGGAAGCTGTTCGCCAAACAGGACAATGGTCGGCTTGAGCGCGTTGCCGCAACCACAGCGCGGCGCACGGCCGGGCACGCCGTCGGCGCGCTTGGCCGGGTAGGTGGAGCCGCAGCCCAGGCAGTGCAGCCGCCCGATCCCGCCGTGATACTCGATCACGTGCTTGCTGCCGGCCAACTGGTGCAGGCCGTCGATGTTCTGGGTCACGATCGCGCGCAGCAACCCCATCCGCTCCAGCGCGGCCAGCGCCACGTGGGCCGGGTTGGGTGTCGCGTCGACCACCAGCCGACCAACGGCGCGGAACATCTCCCAGACGCGATCCGGGTCGGAGACAAACGCGTCGAGCGTGGCGTAGGTGGCTGGATCGAAGCGCTGCCACAGGCCGCTCGAACCGCGAAAGTCGGGCACGCCCGACGCCACGCTGACACCCGCACCGGTCAACGCCAGCGTGCGGCGGCCCCGCACCATCACCCGCGCCGCTGCAAAAGCGTCGCCGATGCGCCAGCTCTGCGTCATCGCGCTGCCAGATTCTGCTGCAGCGCGACGTCGATCAGGCGCTTCAACGCCGATCGCGCCTCTGGTGCCAACCGGCCGAACTCGACGCCCATGCCCGGCACCGGCTGGCCGTCGGGACCGGAATCCTCGAGCCGCACCACCCGGACCACCCTCCCCTGCGCCTCGAACTCGAGCGGTTCGTCGCGCGCGATCACCTTGATGGTGAGCGCAGTGCCGAGCGGCCTGACCGATACCGTGCGGATGAACAACCCGCCGAGGCTGATATCGGATAGCGGGCCGCTGACCAGTTGATCAAGGTTGGCATACGATAAGACGACCCGCGCATCGAGCTTGACCCGCGGCCAGCGTCGTTTGTCAGCGTCGGATACCGCGGTCTCGACCGCCGTTGCAGTCTCGATGGCCAGAGCAGTCTCGATCGGCGCTGCGGTCTCCACCGCCGCCTGGGGCGCGGCAGCCGGCCCGGGCTCGTCAGCCGGCTTTGGTTCACCCGCCGGTTGGGTCTCGTCAGCCATGGCAACGATTATATGGCGAGCACCGTGGAGGCGCACGAATTTGCTCGTGACACGCTGCGCCAATCGCGCTGTCATCGCGCCATGCCGCGTCGACCGATTCGCTCGCAACCGGTGACCGCTGCCTCGGCCCTGGAACAATTGCTGCGCCGGCAGGGGCTGTTCGATGAGATGCGCAAGCAGCGGGCGGTCGCGGTCTGGCCGGAGGTGGTCGGTCCGGCGCTGGCGCGGGTGAGCGAACCGCTGTTTCTCGACCAGGGGACGCTGGTGGTGCGGGTCAGCAGTCCGACCTGGCGCACCGAGTTGCACCACCTGTTGCCGGCGCTGCTCGAACGGCTCAACCGAGAGCTCGATACCCCGCTGCAGGCGATCCGGCTGGTCTCGCGCCGACCTGCGGGCGGACCGGGCGCGCACTAGATAGCCGCCATGACGGGACTCCGAGTGCTGCTGGCCGCGACCTCGCTATTGGCGCTGCTGCTTGGCGGCGTCGAGGTGCACGCCGCGACCGCCGTCGGCAGTCCGCTCGACGAATTGCTGCAAGCCGGCATCGAGGCCAACTTCGCCGGCGACTATGACGCGGCGACTGCCACCTTCGAGCGGGCGCGCAGCACGTTTCCTGCCCACCCGGCGCCCGACTTCTACCTCGCCAGCGTGCTGTTCTGGCGCAACAACGTCGATCCGAGCAACCCGCGCTACGACGACGCGATCAGCGGCCACCTCGACCGGGCGATCGGCAAGGCCGAGGCGCTGCTCGAGCTCAACGACGACGACGTCGAGGCACTGCACTACCGTGGGCTGGGATACACCTACCGTGGTCGCCTCAAGGCCCACCGCGGCCAGCTCTACGCCGGCGGCGTCGACGGAGAGAAGGGGCGCGATCAGTTGCAGCGCGCGATGGCGCTGTGCGAGAAGTCGGCGCCACCGCCGCGCAGCCTGAGCAACCCGTGCGAGGACGTCTACTTCCCCTTTGGCGCCTACGCCTACTACGCCGGTCGATTGCCGCGCTTCTTGCAGATGCTCAGCTTCCTGTGGTTCGTACCGCGCGGCACTACCACGGAGGGGCTGGCCGCGCTTGAGCGCGCGTACAGCCGCAGCCGCCTGCACCGGCTGGGTGCTGCCAGCCTGCTCGCCGACATCTACCTGCTGTTCGAACCCAACGGCACGGCGCGTGCGCTGCAGCTTTCCAGTGAGCTGGTGCAGCGGTTCCCCGACAATCCGTTCCTCGACCTCGAGCAGGCGCAGATCCTGGCCAGCGCCGGTCAGCGGCAGGCCGCGCTCGATCGCGCCAGCGGCATCCTCGACAAGGTCGGGCGGCGCGTCCGCAGCTACGACCACGTCGTCGCACTGGGGGCGCGACTGGTGCAGGTCGAGGTCGCGCTGGACCAGAACCGGCTGGACGACGCAGCGACCGTGCTGACCGCGCTGCGCCAGGATCCGGCCAACCTGGACAACACTCTGACGCCGCGGCTGGCGCTCGACCAGGGCATGCTCGCGGATCTGCGCGGCGAGCGCACTGCGGCGGTCAGATTCTATCGCGAGGCGATCGGGTACCAGGGCCGCGCCTGGAACCGACAGGCGGCCAAGACCGCCGAACGCTACCTGGACCAACCGTACCAGCGCTCGCCCGCCCGCGAGAGTTGACCGCGATCGCGCCGCGCGCGCATTGCGAACGGCCGCGTGCCGGCGCTACAGTCTCGTCCCGCGCGACGCGCCGCGCGCGGGAGGCCACATGGCGAGCACATCGATCAGGCTGGGTCTCGTCGTCAGCGGCGCGCTGGCCGCGGCTGCCGCGCTGGCGGTCGAGCCCGCCGCATCCCTGCCGGCGAGCGAGGCATACGTCAGCACCTCGCGCGGGGTCGAGCGCGGCGTCGTGCTGCTCTGGCCGCGCGTCATTCCGGCCAACGGTGCGGCCGCGCTGCATGGTCAGGCTGCGTCGCTGCGCAGTGCGCTGCGCCAGATGATGGACCGCGCCCTGCCCGGCCGCAGCGTCGATGTCCGCCCCGAACCGCAGCGCGTCTGCCCCACTGCCGGCTGCCGTGCCATCAGCGTTGGCGTGCTGCTCGTGCACGAGAGCCGCGGCTGCGCCGCGATCGCGCTGATCGGACCGCCCGGCCAGACCATGCAGCGGCTGGTTCCCTGGGTCGGCGCGGTCAAGCTCAAGGCGACCATGATCCCGTTTCGCGAGCTGCCGGAGTCCTCCGTCGCGATCGAGGACTTCGTCCCCTGCGCCAACCTGGCAACCGAGCTGGCAGCGCGCAGCAGCGACGTCGAGCGCGCCATGGCCGAGGTCGGCCGCCTGCCCTAGATCGCTGCCGCCGATGACCCAACCCACGCCGTCGATTCAGCTCAACGCGCTGCGCGCCTTCTACTTCTGCAACTTCGGTGCGGTCGGCGCGCTGTTCCCGTTCCTGCCGTTGCTGCTCGCCGCGCGCGGTCTGGACGGCGTGCAGGTCTCGTGGGTGATGGCGCTGACGCCGCTGTGCAATCTGCTGGTGCCGCCGCTGTGGGGTGCGGCGGCCGACGCCTGGCCGGTCCGCTTGTGGCTGCTGCGCGCCACGGCCATCGGGGCCGCGATCGCGGTGCTGCTGCTGCTGCCAGCGCAGGCGCCGTGGGCGATGGCCGCGGCGGTCGGCTTGATGTCCTTCTTCCGCGCGCCCACCACCGGTCTGGTCGACGCTGCGGTCTACCACGCGACCGGCGGCGCCCACGCCGACTACAGCCGGGTGCGGGTCTGGGGCTCGCTCGGCTTCGGGCTGTGCGCGCTGCTGCTCGGCTGGTTGCAGCGCGAACTGGCGCCGGCGCTGCTGCTCGGTTTCGCCGCGACCATGTTCCTGGTCTCGGCCGCGGCCACGGCACCGTTGCGCACCACCACGACGCCGCGCGCGGGCAACCTGGTTTCGCTCGCTCTGCAGATCTTGCGGCGGCCACCCGTGCTGCTGTTCCTGCTGGGCACGGCTTTCTATTATCTTGGCCACGCCACCTACGATGTCTTCTTTGGACTGCATGCGCAGCGGCTTGGCCTCGGCAACGCCTTTGTCGGCAGTGCCTGGGCGCTCGGCGTCGGCGTCGAGGTGGTGGTCATGCTGATCGCGCCGCGCTTCATCGATCGCGTGGCCAGCCAACAATTGCTGATCGTCTGCGCGATCGTGGCGGCGTTGCGCTGGGGCCTGCTCGCCGTGGCCAGCGCGCCGTGGGCGGTGCTGTCAATCCAGGCCCTGCACGGCTTGACCTTTGGCCTGTGGTACCTGAGCCTGGTCAAGCAGGTGCAGGACCTGGCAGGTCCGCGGCTGCGCAGTACGCTGCAGAGCGTGGCCACGGCCGCGCTTGGCCTGGGCCAGATCGTCGGCTACCTGGTCGGCGGTCAGCTGTTCGAGCGCGGCGGCGGCCGCCTGCTCTACCTCGGCGCCACTGTGGCAGCAGTGGGCGCCCTGGTCTGCTACGCCGCTGCCGCGCGGTTCCAGCGCGCACCAGCGCGCTGAGCACGATCACCCGCCATTTCGCTGGAGCGGCGGATAGCGGCGGTTGAGTAACCTGCCGATCCAATCCCAGAACACGGGCGGCAGCAATTGCACCAGCCGCATGGTCCAGACCATGGGCCAGGGGAACGCGATCTGGCGCCGGCGACGCTCGATGCCGCGCAGCATGATGACCACGGCACGGTCGCGCTCGACCAGAAAGGGCAACGGGAAGCGGTGGCCGGTGGTCATCGGCGTGCGCACGAACCCCGGGTGCACCGTCGTCACCGCGATGCCGTGGGGCGCCAGATCAGCGCGCATCGACTCGAGCAGGACGCTCAGCCCGGCCTTGCTCGCCGAGTACGGGCCAGCCCCGGCCACGCCGCGAAAGCCCGAGATGCTGCTGACGCCGACGATGTGGCCACGGCCGCGCCGCAGCATGCCCGGCAGCACGGCGCCGATGCAGTAGAGCGCGCCGAGCAGATTGGTGCGGATGGTCTGGTCGGCCACCGCCACATCGAACTTGTCGATCGACAGAAAGGTGTTGGAGCCGGCATTGGCGATGAGCACGTCGGGCGGACCGAGCTGCAGTTCCAGTTGTTTGAACGCCTGCTCGACCGCGGCCTGGTCGCTGACATCGCAGACCGCGATCGCGACCTGCGTGTTCTCGGCCTCGACCTGCGTGGCCAGCTGATCGAGCAACGATTGACGGCGGGCGATCAGCCCGAGCCGGGCGCCGCAGCGAGCCAGCGCCAGCGCCAGCCCCTCGCCCAGGCCACTCGAGGCACCGGTGATGTAGACGACGCGGTTCTCCCAGGATGGGACCACGCGACCTCCCGCGAACGCTAGGGGGACTGACGACGTCAGCCAGGTATTGGAGTGCAGCAGGCGAAGTAGCAGATCAGGCCAGTCGGGCACGGTCCGTTGGCCCCGCAGTACGGCAGCCCACCGCAGCGCGGATCGGTCGTGCCCGCATCGGGCTGTGGCTTGGGCACCACTGCGCCGTCCGGCAACACGACCATTCCGTCGCCCAGGTTGTAGCCGCCGTCGGCGGGTGGATGAACGATCGCACCGTCACCGAGCCTGACGCCACCATCGACCAGCGCGATTCCGGCGTCCGCGGGCGGATGCGAGATTGCGCCGTCGTTGAGCACCACCGCTCCGTCGCCCAGCGGCAGGCCGCCGTCCGCTGGTGGATGCACGATCGCACCGTCACCCAACTGCACGCCGCCGTCGACCAGCACGATCCCGGCGTCCGCCGGGGGATGGGTCACCGCGCCGTCCGCCAGCACGACCGCGCCGTCGCCCAGCGGGTAACCGCCGTCGGATCCCGGCTTGACCACCGCACCGTCCTCGAGCATGACGCCGCCGTCCACGACGTGGATGTCGGGCGGATTCTCGGGCGGCGGATCGCCAAAGCAAACCTCGCCGATCGACTCGTCGCACGGATTGGCGCAGCAGTTGGCAGGGTCATTCAGTGGGTCGACGCAGTCGACTCCGCCATAGCTCTCGCATGGCTCGCATGGACCGCAGTACTTGCCGCCGGCATTGTCGGTCATGCAGAAGAGCCCGTTGTCACAGGTGTCGCCGCTGCCGCAGGCACCGCCCAGCGCGCCCTGCTGCGGATTGTTGGGCGGGTCGAACCTGTCGCACACGCCACCCAGCCTGACTGCTTCCTTGATTCCGTCGCCGTTGACGTCGAACTCGCAGCAGCCGTAGCAGTCGCAGCCGTTCGGAACGAAGACCATGCACTCGTCATCGTTGCCAAAACCCGAATTGCCGTCGAAGAAGCACTCGCGGTTGCCGTGCGAGTCGGGCATGTTGTCGCCGTTGATACCGGTCGCCCAGTTACACTCG
>Ga0315268_10002872_pt1 | contig 19161 bp, 20 predicted proteins | sample C1_top_MG_FD_204535 | JGI IMG/M metagenome (GOLD analysis project Ga0315268, IMG submission 204535) | Sediment microbial communities from Yellowstone Lake, YNP, Wyoming, USA - C1_top | ecosystem: Environmental > Aquatic > Freshwater > Lake > Sediment | place: USA: Wyoming | collected 2017-08-01
AGTCCAGTCCCATGGAGGTGACCATTCCCACTCCGGTTACCACGACCCGCCGCAAACCCATGGTTTTGTTTACCGACATGTATCAAACCTCTCCCACAGCCCCGGGACGTCCTGACCACCCCAGCGGCCTGGATCTCAAGTTGTTGAGTATTGCCATTGTAAAATACCCGGTACGGTAATGCAACGGGTTTCCGTCTCCGCGCCGGCGGCGGGCCATGCGGAGGTCGGTCCTAACTTGTTCACTTGTGGATCATTCTGAGCCGGGGCTGTGTGAAGAAGTCTCCCCGTCACCGAAAGTTAGGGAGCCCTGCCCTTCGACTGAAAAATGTGGTAACTTGGGAAAAAGCCTGTCCCATAATGACTTACGAGATTATTTATTCCGACAGCTTCGAGGTGTCCCGCCTTGCCAGGCTCGCAGGTGGAAACTTATTCCGGCATAAGGCTCCATGAACGGCCCCGCCGGTTCCTCTGGGAAGGAAACTGGCTGGAGGTGTGCAAGGTACTGGACCAAGGGCGGAGCCCCGATGCTCTCTGGTTTAAAGTGGCGGCCGACGACCGCCGGGTTTATCACCTAAAGTACCGTTTTGATGAGGATGCCTGGGAAATCCGGCCCGCCGGAAAATTAAATATTCCCTAAAGTCTTCCGAAAGCTAAAAAAACTCGCAGGATTTTTCTGATTACTATCTGCGAGCCCCGGGTGAGTGTTAAGGGAAATTTTCAGTTTACTTTTTGATTTCTATCAGTATAGAATAGCTTATTTTCCGGGGAAAGCCCGCTTAAGTGCCGATCTTGCCCGTACCGGGATACCAACCGCCCTCTACACAGTGAGGATTTAGATATGAAATGCCGGGTAAATCCGCGTTATATGGAACGACTATATTCTTTTTATTCGCCCTTTTATGACTATGTCTTTGGCAAACTCCTGGGACCAGGACGCCGCAAGGCCTTCAACTACCTGACCCGCCGACCCAACCAGAAAGTCCTGGAAATCGGGGTCGGCCCCGGTTCCACCTTAGAGTTCTACCCCCCCCAAACCGACTTTGTGGGCATTGATATTTCCGCGTCCATGATCAACCAGGCCCGGAAGAAGGCCGCCAACATCAACAGCGGCAGCCGCTTTGATCTGCGCGTCATGGACGCCTCCCGGCTGGACTTCCCGGAAAATCATTTCGATGTCGTCATGGCGGCCTATGTCATCACCACGGTTCAGGACCCCCATCAGGTTTGCCGGGAGATACTCCGGGTAGTGAAGCCCGGCGGCCAGATCATTGCCGTTAATCATACCCGCTCCCAGAACGGTAGCCTGTGGGGCAGAATCGAGGATCTCATGGCCCCCGTCTTTGTCCGCATCGGTTTTACCACGGATTTGGACGTGGTCCGGGTGATGGAAGAGGTGGGGATCTCGGTGCAGCAGTTGGTGCGCTGCAATCTTCTGAACACCGGCCGGATCATCATGGGCACCAAGTAGTTGAGCGTTCCGGCGTGGCCGTCGGCGTCCGCGCCTGCCTGGGCCGCCCAGCTTTTCGGCCAGCCCCCTTGTTACCTCGCGCAAATCCGCATATAATTCACTGCAGCCATACTTGGGGCCATGCCCCGCGCCGGGAGGACCACATGAAAATCGAGAAGAATTCCTTTGTAACCATAGATTATCTTATCCGTTTGGGGGACCGGGAAACTTATCCCCCCAGCGGCCAGTCCGAAGAGATCTCTTTCTGCATGGGATACGACGCCATGCCTCCGGGACTGGAAGGGGCCCTGTTGGGGATGGAGCCCGAGGAGCAGAAGGTGGTCCACCTCGCTGCCAAGGAGGCGTACGGGGAGCTGGATCAGGAACTGATCATGGAGGTGCCCCGCACCGATTTTCCCCCCGAAGTGGAACTGAGACCCGGACTGGTCTTTGAAACCCAGAATGAAGAGGGGCACCACGTCTATTTTGTGGTGAAAGAAGTTCATCCCGACAAGGTCGTCATCGATTTCAACCACCCGCTAGCCGGCAAGGACCTGGAAGTCTCCTTCACGGTGCGGCAGGTTCGGGAGGCCACCGAGGAAGACTTCAAGGAGCATCATGCCTGCAACTGCCCCCAATGCGGGGAAGGGGGACCCCACCAGCATTAAGGAGTCCGCTTCCTTATGACCCTTCCCTGGGTTCGGAACTATGACCCGGGCGTGGCTGCCACCGTGGACCCGGTGACGGATTCCCTGCCCCGGCTGCTGCTGGATGCCGCAGCAAACGCCCCCCAGGCTCCGGCCCTGAACTTTTTCGGTCGCCGCATCACCTACCGCGAACTGTCCGAACTCACCGCCCGCCTGGCCCAGGGTTTGAAAACCCTGGGGGTGGCCCCCGGCGACCGGGTGGCCCTCTGGCTCCCCAACTGTCCCCAGCTGGTGGCGGCCTACCAGGCCGTGTTGCGCCTGGGGGCGGTGGCGGTGATGCTCAATCCCCTCCTGAGCACTAAAGAGATCGGGCACCAGTTGGCCGACTCCGGCGCCCGCCGCCTGGTGGTCCTGGACCACTTTCTGCCCCAGGTGGAGGAGATGGAGAAAAGCCTGGGTCTGGAGCAGGTCATAATCACCGGCTTGGCGGAAGAACTGCCCTGGCCCTGGAAATGGCTCTATCCCTGGAAAGCCTGGCGCCAGGGCCTGACCACGGGTTTCCAGGCCGGACGGAACCGGCTGGCCTGGCGCACCCTGCTGGCGCATCCGCCTTTGCAGGACGCGCCCCTTCCCGGGCCCCGGGACCTGGCGGTGCTGCAATACACCGGGGGCACCACCGGCACCCCCAAGGCGGCCATGCTCAGCCATGGCAACCTCATGGTCAACGTGGCCCAGATCAACGCCTGGCTGCCCCAGGTGCGCTACGGCGCTGAACGGGTGGTGGGGCTGCTGCCCTTCAGCCATTCCTTCGGCCTCACGGCCTGCCTCAATTGGCCCATATCCCGGGGAGCCCTGATCATCGTGCTGCCGCGCTTCGAAATCAACGGTTTTCTCAAAGTCCTGAAAAAGCACCGGCCCACCATGCTGCCGGCGGTGCCCACCCTGCTGGTGGCCCTGATCAACGACCCCCGGCTACCGAAGCTGGATCTCTCCACCCTCTGGGCTGCTATCAGCGGTTCGGCCCCCTTACCCCGGGAGGTGCGGGACCGCTTCGAGGCTTTGAGCGGCTGCCGGATTCTGGAAGGCTACGGCCTCACCGAGGCCTCCCCGGTGACCCACCTCAACCCGGTGGCGGGCCGGCGGCCGCCGGGCAGCATGGGCCTGCCGCTCCCCGGCACGGTGGCCCGGGTGGTGGACCAGGAGACCGGCCAACATGCGTTGCCGCCGGGGGAGGTGGGGGAGCTGGTTCTCCAGGGCCCCCAGGTGATGCAGGGCTACTGGCAAAAACCGGAGGAGACCGGCTACACTCTTCGAAACGGCTGGCTTTTCACCGGCGATCTTGCCTGCATGGATGAAGAAGGTTATTTTTATATTGTGGAGCGCAAAAAGGATCTCATCATTTCCGGCGGCTACAACATTTATCCCCGGGAAGTGGAGGAGGTGCTCTACCAGCACCCGGCGGTGCAGGAGGCGGTGGTCTTCGGGGTGCCGGACACCTACCGGGGCGAGGCGGTGATGGCGGTGATTGTGCTCAAAGACGGCAACCGGCTGACCGCGGCGGAGGTCCAGGCCCACTGCCGGGAGCAGTTGGCGGTTTACAAGATTCCCAAAATCGTGGAGTTTCGCGACCAGTTGCCCAAGAGCCTGGTGGGAAAAGTCTTGCGCCGGGTCCTCAAGGAGGAAGCCTGCCGTTCCCGGGCTTTGGGTTGAGATATGTCGGTTTGGCGCACTCTTCGCTACCATTGGCTCAAATTCCTGAGGCTCCAGGATAATCCTCAAAAGATCGCCTGGGGCATGGCCCTGGGGGTCTTCATCGGCATCACTCCCACCGTGCCTTTCCATACCGTGATGGCCCTGACGCTGGCCACCTTGCTGCGGGTGTCGCCGGTGGCCGCCTTCCTGGGCATCCAGGCGGGCAACCCGCTGCTCCTGGGCCCCATTTATCTGGCTTCCTACAAGATCGGGCAATTTCTGCTCTATTCCGGGGCGCCGCTTAAGCTGCCGGAAACTTACACCCTGAAAAACTTCCTGCTCCTGCTCTGGCAGGGCGGCCTGGCCCTGCAAGTGGGGGGCGTCGTCCTCGCCGCCCCGCCGGCCCTGGCCTCCTATTTTCTCACCCTCTGGGTGGTGCGGCGCTACCGCCAGCGCAAGGCGAGAAAGGCTGCCGGTGTCCTCAGCCTCTCCCAAAGCCCTCCTGCACCGACTGGGCCTGAAGCCTAAGAAATCCCTGGGCCAGCATTTCCTGGTGCATCCCCACCAGGCCCGCCGCATTGTTGCCGCCCTGCTGCCCACCTTCGACGACGTGGTGGTGGAAATCGGCGCCGGCCTGGGGGCCCTCACCGTGCTTTTGGCCGCGGCCGCAAGCCGGGTGGTGGCCCTGGAGAAGGATCCGGCCCTGGCCCGCTTTTTGGCGGAGGAGCTGTTCGCCGACAATCCCCGGGTGGAGGTGGTCTGCCAGGACGTACTGAAGTTCGATTTCCTGGCCCTCAGCCGCAACGCGGGGCGGCCCCTGGCGGTGGCGGGCAACCTGCCCTACCAGATCACTTCGCCCTTGCTCTTCAAGCTCATCGAGGAGCTGCCGGCCCTGGGCCGGGCCGTCCTGATGATGCAGCAGGAGGTGGGCGACCGCCTGCTGGCCCGACCCGGCACCAAGGACTATGGGGTGCTCTCGGTATTGATCCAATATCATTTTCAGCTGGAGCGGGTCTTTTCTCTGTCTCCGGCCAACTTTTTCCCGCCCCCCCAGGTCTCCTCGGTGGTCCTGAAGCTGACGCCCGGAAGCCCGGAGCCCCGGGCCCGGGATGAGGCCCTGCTGGCCCGGGTGGTGAAGACGGCCTTCGGCCAGCGCCGGAAAAGTTTGAACAACGCCCTGGTGGCCCGGGCTCCATCCTTGGGGGTCGAGGTGGAGGAGCTGCGGGGGGCGCTGGCGGATCTGGACATCGACCCCCGCCGCCGGGGGGAGACCCTGAGCGTGGCCGAGTTCGTGGCTGTTTGCAATAAAATGGGGAGGTTAGGAAACGATTAACCGCCAAGTCACCAAGGTCGCCACGGGTCACCAAGAATTTGCTCCCTTGGTGTCGTTGTTGTCTTGGTAGTTAATTTTCAGCCACCGCTGAAAGGCCCATTATCATGGGATTAGGGTTATGGCTTTTCCTGGGCCTGGGGGCCGCAGTGGGGGACTCCGGCTGCGACGTGGTGACCAAGCGGTCTTTTTCCGGGTTGCCTCCCTACGGTATGGCCATGGCCCGGGTGCTGGCCGCCGTGCCGTTCTTGCTCCTGGCCGCCCTGTTCGTCCGGTTGCCGTCCCTTCCCGCCCCCTTCTGGGCCGTGGTGGGGGCCATGCTTCCCCTGGAGGTCACGGCCACCCTGCTCTACATGCGGGCCCTGAAGACCTGCCACCTGTCGCTGTGCATCCCGTTGCTGGCCTTCACCCCGGTGTTTATCATCTTTACCGGCTGGCTTTTCCTGGGGGAGAGACTCAATTACTGGGGTATTTCCGGAATCGCCTTGATCGCCTCCGGGAGTTATCTCCTGGGGCTGGGGATCAACCGCGGCGGCGGAGTGGGTTTTTGGGCCCCCCTCCGGGCCCTGGCCCGGGAAGCGGGGGCCCGGTATATGCTGGCGGTGGCGGCCATTTACTCCTTTACCGCCACCCTGTACAAGCTGGCCATCCTGCACTCAGCCCCCGTCTTCTTCGGGGTGAGCTATCCCCTGGCCTTCATCCTGCTGATGAGTGCGGGCCTGCCGTGGAGCAGGGCCCCCTTGCGCCCCGCGGTTCGGTCTCAATTTGCCTGGTGGCTGGTGGGGGGATTTTGTTACGCCATGAGTTGCCTGGCCCTGGCCCAGGGACTGACGCTGGCTCCCGCCGGCTACCTCATTGCGGTGAAGCGCCTGAGCCTGCTCCTGAGCGTCACCCTGGGGGGCCTGTGGCTCCAGGAGCGGCCCTTCCTCCCCCGGCTGGTGGGGGCCGGCCTCATGTGTTCCGGGGTGGTTCTCATCGCTTTGCGGGGATAGGAATTGGCGCAGAGCAGGCGCTGGGACCTGTCGGAGTTTCTTAACTGGATAATTTTTTTATATAATCACTGTGACGCCAAAAACGGGACCTTTTGCCATGACCGGATACAGGTTCGAACCCCGCACTTACCGCACCCGCATGGCCCGGGAGGGGCTGGTGGGCTTCCGAGTGGCGGTGAGGGAAACGGACCTCTGGGTCCTGGCCGGCCGGGATTTGAGCCTGGAAGTGCGGGAAATCGTCCTGAAGGAGCGGGCCCAACTGGAGGCCTATATCGAGTCCCACCCCGCTTTTCTCACCACCCTGACCCCCTGGCCCGAGGATCCCTATGCCCCGGTGGTGGTGCGGGAGATGATCTCCGCCGCCGGTCGCCTGGGAGTGGGCCCCATGGCCGCGGTGGCCGGGGCCCTGGCGGCCCGGGTGGGCCGGGGCCTGGAGGGGCTCACCCCGGAGATCATCGTGGAAAACGGCGGCGACCTCTATCTCCGGCTCTCCGAGCCGGCCACCGTGGCCCTTTTTGCCGGCAAGTCGCCGCTGAGCCACCGGGTGGGTCTGAGGATCGACCCGGCTCTAAGCCCCCTGGGAGTCTGCACCTCTTCGGCCACCGTGGGGCATTCCCTGAGCTTCGGCCGGGCCGACGCCGCGTGCGTCCTGGCGGGGGACGCGGCTCTGGCCGACGCTGCGGCCACGGCCCTGGGCAACCGGGTGCAAACCGCCGGCGATATTGCGGCCGCCCTGGACTGGGTCGCCGGCGTCCCGGAAGTCTTGGGCGCATTGGTCATCGTGGGCGACAAACTGGGGGCCCGGGGCCGGGTGGAATTGGTCCCGTTATCCTGAAGTGCGCCGGAGAAAAATTTTTGATAAAATTAGCTAACTTAATCAAGTAGATTTTTCTTGGCCGGGTGGCCGGGTGGGTCTCATGAGCCTGGAGCTTTTGTGGAGCAAGGTGAAGTGGCATTTCCAGGAAGGGTGGACCTGGCTGAGCCAGTTCTTGTGGAATCACCCTTTCTACCTGGTGGCGGTCCTGGTGGTCATCGTCATTGCGGTGGCCTTGTTGCGGCCGCAGATCAGGGAAAAATAACTTCTCCTTGAGATCTTCCACCTGAGAGATCGGGACGGGTGCTGGCCTTGATGTTTTCAGGCCGAATCTTCCAAACAGTACTGCAGTATGCCGGCTTATTCCTGGTCATTCTCCTCTGTTCCGAAGAAGTGCGGCGCCTGTTGGCGCGCTGCCGCCGGCGTATGCGGGAGTCTCCCCGGCTGAACTTTCTCTATTACCCGCTGGCCGCGGTCTTCGTCATCCTGGCCGCGGCCCTCATAGTTAACTCGTTCTTGACCTTATTTCTTTCGGTCCTGTTTTCCTACGACTAGCAAGCTCCCCCTTTTTTTATCATCCTGAACGGAGCAGGATCCAAGCTGGCCTAAAATAAAAGATTTTTCGCTTCGCCCGGAATGACCTGCCTTCCATAAAGGATAACGGGAGGCGTCAAGGGTCGCTGAAATAAGAAGAGGCCTTTCTAAATCCAAAAATACCGCGAGGAAAAATTTGTGCTATCATGCCCTTGCTTAAAGAAATCGGCTTCAAGAAAAGAAACTTGAGGACTTCTCCAGGGGCCGACTGACCCGGCTACCATTGTATGACGGCCGGGGCCACGGCCGCCGCATAATCTCAGAACTCTCTGCACACCTTTATTAAGGCTATTTGCAGCCAGCTCAAGTTAAGGTGGCACGTTTTACCAGGAGGTGGCATTAATGCCGGAAAAGCCCAAAGTAGAGAGTGATGCGAAAGACCTGGCGCTTTTGGAAAAGGAGAAGAGCTTAATAGAATTGGCGGAATTTATTCTGGCTCGAAAAGCCGGCAGCCGCATCCTCGAAGCCGAGAAAATTATCCTGGTGGATGCCGCAGGAACGGTCCGGGGGAGGTTAGAGGTCCAAACCGACGGCTCCGCCAGCCTGATATTAAGCGATAAAGCCGGGAAGCCCCGCGCCTGGATAGGCTCCGGCCCCGACGACTCTGCCTACCTCAGTCTCAAGGATAAGTTCGGGAGAATCTCTTTTGAGCAACCCGGGTCTTTCCGGCCTTCTGAGGAATCCGAAAAAATTCTTTCTCCCGCCAAATCCTCCAGGACTGTTGACGATGTGGTGGCGGCCCTTTGGGGGCAGATAGAAACGCGCCTTGAGCTGATCGAGCTGAAAAGTCGGCGTTTGAGAATCCTGGGGGGCGTCTTGCTGGGCCTTTTCCTTATGGGCCTGGCGGGCCTGGGCCTGATGTTGAGCCGACTGCCCGGGGTGCATGACCCTCTGGCAGCCAACGGTTTGGTAATCCATGATAAAGAGGGGGTTCGCCGCGCCTGGTTGGGCCAACGCCAGGGCAAGGCGCAATTGGAATTTTTTGACAAAGATGACAAGGCGCGCCTCAGTTTGGGGCTGAGCGAAGAGGGGCAGCCCACCCTGACCATGTATGACCCGGAAAAGAAGATGATGGCCGAGTTGGGACTGGGTTTGAGCGGCGGGCCCGGGCTCAAACTGGTGGGGCCTGATAGCTTTCTGGTCGCAGTTCCGGGAAGTATCAGCAATATCAATATCAAGCCGCAGAAGACAGCTTCTTCTGAGGTTTCCAAAAGCCCGGAGCCCCCCGCGGAACCGAAGAAGGAGGCCAAAGAAGTCCCCGGGACAATTGCCGGTAAGAGTGAAAAAGGTTCAAAACCGGAGCCTTCCCCCGAGACTAAGATAATGTTTTTGGCGTATCCCCAGGGGAAATCATATCATTATCCCACCTGTTCCTGGGTCAAAGGTGCCGCCTTGCCGAAGCTGAGGAAATTTTCTTCAGCAGGCGAAGCCAGCAAGGCAGGTTATCGCCCCTGCCCCCGTTGTCGGCCACCTGCGGCTGATTAATTCGGGTGGAGGGCAAGCCCCGTCCTGACTGAGCCCTTGGCAAAGCCCCATTTTTAATCCTGCAAAGAAATATGGGCTTGCGGCTAGGTCGTGTCTGGGCTGAACCCGCATTCCCGGACTGCAGCCTTTCCCTTCCCGTTTTCAACCGGTAGTTTTCCTCGCATTCCGATCGCCGGGAAGGATCTGGGCCCGGCGGCCCTGTCGGGCCGGCAAAATTTATGATATAAAATTTAAAAACTTGCCTAAGGTCAGAGAATGCCAGAGTGCCGGATTTGTCACTCCCCCTTTTCTGAGGGTCAGGCCTTTTGCAGATATTGTGGAGCCAACCTGTTAGACCAGAATTTAGGTCCAAGGTTCTGCCCTGCATGCGGCGCCAAGGTCCCCGCAAATCAGAAAAATTGTCCTGATTGTCAGGCAAGCCTGAAAACCGAAGGTGCGGAAGAGAAAAGTCTTGCCGCGCCGAAACAACGCTCCCCCAAATCCCCCTCCTCTGGACCATTTCTCTTGGGGTTTCTGGCTGGGTGCAGTTTTTTAATTCTCCTCATATCGGCCTGGTCTTACACCCGTGGTGGCCTCATCCCCTGGCATATCTATAATGAGATGCCGAAACCAACAGAAACCAAGGTCCAGCCTGAGCAGAAGGAAACTGCCGAACTGCCCAAAAGTTCGGCCGCGTCTCTGAAAGCAGAGTTGGAAACCCTCCTGGCCACCCTTAAAGAGGCGAATGAGAAAAAAGACCTGCCCCAATTTGTCAGTGTGTACTCCCCCGCCTTCCCCCAGCTCCCCCAGAAAAGCCAGGATATTAAGAAAATCTGGGCAATTTATGATTATCCGGATATGAAGTTCAAAATAGAGACGGTGGAAGCCCTGCCCCCTGACGGCGCCTTTGCCAAGGTAATCTGGGATATGGAGACTGAGAATCGCCGCACCAAGCAGAAGAAGACCATCAGCAAGGCTTACCTGGTGTGGTTTACCAAGGAATCCGGCCAATGGCGGATAAGAGCCTTGGAAAAAGCAAAATAAAATTGAGGTTCAGGAAACCCATCCATGGAATTTTGGAGGAATGATCTCACCAAGATCTTTTTACTTTTCCTAATTCTGCTGCTTGCCGGCGGCTGCGTCCAGCCCAGACCGGAACCCCCCGATGGTCCCTATTACTTGGATTCCGGAATTAGCTATCTCCGGGATATTCCCACCTATCAGGGCTATATTGTCGGTCAGCTTTATAGGGGAGATCAGGTTGACCGGCTGGCTGCCAACGACCAGGGTTGGTGGCGGGTTAGATCGCAGCGCACCCATCAGCTAGGTTGGGTTCAGGGAGAGCTGTTTAGCCGCAGTCCCGTGTCCATCGTTTATTATTATGTCATCCCCGACACCCTGGAGTTGCGCGAATGTCCGACTAATGATTGTCCGCCCCTGCACTTGCTTTTTCGAGGAGACCAGGTACAGAAAATTGAAGAAAACGACCAGGGCTGGTGGCGGGTTCTGATACTCCAAACCCGGAATCTTGGTTGGGCGCAAGCCATTAATTTCTCTGACCAAAGCGGGGCCGATTTGCCCGAAAGCCCCAAGGATCCCTTCTATTATGTGGCGGTCAAAAGGGTTGAATTGCATTTGAAGCCGGTTATGGATTCCGCCATTGTCAAAACCTTGCAATTCAATGACCGAGTCAAGCCCCTGGAAGAGAACCCCTGGGGCTGGGTTAAGGTGAGTCATCCTCCCAGTGGGACTGAAGGCTGGGTGATCCGCCGCAATCTTGAATCCTCTCAGCTGAAATTCCCGCGGCCCGAAGTATTTATCAAAAGTCCCAGAATGCGAAAGCCCATCGAACCTGAACCCATGTAACCCCGGCGATCTACGAGCCCCGAGATTATTAAGGGGGAGGTGGGGGACATTTTGGGTAAGTGCCCCCATCTCAAAATGGGAAAATAAGCAGGGTGCGCCTGGCGAACCCTCCTTGCCATTGAGGAGTGGAGGAGGGAGCTTGGAGGAGATGGCAGGCTGGCCCTCCCCCTGATTTTTTTAAACAGGACTTGCGGGGGCCGGGGAAATAGGTTGAAATATATGGTCAAATTCCTGAGCGAGGACGTCCATGACCAGTCGTGAAGTGGAAGCGGGGGAGCGGGTCACCGTCGGCCCCGGGGGGGCCCTTAAAGTGCCGGATAAGCCCATCGTGCTGTTTATTGAGGGGGACGGCACCGGACCGGACATCTGGCGGGCCACCCGCCCGGTGTTGGACGCCGCGGTGGCCAAGGCTTACGGCGGCCAAAGAAAGATCGTCTGGCAAGAAATCCTGGCCGGGGAGAAGGCCTATAGGCACAGCCGCAGCTACCTGCCGGTGGAGACCCTGACGGCCCTCAAGGAGTACCGGGTGGCCTTGAAAGGCCCCCTCACCACCCCCATCGGCGGCGGCTTCCGCTCCCTCAACGTCACTCTGCGCCAGGTGCTGGACCTTTACGCCTGCATCCGTCCGGTGCGCTATTATGCCGGGGTGCCCAGCCCTTTGAAGGAGCCGGAAAAAATTGACATGGTGGTCTTCCGGGAAAACACCGAGGACGTTTACGCCGGCCTGGAGTGGCCCGCCACCAGCCCCGAGGCTCAGAAGCTCATCAACTTCCTCAACGCCGAGCTGGGCTGTTCCCTGGATTTAACCGCGGCCATCGGCATCAAGCCCATGACCGAAAGATGCAGCAAGAGGTTAATCCGCATGGCCTTGCGATACGCCCTGGAGCACGGCCGGTCCGTCGTCACCTTGATGCACAAAGGCAACATTATGAAATACACCGAAGGAGCCTTCCAGAACTGGGGCTTCGAGGTGGCCACCGAGTTCGGCGACCGGGTGGTCACCGAGGCCGAACTGGGCACCGTTTACCAGGGCAAGCTTCCCGCCGGCAGGACCCTCCTCAATGACCGGCTGGCCGACAACCTCTTTCAGCAGGTGCTGCTGCGCCCGGCGGAATATGAGGTCATCGCCACCCCGAACCTGAATGGCGACTACATTTCCGATGCCCTGGCGGCCCAGGTGGGGGGGCTGGGGATGGCCCCCGGGGCCAACGTCGGCGACCAGTGCGCCGTGTTCGAAGCCACCCACGGCAGCGCCCCCAAGTATGCCGGCCTGGACAGGGTGAATCCCAGCTCGCTGATTCTTTCCGGCGCCATGCTCCTGGAGTACCTGGGCTGGACCGAAGCAGCCCGGTTCGTTCACCAGAGCCTGCCCCACACCCTGGCGGAAGGCATCGCCACCTACGACCTGGCGCGCCTCCTGCCCGGCGCCCGGGAGGTGGCCTGCTCCGAGTTCGGCCAGGCCCTCATCGACCATATGTAATATGCGGCTTACAAGGCACCAAAAATGGCCGAACCACCGGGCGGCGGTTCGGCCATTTTTTTCTGTGTTTTTGCCCTTCAGGAAGCGGTGCTGAATACCCCTTCCTCGATCACGTAAAGTAGTTGGAACCGGGAGGCCAGTTCCTTTTTGGCCGCCTGGATGTCCGCCGGAGTCAGGTTCTTCACCCGGATGTACACGTCCCGCAGGTTCTGGTCCGGTGAAGGGTAGGTGGTGAGCAGGCTCACCATGCGCCCGCCCCGGCCCCTGAGGAAGTCTGCCACCTCTTTGAGGATGCCGGGCCGGTCTTCCAGCCGCAAGGCGAACTGCACCCCGCCCTGGAGGATGCCGGTGATGTGCATGAAGGCCCGAAACACATCCGATTGGGTGATGATGCCCACCAGCTTGCCGTCGGGGTCCATCACCGGGAGCCCGGAAACGGTGTTGTCCAGCATGACCTGGGCGGCGTGCTCCACCGTGTCGGTTTCCTGGACGGTGATGGGGTTGCGGCTCATGATCTCCTTGACCTGGAGCTCCGCCAACAGGTAATAAAGCTCGTGGACGTCCAACGTGGTAGCCTTGGAGGGCGACGCCTCCTTCAGGTCCCGGTCGGTCACCAGCCCCACCAACTGCCCCTTGCTGTTCACCACCGGCAGCCGCCGGAAGCGCCGCTCCTTCATGAGGTGCAGGGCCTTGATCATGGAGGTCTCTTCGGTAATGGTTATGGGGTCCCGGGTCATCCAGTCCTTGATCAGCATGTTGTCCTCCAGTCAGATTAGATACGCGGTTCTTCGCCTTTGAAGAAGCGCTCCAGATTGTCGCGGTGGCGCACCAATATCAGCCCCGAAAGGCCGCCGGCCAGCAACAGGTACGTCTTGGAGTCCGAAAAAAGCCCCATGGCCACGGGCAGCAGCCAGGCGGCGATGAGGGCGCTGAGTGAAAAGATGCGGGTCTGGGACAGGGCCAGGAGATAGACCAGCGCCAGGTTGAGCCCGGCCCAGGGGGCCAGCACCCATACCACCCCGAAGGTGGTGGCCACGGCCTTGCCGCCCTTGAATCCCAGGTAGAGTGGAAAAACGTGCCCCAGGACCGCGGCCGCGGCCACCAGGGAGACCCCGGCTTCCTGCCAGGGGCCCAGGGAGGCAAGCCGCACCAGGGCCAAGGCCACAGGCAGCGCCCCTTTAGCCGCGTCTCCCAGCAAAGTCAGGGCCCCGGCCTTGCGCCCCAGCAGGCGATAAAGATTGGCGGCCCCCAGGTTGCCGCTGCCGAACCGGCGCGGGTCCGGACCCCCCAGGATCCGGGCCACCAGAAGCCCGGTGGGGATGGAACCCATCAGGTAGCCAAAAACTGCCAGGCCCAGCAACTGTAGCATCGAGATATCACTCTCCAGAACGGGTTTGCCAGTTTTGCTGCCTTTTCCGGAATTTTGAAAAAATTCCCGGCAAATGTCGATAAAAAACTTGGCTCTCCGCCCCTAGGCCATAATTCGGACGCAAGATTCTACTGCCGTGATATTTTCCCTTACTCATGAGTAAACCAAAAATCACTACCCCGAAGCCCAGCCTTACCGGATCCGGTCCGCCTTCAGGTTCACCCCTTTTTCCTGGGAGTAATCGATGGCATAGGTATGCACTGCGCCCGGGGTGACGGATATGTCGTTAAAGGCGACTTTGGAAGCATGGTATTCCGCATCAAATCCGCGGATATCCAGTGAATAGGCGCCCCGGGTCACGCCGAAGACCTTGAGGGTGTACTTGCCGGCGGGGGCATTGTGCAGATAAAGCACCGCGGTTTCGGGGCCCGGGTCGCCCGTTTCTGCGTCCTCCAGTCCTTCCCTTTCGTAATAGGACCCGGGGGTTCCCGGAAAATTTTGCCCGGTCTGGGGATCGCGCCCCATTTTCCCCGGGGGGCCGCTGAGCATCATCTCCACCGCGGGCTCAAGCTTCCCCTCTGCCGGATAGGCCAGGATGTCCAGGCCTCCCTGGAACTCGACACTTGCGGGAGGCTGCCGGTGCTCCTGGTTCCGGAGAGAGGGCACGGCCACGGCCGGAGGTCCGGACTGGGCCCCCAGGGCCGGAGCGCCGCCTCCGGACCAACAAGCTGCCAGCAATACCCAGATTGCCAGCCGCATTGACCTCTTGGTTGACATAGACTTTATCTCCCGGGTTAAAGCAAGTTCGCGCGCTCCCTTGAGGTTCAGGTAATCACCGGGGGACCCTTTGGCAACTCCGGGTTGCCGTCGGCTTTCATCCGAAAGACAGGGTGGGGGCTAACCAAACATCAAAAGCTTGGGTTTGAAAATCAATAAAACCCCAATGATCAGCATCAAGGTGCCCCCAATAAGATGGGAGGCCCGTTTGTACCGGGTGTCCACCCCAAAAAACTGCAAGGTAATCATGGCAGTCACAAAGATGGTCATGTCGTCGAGCATATACATGACGATATATAAGGCCATATAAAGATAGTACTGCCAAAATGGCAATGGATTTAAGCTCAAGATTTGCAGATAAATCACCGGGAAACCGGCAGAGCAGATGAGCTCCACCATATTGACGGCCGTGGCCAACAGAATGATGCCCCCCAGGGCCAGCCAGAATTTCCTGCTCTGGATGGCTTCCTTAATTTGGGCCATCCTTCTTTTCCGCCGCGCCCCTTCCTCCAGTTTGCAAACCCCGGCCCGGTTGGTGAAATATTCCCGCAGATTATAGAATGCCGCCAACAGGGCCACCAGGCCGATGAGGACCCGGATCCAGAAGATAAAACCCAAAAATAATAACAGATTGAGCCAGGCGGTCATGAAGAGGAAGTAAATGATTCCCGAGGCGGTGATGAACGTGCCCCCGAAAATCCACATCTTTCGCCGGTCTTCCATGCCGAGAAGGAGGTTGATGAGGAAGACCAACACCCACAGGGCGCAGGGATTGAAGCCGTCCAGCAGGCCGATGATGACGGTGAGCAGGCCCAGGGAAAGATATTTGATTTCGATTTCGCCCCCCAAGGGCAGCGGCAGTTTCTCCGGGATCGCCGGCTTTTCCGGGGCTGGTGGCGGGACCGGGGGGGCGGGCAGCAGGCGGGCCACCACATCCGGGGCCGGTTGGGCCCTGATCTCCTGAATAGCCTTTTCAATGGCCCGCCCGGTGGTAGGTTCGTCGAGCCAGCCGATAAAGTAACGGTCGCCCACGACGGTGAAGGGCACCCCGGAAACTTCGGCGCCCAAGGATTTCCCAACCTGTTTAAGCAACTCCAGGTTTTGTTTGCTTCTGGTCACTTCCAGCGGAATTATTTTAATTTCCTGGTCTTTCTGGGCCAGTTTGGCTAGAAATTCTTTTTCCAGGGTGCAATGATAACAACCTTCGCCCCAAAAGAGATAAACCCTGACCGTGGCCCGGTCCTCGGCGAAGGCCTGGGGGGAAAGGCAGAAAAACAGGAGCACCGCCAGGATTAAATTAGCCACGGTCTCCTCAGGCGGAACGAACCGTCTTGAGCCGTTTCATTGTTCCCAGAGGGTGCGGCCGCAGTCCTTCAAATCATAGCCCCCCAGGGCTGCCGCGGCCTCCCGGAATTCGTTGCTGCGGATAACCTCTAACAAAACCTGAAAGCGGGGGTCTCCAAAGGTGCTCTGCGGCACCACCAGGTCGTAGCGCTCCGGCAACAGCGGGATAAAATCGAGCCCCAGGGCCCGGGCCGCGGCCAGGATGCCCAGCCCCACGTCTGCGGTGCCGGAAAAGACATTCACCGCCACCGCCATGTGGGTGTACTCCTCCCGGTCGTAGCCCTGGACGGCCCCAGGGGAAAGATTTTGCTCCTTGAGGAGGTGGTCCAGGAGCAGTCGCGTCCCGGCGCCCCGCTGCCGGTTGATGAACCGGACCTCCGGCCGCACCAGATCGGCGACGCTCACGATGTTTTTAGGATTCCCCGGGGCCACCATAAGGCCCTGCTGGCGCCAGGCCAGGTTGATGAGCTTCAGGGGCACCCCCGGCAGATGACGTTGGATGAAAGGCACGTTGTAAGTGTTGGTTTCCGGGTCCAGCAGGTGGCTGCCACCCAGGTGGGCCCGGCCCTGGCCCAGGGCCATGAGGCCTCCCAGGCTGCCGACGTGGCCCGAGGAAAGGCGCAACCGGGGGTCCCGGCGCCGCAGCAGGGTGGCCAGCAGGTCCAGGGTATTGTCGTGGCTCCCCAGGACCACCAGGGTGCCCTCGATGTCCTCCGGAGCCGTTAATAATTCCGCCGCTACGGGCCGGTCCTCTTCCAGGCCCTCGCTCAAGGAGGGCACCACCAGCAGGCCGTCGGCCCGGACCAGGGAGGTGATGGTGCCGGCCCCCCGGGGCAGTGGCGTGGCGATGACCTTGTCGCCCACCCGGCCCAGGGTCACCCGGATGTACTCTGTGAGCCCCGGCTTGGACGGCAGGTTCTGGGCCGGGTACACCATCAGGGTGGGCCGCGGCTTAATCTTTTTGCCCGCCAATCCGGCGATGAGGGGCGCGGCGAACTGCTCGAAGGAGAGCACCGCGGACACCGGGTAGCCGGGGTTGCCGATGACCGGTTTGCCGTCCACCATCCCCAGGACCGTGGGCTTCCCCGGCATCATGGCTACCCCGTGCACCAGCACCTCCCCCAGGGCTGCCATGGCCTGGTAGGTGTAATCTTCGCTTCCGGCGGAAGACCCGGCGTTGATGAGCACCAGGTCACCAGAGGCCAGAGCTTCTTTCAGGGCCGCAGCGAGGGCCCCGGGGTCGTCGGGGGCGATGGGCCATACCTCCGGCTCTCCCCCGGCCTCCCGCACCAGACCCGACAGGATAACCGAGTTAAATTCCGGCAATCGACCTTCCGGCAACTCCCGGTCCAGCTCGGATACCGGCACCAGCTCCGTTCCCGTGGGGATGATGATAACCTTCGGCCGGCGGCGCACCAAAACCCGGGTCACCCCGGCAGCCAGAAGAGCCCCCTGGGCCCGGGGAGTTATCTCTATTCCCTCAGCCAGGACCATTTCCCCCCTTACGAGATCCTCGCCCACCCGGCGGACGTGCTGCCAGGGGAACACCGGGGCCTCCACCGTGATGGGGTCGGCCTCGGGGTCCGGAACCTGCTCCACCATGATGACCGCGTCGGCCCCCGGCGGCAGGAGGTGGCCGGTGTTGATGGGGATGGCTTCCCGGCCCCGGGCCAGATGCCTGGGATTCTCCGGGGTGGCCCCGAAAGTGGCGGCCGCGGCCACCGCAAAGCCGTCCATGGCCGCCTGATGGACCGCCGGGGAAGAGCGCCGGGCCCAAACCGCCGCGGCGGTGACCCGGCCCGCAGCCGTACCAGTGGCGATTTCTTCCGCCCGGGCCATGGCGGCCAGATCAAACCGGGAAAAAAAAATCTCCCGGGCTTCCTCCAGAGACTTCATGCGCAGGTAGATGCGGCGTGTCATAAGCATCCCTATTAGAAGATTACCACCAAGGACGGCAAGTTATCTTGGGAGGCCCTGGCCCGCCCACGTAATCATTGATTATTGCTCGGTGCTCCTGGTGCCGTGGCGGTGAATTTCTTCTGTCCCCCAGCCGCCGCCGCCGGAGGGATGGATAAGAGCGGCCGCTGGCGGGGATTAAGGAATTGTATCCCCAAACAGAAGATTTATAAAGGCCCTCTTGTGGTGGCTGAGGACCTTGTCCCGACGCCGGACCACGGCGAGGTGATCGGGCTTGAAGTAGTGCGGCAGCGGGAGGAAAACCAGGTTTCTCGAGGTCGGGGGCGCAATCCCCCGGGCCAGGGTGGCGAAGCCCACCCCCAGGCCCAGCTCCACGTAAAGGGCGGAGAGCTCCACGTTGGTGGACTCCAGGATGACGTGGTAAGCCAGGCCCAGCTTGCGGAACTGCTCTTCCAGGAGGCGGCGGCGGCCGGATTCCCGGGGCGGCAGGATAAGGGGATGCCGGGCGATCTGCCGCAGCGTCACCCGCTTCAGCCGGGTCAGGGGGTGCCCCGGGGGCGCCAGCAGCACGGTTTCCACCGGCAGCCAGCGGCGGGCCGCCAGGTCCTTGGGAACCAGGGACTCCAGCGCCAGCCCCAGGTCCACCTCGCCTTCTTTCACCAGGGAGAGAACCACGGCCTGGGGCCGGTCCAGCAGGGTGAGCTCCACCTGGGGAAACTGCTGGAGATAGGATTGCAAAAACCGGGGCAGAAGGTGAAAGAGAGTGGTGAAAGGCGCGGCCAGGCTGAGGCGCCCCGGGCGCAGCCCCTGGCGGTCGCCCAGCTCTTCCTTAAGGGCCTCGAAGCGGCCCAACACAGACTCGGCGAAGGAGAACAGTTTTTCGCCCGCCTCGGTGAGGCGCAGGCGCCGTTTGCCCAGGCGCTCCAGGAGCAGACAGCCCAGTTCCGCCTCCAGGGCCTTCACCTGCTGGCTTAGGGCCGACTGGGTCCGGAAGGTGGCGTCCGCGGCCCGGGTGAAGCTTCCCAGCCGCACCACCTGATAGAATCCCAGGAGCTGTTGCCATTCCATAAGAATATTTTATATTAATTATAAAAAATATGAATTTTACTTATCATAAAAGATGGCGGAATATTAAGGCAAGTCAAAATTTGCCGAACTGGGTAAAAAAATCCCACCGGGACCAGGATGGACGGGGGCGCAGCAAATGCTCATAAACCAGTACTATGCCAGATATGTTCGGCCGCCTAACCCTTCGGCGCAGCATTTGCGCTGTTTTGCCCAGCTGGATGGCGATATCGGCGAGGTCCTCCCTTATCTCAACACCCGGTTGAAAGGCCACGAGTTTTGTCTCGACCCCCCGTCACTGACCCTGAAATATAGGAGTAAGATGATCACGCTAACTTCCCGGGAGATTGCCATCAATATGGT
>Ga0315268_10002874_pt1 | contig 19149 bp, 20 predicted proteins | sample C1_top_MG_FD_204535 | JGI IMG/M metagenome (GOLD analysis project Ga0315268, IMG submission 204535) | Sediment microbial communities from Yellowstone Lake, YNP, Wyoming, USA - C1_top | ecosystem: Environmental > Aquatic > Freshwater > Lake > Sediment | place: USA: Wyoming | collected 2017-08-01
ATTTTGGTAGGCCGTGCGGGATTCGAACCTGCGACCAACGGATTAAAAGTCCGCTGCTCTACCAGCTGAGCTAACGACCCAAAACGAAGGCGGGATTATGCGTTAGCCGCGTTTTAATGTCAATAAAAAGCCCCGCGAAATGCGGGGCTTGGTGCTTGAAAATGCTGGAATAAACGTGATTACACGGCATCCAGTTGGCGCAGTCCGGAGGGTAATAGCCGGAGATCGACCAGGGCGGTGATGAGGGCTTTGAAGAAGGTAGCGTCGTGCTCATATACCATTTTGTAGTATTGAATCTTCATGGTGAGCGCGCTGCCGAGCACGATGCTGAGGAAGGTAAGGATGGAGCCCAGCGCCAGGGTGGAGAAGCCGGTGACGCCTTGGCCGATGGTGCAGCCCATGCCGAGCACGCCGCCGAAGCCCATCAGGATCGCGCCGAAGAAATGGCTCAGAAAATCTTTAAACGAGGCAAACCACTCGATGCGGAATCGGCGTGAAATCAGCGACCAGAGGAACGAGCCGAGGATCACGCCGCCCACCGCCATGATGCCGAAGGTCAGCATGGTTTTGTCGAAGCCGTGGGAGATATAACCCAAGGTTTGGCCCATGGGGTTGATGAAGGTGAAGGATTGCGGCGCGAGCGGGCCGGTTTGTGCCGGCTTGACGTCGTTGGGTCCCGCCAGTAGGTCCCAATCTTGCACGAATTTCTCAATTTTCATGGTGTCGGTATCCGAGTGGATCATCACATTGCTGGTGATATACCAGCCCGCGAGGACGGCTACTCCGATGATGAGACCGCCGAGAATATTGTCGAAGCTGCCGCGGAAATCGCGCGATTTGAATACGAAAATCAGCAACAATACGCCGATGATGCCGCCCATGACCATGCGTCCGAGCGCCGCTTGTTTGGTGCCGAACAGCATCTCGCCCAAGTCTTGATGGGTGGTGAGGGTTGTGGATAAAGGACGAATCCAGTCGTAGAACAGGAGCGAGAAGAGGGTTTTATCACTGCCCGGGAAGGGGTTCAGCATGAAGTAGGCGATGATCGCGATAATGATCACCACCATCAGCGATTTGATATTGCCGCCGCCGAGGCGCACCAGCGACTTGTTGCCGCAGCCCGAGGCCAGCGTCATGCCGATGCCGAACATCAATCCGCCTAGCAGGTTTTCGGCCCAGATGAATAGATTTTGGCGATACGGCGGGAAGGTGTTGGTGACATTCACCATCCCCTTCGCTTCCAACACCATGACGCCGAGCACGGCGATGGCGATGGCGAACAGCCAAGCGCGCATGCGGCCGGTGTCGCCCATGTTGACCCAATCGGACACCGCGCCCATGGTGCAGAAATTAGTTTTATTGACGACCGCCCCCATGATCAAGGCGATCACGAAGGTTGACCAGAGGAAGAATGATTGCGCACTCGCAAAACTTTGAAAAATCATGATCTGATCCTCTCGCTATCTATGCTGGTGATGCCGGGATGGGCTTGCCGGCGCGTGAAAGAAAAGTAGATTGGCATTCTAATCATTTTCCACAAAATGGCAAGCCGCAGCGAGTAAAATGCCAATGAAATTATATGCTTGATAGTTTCGTACCGCTTAGCGATAGGGCGTGGGATCGGGGTAGCCGGCGTCCTTGAAGCCCTGCTTGCGCAAGCGGCATGAATCGCATAAGCCGCAGGCACGGCCTGCAGCATCGGCTTGATAGCACGAGAGCGTGAGCGCGTAGTCGACACCGAGCGCCACGCCGCGCCGGATGATTTCCGCTTTGCTCAGGGCGATGAGCGGCGCGCGGATGCGAAACCGTGCGCCTTCCACGCCGGCTTTGGTGGCGAGATTGGCGAGCCGCTCGAATGCCGCGATATATTCCGGGCGGCAATCCGGGTAGCCGGAATAATCCACGGCGTTGGCGCCGATGAAAATATCGCGCGCGCCCAACACTTCGCTCCAGGCGAGTGCCAGCGACAGCAGGATAGTGTTGCGCGCGGGCACGTAGGTGATGGGAATGCCGGCGCTCGCTTCGGTGGGCACACTGAGCCGGGTGTCGGTCAGCGCCGAGCCGCCGAATGCGGTGAGATCAAGCGCGAGTACCCGATGCTCGGTGGCGCCCAAGGCGCGCGCAACGTGAGCAGCGGCTGCCAATTCCACGCGATGGCGCTGGCCGTAATCCAGGCTCAGGCAATAGCAGGCGTAGCCGTCGTTTTTCGCGAGCGCCAGCGTCGTGGCTGAATCCAAGCCGCCGGAAAGCAGCACCACCGCGCGCTTTGTGTCATCCGTCATTCATGCTCCTCGCCGCGCTATCGGCCGGGTTCGCTGTCCCATAAATATTTGTGGAGTTGCACTTGCATGCGCACCGGCAATCGATCGCGTAATATCCACTCGGCGAGCAGCGCCGGACTGAGTGTGCCATGCACCGGCGAAAACAGCACCGGGCAGCGCTCCGCGAGGCGATACTCGGCAAAAATTTGCTTGGCCCAGTGGTAGTCGGCTGCGTCGCACAGCACGAATTTCACTTCATCGCTCGGCTTGAGCACGGCGATATTTTCCCAGCGATTTTTCTCCGCCTCGCCCGAACCGGGTGTTTTGACGTCCACGATGCGCGCCACACGGGCATCGACGCCGCTGATGTCGAGCGCGCCGCTGGTTTCCAGCGATACCGAGTACCCGGCATCGCATAAGGCGGCGAGCAGCGCTGGGCAATTTTTTTGCGCCAGCGGTTCGCCACCGGTGACACACACATAAGGGGTGTGAAACGTCGCGACCCGTTCGAGAATTCTGTCTATTCTGATGTTCTCGCCACCGGTGAAAGCGTAGCTGGTGTCGCAATAGCCGCAGCGCAGCGGGCAACCGGTTAAGCGGATGAATACCGTGGGCAGACCCACGCGTGAGGATTCGCCTTGCAGCGAATGAAAAATTTCGGTGATGCGCAGCGCCGCTTCCAACACGATATCGCTATTTGGCGTACGAATGAAAGCCGCGTTTCAAGGCGGAAATGGCATCGTTGGCGCTGTTCACGATGAGGGCGTCGGGGCAGAAAAAATCATCGTACAGCACATGGTGCTGACGATTGAGGTCTTCATACTTGATCGGCGTCCACTTGGCGTATCGGTTGCGCGACCAGGTATTGTCTTCACGCCCGAAAGCATAGAGTTTTTTCTCGTGGGTCGCACAGCGTATGCCTTCGAAGCTGACATTGAGCACGCCACTTGGGGATTGGACGATGAGCGTATAGCGCACGATGCCGTCCTCGCCGACGCTGATCGATTTGGGATCGATGAAAAATTGGTTGTCGGTGGCGGCAGAAACGAAGAAGGGCAACGCCGTTTTCACGCTGGGATAAGCAGGCAATTGCGCTTGGATCTCGCGCCAGGGCTTGCTGTCGTCGTCGAAGTTGTATTCGAAATCGCCCCAGCCGGCAAGTGCGGGCCCGGTGCATAGGAATGCCAGCAACAGAATGAAGTATCGTTTCGCCATGTGGGGTGTTTCAAGCGTGTACCCCGCCGCCGACGGGGAGAAAATCGCGGCAGCGGGTTGTTACGCGTTTAGCGGTGCTGCATGATTTGCAGCCCTTTAAGCAAATTGAGCGCTTGGGTCAGCTGATAGTCCTGCTTGGCAGCGGCTTCCGGGTCGATGGGTTTGCCTGCGGGAGGCTTGCCGGGTTTTTCGTCCTTGCTTGGTTTTGGCGCTTCCAGCTTGACCGGGGCGTTGCCGGGTTTGTTGCTGTCCTTGTCATTGATCAGGTGGTTTTCCAGATCGGCTTCGTGCACGGAGAAGGCTTGCTTGTCGGCTTCGTTTACCGTGGCTTCTTCCACGACGATATCGGGCGTGATGCCCTTGGCCTGAATCGAATTGCCGTTAGGGGTGTAATAACGCGCCGTGGTGAGTTTGATGGCGGTACCGTTGCCCAGCGGCAGGACGGACTGCACCGAACCCTTGCCGAAGGTCTGCGTGCCCATAATGATGGCGCGCTTGTGATCCTTCAGTGCCCCCGAGACGATTTCCGAGGCCGAGGCCGTGCCGCCGTTCACCAGCACGATCATCGGCACGGTTTTGGTCCACGCGGGCAAATTTTTCAGATAGTCGCTTTGGTTCCCGCGCAAGTAGTAGTCCTTGTTCGCGGTGAGGCGCATCTTGGCGTCCTCGGTGCGGCCATCGGTGTAGACCACCAGCGCGTCTTTCGGCAGAAACGCCGTGGATACCGCGACCGCGCTGTTCAACAGGCCGCCCGGATCATTGCGCAGATCCAGCACCAGGCCCTTGAGCGCCTCTTTATTTTGCTTGGACAAGGTCTCGATGGCCTTCGCCAGATCCTCGCCGGTGTGCTCTTGGAACTGGGTGATGCGGATGTAGCCGTAATCGTGATCGAGCATCCGGTATTTCACGCTCTTGATCTGAATCACGGCGCGGGTAAGCGTGACCACGATCGGTTTGGCCTCGCCCTTGCGCAATAAGGTGAGGGTGATTTTGGTATTGGGTTTGCCGCGCATGCGCTTGACCGCGTCATTCAGGGTCAGCCCTTTCACCGGCGTGTCGTCCAGCTTGATAATCAGATCGCCGGGTTTGATGCCGGCTTGATAGGCGGGCGTGTCCTCGATGGGGGAGACGACTTTGACGAAGCCGTCTTCCATGCCGACTTCGATGCCGAGTCCGCCGAATTCGCCTTGCGTCGATACTTGCAGATCCTTGAACGCGTCTTTGTCGAGGTAGGCGGAGTGCGGGTCGAGGCCGGAAAGCATGCCGTTAATGGCTGCGGTGATGAGCTTCTTGTCTGTAACCGGTTCGACATAATCGCTCTTGATCTTGCCGAAGACCTCGGTGAAGGCGCGCAAATCGTCTACCGGCAGCGGCGCGGGAGCGGTGTCTTTGTCCGCCACCGCCGATAAATGCAGGCTGACCATAATGCCGAGAACGGCGCCGAACGCCACCAAGCTGAAAGTACGCAATTTGCCGCGCATGAATGAATAACTCCAAGTAGAGAGAAGGTTAGCGCCGGCCCACCCACTCCAGGGGGTCGATGGGGCGGCTGTGGTAGCGTACTTCAAAGTATAAACCGGATTCGGCATTTCCGCCGCTGTTGCCGACGGTGGCGATGGTTTCGCCCGTGGCGACCGAATCTCCTTCTCGCTTGAGCAGGGCTTCATTATTGCCGTACAAGCTCATATAGCCGTCGCCGTGATCGATGATGATGAGGTTGCCGAAGCCTCTCAGCCAATCCGCGAACACGACACGCCCGGGGCCCAGCGCCTTGACCGGGCTGCCGGCGCTGGCGCGGATAAACAGACCTTTCCACGCTGTACCCGTGTCTGCACGTTGACCGCCGAAACGGTTGGTGAGTTCCCCCGCCACCGGTAGTTTTAAATGGCCCTTCAACTTAGTGAAATCGCCGCTGGAAGGCGTGGGACGCCCACCGGGTTTGGACGGTTTGCGCTTCGCTCGCGCCAAGCGCTCCACCAAGCGCGTCAAACGCCGTTCGTCGCGCTCTAATTGTGCCACTTGCTTGCGGCGTGCGCCGATTTGACGTTCGAGCTTAGCGAGTGTGGCCTTGCGCGCGTCGGCTTCTTTTTGCAGTGCGGTTTTTTGCGTTTTTTGCTGGGCCTGAATGTGCGCCAGCTCGGCGTATTTTTCGCGCACCACGCGTTCGGCGGCCTCGGCGTCTGCGAGATCGCCCCGCAAGCCGGTGATGAGGGTGGCGCGTGAGCGCGAGAGATAGCCGTAATACGCCACTTGGCGCGCGATGTCGTTGGGGTTTTGCAGGTTGAGTATCAGCCGCATCGCGTCCTGGCTGCCGTTCACGTATTGCTGATACAGCAGTCTCGACAATAGGGCTTGTTGCGATTGGATGCGGGCGCGCATTTGGCGCGATTGCTGTTGCGCTTGGTTCAGCGCCGCCGTTGCCGCTTGCTGTTCCTGTGCCAGTCCGCGCAGGCTGCGATTGAGATCGCTGATGGCTTGGTCGGATTGTTTGAGACTGTCGAGCACGCCGGATTTATTTTCCTCGGCACTTTCGATTTCGTGTTTCAGTTGATGGATGCGCGCGCGGACTTCCGAGAGTTCTTTTTTCGGCGGTGGATTTTTTGCCGCCTGTGCCGGCGCGAGGAAAGAGCAAGCCGTCGCGGCGCAGACGAGAGCTCGAAGCGCACTGCCGTTCACTGTTGGGGAGTAAATTCGATGAGCGGCCGCCCCATCATTTCCTGCGGCTGGGGCAGCCCCATGATTTTAAGCAGGGTCGGCGCGACATCTTCCAGCGCGCCGGTGTCGGCAAGCAGGGCATGACGCGCGCCGGCATACACGAAGGGCACCAGGCTCATGGTGTGCGCGGTATGCGCTTGGTGCGAGTCGTCATCCATCATGCGCTCGGCGTTGCCGTGGTCGGCGGTGATCAGCATCTCGCCACCCGCGTCGATCTGGGCTTTGACGATGCGGCCCAAGCAGGTATCGATGGCTTCGATGGCTTGAATCGCCGCCGCCAAGTTGCCGGTGTGGCCCACCATATCGGCATTGGCGTAATTGCAAATGATCGCATCGTATTTTTTGCTTTTGATCGCCGCCTCCAAGCGGTCGGTGACCTCGAAGGCGCTCATTTCCGGTTTCATATCATAGGTGGCGACATCGGGCGAGGGCACTAGGATGCGGTCTTCGCCGGCATAGACCTTTTCCTGCCCGCCGTTGAAAAAGAAGGTGACATGCGCGTATTTCTCGGTCTCGGCGATGCGCAGTTGCTTTAAGCCCAATTTGGCGATGTATTCGCCGAAACCGTTGCGGATTTGCTCCGGCGGGAACGCAACCTGGATGTTGAAATCCTCGCTATAGCCGGTAAGCGTGACCACCATGCCGAGATGAGGCCGATGCTCGCGCGCGAAGCCATCGAAGTTTTCCTCGAGGAAGGTGCGCGAGAGCTGGCGTGCACGGTCGGAGCGGAAATTCATGAAGGCGATCACATCACCGTCTTCCATGCGCACGGGCGCGCAGCCTTCGGGCACGATGGCGGTGGCTTTGACAAACTCGTCAGACTCGCCGCGGGCATAGGCCATTTGCAGCCCTTCGAGCGCGGTAGGGGCCGTGAATTCGGCTTTGCCTTGCGTCAGCAGATCGTATGCGTCTTTAATGCGCAGCCAGCGGCGGTCGCGGTCCATCGGATAATAGCGGCCAATAATCGAAGCGATACGGCCGGTGTTCAGCGCGCGCATTTTCTGCTCGAGCTTGAGCAGCGAGGGTTCGGCGCTCTTGGGCGGCGTGTCGCGGCCATCCAAAAACGCATGCACATATACTTTCTTTAGATTGTGTTTGGCCGCCATTTCCAGCATGGCGTGGATATGCAGTTCGTGGCTGTGCACCCCGCCCTCCGACAGCAAGCCCAGGATGTGCAGCGCATGGCCGCCCTGCTTGGCGCTTACCACCGCTTGCGTCAGCGCCGGGTTGGCGAAGAAGTGCCCGGTCTCGATGGCGCGGTTGATGCGGGTGAATTCTTGGTATACCACGCGCCCCGCGCCGATGTTCAAGTGACCCACCTCGGAATTGCCCATCTGCCCCTTGGGCAGGCCCACTTCCGCTTCGGAGGCGTGGATCAGAGTGTGTGGATAATCGCTCCAGAGCTTGTTCCAATTGGGCTTTTTTGCTTGGAAGATGGCATTGTCAGCGCCATTGGCGCGGCAACCGAAGCCATCCAGAATAATGAGTAAAACCGGGGTTACTTTCATATTTCTTTATGGATTTTCAAGGCGATGTGACAAATGAGTTGCATTATTTTAGTATATTTTGATAATGGACGCATTAAGGGTCTTGCCCCTGACTCGAAATTGCCGGAGAAAATATGTCGACAGCCGTGAATTTGAACCAAGTAGAACTCATCGACAAAGACGAACATATCGAACAAGCGTCGCGTGCCATGAAGGCCATGTCGCACCCATTGCGGCTGAAAATTCTGTGTGTGCTCGGCGACCGGGAAATCTCGGTGCAAGACATCGTCGATGCCGTCGGCACCTCGCAAAGCAATATCTCCCAGCACCTAGCCATTTTGCGCGATAAAGGCGTGCTGCGCACCCGCAAAGACGCCAACCGCGTCTATTATCGCGTTGGCGACACGCGCACGCTGAAACTCATCAGCATGATGCGCGACGTGTTTTGTGGGTTTGCGAAGTAGCCGCCCCCGTCTTTTTACTGGTGGTGCGGTGCTGGTATCTTTCCAGCTATAACCCCAGACACGTAATCTCTTGACCTGCATCGTATATTAGCATAATCTTATACGTTATTTTCCGGAGGCTTGTCGTGCTGCGTTTCCTGATTTTGCTTAGCCTTCTTATCTCACGGTTAGCGCTTGCCGCGCTGCCATTCCCCATCGGTACCGTCGAATTTCGCGATGTCGATCAGACCTATGCGGTCGAGGGTTTGGTCGAGGCGGTCAAGCAAGCCACGGTTTCATCCCAGATTGCGGGACGCATCATCGAATTGAAGTTCGACGTGGGCGATTATGTGCAGAAAGGCGCGGTGATTGCGCGCATCGACGAGAGCGTGGTTGGGCAGCAGGTCGCCGGCAGCCGCGCGCAAGTGGATCAAGCGCGTGCCCTGCTGGATAACGCTCGCGCGCAATATGAACGCACCAAGCAATTATTCGCGCAAAAATTCATCAGTCAGGCCGCGCTGGATAAATCCACCGCCGAATACAAGGCGGCGCAGGCGCAAGCTTCGGCCTCGCTCGCCGGTGCGGGCGAGGCCGCCGCGACACGCCGCTTCGCCACCATTGTGGCGCCGTTTAGCGGCGTGGTTTCGGCGCGCCATATCGAGTTGGGTGAAATGGCCCAGCCCGGCAAGCCGCTGCTCACCGGCTTCGACCCGAAAGATTTGCGGGTGGAAGTTTCGGTGCCGGAGTACAAATTGCCGGCGGTGCGCGAGCAAGCGCGCGCCATGGTGGAAATCCCCTCGATCAACAAATGGGTGAAAGCGACGCAAGTCACCGTCTTGCCCGCCGCCGACGTGACAACCCATGTCAGCCGCGTGCGCTTGGCATTGCCGGAGGATGTGCGCGATGTGTATCCCGGCATGTTCGCGCGCGCGCATTTTGCGGTGGGCCGCGCGAAAAAATTGCTGGTGCCGGCCGCCGCGGTATTGCGCCGCAGCGAGTTGACCGCGGTGTACGTGGTGGACGCGCAAGACCAAGTGCAATTGCGCCAAGTGCGGCTCGGCGAACCCGTGGGCGCAGGGCAAATCGAAGTGCTGGCGGGCGTGATGCCGGGCGAGAAAGTCGCGCTGGATCCGGTACGCGCGGGGATATATTTAAAGCAAGATAAAAACTGATTTAGCCACAGAGATCACAGAGCGCACAGAGTTACCTCGTCTTAATGGAATTTCTCTGTGTTCTCTGTTATCTCTGTGGCTAAAGGCTTTTTAGGGTAAATCATTTGGGCATTTCCGGCCGCATCGCTAAAACTTTTCTGACTTCCCAACTCACGCCGCTGATCGCTTTGATGGCGGTGCTGATGGGCTTGTTCGCCATTCTGGTCACGCCGCGCGAGGAAGAACCGCAGATCAATGTGACGATGGCCAACGTCTTCATTCCCTTCCCCGGCGCATCGGCCAAGGATGTGGAAGCGCTGGTCGCCACGCCGGCCGAGCAAGTACTGTCGCAAATTTCCGGCATCGACCATGTGTATTCGGTATCGCGCCCCGGCATGGCGGTGCTGACGGTGCAATATAAAGTGGGCGAGGACCGCATCGGCGCGCTGGTGCGCTTGTACGACACGATTCAATCGCATCGCGATTGGCTGGCGCCGAATCTGGGCGTGCAAAAACCGATCATCAAGCCGGTTGGCATCGACGATGTGCCGATCGTGAGCCTGACCTTGTGGACGGCGGATCCGCAGCGCGGCGCGTTTGATCTGGCCCGCGTGGCGCACGCGGCGGAAATCGAGTTGAAGCGTATTCCCGGCACGCGTGAAGTCAGCACCATCGGCGGCCCAAGGCGTATGGTGCGCGTGATCATGGATGCCGAGCGCATGAGCGCCTATCACATTTCGGCGCAGGATATTCGCGATGCGCTGAAGGTCAGCAACGCGTCGCAGCCTTCCGGCACCCTGGTGTCCGATAATCGGGAAGTGCTGGTGCAGACCGGCACTTTCCTGTCTTCCGCATCCGACGTGAAAAACTTGGTGGTCGGGGTCGCCGACAATAAACCGGTGTTCATGAGCGATGTGGCGGCGATCGTCGATGGCCCCGGCCAGCCCAGCCGCTATGTCTGGATCGGCGGCGGCAAAGCGGGCAAAAGCGTGGGCATCGCCCAGCCCGGAGAAAACCCGGCGGTAACCATCGCGGTTTCGAAAAAGCCCGGCGAGAATGCGGTGGAAGTGGCGAGCCGCGTGATCGCGCGCGTCAAGCAACTCCAGGGCACGGTGTTGCCGGAAGGCGTGCACGTCACCGTCACGCGCAACTACGGCGAAACGGCGAACGCGAAGGCGCAGAAACTCATTGGTAAACTGGTGTTCGCCACGGCCTTGGTGGTGGGATTGGTGTTTTTCGCGCTGGGCTGGCGCGAGGCGGTGATCGTCGGCATCGCGGTCACGCTCACTTTGGCGGCCACCTTGTTTGCTTCTTGGGCGTGGGGTTTCACGCTCAACCGCGTGTCCTTGTTCGCCTTGATTTTCTCCATCGGCATTTTGGTGGACGACGCTATCGTGGTGGTGGAAAACATCCATCGCCGGCGTCAGCTCGATCCCGGTAAAACCTTGCTCGATGTCATTCCCGAGGCCGTGGATGAGGTGGGCGGGCCGACGATTCTCGCCACGCTGACGGTGATCGCGGCGCTGTTGCCGATGGCTTTCGTCAGCGGGCTGATGGGGCCGTATATGAGCCCGATTCCGATCAATGCCAGCATCGGCATGTTGATTTCGCTCGCGCTCGCGCTCATCGTCACCCCCTGGCTTTCGCTTAAATTATTGGGCAGTCATGCCGCGCATGGGCCCAGCCAAAAGGAAGACCGGTTCACGCGCTGGTTTGAAGCCAAGCTCACGCCTTACCTCAACGGCGACCAGGGCCGCCCCAAGCGCAAGCAACTGTTAATGTGGATATTGATTGCCATCGGTTTGGCGCTCTCGTTGGTGTTGTTCAAATTAGTGATTCTCAAAATGCTGCCCTTCGACAACAAGTCGGAATTCCAAGTGGTAGTGGATATGCCGGTGGGCACGCCGCTGGAGCAGACGGCGCGCGTGATGCACGAGATCGGCGCCTATCTTGCCACGGTGCCGGAAGTGACCGACTACGAGGCGTATGCCGGAACCGCTTCGCCGATCAACTTCAATGGTTTGGTGCGGCAATATTATTTGCGGCGCGGCCCGGAACTGGGCGACATTCAAGTCAACTTGGTGGATAAACACCAACGTGAGCGCCAGAGCCATGAGATCGCGCAGAGCGTGCGCGTGCCGATCGAAAAGATCGCGGCGCGGCTTGGCGCGAATGTGAAAATCGTCGAGGTGCCGCCCGGCCCGCCGGTGCTTTCGCCGATCGTGGCGGAAGTGTACGGGCCGGACTATCCGGCGCAAATGGCGGTGGCCAAGCAAGTGCGCGCGGCGTTCGCCAAGACCCAGGACATTACCGGCATCGACGACAGCATCGAGGCCGACGCGCAAAAATTCACGCTGCACGTATTGCAAAACAAGGCGGCACTGAAAGGCGTGGCGCAGGAAGATGTCGTCGCCGTGATGAGAATGGGGCTTGCCGGTGAAGACGTAACGCCGATCCATTCCGGCAATGCCAAGTTCGAGATTCCGGTGCGCGTCATGCTCGCGCCGGAACGCCAGAACAGCTTGGACGAGTTGCTGAAGCTAGACGTGCGTGCGCGCGACGGCACGCTGGTGCCGCTCTCCGAATTGGTGGAAGTGGTGCCGGCCGCGCGCGAGAAAACCATCTATCACAAAGACCTGTTGCCGGTGGTGTATGTGGTGGGCGATATGGCGGGCAAAGTGGATAGCCCGCTGTATGGCATGTTCGGCATCAAATCGGCGCTCGACGGCCTCAAGCTGCCGCAAGGCGGCACGCTCGGCCAGTATTTCATCCGGCAACCGCCAGACCCGTATGCCGGTTTCGCCTTGAAGTGGGACGGCGAATGGCAAGTGACCTACGAGACGTTTCGCGACATGGGCATCGCCTACGCGGTGGGTCTGATATTGATTTATATTTTAGTGGTCGCGCAGTTCCGCTCCTACCGGGTGCCACTCATCATCATGGCGCCGATCCCGCTCACGCTCATCGGCGTGATGCCGGGGCATGCGCTGCTCGGCGCGCAGTTCACCGCTACCTCGATGATCGGCATGATCGCGCTCGCCGGCATTATCGTGCGCAATTCGATTCTGCTGGTGGATTTCATCAATATGCACGTGGCGCAAGGGATGGATTTGCAGCGGGCGGTGATTCTCTCCGGCGCGACGCGCGCCAAGCCGATTATTCTGACCGGCTTGGCGGCGATGCTGGGCGCGTTCTTCATCTTGGACGACCCGATTTTCAACGGCCTGGCGATTTCGCTGATCTTCGGCGTGTTTGTATCCACCCTGCTGACGCTGGTGGTGATCCCGGTGTTATATTATGCGGCGCTGTATAAAAAGGTTTCTTCAACCAAGGAGGTATGAAATGAACGTCAATCAATGGGTACGCATTTTCGCGGGTGCTTTCATTATGCTTTCCCTGGCGCTGGCGCACTTCAGCGGCCAGGCCGATCTCAGCCACGTGAGCTGGTTGTGGTTTACCGCGTTTGTCGGCATTAACCTGTTTCAAAGCGGTTTCACCAAGTTTTGCCCGCTGGAAATTTTCCTGAAAATGGCGGGCGTGAAAGAATCCTGCACTTAATCACTCCATTCGGCGCGGCTTCCGGCGCCGACCGGAGGCCGCGTTATTCCTTCCTTGACCGATCAAATCAAAAAAACGTTTTCGCCCTTGCATGCGAGTTTGCTGTTTCTCGCGCTGGCATGGGTGCTGCCCTTTTTGCAGTGGCATCATCAGCAGCCGATACCGAGTTTTTTCACCGAGTGGCTGGCGTTTGGACTCGGATTATTGGCGGCACTGCCGCTCTTGAGTAAACGCTACTGGCAGCCGATGGTGTTGCCACGCTCCCTGCTGTTTCTGCTCGGCTTCATTGCCATTCTGATACTGCAAGTCGCTCTGGATCGCGTGGCTTATCCGCAGCAGGCGTTCGTCGCCGCGTTGTATATCTTATGGGGCGCGCTGATGCTGTGGCTCGGCAACCAGCTTGGCCGCGAGTTGGGGCTGGAAGGTATCGCGGCGGTGCTGTCGTGGGCGCTGTTGACGGGCGCGGCGCTCAGCAGCGTGATTGGTCTGGTGCAGCATTTCGGGCTGTATACCGGGCTGGGTTCGATGATTGATCCTAAGACCGGCAATGCACTCATGGCAAACGTGGGGCAGCCCAATCATCTCGCCGATTATTTGGCGCTGGGCTTGGCTTCGCTGCTGTATCTGTACGCTACCGCCAGACTCAAGCCGTGGCTTGCGGTATTGCTTGGGGTGCTGTTGTTGTGTGTCTTGGCGCTTACCGGTTCGCGCGCCAGTTGGCTGTATCTCGGCGTGTTCGTGTTGCTGGCGTGGTTATGGCGCAAGCGTGGCGACGCGGTGGCGCAGCGGATATTGATCGTCACGCTGCTGATGCTGCCCATGTTTGCGGTGATACAGTGGCTGGCGCACTTGCCGTCGATGCAGGGCGCGAGCGGCGCCATTACGCCCACCGAGCGCTTGTTCGATCTGGCCAACGGCGTGGATGTCCGGCTGGCTTTATGGCGCGAAGCGGGGCAGATGCTGGTTTCGCATCCGCTGCTCGGCGTGGGTTTCGGCCAATTCGCGTGGCAGCATTTTCAACTCGTTTCCGCCGCGGCGGTGGGGCAATCGGCGGCAACGCTTACGCCGAGTTTTTTGGCGAATACAATCTATAACAACAGCCATAATCTCTTCGCGCAAATCGGCGCGGAATTCGGTGGTGCGGGTTTAGTGCTGTTGTTCTTGGGCGGCGGGGTATGGCTGCGCGGCTGCCTGCGCCGGCCGGCGACCCTGTCGGGCTGGTGGGCGGCGGCATTGCTGGCGGTGCTGTTCATACATAGCATGCTCGAATATCCGCTGTGGTATGCGAACTTCTTGGGCATAGCCGCCATCTTGATCGGCGCGGCCGATACGCATACCCTAGGCCTGCGCTTAAGCGGTCTGATGCGCGCGGCGTTCGGTGTGATGCTGCTGTTGGCGTGGATTAGCTTGGTGCGCATCGCCGACAGCTATACCCAGCTCGAAGGCTTATTGCGCAACCGCCCAGCCATGCCGAGCCTGCAAGAAATCAACCGGGTGTTGCGGCAAGTGCGGCAGGAATCGCTGCTGGCGCCTTACAGCGATTTCGCTTACGCGATTTCCATTATTTTGGACCGCGAAGCGCTAGAGGCAAAGCTGGCGCTGAATGACGCGGTGATGCGCTTCGCGCCGACGCAGGAAATGGTGTACCGGCAGGCGCTGCTGCTCGCGCTGCACGGCGATGCGCGCGCGGCGCAGGCGATGCTGAAGCGTGCGTTGGTGGTGTATCCTGCCGGCGCGAAAGATTTTATTGATGTGGTAAGCCGTCTCGAACCGGGTGATCGCGGCGCGGTCGAACCCCTACGCGAAGCGGCGCGGATTTTTTTACAGGAGCAGAAGAAACATGCAGTTCATTAAAGACAATTTATTTATCGTCGCCTTGGCCGTGGCGAGCGGCGTCATGTTGCTGTGGCCTCTGCTGAGCCGCAAACTTTCCGGCGGCAAACAGGTGGATACGCTGGAGGCCGTACAAAAAATCAATCACGACGACGCTATTGTGATCGATGTGCGCGAGCCCGCCGAAATCACGCAAGGAAAAATTCCCAAGGCCAAGCTGATCCCGCTCGGCGAACTCAAGGGCCGCGTGGCCGAACTTGAGAAATACAAAACCAAGCCGGTTATCGTGGTCTGCCGCAGCGGGAACCGTTCCGCCGGCGCGTGCGGCATCTTGGCCAAGAGCGGCTTTACCGATGTGTATAACCTCGCGGGCGGCATGATCGCCTGGGGACAAGCTAATTTACCCGTGGAGAAATAAATGGCGCATGTTGTCATGTACTGCACTGCGGTGTGCCCCTATTGTACGATGGCGGAACGGCTGTTGACGCGCAAAGGTGTCGCCGGCATCGAAAAAGTCCGCGTGGATCTCGACCCGCAAAAACTCGGCGAGATGATGGAAAAAACCGGCCGCCGCACGGTGCCGCAAATCTACATCGACGATTTCCACGTGGGGGGCTTCGATGAGCTTTCCGCGCTGGAGCAAGACGGCAAGCTGGAGCCGTTACTGGCGAAATAGACGATGGCGCACGCTCACACCGGCGGTCACGGCCATGCGCATGGCGCGCGAAGTTATAACCGGGCTTTTGCCATCGGGATTTTTCTCAACACGGCGTTCGTGGCGGTTGAAACGGTTTATGGCATCCAGTCGCATTCCCTGGCCTTGCTCTCGGATGCCGGCCATAACCTGAGCGATGTGCTGGCCTTGCTGCTCGCTTGGGCGGCGGGTGTGCTCGCCAGCCGCAAACCTTCGCAGCGTTTTACCTATGGCTTGCGCAGCTCGACCATACTCGCGGCCTTGATCAATGCGAGCGTGCTGCTGGTGGTGATGGGCGGTATCGGCTGGGAGGCGATCCAGCGCATGGCGCATCCGGTCGCGGTGAACAGCGCTACCGTCATGGCGGTGGCGGCAGTGGGCGTGGTGATCAATACCGCCACCGCGCTGCTGTTCATGGCCGGGCGGCATCATGATTTGAATATCCGCGGCGCTTTTCTGCACATGGCGGCGGATGCGGCGATTTCCCTCGGGGTGGTATTGACGGGATGGGGCATGCTGGTGACGGGATGGTTGTGGCTCGATCCGCTGGTGAGCTTGATTCTGGTGGCCGTGGTTATTGCCGGCACGTGGAGCTTGTTACGTGAATCCGCCGGGCTGGCGCTGCATGCCGTGCCCGCAGGTGTGCAGCCCAGCGCGATTCGCGCTTATTTGGCGGGCTTGCCCGGCGTGCAAGAGGTACACGATCTGCATATCTGGGGCATGAGTACGACGGAAAGCGCCTTGACCGTCCACCTCGTCATGCCCGGCGGCTATCCCGGCGACGTGTTCCTGGCGCGGATCGCACGCGAACTGCACGACCGCTTTGATATCGAGCATCCCACCATCCAGGTGGAAACCGGCGATCCCCAGTATCCCTGCTCATTGGCGCCTGACCACGTGGTGTGAACGTAAAGTCAGCGGCCGCACGGGCTTGAAACCGCGCGATTGGGCCCTAATGTACGAAGCAACGGTAATGCTTTTGGATAATCATGCATCTTGTCTGCCCTGCTTGTTTCGCGGTCAACCGCGTGCCCGACGAAAAGTTGCATGGCCAACCCCAATGCGGCAAATGCGGCGCGGCGGTGTTGCCGCCCAACCCGGTAGAATTAACCCAAGCCCATTTCGCTCAATTCATTCAGCACAATGAACTGCCGGTGCTGGTGGATTTTTGGGCGCCGTGGTGCGGGCCGTGCAAGCAATTCGCGCCGGTGTTCGCGCAGATGGCGCCGGAATTCGCGACGCGGGTGCGCTTTGCCAAAGTGAATACCGAGGCCGAGCAATTCTTGGCGCAGCAATATCAAATTCGCAGCATTCCCACGCTGGCGCTGTTTCAAAAGGGCGTCGAGATCGATCGCGTAGCGGGCGCCATGCAAGGCGCACAACTCAAGGCGTGGCTCGCGCGACGCTAAGCACACGGTTTTTTGTCTTCCTAAGCGTGTAAAATAGCCCATTTTCGCGCGGCCATAACAATTTTTGCCGCATTTGCCCACGCTTAGGAGTGCCCATGTCTGAAGAACAGCCGCAACCGCAATTTGCCGTCGAGAAGCTCTACGTCAAGGATATTTCACTCGAATGCCCGAATACCCCCGAGCTGTTCCTGGATCGCGAAGCGCCGCAGATCGAGGTCAAACTATTCAATCAAGGTAAGCAAGTGGGCGAGGGACTGTATGAGGTGATGCTGACAGTGACGGTCACTGCGAAAATAAGCGAGCGCACCGCGTACTTGGCGGAAGTGGCGCAGGCTGGTATTTTCCGCATTCTCAATGTGCCGGAGGAGACGCTGGAAATGATTATGCACATTACTTGTCCGAATATGTTGTTCCCCTACGCGCGCGAAGCAGTGTCCGATTTGGTTGGCCGCGCCGGTTTTTTGCCGATTTATCTCGCGCCGGTGAACTTCGAGATGCTTTACCAACAGCAGCGCGCCCAGCAAGTACAAGCAGCGGCGGGCGCACAGCCGACCGTGAATTAAGATGCGGCGCTGGCTCCTGGGCATGCTGCTGCTGGCGGCGAGTGCGGCCGCGCCGGCGCTCGAATTTCGCGCGGTCGCGGTGGATGCGGCGGTACTCTACGATGCGCCGTCGAATCAAGCCCAGAAACTGTTTATTCTCTCCCGCTACTATCCGGTGGAAATCATCGTCACGCTCGATAAATGGATGAAAGTGCGCGATGCCAGCGGTGCCTTGGCCTGGGTGGAATCCTCCCAGCTCAGCACCCAGCGCACCGTGCTGGTGACGGCGGCGGAGGCGGAGGTTCATACGCAACCCGATGCAACCGCGCCAGTGGTGTTTAAAGTGCAGCGTGATGTGGCACTGGATCTGGTTGAGATAACGGGTGCATGGGTGAAAGTGAAGCACCGCGACGGACAGATCGGCTTTATTTCCGATAAAGACGTGTGGGGGATCTGATTAAGCGAGATCGGCCATGAAAGTCGCGGTGCTCGGTGCGGGGGCATGGGGCACCGCGCTTGCCATCAGCTTATCTTCGCGGCATGCCGTCACGTTGTGGGGGCGTGATGGCGCGCACATCGATACGCTGCTCCGGGAGCGGACAAATGCACGCTACCTCCCCGAATTTTCCCTGCCCGACGTACTGTGCTTAACGAGCGATTTGGCGCAAGCGACCCGGCATACCGAGTTGATCGTCGCTGTTGTGCCGACCAGCGGGTTTCGTGCATTGCTGTCCGCGCTGACGCAGGCAGGAAATGCGGCGCCGATTGTCTGGGCAAGCAAAGGCTTCGAGCCGGGCAGTGCCAAACTGTTGCATCAAGTGGCGGCCGAAGTTTTGCCCGGGCATGTGCCGCGCGGCGTGCTCTCCGGCCCCAGCTTCGCGCAGGAAGTGGCGCGCGGGCTGCCTTGCGCGCTGACACTCGCCGCGCACGATGCAACATTCGCGCAGGATGCGGCGGCGTGGCTGCATCATCATCATGTGCGCGTATATTCCAGCACCGATGTGGTGGGCGTGGAATTGGGCGGCGCGGTGAAGAATGTCATGGCCATTGCAGCCGGTATTTCCGACGGCATGGGGTTCGGCTACAACGCACGCGCCGCGCTGATCACGCGTGGGCTGGCCGAGATCACGCGTTTAGGGTTGACGCTGGGCGGGAAACTCGAAACTTTCATGGGGCTGGCGGGCGTGGGCGATCTTATACTCACTTGCACCGGGAATCTTTCGCGTAATCGCAGTGTGGGCTTGCAACTGGCACAAGGCTTGCCGCTCGCCACGATTCTGAAACAACTCGGCCATATCGCGGAAGGCGTGCATACTTGCGCTGAAGTCTTGTGCATGGCGGATACGCTGAAGGTGGATATGCCGATCACGCGCGCGGTGCACGGCGTGATGTTCGCAGGCGTGCCGCCGCGCCAAGCTTTGGAAGATCTCTTGTCGCGCGAGCCCAAGGCGGAGTATCGTACTTAATATCGAGTACGGCGTTTGGTGTGGCGATTGGAGAAGCCGGCATGAATAAATACGAATTCAACATCCGCACCCGCAATGGCCAACGCGTGGACAAAATCACGATTCAAGCCTTGGACCGCGCAACTGCCGAGATACGGCTACGTCAGATGTATAGGCAATGCGAGGTGATTGATTGTGCCGAACGTTCGGCGGAGATACGCCAAGAAAACTTGGACGTGGAAGGCATGATCAACTTAATAACGAAGTAGCCAGTGGTCTGCTTCCGAAATAACGCAACATAAAACGGCGTCTTTTTCCGTAGGGCGGCGTTGCTCGTCGTTGCCATAGTCCCGGCTATGTCGCCTCCTCGCGCCTTGCCCTACGAAAAAATCCATC
>Ga0315268_10002875_pt1 | contig 19149 bp, 25 predicted proteins | sample C1_top_MG_FD_204535 | JGI IMG/M metagenome (GOLD analysis project Ga0315268, IMG submission 204535) | Sediment microbial communities from Yellowstone Lake, YNP, Wyoming, USA - C1_top | ecosystem: Environmental > Aquatic > Freshwater > Lake > Sediment | place: USA: Wyoming | collected 2017-08-01
TGTGTCCTCTGTATAGGGCGACTCAAGACCGCACTTCATACATTTATCAAACTTTAAGTTTAGATGTTTGTGGTACTTGTTTCTAATTAAGTGACCCAACTCATAATTATTCGGATGATTCTTGATATCCTCTTCAGTTATTGTTATTTTAAAATCCATAATTGTGTTAAGTTATATATTAAATATACATAATCATTTTTACAAATCAAATCTATTTATTACTATGAGTTTAGATTTTAAAAAAGAATCAGTCCTTGCTGAAAAGTTGAAGTACCTTTATAGATTGGGACTACAACAAAAGAAATGTATTGTAAGAGAAATGGATATTGAATTTGAAACCATGGAAAATACTGATGGCGTTAGAATAATAGAACGAGTGAATATTGATATGGATTTTGAATATGAAGGAGCTCTTGATGGATATGAACCGTATAGTTTTACCGCAGACCTTAATAGAATGTTTCAAACGGTTAGAGGAGTTATCACACAATATACCCCAACTCAAGAAGGAAAAATAAAGTCAGGTAATGATGATGTTTATGTATCAGATGTAATGATATTTAAAATAAACTACGAATTTGAAAATACTCACACATTCTCACTATCTATTAACATAACATACCCTGATTAACATGAACGAGAAATTACAAAGGTTGGCAACCAAAATGGTTGGATTATTTCCTGAGGACTTTAAAACCGCTCAAGATTGTTATGACCAATTTAGAGGTATTTACAAAAAACAATTTGAATATTTTGCAAACTTTGAGCCATCAAACACTCTTAAATTAGTATTATACATATATTCCCTTAAAAACACAGGTAACTTTAAATTAGCCGAAAACATATTAAATAAATCAGGATTCGCTTCCTTATTTATTATGGAATCAGATTATTATGAAGATACGTGTGATGATTGTAGTGGTGAAGGTTCGTTCAGTTGTGATTATTGTGCTGGAGATGGAAAAGTTAATTGTAATACCTGTGATGGAAATGGAACAGTTAGTTGTGAAACATGTGGTGGAGATGGAAAAGTTGAAGATGATGGTGAAGAGGTAGATTGTGGTACTTGTTACGGGAGTGGTGAAGTTAATTGTGATGAATGTGGTGGTGGAGGTAATGACGTATGTAATGAGTGTGATGGAGACGGGTATGAAAACTGTCAAACTTGTGACGGTACTGGTGAAGCAGAAACAAGTGAACATTCATATCAATATTACGTTATTATTACTTGGAATAGTTTTATTAAGAACAAATGCGAACTTGAATCAGGTACAATGACACCAGCACTTTCAGAGTACGATTTTGACCGTCTAAGAGATGAATATATTGTATTGGGTTATGATGAGGAACATTCTGAGTTTCGTTCTGCAGTCCTACCTAATGATGTTTATTGTGCAAACTACGAAGATGAACCAGAACTACATAAAAGTTATTCAAGCGATTATCGCATTTGGATGGATAACGACGGATTAGACAAATACAAATTATAATGTCAGATTTAAAAACATTTCTTAAAGTAGCACAAAAGTTGGGTTATCCTAATCCATCACCCAGTTCATTGGTGATTGCCAACTCAATTAATTATAACCTTAATAGTTTTATAGAAGATTTAATATTAGAAGTAGGACACGAAAGAGCAAATGAATTTGTTAACAAGACTTTTTCATCGTTAGGTGCCACTTATTCACCTGGAATTAAAATAGATTTAAGTGATAGGGTTGGTGAGACTGGTTCATATATCTATTTAATCATTAACGGATATGATTTTGCTGAAGGAGATGAAGAGTTTAAAGAAGTATGGATACATTATACTTGGGGTAATAGTCATTTAATTCATGATGGCGAAGTTAAAACAGTTGATGATATATACGATGAAGTTGATTTAGGTACAATGGGAGAATACGGAGATTTTATAGACGATATTCAATATGAATGTATATCCCAAATATTTAAAAAAACAGGTTTAATAATTCACTTTGATTCACAAATATAAAAAAAGAGAGACCAAAGCCTCTCCTTTTAGGGCTGACAGGAATTGTCAGACTACCACCACCAAGTTTTTCTAAACTTGGAAACTATTTCTCAACACTTAAGTCTTCTCGTTTAATTACTGAGTTTACAAGTTTTTCAACTTCACTAGATTCCATGTAAGAAATAACATCGTCAGTACCTTCAGGATAAAAAAATCTTGTAACAAAATCATTTGATTTTCTATCAAAGATTGCAACTTCAAATGTGGTTTCAAAATCACCATACAAACCTTGTCCTCCACCAACAATAGAGAATTCAATTTCTTTGTTTCCAAAACGAGACACTCTTCCTCCACGTCTGTCTTTGAGTGAAATAACATTAGCCAAAGGATGCGGTTTTGACCATTTCTTTATATCTTCAATTGTTATCATTTTGTTTCTAATGCCTCCATTTTAGATTTGGCAACCAAATGCTCTGCCAATGTATAAGCGTCCACGTTAGTCGTGATAATTGAGTTAACCAAGTGTTTGTAAGGGATATGAACAAAGAACTCCACACCGTTGAAGAATGTCAAATCGTTCTTCAATTCAATACAACCTTGAACCATCTTCAAAAACAATTTGAATTGGGTTCCGTTTACAAATGTTTCGTTCAATAATACCCCGAATGTTTCGTGTTGAATCTTGATGTTGTGTGATGCCATGTTCATATCCTTTCTTATTTAGAGTACAAAGATAGTAATTTAATTTGAATAAAAAAATTTATTTACAAATTAAATAAAAAAACCCCACCGTATGGATGGGGTTTTGTTAATGTGGTTTTTATATTAAAATTACTTTGGAAGAACTTCTCGTAATTTTTTCTCCAATCCAAATCTAAGTAAAAATTTACTTTTATTTGCTGGTTCTGCACATGTAAGTACAGTGTCATTATACTGAGCAATAACTTCAGGTGATAATGGATAAGTTCTTGGTGAAAGTTTATTGTTATACAATCCCTCAATAGCGGTTCTACAAGATTCTGTTGTTATTACAGGTTTAACTGCCGCTTGAGCCGCTGGTTGAGCGGCGGTTTTTGGTTTATAAACAAAAAACCCTGTGGTTGTAAACTTAGGGAAATATTTACTATATGTTTTACCTAATTCAGAAATTGGGTCAGCTAAGTTCATTTTCTCAAATAATCCAGCATCTACTTCAACATCAGTTGGGGCTGGTTCGTTTGTCCATCCTAAGTCTTTAATCATTTTTAAAACTTGGGTTTGATTTCTATCTAATGGTACAGTTGCTCCTGATGTTTCTGCTTCTCCTGATATTTCTGCTTCTCCTGAAGTTGCCGCTGCTCCTGAGGTCGTTGCTGCTGTTTTTAGTGCCGTTTCAAAAGAAGTTTGAGTTAGATTACCCCACTTACCATCAACAGTTAATTTAGCCCCATATTTGGTATTTAAAATAGTTTGAACTTTTTTAATTAAATCTTCAACTGTTGCCGCAGGTGCCGCCGCAGGTGCCGCGGATACCTCAGGTGCCGCGGATACCTCAGGTGCCGCAGTGTCCTGTTCAGATATTACTTTACCTCTTTCATAATTAAATAGATTTTTTATTCTACCTAATTCTTCATTTATTAATATTGTTGTCATATGTGTATTTTAATTATGCTTGTGCTTGGTTAAGCGCATTTATTTGTTGTGATAATTGAGCCAGTTGTTGATTATCCGTTGCAGGTGTTGCAGGTGTTGCAGGTGTTGTTGTTGCAGATAATTTATCAATCATTTTTTGTAATGTTACCATATCTAATTGACCTGTTCCTCCTTCAATTCCCAATTGTGTTTGAACCTTTTGAACTCTTGATTGTACCGAGGCACCTGCTGTTTTTGGAGCTTTTGTATTTTTAGTTGCTCCTCCAGCTGCAGCAGTTTTAAATTCAGGGTCATTACAAGTATAATTTCCCATTGTTTTATTTGCAAGCATTTTTCTACCGTTACCATAATAATAAACACCATTAATTAGATATACAACACCACCAGAACTGTCTGCTGTTTTTTTCGCATTAGGATGACTAACAACACATGGATATTTAGCCCAAGGGTCAGTTGTTGCATCTGCTGTTGTTGCGGCCGCAGGCGTTGTTAATATTTTGAAACTGTTATTTTTAAAATAATCAACTGGTTTACGGTTAGCATCAATACCTTTTGTAATTTCATAAGTATTATTCACCCCTTTACTTTTTAAGTGATTTGAAATTGCCTTAACTGTTTCCAAATTATCTGCATTCATATCATCATTAATCCATCCTGCAATATCTAAGTTTGAATACATTTTTTTAAGTTCTGAATTTATTAAAGAAAATTCTTGTGCATTTTTAATTTTAATAATTGCATTTTTAAATTTATCCTCATTAGTACCAGGTCCACTAACTGATGCGTGTATCTCTTTTGCAATATCCAATGCAGGATTTGCCTGTTCACTTAATGTTTTTAAATTGTCGTATTTTGAAAGAAGATTCATTCTTTGAATTTCCTCTAATATAAGTTTCTCCATATTATTTTTATTAATAAATATCCTACAAAACAAAAACCTCACCTGAATTAACAGATGAGGTTTAGTTTTCATAGTTGGCTAAAGGTTGAGAATACACCCATATTTGAGAATCTTTTAAAGGATTATTTGGTTCCCTTCGTTTCCACCATCTTTTGAACGGTAATTCTCATCGCCGATTGGTTAGACCAATCACTCCTAAAGGCTTTAACTACTCTTTTATTACTCAACTCTCTTCAATCTTGCGAACTGACTCAGGGTTCGAACCCTTAGAGGCTTTTGGTAAAAATACACATCAACTTGCGGTCTCAGTGTGCCATGGACAGCCCATGACTAGGTAGGCGACTTTCATCAAAACCTGATGGACACTTATGCTTATTTTTTTCTGATATAACTTTTACATTAACCTTGTAAATCATAAGTTTGTTGTGTCGTGGATGATAGAAGTAGTGGTCCACCGTAAGCTCCGTTATCTTTTGAACAACAGAATACTAAACTACTCCTTGAGATGTCCCCACCTCCATATGTCAAGTCAACTTCAAACTAAGAACCTTGGTAGATTCAAAGTAGGGATAGTAACAGCACCACCTGTACACCATCATACCTTTCGGTTTTAAGCCCACTTTCGTATTGGAATTCGCAATGATGAGATTGGAGGTCCCACTTCTTACAAGATTCCTACGAGTTATTCTTATTGGAGTTCCCTCCTCAACCAAACGACCCACATCGCTTGGTCATCTCAACTCTTCACCTACAGTGTTACCCTCGGTTACTAAAGCAAAGATGATATCTCGCCTGTATACTCGAGCTCCGTTACCGAAGCCGCAATCCTGTTAACACAACAGGTTCACTTTATCCCACTTTCGTGGTTTATTTAACGACCATATACTGCCGACTATCTTTATCAGTTATCTCAGAATCAACCCGAAGGTCTCATCATCAACATCCTGAACGGATAAATATTATATATTCAAAGAACGAATTTCAATTTTAGAAAAGGAAACCATAGTTTTACAACAACGTCAACCTTTTCGTGATTGGTTTACAAAGGTAAGAAAACATTTTCATATAATCAAACTTTTTTGTAAACTTTTTTTTTAACAACCTTACTCTATAACTACCGATAGTGAGATTTGGTTTCGGTGATTGTCAAATGTTTCACAAAGGTAAGATAAACTTTTCAATTTGTCAAACTTTTTGTGAAGTTTTTTTTAGTTGCGAGAGAAGGATTCGAACCTCCGACCTTTTGGTTATGAGCCAAATGAGCTGACCGCTGCTACTATCTCGCGATATATTTTTTATTCAAAGAACTTTCAAAATAAGTCCCACAAACTTAATCTTATTTTTTCAAATAATCAAATATCTGTGGGACATTTTTTTTTGAGATTCTCATCTCATTTGTTTCACAAAGTTAAAACAAAATTCTCATTTTGTCAAATTTATTTTATGAAACTATCATTGTGGGGATGTTTGTCCTTTCGGACATGAGATTATAAATATATACAGTTTTTTTAAAAATCAAATATTAAAAAATAAATTGATAAAAAGTCAATTAAATTGAAATAAATTCAAACAATTTATACAAAAAAGTATTAATTTTCATGTTTTTCATCTCATCTAAGGTAAAATAACCCCATTCTGTGTGTTCACTCCCATCAATGGCTTCCTCCAAATTAGGTTTAAGTGATACTTTAACATCAATTTGATAAGTATACATTAATCCTTTCATTTTAGAACCATCTCTAGTATACCTTGGTATCATTCCAGCAAACTTTAGTTCTTGGTCATCAATGTTAACCGCAGTTTCTTCAAAGAATTCTCTTTTAGCTGAAACTTCAAGTTTTTCATCTCCATCAACCTTGCCTGCGGGTATTGACCATTCACCTTGTCCTAAACCTTCATCATTTCTTTTACAGATTAAAAATTTGTCTTGGTATTTTACGACAACACCAACGTATCTTTTAGCATTCATTGTATTTATTGTTATGAGAGTCAAAGTTAATCAAAATATTTTTAATGTCAAAACATTAATTGATGAAAAATCAAAATATGTTGGTATGATGGGTAAAAAGTTTGATGAAACTTTTGATGGTCTATTATTTTTAATGGGTGGAGATAAACAATGTTTTTGGATGAAGAATTGTATTATACCTTTAGATATAATAATAATCAAAAATAATGTAATAGTTAATATACACCACAACTGTCCTCCATGTGAAGGTGACATGTGTGGAAGTTACTGCGGTAATGGAAATATAGTATTAGAAATTGAAGGTGGTTCTTGTGAAGAATTAGGTATTGAACCTGGTGACACCGTTGAATACTTATTTTGATTCAGCAATCTTTTCTTTTAAAACTCTCTCAAACTCCTTAGCAATCATTTTTGTAAACTTAACTGAAGGTGAGTCGTCTTTTTCAGAATCATATCTATATTGTCCTTTAGGTGGTCTTTTACCTCTACCTAAATAATTTAAACCAGATATGTTTGTAATACATTTGTGTCCACCTGAATTAGCCTGAATTAAATCCCAAGAATTGATACCAATCTTATCTAACATTTCTTTATGTTCTTCTGTTAAGTCAGTAAATGGTGTTTCCATCATATCTTGAATATGGTCTAAAACTTTTTCACCACCTTCCATGGTTGTAAATTTATCACCATATAATGCTTTGAAATCTTTAAATGTAAATCCAACACTTTCAGGCCCAGCTGATGTTTCACTAACCCATTTGATTGTAGATAATGGAATTGTTCTTTGTTTTAATTGGTCTTCCCATTTAGATACCACTTCTCGAGCAATCTCACCTAAGTTAACACCTTTAAGTTCTCTTTCTTTTTTGAATGGATTACAAGATGCTTGCACTAATCCCATTGGCCAAGCCATAATTAAAAAGTCGGCTTCAGGGTTGTTTCTAAATGGTGTGTATCTATCATAAGAACCTGGTTTAAACATACTACCACCACCATATTGAAAGATAATGTTATCACTAACCGTTGGGAACTCTTTCATGGATTGTTTATAATCCTCGGCATTCTTTTGTAGTTCTTCAGGTTTTGCTGAATTAGTTTTTTTCATCCAATCTTTAATGTTTGTCAATATAGACAATAAAGATGGTTCAGAATTTTGAACTAAACCTTCTAAGAAACCTTTTTTGTTTTTAAACGCTAATAATAACTTGTTAATAACAAGCCCCATTAACATTTTATTCTTTTGTAATGATTTGTCTTTATCAAATCTAAAGATGTAATTAACAACCTCATCAGGTGATATATCATGTTTAGCATAGTCAGCGGAGTCAACAGTACTAATTAATAAAATATCCGAAGAAGAAAATAATTCTTTAGGAGATACTACTTGAGATATTGTTTCAACGTTTGAACGAGAAGACCTAAATGATGTTGACTTAGTGTCTTCAGCACCTGCTTGTCTATCGTGATGGTCTGTATGAATAACGAACATTGGTTTACCGTGAGCAAAATCAACAAGGACTGGCATAACATCACCAATTGCATCAAGTTTTTTAACTGCAAATTCTTTGTCACCATATTGTATAATATGTGAATCAATTACATCAATACCATTGTCTTCAAGGTATTTCTTCATTGCAATTGCAGTGGTTACACCATCTAAATCTTGGTGAAAATATATTTCCGCCTTAGGATATCTTTTTCTCAATGCAGAAATATCACGTATTCCTGATTCCGTTATTCTTCTTTTCATTAATTAGTCAATCCCAAATAAATGCATTCCTTTATCAAATAAATCTCCGTGGTCAGAAATACATTGTTTGTACATTATTTTATCTTTTGGTGGCATCTTACTATTAGTATCGTAACCCCATACTCCATCACTATCAACACCAATACTTGATTGATATTTTGCAATTGCTTGAGCACTTTTTGAGTTAGGTAAATTACCGATACTACCATCTAATTTTAATGATTGTCCACTGTCATCTTTAACCCCTTTTTTATTTAAGAAACATTGGATTGCCATATTAATTTTATAATTCTCGTCTTGTTCTTTGATAACTCTTTTAACGATATTCATTAAATCGCTTTCATTTAGTTTTATAATTTTCTTTGCCATATTTTTATTAATATAATTTGTTTTATGCCATTTGTGGAGTACCCCCAAACATTGTACTAAAAATGTTTGAGAATCCGTTTTTATTATTTAAATTAATACTTCCCATATTAAACAATGAACTTGCAGAGTTACCTGAGTTCCTATTTTTAATGTATTGGTCAATTTCTTCTTTAGATGGTGTAGTTTCAGGAGTTTGTTGTTTTTTCACCATATCTTCTTTTTCAAAGTTTTGTGCGATATAATCACTTGTTTTTGGGTCTTCCGCAATTTTTTTTCTAAATTCAGCGTCATCTGACAATTTATTTTCAAATGTAGTTAAAGATGGTATTCCAAAATAAGCTAATAAATTATTAGCCGCTATAAATTGTCTAAAAGCGTTTCTTCTATCTTGTCTTGCTCCAACATTTAACCACCATCTTTTAATGCCTGTTTCAGGTAGAACACCACGTTTTTCAAAATACTTAGATAATCTTTGTCCTTGGAAATAATCTTTTAATCCTGTTTTAAAACTTCCACCTGCTATAACCTCTTTACCACCTGCCTTGATACCGCTTAAAGCTTTATTACCAGTAATCATGTCTAAACCACTTCTTAATTTTGACGCCAACCCTGGACTAACTTTTTCAATTCCTCTAACTGTGTTTTGAACTGCAGGTTCTTTAACGTATTTACCTAAACTACTAAACTTTTTAGCCATCTGAGGGTTTTTTGCCAAATATTCTGATAATGTTTTACCACCAGCTTTCATTGCCATTGTACCTTCTCTACTCCCTTTGAATAATTTAATAATTGGTTTAGCAATAAAATCACCAACAGTTGGGATTAATGCAATTAACATTAATGCTGCGTATAATTTTTCACCTTTATAAAGATAATAACATATTAACGCAATGTCGGCAACTTCTCCAATGACAGGAATAAACCCTGCCGCCATTAAAATATTTTCAAAACTAAATAAAGATTCATTAATGGTTCCTTTTTCGGATTTTTGTTCACTTAAAACTTTATTGGTGATAAGTCCCAATTGTTTTTCAGTTATTATAATTTGGCTCATTTTTTTGTTTTAATTATAAATATCCATAAAACAAAAAAAAGGGTCGTTAAACCCTTTTACTTAAATTCTATTTTAGTTTGTTTGTTTAAATCAACAAAATGTTGTACTCGTTTATTAGCAACTTCAACGTAATTTGAACTTAATTCTATTCCAATCCATCTGCGTTCAGTGATTTCCGCAGCAACCAAACTAGTTCCGCTACCTGCGAATGGGTCAAGAACAATATCATTCTTATATGTAAGAATCTTAATTGCCCTCATTGGAATGTCCATTGAGAATGTTGCCTTTGTTTGTTGTTTTGTATCAGCAAAATATTCCCATTGACCATAAACTAAAGACATAAATTCTTTCTTATCTTCTTCTTGATAAACAGCCTTGGTTTTTACGGTTCCATCTTCTTGTTCCATATCAACCATTTCGGCTTTCCATTGTGGTTGACCTTTAATTTTCTTAATACGGTCTTTCTTGTAGGCTAATATTACACATTCTTTTGGGTTATATATGTAAGGACTTGAAGGACTCATCCATGAACCCCAAGCCGTGGTCTTACTTCTGTGTGGTGAGTTTTCATCAAGGTCAACCAACCCGTAGAATTGAAATCCAACAGATTTCATAACTGACCAAAACTCAGACATAAATAAAACTCTACCACCTCTATCTTGTACATTAACCTCGTAAGGAATGTTAACGGCAATTCTACCATCATCTTTCAAAACATTAAATGCTTCAGTTAACCATTGTTTTGTCCATTCCCAATATTCTCCCATAGACATTTTATCATCACAACTATCGTAATCAATCCCAACATTATATTTTGGACTAGTAACAACCAAATCAACAAAAGAATTTGGCATTTCTTTCATTACTTCAATTGAATCACCATTAATAATTTTTCCTGTTTCTATCATATTTTTCTTTTTTATCTAATATAAGCAATTTTGTCCTTAATAACAATCTCGTTTTCTGTTTCAAACTTAATTTTTCCGTTGTGAGTAATTTTATCATTTAAAGTACGAGACTCAATGATTGTTTCCATTGGAACTTGTATACTAATATTTGGTACGAATAAAGTAATTTCATTATTTTCCGAATAGATTGAAAACCCAAGATGACCTCTCGCAATAATATAAAATACCATTATTCTACTGTTACCATTCCGTTTTCTATGGTTATTCTTTGAGCGTCACATCCAATTTGACTTTTAACACCAATTTCTGGTATATCATCAATAAATCCTTGTGTTGGACAATTGAATCTAACATTATCAACTAATAGTACTGAGTCGTCTATGGTTAACTTCCAAGGTTTTTCACCTGACTTATGTTTGGAATTATATCTGAGTCTGACTTGCATCTTCTAAATTTTGGATTCTTCTTTCAAGATACCACAAAGCTTTCTTTAGGTCTTGAAGTTCTTTATCGGTTCCTTTTTTTCCCGCCCTTGAAATATATTTCACGGTATTACCAAGGTGAAAATCTAAATCCCAATCTTCAATAACTTTAATCGCCTCGTATGGATTATCTTCTCCGCCATAATGATTAGGGTGATTAACCATTTCTTTAGGGACACTACACTGACAATTACCGTCACCACCATTTAACGGATTACACACACAATCTTTTTTCATATTATTTTTTTAAATTAAATTTAATTTCTTCTGACGGAACATTTGCCCTTGATTCCATCATTTCTTCTTCAAGTTCATATTGTTCGTCATACTTATATTCTTCCAACAAATCATTACTTGATAGTGTTCCAAACTTTTCACTTAACTTACTGGTGTCAATATCGTCATACATTACATGGAGTGTATCATCAAGTTCTTTTGCAAGTTCCAACGATTCGCAAATAACATTAAGAATACAATATGGATTTGCGTTTGATGCTGGTCTTCTATCTTCAAGATAACCTTTCCATGTTTCACCTACAGATTTTGGAACTCTGATTGACGCTCCCCTGTCTGACACACCCCAACTGAACTTATCAATTGATTGTGTTTCATGTTTACCTGTTAATCTTAAGTGATTGTCTGAACCATAATTCTCAATATGAACTTTTACTCTTGACTCAAATACTTTAAAGATTGAATTGAAGTATTCTTCTCCTCCTGTTTCTCTCATTCTTTTGTTTGAGAAATTGGTGTGTAATCCTGAACCATTCCAATCACCTGTTGTTAAAGGTTTTGGATGTAACTCAATTTGATATCCGTATTTCTCAGAAATTTTGTAAAGGAAGTAACGAGACATCCATAAGTCGTCAGCTGCTTGTACTTTACCTTTGGCAAATACTTGGTACTCCCATTGTCCTAACGCAACCTCAGCATTAGTTCCTTCAATACCAATACCATAATTTAAACACATATCTAAATGTTGTTCGGTTAAATTTCTTCCAACCATTTGTCCTCCAACACCACAATAATATATTCCTTGCGGGTCAACGATTCCACCATTGTTAAATCCAATGATTGGTTTATTATAACCTGAACGAATAAAATATTCTTGTTCAAACCCAACCCAAAAGTTAACATCTTCTTTACCTAACTTTACTCTGTCGTTTGTTTCGTGAACATTACCTCTACTATCCATCACTTCACAAAGAACGTAGATTGTATCATTATATGCTTCGGAAGTATATAACCTAACAGGTTTGAGGTAACAATCGGATGAATATCCTTCGGCTTGTTTTGTTGAACTACCATCAAATCCCCACTCAGGAACATCAGATACTTCTTTGATTAATTTGTCACTTACTTTAACTTTACTTCTTAAGTTTGGTTCTGGTTTATACCCATCTAACCAAACGTATTCTAATTTAATTTTCATGATAAAAATGTATAATAATTGTTTTTAATTTTTAAAGATTTTTTGTATCCGTTTCTAACACTAAACAATGGAGTACTTGTCCATGCAACCCCAATTTTGAATATTCTAAACCAACCACCGTCTTTATGATATTGCATTGAGAATAAATAAGTTTTAAATAGTTTAATAGAGAACGCTTTAACGTATTCATTATTAATCTTATATGATTTTAACCACATAATAATCTTTTGCGTATTTTGATTCTTCTATTACATTACTCTCAATTAATTTAGTAATTAGGTTCATCGTGTTTTCCATAGATTCTTTAAGAATATAGTTTGAGATATAATCAATGTGTATGGGTTGTCTAAGTTTACCCAATAAGTTTTTGATAACTTTTTCTTCCATGTTATTGGTTTATTAATTTTATTATTTCTTTCTCTGGTTTATTTTGAATAAAAAGATTATAAACTTTTTCACTTATACTATCCTCAAAAATGAGAGCATCTGAATTTCCGTAATATTCCTTCAATTTGTTAGACTGAAGGGCAATTAAAGTATTTTGGTAATTTATATATCTCTTGTTAAACCCCATTACCCTCAAATATAAATAATTTTTTATTCAGAGTCAAAATTTTTTGTCTTTGATAGGTTAATAATTTGAAAAATATACGCCATAATTTTTCTTTTCATAATTGGAACTATTGTTTGCTCCATCGGAAAGTCTTGACTACACTGCATTTCAAAAACAGGGAATGTCTTATAATTTTTTGTTTTAACAAATGATGAATTGGTTTCAATTATTGAAGATAGAGTAACATCCTCAGGTGAGTTCTCATATAACAACTTAATTGTCGTTTTGTTTGTGTTAGGTTGTTTTCTGTCTCGTCTTATTTGGTACTCCCAAACATAAACTTTATTATCTTTCTTACTATAATAGAAAGAATAACCCATTCCACTTGCCAAATAACTTTTATTCTTTTTTATTGAAATATCAACACTATCAAACGCCATGTTCCATATTGACTTGGCAAGATTAAATGTGTCAAATAACTTGACATTTGAATATTGAATTGTTTTAGTTAATTCTTGTTCTTCTTCTTGGGATAATTCACGAGGTTTTTTTGGATATAAGTCTTTTAACATGATTTCATCATCACATGATTCAAACTTCTTGTCCGTTAATAATAAGGTATGTTCTTTTGTTAACGATTGTATGTTTGCCAAGTGTAATGACAACTCAACAAAATCAGGATATATTTCAAACCTATCAAGGTTTTTTTCGCACTTCTGTATATAGTCCAACAAGGTATACTTGTTGTATTCAAAATCCAGTGGTTCTTTTAACATCCATTCAGGATTCAATTTAAATGACATTTTCTTTTTTCTCGCCATACAGAAATAATAATTAAAGTTTTATGGTAATCAATCTAATCTCATGACATAAAACCATTGGTCTTGAACTTTTGTCTCATCAGCATTTCCATCATAACCATTCAAAGTATGACCATATCCGTCCGCATCAATAACACCCTCAATGAATTCATCTTTATCAATATAGTCCTCCCAATTTAATCCAAAATCTTCCATAAAACCAGTCACATCATATTTGACATCACTCATTCTATTTTCAATCGCATCTTCAATTTTGTCTTCAGGGTAATCTCCGTCAGGGTTTTCTTCAATTTCGGTAATCTCATCATTAATCTCCTCAATTCTTTCATTCATCTCATCAATTCTTTCCTGTAAATCATCATCATTCTCACCATCCATTTCAGATTCAAATCTTTCAATCATGGATTCCACTTGAGATATTTTGATTCTAAATTGTTCTATCTTTTCTTCTTGGTCTTTAGATAAAAGTCTGTCCTCTTCATCAATATATGACTCAGGGTTTTCTCTAACATCGTCCTCAAACAAATCTTCAGCATAACTAATAACCTGTTCTTCATCTATATAACCTTTTGCAAAATCTTCACTGAACCCCCTATAACCAATATCATCAATTAATTGGTCAACATAATCATAAGAGCTTGATTTCATTTCGTCTTCAGTACCAACCGCATATCTATTACTCTCAACATTTGAACTATCAATTACTTCAAACTCAGTTGTATCATAGAATTCTCCTGTTGGGACAATATTATAAACATCAATCTTTGATGTAAATTCATCTAATTTATCCTCAAGTTCGCTTATCTCATCTAATAAATCTCCTCTTACGTTTTCATCATTGTCATATTCTACTTGAAGTCTGTCAATCTCATTTTGAATTCTTGCAATCTCACCTCGGTCTTCATTAGTGATTGCTTCAACATCATTATTAGAAACCAACCAATCAAGTAATGCGTGTGCCTTCAATCCAACTTCAGGACAATTAGGTCCTAATTCCCAATCACCATCCAATCTTCTTTCTTGAGCTTCGTCCCTTCTACCTTGTAAAACTCTTTGAATTCTCAATTTTTCTATTCTTTCTCTCTCTTTTTTTGCCGCTTCTTTATCAGTAAAAATTTTGATTTGCTCAGTATATTCCGTATTAAGATAATCATCAACAGATGATAATATTTCTTTTAACTTGTTAGTATTGTATATCCATCCACCTTTAATGGTATCATCTTTGGAGTCATAATAAGTTTTGTCTCCATCAAATTTTCTAAGAAGTGCAACCTTATACAATGGGTCATTAGTCGGTAGGGTTCTGTCTAATATATAAAACAACTTACCATCATCATTATATTTTTTAAAGTGTGTGTCTGTTTCGGCTGCAGTACACCACTTGGTACCCTTACCATAATAACAAGATGATTCGTGAGTTAATGGATTAACAACAAAGTATCTACCGTCATCATAAACCACATTACCCCCTTCAACCTTCTTAAGGTTTCTTCTTTGTCTACCTTCATATTCACTGATGGCATTCAATAATTGCCCAACACTATTATATTGGAACAAATCGGTAATTGGCAAATTACTTGAGATTTTTTCAAACTTATTCAACGCATCAGTAACTTTACCAAACGCGTCATCAAAATTTACAACATCTAAATTCTTACCTACCCAATCCAAATATTTTTGTGGAACTGACTTGACAATCTTGTTTACATTCTCCCCTCCAAATTTTTGGGAATACTTACTTTTAAAGTCATCAACTCTACCTTCTTGTATTAATTTTATAAAATCCATCACACTTTATTTGATAAATATTCTTTTATATCTATATTTCATCAAAGATAATATTTATTATTAAGAAACAAATAAACTAATCAAATCATAATACCATGGGATGCGGATGCAAAAATAAAGGAAACGAATCACAACAGCCTACTGTTCAACAAGTACAAGCAGCACAATCACAGAAACAACAAACAACTGAGAGCGTTAAAAGTGCAATCAAAAAGACTATTGAAAAGTACTACAATGTGAACAAGACAAGTAACTAATTGTCTTACATTTAACAAAATTATTAAAGGGGTAAAAATTTACCCCTTTTTTTGTATTTATATATTATGGATATTCATGAGTTAATTGAAATGTTTAATGACGGAGATACTGATTTTATTCAGTATATCAACGATATTGAAACATTCCTTAAGATTGTTAACAAGAGAGGTTTATTAAATGAATTAGACCCTGAAGGAAAATTTGCGGACGAATACCAAAACGAGTTATTATTATTCTATTACGAAAATGATAAAGAAAAGTTTTGGAAATATGTTTTAAAGTTTTTGGGTGATGTTGAATTAGTTAATGGTGAAACATATTTGGTTGTTGATAATCAGGGAGAACTTGCCCAACTATTTTGTAGTGGAAACAGAAACGATATATCACAAGATACGGTTGAGGCAATATTAAGTGGTGAGTATGACAGTTATGATGGTTGGAGTTCTTCTGATTTAACTGATAATGTTTATCGTGATGTTATTGGAGAACTAACCAAAGAAAATATATTACATTTAAAAGAATATATTGTTAAAACTTTAGAAGGTAAACAAATTGAACCGTATACCGAATTACTTGAAGATTATGCCCAACAACAAGGTCATCCTGAATATGTCACTATCGACCAATCCAATATAGACCAAGTAGTTGATGATGAGGAAACCATGAAAGAATTAATGGATAACTCTGAACTTGAATACTTAAAAAATGAGTTATATAGTATCTATGGTTCGGCATATAATAGTGCATATGAAGAAGAATTATATGAAGATGTTTGGGGAGTACTTTCAACTTATTTTGGAAAAGGTGAATGGGTAACAAGACCACATGTCTATAAAAAAGATACCGAAGTTCAAAAATTTAGAACACCAATACACAACTTTGAAAGTTATATTACCGATTATTTAAATGGAAATAAGGGATATAGTTATGGTACATTGGAATATTGGGGTTCTTATTTTGGAATGTTAAAAGATGATATTGATTGTTTATCAGTATACGCACCAGATTATCCAAATTCAAGAAAAGTTGACAAAAACATTAACATGTACTTTTCCGATTATATTTAATATAGAATGATTAAGTTTATAAACATACTATCAAACGTTATATCTGAACAAAAAAGATATAAATTGTCACCAGAAGATTATACCAAACTATTGGAATTAACTGATAGATTGTGGACTCTACATAGTAAAGATATTCCAAGAAAGATTGAAGTTGACCAAATGGAATTTAAAACTGCCGATGGTAGTGATGGTAAAGTTAAAATATTTTTAAATCCAAGATATAAAAACTATGGTCAGATGGATTTAAAACCAAGAACAACAAGGAACCCTCAAAAGTTTGTAATGCAACTTAATCCAAAACTATTTGGTTCAAAAAAGAATTTATTTTTAACTCTATACCATGAGTTTATGCACGCAACTGACCCAAACTTCACCACAAAGGCTAACGACAACTATTGGAAAGATTATGACCCTACAGTTGATGAGAAATACTGGGGACATCCTGTTGAATTTAGAGCCGTTACAAATGAATTTTTAGAAGGGTTAGTTAACGAGTTTAAAAGAAGAAATGATAGAGTAAATAATGTTGAAAAAAGACAATCTCTTTTGATGTCATTAAAAAACATTCTTAATTATTTTGCTAAAGGCGAACCTTTAACAAGACTATCATTAGATATTATTAATAGAATTAGTGATGAAGGTTTAAAAGATACAAGGATTTCAAACTTGTTGGCTGATATTTCAACTAACTACCCTGAAACAAGTGAATTCATGAATAATAAAAACCCATATTATTTAAAACTAATTAATACAATTAAGAAATTTAATCCTGATATGTGGCCAAGGTTTCTAAAAATGTTATACGACACTGTAGACGAAATAAATGATATAATAAATAAAGGGACTTAAATTAGTCCCTTTTCTTTTGCTTTCGTTTCAAGTACTTTTAACCTGTTTTCTTTTATATCTAAAAGAACTGATTGTTCTTTAATCGCTTCAATACATAATGCAATCACATCAGGATATTTTACTCTATAATAAATGTCATCATTACCAAAAACAACTTCAGGTAACGTTTCTTTTAATTCTTGAGCAATAAAACCAATGTCATCACCTATTTTATCTTTTTCGGTGGTAAATGGAGGATTTTTCCAAGTATACCTAACACCTCTAATTTTTAATATTTTTTTAATTGAGTCGGTAATTGGTTCAACGTTTTTCTTTAATCTATAATCTGATGGACCTGTAGGACCTGGAGGGCCTGGAACTCCTTGAAATCCTTGAGCTCCTGATATAATATTTGCTGTCCCTACGTCTCCTTGAGCACCTTTCGGCCCTACGGCTCCTTGAGCTCCTTGTGAGCCTTTAAATCCTTGAGCTCCAAAATTTCCTTGAGCTCCTTTAGCTCCTTGAGCACCTGGATTATCATTTCCAATACCTTGAGCCCCTTGTGACCCTTGAGCACCTAAAGCTCCTTGAGAACCAAAAGTACCTTGAGCTCCTTGAGCTCCTTGAGCTCCTTGAGCTCCTGCTGGACCAGCAATTCCTTGAGCTCCTTGAGTTCCTGTAGGTCCTTTGGGTCCTTGAGCTCCTATTGCTCCATTAGTACCTTGAGCACCTTTAAATCCTTGGGGTCCTTGGGCTCCTTGTGAACCTTGAGCACCTACCGCTCCTTGTGAACCTACCGCTCCTTGTGAACCTTGAGCACCTTGAGCTCCTTGTCCACCTTCATTTCCTGGAAGACCTTGAATTCCTTGGGCACCTTGAGCACCTGTATCACCTGCAGATGTCGGTACAGTACTTTGAGCTCCTTGTGCTCCTTGTGCTCCTTGAGCCCCAACAGAACCTTGAGTTCCTTGAACTCCTTGAGCCCCAATTGAACCTTGGGAACCTTGAACTCCTTGAGCTCCTTGTCCACCAACAGAGCCTTGAGTTCCTTTAGCTCCTTGAGAACCTTGTCCTCCTTGAGAACCTTGTCCTCCTTGAGAACCTTGCGAACCTTGACCTCCTTGTGAACCTTGACTACCTTGTGAACCCTGTCCACCCTGAGCACCTTGAGAACCAATTGCTCCTTGTGAACCTTGACCACCTTGTGAACCTTGACCACCTTGTGAACCTTGAGAACCGATTGCACCTTGTGAACCGATTGCACCTTGTGAACCTTGCCCTCCTTGGGAACCTTGAGCTCCTTGAGCTCCTTGAGCTCCTTGTGAACCTGTAATTCCTGGTATTCCTTGAGCTCCTTGAGCTCCT
>Ga0315268_10002876_pt1 | contig 19147 bp, 20 predicted proteins | sample C1_top_MG_FD_204535 | JGI IMG/M metagenome (GOLD analysis project Ga0315268, IMG submission 204535) | Sediment microbial communities from Yellowstone Lake, YNP, Wyoming, USA - C1_top | ecosystem: Environmental > Aquatic > Freshwater > Lake > Sediment | place: USA: Wyoming | collected 2017-08-01
GGCTGAAAGCATCTAAGCCTGAATCCTCTCCCGAAAAAAGGCAGCCATTCTAACCCACGACACCCGGCAACGGGCGTCAGGGTTGGACGAGGGCTCCCATAGAAGATGGGTTTGATGGAGCAGGCGTGTAAGCACGAAGACTTCGGTCGACGCGTTTAGCGCGCTGCCACCAATCGCTCAAGGTGTTGAACTGAAAATACGGACCCACACTCGGGCGTAATTCGAAGGCCTATGCACAGTGCGAAACCACATCGTGCATTTTGAATTCTGGGTGTATGAGATCGTGTTAGATGTCTGCTAGCTGAAAATGTGAAGTCGCGGTTTCGTTCTGTTTCATTTCATGGTTTGTTGCCGGATTGCGTCATGTTTCGGTTTCACCTGTCAAAAAGAAAGTTGACAGGTTATACCATACGGTTAGACTCAGGACAGGGATAGGTACGACATTGAACTACCGCGCGGGTGCTCGGACAAACTCAGACCGACAATCATGGGGCAATGCCAATGTTAGAGTCGACCAATCGCGAGCACGAGCGTGAGTTGAGGATGGGTCTTAGTCGTAAGCTTGGCCCGAAGGGTCAAGTCGTTATTCCGAAAAATATCCGAGACTTCCTTAACGTGAAACCCGGCTCCGAGATCGTATTCGAAATGGCAAATAACGAAACAATCATCAGGCCGACTCGTCCAGCAACCCAGCTACAAGAGGAGTACATGACCATCGTAACACCCAAACTCAAAAGGAAGATTCAGCTGGAAGCGATTCTTGAAGCCGAAGTTCTCGAAGAAGTCCATCTACGTGGGCAGTGACCTGTTCATCTACCCAGCCATCTGCGACCCCGAGAACATTCCGGAGGCAGCTGCCGCAACCAGAAGCCTCCGACAGATCACAAGCGGAGCACTCCACGCCTACACCTCCACACTCACGTGGGACAACGTCGTCTGGGTCGTACGCAGACTTTTCGACGCAAACAAGAGACGCGCCGGGAGTGGTCCGTTTTCGTGGAAAGAAGGTGGTCCCCGCTGATGATTGGGAGTGGGGGGACGGGAAGACGCTACCAGACTCCTTTCACCTGTTGGTCTTTCTTAACGAGCCCAATTCTCCTAATTGGCCCAAGGATTGGATGCGCGACTATCTCGACCTATTGTGGAAATTGGAGGACAAGGAGTACGGGGCGGCCATTTGTGGAAACTGCGCCATCAACCTCGCCCAAGAGGCACAACAGGACATCAACGAACGCAAACAGGAGGGTGAGGAAGCGGAACGAGAGAATCTGCAAGATGCCACAGCCGATGAAAGAGCGCAGGCAGCTCGAGAGGAAGCAATGCGCACAGTGCACCACGCGTTCTATGATGACGGAGACGGAGCCAACGGGCGAAGCTGCCATATCGTGAACTTCTTCAGATGCCCTTACAGCGAGGAAAGAGAGGAGTTAGTGGAAAGCGGCCGATTCTTCCGCGAAATATGGCACCATCATCTTGAATGGTATGAGCGCCACTGGCACAACAATTACGTCAGCACACCCGCAGAAAACGAGAAGAGATGGTACCACTGGAACGAACCCAAACCCATCAACCTGACCAACGCCGACGATGTTGTCAAATCCCTCGAAGACGGAAGATACGACAAAGTCGTCGATGAGCACGAGCGCTACATGAAAGAAACTCACCAGAAAATCTGGAGCCTATAGAATAGGAACACAACTCCGACTTGAGCCACGCACAATCAACGTTCCTGTGCTCTTAGGCTCTAACAAATCTGTGCCAAACACGCGAACATTCTCTGGCCGACCTGTGCGATGAGAACGCACGGAATTCCAGATCCTAGCGAGAATTCAGGAAACAGACCCGAAGTTGTGAAGCCGGTGAGATACGAACCCACTACGTCGTGTTCAAAATCGGTCTACTAAACCCATAATATGTTAAGGCCGCTGGGATTTGAACCCACAATTCGTGGGACTAACGTTTCGTTTTTGGGGTCATTGTTGACCCTGAACGCTGACGATACTCCGTGTAGGTAAGTAAACTTGATAAGGCTCCCACGGGTGGGCTAGTGGGTAACATGACCGTCGTCGAGTTGGATAGAAAAGGGCGCGCGCTTCTGCCAGCGTCTGTACGGAAGAAAGTCGCCAGTCGAAGGTTCGAGGTTAGGGTGTCGAAGGGACGGATCGAGTTCATTCCGCTAGAAGATGTGAGGTCTTTGAAGGGAAAGTACGCTACGAGCGTAAAATCATCTTGGAGAGAGCTCGAAGAGAAGGCAGAGAGTTTTGTCAACCAAAGAAAACGCTGAGTTTCCGGCAAGAGTATTGGTTGATTCCGACGTCTTTTTTTCTTATCTTGTGAGCGACGGGTTGTGCCTTCACTCCGAGAATCTAATCGAGCGAGCCAACCAAGGACTAGTAAAACTGGCCTGCGCGTCGGAGCTTTACGACGATATCATTACTGCGCTAAGAAGCGACAACGTACGGATGCGAGTTGTTATGCAGATGCTAGGCGATCTGCGGAAGCTTTCGCACGAAGTCTTGGCGACTACAGTGGATGTTGCCGAGGAGGCGATGCGCTTGTATACGGAGCATGGAGGATCACGCAAGTTGCACTATTTCGATTCATTTCATGTTGCCACGGCCAAACAATATGACCTGCCATTGGTCACAAGCGACGGATACGTATTACGAAACTCAGACAAACTTGGAATCAAGGCGATGGACCTTCGTGGAATCTGAGTTTGCGTGCTTGATTGAGTGAACACCGGACCATGATATGGTGGGGCCGGTGGGATTTGACCCCGCAAATCGTGGGACTAACCAGCTAGAATTCCGAGTTTCGCACGTCATTCCTTCGTGCCAGGAACATTCCCGAAACGAATATTCGACCCTTCAGCCTCCACGTGCCATGGAGTTCTGATTGACAATGACCTCATCTCAGCAACTTCTCTTCCTCTCGCGAGCAGACATCGAACAAACTGGAATGGCGATGAAAGAGATCGTAGGCGCTGTCGAGCAGTCGTTTCGCGAGAAAGGCGAAGGCCACGCGGAGATGCCCCCGAAGCCGGGAATACATACTCGGCCTGACGGGTTCATACACGCCATGGCGGCTTTTCTTCCGCGGCTTCGCGCCGCAGGAATCAAGTGGGTCAGTGGTTACCCGGAGAACTACAAACGCGGGCTACCTTACATCTCCGGCTTGGTGGTTCTCAACGATCCTGAGACAGGATTGCCAATCGCCATTATGGATGGGGCGTGGATCACCGCGAAGCGAACGGGTGCCGCGACTGGGGTCGCAGCGAAGTACCTTGCGAGAAACGATTCGAAAACTTTAGGGATATTGGGGTTGGGGGTTCAGGGACGGAGTAATCTCGAAGCCCTTCAGGAAGTGCTTTCCTCCCTGGAGATCGTGAAAGCCTACGATAGTTCTGACATCAACCAGCAGAGATACGTAGACGAGATGAGTTCGAAGACTGGATTGAAGATTCAGGGCGTCAGCACTGCTCGCGAGGCGGTGGAGGGTACTGATGTGGTTGTTACCGCCGGACCGATTCTCAAGAATCCCAGTCCGGTTATCTCCGAAGATTGGCTTGCCGAGGGAATGTTCGCCTGCTCGCTAGATTTCGACTCATACTGGAAATCCGAATCATTGCATGCGATGGAAAAGTTCTGCACAGATGATACCGAGCAACTGATCTACTATCGATCACAAGGATACTTCAAAGACATACCAGCCGTCCATGCGGATTTGGATCAGATAGTGCTGGGACGCAAAGCGGGAAGAGAGAACAATCAAGAGAAGATAATGTCGATGAATCTTGGTCTGGCAGTTGAGGACATGGCAGTTGGTGTTGCCGTTTTCGAGAGGGCAAAAAAGAAGGGCATTGGCCAATGGCTGAGCCTGTGACGCTCGAAAGTGTTAAGATGACTCCCCAGCCAATCGCCGGGCCAAAGGGAGAGGTGGCTTCAATGACTTCAGTTCTGAATGCAGATGATGTTGAGGATCTCATAGTGGGTACCACGGTGCTGGGAACTGGTGGAGGAGGCAACCCACAGACTGGAAGGGAGACCCTGCAAGCTGATCTTGCTCTGGGGCGAAAGCTAGCTATAATCAGGCTTGATGAAATTCCTGACGATGCTCTCGTTGTGAGTCCATATTTCGTTGGTTCTGTGGCGCCTGGCAGCGAAAGGAAACCAAGGGTCGATGACCCAATTCCTGACCCGTTCAATGTGGCTCTCGCAAGCATTGAGCGGCACTTCAGCCGCAAAGTGGCCGCGACCGTGGCTACAGAGCTTGGTGGGGGTAACACGGCGGTTGCCTTGCATGTTGCTTCTCAGCTGGGTGTTCCCATGCTGGACGGCGATCTGCTAGGCCGCGCGGGCCCGGAGCTTCATCAAAGCACGACCCACATATTCGGTGAATCAATGGCGCCGTCTGCGGTAGTCAGCGCCACAGGTAATGTTGTTTTCATCGAACGGTACGCTAACATTAACGATTACGAAGCGCTTGCGCGCCATGTGTCGGTAATGGCTGGCGGCCACGCAGCAGTAATCGATACTCCTCTGACAAAATCCATTGCTTCACGCATCATTATTCGAGACACGATCTCCAAATCACTCGCCATCGGAAAGGCTGTCCGGGCTGCAAACGCGCAAGGTCACGATCCAGTCGAGGCTGTCAGAAAATCGACGGATGGGTGGCTTGTCTTCAAAGGTGTTGTTGAGAAGTACGATTGGAGAAACGAGAAAGGGTTCCTCTGTGGCGACGCAACATTGACGGGAAAGGAAGAGTGGCGAGGTCGTCGGTTCCGGTCGTCGATCAAAAACGAACATATCTTCGCTTGGCGTGACGATAGGCCAATAGTCATGCCTCCCGATCTCATAATTTTCCTAGACTCTCACGGCCAGGGTATAACGAATGATGCGCTCAAGACGGGCCTGGAAGTCTCGGTAGTTGCAGCGAAGGCGCCTGAGATTTGGAGAACGGCGAAGGGACTGGAGTTTTTCGGGCCGAAACATTTCAGTTTTGATAACTCTTACGTTCCAGTGGAGAAGCTCGTGACCTGAACAGCTCCGTGAATTTCCGAATCAGATAGTTTTATACACAAACCGATTTCAATCAGTATTCAACGAGGAGTTTCGGTTTGTCACAGCGTAAGCTGCCTGTTGGAAAGATAGCGGCTGTTGTCGTCATAGTGATTGTTGTTGCGGCAGGGGTGTTGGGATATTATTATCAGACTCAGCAACAACCCGCTGTTCCGAAGATCGTAACCTATGCCGTGCTCTCGGAAATGGTCACGCTCGACCCTAGCACAGAGTTTTCGAACTCGATCATGGTCCTGTCGAACCTCTACGAGCCTTTGATCTGGTATCAGCCTTGGGAGAATCCGCCATTCGTCCCAGCGCTCGCTACAAGTTGGGAGTCCTCGGACAATAGTCAGAGATGGACGTTTCAGCTGAGACAAGGAGTGAAGTTCCATGACGGAACAGCATTCAATGCCACCGCGGTGAAATTTTCGATCGACCGGACAATCGCTCTAGGACAGGGCGCAGCGTTCATCTGGAGTGCGGTGAAAGAGGTCAACGTTCTCGACACCTACACAGTCGAGTTTGTGATGAGTTCTCCGACTCCCCTAGACGTTGTAGCAACGGCAAGTTACTCGGCGTGGATTATGAATCCGAATATTGAAGACCGCGCGAAGGCAGCGGGTTTCAAGGATGCTGCTGAATGGTTCAACGCTGGCAATGATGCTGGAACCGGTGCTTACACGATATCGAAGTGGGATCCGCAGAACGAGATCGTCCTACAGAAGTTCCCTGACTACTGGGGAGGCTGGACTCCCGATCAGTTCGACACAACCATTCTCAAAGTGGTTCGCGATGAGACGGTCCAGGAGCAGATGGTCAAATCGGGCGAAGTCCAGATCGCCCAGTTTGTCCCGCTAGCGGACGTCGCAAGCTTACAGAATGACCCGAACGTAAGAGTCTACGTCAGCCCACAATACCAAGAATTGTACGGCTTACTGAACAACAAGAAGTTCCCATTCAATAACACGTTGATTCGACAGGCGGTCTCGTACGCCATCCCGTACAAGGACATCGTCGAAGGAGTGTTGCATGGCTTCGGGAACCAGTCCATTGGCCCACTGCCGTATGGAATGCCTGGGCATTTCGACGACCTTCCCCAGTACAGCCTCAACATGGCAAAAGCTAGGGATCTGCTTGCGCAAGCGGGTTACCCGAACGGAGGCTTTAAGGTACTTCTGACATACCTGACGGGCGATAACCGAGAACAGGGCACCTCCGAATTGATCAAGAACTCTCTGAAGGAACTGAACATCGAGGTCGACATACGCGCGATGACCTGGAACGAGCAATGGAGTCTGGCCCAAGGAGACCCGTCAACCGCTCAGGACATATTCATCTTCTACTGGTGGCCGACCATACTGTCACCTTACGACTTCCTGTTCAGCATGTTCCACAGCGAGGAGTCGATTCTCTTTAACCTCGGATACTACTACCATCCGGAATTCGATTCAATGATCGATAACGCCTACGCAATGGAAGGCTCCAACAAGGAACTGGCGTTCCGAACCTATTGGCTTGCTGAGAAGATGCTCATTGACGACGCAGCGGCATTGTTCCTATGGGATCTAGCCGATGTTCACGTGGTGAGCAGCAACATTTCCGGCTTCAGATACAACCCAGCCTACACGACAGTGGTCTTCTTCTACCAACTTCACCTGACCGGATAGCAACGCCACGTGACAACGCGCGTCCCGAACATGCACGAAATAGTCGCGCCGAGGAGGCGTGAGTATGAGACTGCTAGTCATAAATCCGGTCGGCCATACCAAATGGGATGAGCAAGACAAGCGACTTTACGAAAGCTTCGCCCCGCACGGTACTGAGATAGTACTAGTTTCATTACCGAAGGGTCCTCCGAGTGTCGAAACAAGCCAAGCTCATCGCGAAGTAATACCTCTCATCATTGCGAAAGCAAACGAAATGAGTGGTGACTTTGATGCTATCGCCGTGAATTGCTTTCTCGATCCTGCGGTCGATTCGCTGAGGCGGACCACCGCAAAACCGGCGATCGGTCCTTGTGAGGCATCGCTCGCCATTGCGTATCTGGCGGGTTCCAGAATAGGGGTCGTTTCTGTCCACAACAAGGCTCTGTGGTTGGTGCGAGAAAGACTGAGAGAATTGGATCAAGGCAAGAGGGTGAAATCGGTCGTGAGCATTCCGATGGGAGTTCTAGAGTTGGATGAGGACTGGGATCAGACAGGAAGGAGAGTAATCGAGAAGTCGGAGGAACTGAAGGCCACGCACGATGTCGATGTAGTCTGTTTAGGATGCACCGGATTGGCGGGTCTTGCACCAACTATCCGGCAGGCCGTCGGAATACCTGTCATCGATCCCATAGGAGCGACCGTGAAAATGGCGCTCGCCGCAGTAGACTTGAGTGCTTGCAGGTCGAGTGCAACAGAGAAACAAAGCGAACAGCTTTGCCACAAGCAACGCACTGATTTGCTTCGAAAGAAAACGGAATGCGAGTCGCCAAATTCGCTCTGTTTCAGAACTCATAAATACCAAGCTTTCCGCGGGTAGCCAAGCGACTGGATTGGTCAAGGGCCTCGGGCAGTATGTGCTGCGCAGGGTTGCGCACGCGATCGTTGTCATCTTAGGCGTAATCCTCATCACTTTCATCGTCTCCCACGTGATACCGGGAAACCCTGCAGCCCTGTGGGTTGGAGCTCACCCAACTGCGCAACAGATTCAGGCGGCAAAAGAAGAGCTTGGGCTCGACAAGCCTCTATTCGTACAGTTCTACATCTACATCACGAATCTCCTGCGTGGAGACCTAGGCGTTTCAATAAGAACCCACAACGCAGTCCTGTCGGATGTTGCAGTTGGACTCGCTGCAACACTAGAACTCATCATTGTTGCGTTCATTCTAGCTGTGAGCGCTGGTGTTCTTCTCGGCGTTTATTCAGCGGCGCACAGAGATCGCCTGCCTGACCATTTCGGGAGGATCGTGGCCATTTTCGGGGTCTCGATGGCCCCATTTTGGTTGGCTATGATCCTGCAACTCGTATTCTCGCAAGCTCTAGGCCTGTTCCCGCTAGGTGGACGGCTGACAAGCACCGTTTCGACGGTCTATCCCGTCAAGCCGATCACCGGTTTCAATTTGATCGACAGCCTCATTGAGGGTAACTTCATCGCCTTTGGCGACACACTTTGGCATGTCTTTCTGCCCGCCTTGGCGCTCGCCGCCTATCCGTTCGGCTTGACCGTGCGCATGATCAGAACAATGATGATCGAGGTTCTGCAGGAGAACTACACGCGCTCCGCCTTAGCGTGGGGCCTGCCGACCCGAATGGTTCTGTTCAAGTACGCACTGAAAAACGCGGTCTCATCCACCGTGATTGCTCTCGGGATGTCATTCGCCTATGCACTCACGGGCGCATTTCTGGACGAGATTATCTTTGTGTGGCCCGGACTTGGCACATACACCGCACTGTCAATCTTGGCTCTGGACTACCCAGCAATAATGGGAACGGTGATTGTCGTTGCAATCTTCTATGTTTCCATCAACTTGCTCGTGGACATCTTTCAAGCCTTCCTAGATCCGAGGGTCACGCTATGATGGAGAGTAGCGCACTTACTGGTTCTCAGAAGCGACAGCGATTCCGTGACATCCGGATAATCCTGCGGCTGCTAGTGGGTAACCCGCTATCGCTGGCGGGCTTGGCGATCATCACACTCTTCATTCTTGTAGCCGCTGGTGGGCCTTACGTCGCGCCGTTTCCTAGAGAGGCGGAAGGTGCTCCTGACTTACCACACCAATTGCTTCCTCCGAGTTCTCAGTATCTCTTTGGTACTGATGAGCTGGGACGGGACATTTTTAGCCGCATCATCTTCGGAGCGCGAATATCGCTGCTGACAAGCGCAATAGTTGTGGTATCTGCGATTGCTCTAGGCTTGCCGCTTGGGGCGGTTGCCGGGTACTATGGAGAAAAGCTTGGTGCCGTGATTATGCGAATCACGGACATGTTTCTCGCGTTTCCGCCATTATTGTTGGCGTTGGCTGTCGCGGCGACTCTGGGCGGCAGTATGATTAACGCGCTCATAGCGTTGATAGTTACATGGTGGCCCTGGTACACGAGGCTCGCATACTCTCAAGCCTTAGCCACTCGGAATCTCCCCTATGTTGAAGCTGCCAGAGCGATCGGCGTCGCAGACCCTACGATTGTCGCTCGACACATCCTGCCCGCTACCCTTGCACCAATACTCGTTCAGGCGACCTTAGACCTGGGTTCCGCAATCATCGCAGTCGCCAGTCTCAGCTTCCTAGGCCTTGGCGCACAACCTCCTACCCCGGACTGGGGATTGATGGTGAACACCGGAAAGACCTACTTCCTGCAACACTGGTGGTACGCTACATTTCCTGGGCTCGCGATCCTAGCTCTCGTTGTGGGATTCAACTTACTGGGAGATGCAATTCGCGAATCGATCGACCCGAAGCTATCACGAAGACGGTTGATCTAGATGGCATCAAAGACAGGCGAGATGTTGCTCTCCGTGAGCGATTTGGTCGTTCAGTTCCACACATTGGACGGAGTCGTACACGCGCTCAATGGTGTCGGATTCGACCTCAGAAGAGGCGAAGTGCTCGGATTAGTGGGAGAAACAGGATGCGGCAAAACCGCAACAACACTCGCGATGCTTCGTCTACTTCCCGAGAACGCAGAAATCGTCCAAGGACACGCCTACTTCGAGGGGCGCGATTTGCTGACGGAACCGCCCCATAAAATTGCCAAGATTCGCGGCCGCAAAATCTCCATGATCTTTCAAGATCCCGCTTCTTCGATGAATCCGCTATTCCGAATCGGAACACAGCTCATCGATGTTCTCAAGGAATACTATCCCGAGCGTGGCGAGAAAGAGCTCGAAAGCATCGCGCACGAAAAACTGAGCATGGCGGAACTCCCTGATCCCGCGTCGGTGATGCGGCTCTTTCCTCACGAACTGAGCGGCGGAATGCAACAACGCGTCATAATGGCCATTGCCCTGTGCAGCTCACCAAGTCTGATCATAGCCGACGAGCCGACGACAGCTCTCGACGTAACAATCCAGGCCCAAATCCTAGCGCTCCTCAGGAAGTTGAAGGAAGCTCTCCGTCTGTCCGTTCTCCTGATCACCCACAACTTGGGCCTTGTTCGCGAACTATGCGATAGAGTGGCAATCATGTACGCAGGTTCGATCGTTGAAGTGGCTGATGTGCAACAAGTATTCAGGAACCCGAAGCATCCATACACTCGCGGACTCCTCTCGTCGATTGTTAGCGGTCGGCTTCGGGGGCAAACTCTACATCACATACATGGCATGGTTCCAAGCCTCATCAACCCACCTTCGGGCTGCAGATTCCACCCACGGTGCCCATACGCTATCCCAGTGTGTAAAGACAGAGCCCCTGAACTCCTCGAGATCGAACCGGGCCATTCAGTGGCCTGCTTCAATATGCCGAAGGAAGCGTGGTGGCGAGTATGACGCAACTCGTTGACGTGCAGGGGCTGAAAGTATACTTTCCGATCCGAAGTGGCGCAATTCCCCGACTAACTGGATACGTGAAAGCAGTCGACGATGTAACCCTCAACATAAATGCAGGCGAGGTCTTCGGGCTAGTCGGCGAATCCGGCTCCGGAAAAACAACACTGGCACGAGCCATCCTCAGACTCGTCACACCTACCTCCGGCCAAATCCTGTTCGACAACGTAGATTTGCTCAAGATCGGAAAGAGCGAGCTGAAGCGTGCACGGGAACACATGCAGGTTGTGTTCCAAAACCCGTTCCTATCTCTGAACCCACGCATGACCGTTCGGAATTTGATCGCGGAACCTTTCAAGGCACATAGGAAGATCAGCGAAGAGGAGATAACGCAACGAGCGTTGCGGTTGCTCAAGCTCGTAGGCCTTAGTGAAGAGCATCTCTGGAAGTACTCGATCGAGCTGAGCGGGGGCCAGGCTCAGAGGGTATGTATCGCTAGAGCGCTAGCTCTTGAGCCTAAGCTCGTAATCCTTGATGAGCCCACCTCGTCGCTGGATGTCTCGGTCCAAGCGCAGATCCTGAACCTCCTAAAGGAATTGCAGAAGACTCTCGGTCTGACCTACCTGCTCATCACTCACGATCTGGGAGTCGTTGAGTATATCGCAGACCGAGTCGCAGTCATGTATCTGGGCCAGATAGTCGAAGTTGGCACCTTTGAACAGGTATTCCGGAAACCTGCCCACCCGTACACGGAGGCGCTTCTGTCCGCGGTTCCAAAAGTGGATCCGACTCCATCTGAGAAGCAGCGAATCATTCTTGGCGGCAGCATTCCGAGCCCAGCGAATCCGCCGAGTGGGTGTCGATTTCACACTCGCTGCCACAAGTACATAGGGGACGTCTGCCGCGATGTTGAACCACCTTTGATCATGATTGAGGGAGAGCGGAGAGTTGGCTGTCATCTCTACAAGTCATCCTAATTCACGAATGATTGTGTGAGTACGGTAATTGTGATTGAGTTGGTGGGTAAGGTGAGGACGATCAGGATTTTCTCGCCAGAGCCAATCGATATTCCTAGGCGAGCAGGCGCGCCGGAACCGCCCCTTGAGACGACTGAGGTCGAGGAGGGTGTTCGAGTGGAGGTTGTGCACAGGCGCGCTCCAGACATGCCAGTTCAGATGGTTGAGGGAGACTATGAGGCAGACCTAGCCAGTGTTGTAGGGACTCGTATGGCTTTGGAAGCGCAGAACGAAGGGTTTGACGCAATTAGCATCTATTGCTACAACGAACCGGGAGCTAACGCCACCAAAGAGATCTCAGACATACCCGTCGTAACTTCGCCAGGATCATCGATGGCAATCGCCTCGATTCTCGGAAACAAGTTCTCGATCATAATCTCGCTAGGCGGCGGAAAGGGCAAGCAAGCCGGAGGGATGGGACGAACCGCGCTCATGAACGTCGTGAAGCACTACGGTTTCGAGCACAAGCTCGCTTCAATTCGCGCGATCGATCTTCCTCCACCCGCTTTCAATGAGAGCATCATAACAGACGAGAACATCGAACAACTCAGGAAGGCGGTTTTGACCGAAGCAGAGGCCGCAGTGCATGAGGACGGGGCTGACGTGATAATCTCATACGGCGGACCAAAGGTTAACGAGTACGTCCAAAAGATGTTGCCAGACGTTCCAATCGTTGATTCTCATGGGTGTACTCTGATCATGGCCGAGGTTCTGGTAAGGCTAGGCCTCAGGCACAGTAAGAAAGCCTATCCCAAGCCAAGAGAGCTCTTCAAGTACTATCTCAGAAAGCAGTAGGGCGAAGCGTCAGAAGAGCGCGACACTACTGCTTGCCCAACTTCCTCGCTGATTCTACGAGCTCCTTGTGGACTACTCTGCCTTTGTCAAAGATTTGTACGCCATCGAGCCACACAGACGTGTTCAGACTGGTTCCGTCGGTGTGGCTTGCCGCGGGAATTGGTTTTCCGTCGCTCGTTAGGTCAGATCCCACATATCCCAAGCCCCATTCCGTGCCACCCCAGATCCTCTCATCCTCAACAATATTACCAGTCAACTTTGCTCCGGGATTCGAGCCGAACGAGAGATGCGCAATGCGATACATGTCCGGATCGTTGAAGGACTTTAGCCAGGCGTCGAGACCGAGTGCGTCCTTCCCGCCTTCAATTCTCTTTACTCTCCCATTCTTCACGAAGAGCCGCACTGGTTCCTTGAGAAGCCCTATTGGGGGAACTACTGATCCATCAAAGACGATTGTTCCATTCACTAAACTAGAATAGCCAGGGGTCAATTGCCCGCTCAGAAAATGGGGACCGGGTGTGTCCGCATATCCCACGTCGTTCACAACGGGCGCCTTCGCGTCGAATTCCATCTCAATATCCTCACCCGCTGGTGATGTCAATTTGATCTTGTTCGCAAGTCTGATCATGTTAGTTAATCTGCCTTGGAACTCTCCCAGTGCTTGCATGTCAACTCGTCCGATTGTACGGACGAGCATGTCAACGTTGATTCCGCTAATGTTCAAGTACCTCAACTTCTTGTTCTCCCTCTCTGCAATCTCAAACGGCGTTGAGTAGAGAAGGTATTTGTTGTTTACCTCAACCCATGCATCTGCCACCTTCAACGCGGCGGTCAAGGATTCCACTGGGAGAGCGGGGTCCGCGGCCTTACCTACACCCAACGGCGTGGGCGTCCAGATGACCATCGGTTTCGCGCCGATCGAGAAAGCGGCTGTTGCGAGGGCGTTGGCCACTCGCGCATCCGACTCCGTATCCCCAGTTACGACAAAAGTCTCGCCTGGTTTCAGCTTGAAAAGTTCGGACACGACTTTCTGTGCGGCTTGCCCCAACTCATACTCATAGTAATCTGGCAAGAGAACCGCGATGATGCGATTTCGAGCGCTAATAAGAGTTGGCAACCGCAGAAGGAAACTGCAGATCCCAAAAACTCAGCAACGATCCTGGCGAAGCAACTAAAAGGTCACGCGAATTACCTTGCGCGCCTGAGGTTCTCTCTTGCCCAACAGTACGGATTTATTTGAAGTGATGAGAAAGAGACGCGCGTGCAGAAGCTTCGTTCCCAAGCCCATTCCCGATGAAGTTCTAGCTAAGATCGTGTACGCGGCTCACAGAGCTCCTACGGGAGGCAACATCCCATACAGATTCGTTATTGTTGTAAAAGATCCAATGCAGTTGCGAATGCTCAAAGCCGCGTCGCCCGGCTTTTTCGGCCAAAGCCCAGCAGCGATTGTGGTGTGCACTGATCTCAGAGGTGAAACTGGCTCGACGAGAGTTGATGCCGAGCAATGTACTCAGTACGATGCTGGGGCTGCTGCCGAGAATGTTGTACTAGCCGCATACGCGCTCGGGCTCGGCGCCTCGTTCATCAAATCGTACTCCGAGACCGCCATCAGGAAGATTCTCGCCTTGCCGGAAGGATGCCGCTCGGAGCTGATCGTTTCCTTGGGATATCCGAGCCCAGATGAGCCCCCGCCGATCAGGAAGCGTCCGGAGGGCAAAATTACCTACTATGACACTTACGGAACCATGAGCAGAGAGGGTGCAAGAGGTTCTGCGACGCAGAAAGATTCACCAGAGCAGTATCTATTCGAGTACGCGCTCTTCCTCCTGACCGCGGCCCAAGGAGTAACCAGCGAGCCAAGGAGCTACGGCGCCATACGACTGCTTGACGCCATCAGCAAACTAACAGGGCTGTACTCGACTACCAACGCTGTGAAGCCCGATCCATTTCTGATCGAGGCCAAGAAGAAAATCGACGCCAAGGTTGACACCGCCATGACCTCTGAGCGGGATTTCATGAAGTTCATTGACGACCTCGTAGGACTGTTTGCAGATGAAATGAAGAAACGATACAACAGAACGGTCTAGTTCCGACCCCTCTTCGCTAGTAGAAAGAGGAGCGCAAACAAACCGACAAGACTGACTCCCCCGGCTAGGATGTAGGGGGCGGAAGGGGAGAAGACATCTGCGCTTATGCCTCCCGCTTGCGCCATTAGGGCGATCCCCAAGTTGAATGAGACCTCAAACTTCCCTATCGCTGAGCCCCGCGTCTCTGGTGGAGAACGTGAGGCGAGCGTAAGTGACGAGGTGTTGGTCATCCCTGATCCCACACCAAGAATCAACAGTCCCAATGCGAGAACCTCAGCCCTCCCGGAGATACCGAGAATGATCATTGCGCCTGACAAGGCTAGTCCAGCGAGCATGAATCTTCGCTCGCCGAATCTATCAATCACCATGCCTAATCCAAGAAACGTAGCCACTCTGGAAGCGCTGAAAATCACGATGAGGAGCCCAGCCCAGACCGGAGAAAAACCGAGTGACACCACGTAGGCGGGAAACAGTGCGAACATCGTGCCTAGGATTCCCCCACCGACGCCAATGGTCAGGCACGCACCAAGTAGACCTCTAGGATGCCATGGCTCGCGTTGCCTCGGTCTGTCTCCATTTTCCACTGATGTTGTCTTGGCGCCCTCCGTGGTAGAGCGCGTTCGTAGAAGAAGGGTCGGGGTGAGGCCGGCTATCAACAAGAGAAAGGTCGCCCAGAACGTTGCACGGAAGTCAAACGTTTGAATGATATAGCCTCCCAGAAACGGGCCGACAAGAAATGCCGATGACCATGACACATTGTAGAACCCCATCACTCGGCCTGTCTCCGCCTGTGAAGCCAAATCTGCCAATTCCTTCTCAATCGACACCCAGAATGCGATGCTCAGGAATCCTTGCAGAGCCCTGATCGCCGCGATTTCAAGGAAATCTGAGCCATAAGGAAAGAGCAATGTAGGCAGAGCATACGCAGCCATGGCGAGTTGGATCAATCTCATCGCCCGTCGGCGGTTGAGAAACCGACCGACAAACACCGGAACCAGCAACGAAGGGAGCGTGTAGACTAGCGCGATGAAACCCAGCTCCGACGCGGTCGAGCCGACCGAGACGGCGAAGAGTGGGATCGCGAAGATCAGCATACTGTAACCTATGGAGAATATCGCTGTCGCCGCAATGAGACTGCCAACCTCGGATCTCACTCTGGGTCAACTCTGCCAGTGTGCGGAATGGTTTCTCGAAGTTTTCCGCGCGTATTACATGCGTTCCATTTCTGTCTTCGTTTCATCCCGGTACGGCGATAGAAACGCGTGAGTCTTTTCGAGTCCTCTAAACCTTAGAACGCTTAAATTCACAGTGGACGTCTCACCGGGTTTTCATGAAGCAAGCTCTCAAAGTCGGAGATGTTTCTGCGGAACCGGGGCAGAAGAATTACGGGCCCGCCGCCTGGGTCGAGTTGAAGGACGGATCAAGAGTCCATCTTCCAGTGATCATTGTGAATGGTCAGGATGATGGCCCAAAGGTCGTTATTAATTGCGCTACGCATCCCACGGAGCTGGTCGGGTATGCTGCAGTGCAGATCGTGACAAGGAAGATTGATCCCGCAAAACTGAAGGGGGCTGTCATAGTCTTCCCGATTTCCAATCCGCTTGGAATGCAGTTCGGCGAATATGTCTCTCCGCATGATTACGTGAACATGTACGTGGCGTACCCTGGTAGCAAAGATGGATCGATAACTTCGCGGCTTGCGAATTTTATCTGGGAGAGCGCGTCAAAGAGCGCGGACTTAGTGATGGACGTTCATGAGAACGTCAGACCATGCCTTCACTTCAGCTTCGTCGGATACTGCGAAGACAAGAAGGTGGAGAACAAGGCACTCCAGGCAGCGAAGGCGTTCGGACTCACGATCATCAGGCCCAAGGGCGAGTTTGCGTTGGCTGGTATGAAGCCCGGCGACGTCGAGTACGTTGACGCGCTTCTCGCCAATGGCGTGCCGGCGTTTACGCCTGAGCTCGAAGCCGCTACTGACTTGACGATGGGCGAGGAATGGACGAGCGTAAGAGTCGCTGTGAGAGGACTCATGAACGTGCTGAAGAGTCTAGGGATGATTCCCGGCACGATTGAGCCTCAGACCGACGTCAAAGTCTTCAAAGGAGACTTTGCCTTCCACGGTATGGCAGTGGCGAACAGAGGCGGCATCGTCAATCGCTTGGTTGATGTGGGAGTCAAGATCACAAAGGGCGCACCGATTGCGAAAGTCCTAAACGCCTATGGAGAAGTCATCGAGACCATCTCGATGCCCACAGACGGATACATATGGGGCTGGAACATCGGCTCCCCGCCAAACTTCAACTGGAGCGTACAATCAGGCGACAGCGTAGCATTCGTCCACGAAGACGCCTGAAGAGGTAAGGCTGAGACGGGAGCTTGAATCTCACTTTCAAGTGAACTCGGAGGCATGAATTATCGCAAGACCGACCATGCGCTGTTTCGAGTCGAGCGACGCTAGCACCATACCATCTGGGTCTAGAGGTTCAGAGTCAACGATTTTGCCATGCTCGAACTTGGCATAGAGGACATCCGCTTCTTCATCGTAGTGAACAGAAACAAGCTTCGACACGCGACGATGCGTCCTCGTCTTCTTAGGCGCTTGCGCTATCACTCGGAAAGGATCGATAGCCATTTTCACTTCAACCTTTGCCAACGAGTGAACCTCCTATTCATTCGCTTAGCGGACATTGGAAATGCTGTTACCATAAACCCATCGTGCGCCGTCGTTTCTCTGTAGTGAACTACAAGATAAGCAGCCAGACCCTGTCCGACTAATTCGGAGAATCTCGCAACTGCTGCGAAGTCTCTCTTCTTCGAAAGGAAGAACACCGAGTCAGGCTTCGAGATCGTATTCAGAATCAATCTGCGAAACGCTTTCAGTTCTGGATGTTGTTTCGTCATGTGCAGCCAGCGTTACTCGATCAAGCGTATTGGGATGCCGTTCATGGAAATCTCGTAATATGGGAAGTGAGCCATGCCGCCTCTCTTGCGGGTGATGGCGTATCTGGGTTTCGGAAAGTGGCTACTAGCTGTCATCTGCTGCGAAAGCATCTAGGGTTCGGGGAATGGCTTTTCCAACGGACGGGCCTTCCAAACCTGACAGTCTAACACCCACAAGCCTCACTTTTCTGTCGCGTTTTCTAAACTCCTCTGAGAGCTCGGTAATGATTCTTGTAGCAATGCCTCTGTCCTTAGCTGGGTGCCGAATCGTTTTGGCTCGAGTGTAGGTTTCGAATCCCGTGAATCGGATCTTGAGAGTCACCGTGCGGTAGGCTTTGCCTTCCTCGAGCAGGCGTTTGTGAACAGAATCGATCAGTGACAAGAGTTGTTTATCAACCGCCGACCAGTCATCCATGTCGGTTTCGAAGGTGTACTCGGCCCCAATCGACTTCATCACATAACTGTCCTGAACCTCGACCCTTTCCTCCGCATTGGCAATCGCCCACAGCCAGACAGCGGATTTCCCGAATCGTTCGTACAAATCCCTCGCGGAGCATCCTGCAAGGTCACCGATTGTGGTGATGCCCAGTTCGCGCAGCTTCGGTTCCGTCTTCTTTCCGATTCCGCTGATCTTGGTGACCGGCAGAGGGGCGAGGAACTCCTTCACTCGATCAGGATCAACGTAAGTGAGTCCGTCTGGCTTGTGGAGGTCGGATGCGATTTTCGCAGCTGACTTGTTGGGGGCAATTCCTATCGAACACGTCAGCTCATGCTCCTTCTTCAACTGAGTCTTGATCTGCACCGCCAGCTCAATTGGGCTCCCATACCTCGAGCAGCTCTGCGTTACATCTAGGAAAGCCTCGTCGATACTCACTTGTTCGAATTTGTCGGCGAACTTTCGCAGGAATTCCATAACATCGTACGACACTTCCGCATACAACCCTAAATTGGGCCTGATGTAGACGCCATCTGGGCAGAGTCTGAATGCTCTTGAGATTGGCTGACCGGAACGCGCCCCTAGCTTTCTTGCCTCATAAGAGCAGGTTACGACAACTCCACGTCCTTCCCCACCTTTCGGATCTGCGCCAATGATGAGCTGCTTGCCTCGCAGCGCGGGATTCTCTCTTTGCTCCACAGAAGCGTAGAAGGCGTCCAGATCGACATGAAAGATTACGCGAGGCAAGTCGGTTGCAGCAGCGATCTACTTTGGTTCCGGAAAGTCAAACAGGGTCTTCTGTCCCTGCGGTCCTTTAGCAAGCTGTGACCAGTCCAATTCCACGAGTCCCATCAGTCGTCTGAATTCGTTCGCTGAGCCCGGACCGAAGCCTGCGAAGTGATTGTTGAAGAAGACGAAGCGTTCTTTAACGGACGCTGCAACTTCCTGCAACGCCTTGGCCCATGCCTTCATGGACTCCGTCTGATCTTTCTGGACCTTGTTGAATTCGCTGATTGCCCTATCGCCAACGAGGCGCAGGTAGACAAAGTCCGCTGTGGTGGCTGCTGGGGTCGTCAGGTATTGGTTGACCGCCCATACTTGGCATATATTGTTGGTCGATAGCAACTTCTCCACTTCTGGATTGAACCATGATTTGTGGCGGAACTCAATCGCGTATCTGTAGTCCTTGTTGAGGCTTGAGATGAAATTGGATAGGGCGCGCATGTGTTTAGGAAGCTTGAAGGAGGGAGGGAGCTGGACGACGAAGGGGCCGAGTTTCTCACGGAGCTGTCCCAGAGTCGTCGTGAAGTGTCCCATAGAGGATTCGGAGTTTTCGAGGTG
>Ga0315268_10002878_pt1 | contig 19145 bp, 14 predicted proteins | sample C1_top_MG_FD_204535 | JGI IMG/M metagenome (GOLD analysis project Ga0315268, IMG submission 204535) | Sediment microbial communities from Yellowstone Lake, YNP, Wyoming, USA - C1_top | ecosystem: Environmental > Aquatic > Freshwater > Lake > Sediment | place: USA: Wyoming | collected 2017-08-01
TTGCCGTTCCGCCGGGACTAATGACGACGCTACTTGGGTTGGCTGAGAGGCCAAACAACGGTGTGGCAGTGACAAAGAATGTGGCGGTAGCGGCTCTACCGGTGTTGCCGGTCACTATGACCACGTAGGTTCCCGGACCAGCACCTGGCGATACGGTGAATCCTACCGTCGCGCTTCCTCCCGAAATAGCACACGAGGGCGATGCAAACAAACCTGAGGGGGAAGAAGAGAGCACGCAACTCAGATCCGTCGGGAATCCCGAACCGGTTCCGGACACTACCGTTCCTATCGGACCTGAAGTCGGACTCAGTACCAAAGCACTCGACGGACCTGCAATCACAGTGAAGGTCGCGGTGGCGGAGTCGGCAGCGTTCGTCTGAACTCCGACCGTGTAGGCGGTGCCAGGAGAAGCGCCTTGAGCTACCGTGAAGCTTCCAGTAAGGGAGCCACCTGCAATTGCACAGGACTGAGAACTGAAGAGCGACGAAGGTGAGGCTGTTAGTATACAGACGGTGCCAAGGTAATGGGCCCCCGAAGCAGCAACTGCCGTACCGACCTGACCTGACGTCGGATTCAATACCAATGTCGCAGACAAGCCAGCAGTGAACGTTGCGGCGCCCGTGTCTCCTGTGGTTCCCGTGACCGTCACTGTGTATGAGCCATTTGCTCCGGATGCCACTATGAAGGATCCTGAAACAATGCCGCCGCCTGAAATTGCGCAAGCCGCACTAGTCAGCAGGCCACTGGGACTGGAAGATAGCGTACATGTTGTATCGGCCGTATCGAAGTTTGAGCCAGAGACGAGAATATTCGCTCCAGCAACCCCTGAGGATGGCGTCACAGTCACCGTAGCGGTCACTGCAAATGGAACGGAAATCGATCCCTGCTGGACGAGCGCAGTGTTGTTCATTGTAATAGTCCGTGACCCGCCTACTGCAAGTGCGGCGATCTTGTACACGCCGGCGAGGACACCGGAACTGCTGATTTGACAATACGATATTGTCGTATCAAAAGTCGGGTCCAAACTCGACTTAATTGACTTCCAGCAGGTTGTGTTGGTTGCGTTCGCGCGGTAGCCGCTCCCGGATATGATCCCGGTATCGCCGCGCCTTCCACTATTTGGAGTCAGAATGAAAGTGGATTGAACGATGAATTGCAGTCGGAAGCTGTCACCCAGTGTGCCCGTCGCCGTGATATTGTGGACTCCTCCTATCGCGTTTGTCCTCACCGTGAAACTACAGGAGCCAATGCTGCCTCCCGAGACTGGACAGCTGGGCGGCGTAGCCCAAAGTCGACCTCCCCCATCCGGTGTTGTCGTCGCATTGTCTCCGAAGGTCACGCTCGTATCAGAGGGATTCCAATTGTAACCTGTAACTATAACCAGAGTGCCAGTTGGACCAAAACCCGGGGTAAAGATGGCCACAGGGGACGTAGGGCTACCGGTCAACGTGAAGGCCGCCAAAGCGGTTGGTATTCCCAGACCCGTGTCGTTTGCCTTGACTATGTAGAAACCAACAGCGACGTTAGCAGCAACGAATAGACCGCTGAGTCGACCGTCCGCTGTTTCAGCACATGTTCTGCCTGAAGCCAGCACGGGCCCAACTGAGGTGGCGTTCCAGATATTGCAGCTTAGTGTGGGGCTGCTTGTGCCATTGAAGCCCGAACCGTAGACTGCCACAGGCGAGCCAGCGATAGCTGCGCTTGGGGAAGCAACCAGGGCAGGGACCACCTGAAATGGCATCTTGTTGTAGCCCTGATTAACGGCCACTCCTGATTTCGTGTCGTTAACCCAAACGAAGTGATTCCCGGCCAGCGAGCCGGCCGCTACTGTGAAGTCAGCTGTCAGAACCCCGCTTGTATTAATCGCGCAATGCGTTGATGTGATGAAGAACTTCGATCCGTTGGCTGCCAATGCCGTCAGAGAACAAGAATCGCCAGTAGTATTCCAGCCGGTGCCTGTAATGGTCACCGTCGTCCCTGCTATATTTATGGCGGGGGTGGTAACGGTGATGGGTGGTGAGCCGCTCGAGACATTCGGGACGGCTGACCCGCTCAATGTTGTGCCGGCATGTACCACTCCAGGCACGACAATAGAGGAAACCGAGAACAACAGCACCGAAGTGAGCAACAGCACTATCAATAGGGAACTAGAACTACGATCAGTCAACTTGGGACACGTAGTACTGATTTCGCTGGTCGTTCCTATTTAACGCAATAAATCAGCGATTCCTTATTTGTAAGGGTTGGCGTATTGGGGTTCTTGGTGTCAATGTCCTCCGGACCTAGTCCTTCTGCCCCGTTGGATGTTGCTTTCCGTGAACCCTGTGTCGTGGGTTGGCTGGGGCGCCTGGATTCGGAGACGCGTAGCTCTTACAGGTCGAGGTTCAAGGATTGGCTGTTGTGGCTATGGCGTCTTCCTGAATGGTCGGGGAAACTTCCAAGCCAGCTCCTCGAGTTCCAAGAGAACGCAAAAGGCCGCGACCGTTACATTCTCGTCGACTTGATCACGCGGAGGATCGATGAGAAGGGCGGCACATACAATGGCATGATTGGCCACCTCTCAATCCTGCGCAGCTTCTTCAATCACAACCGAGTTGAACTGCCTGGAGTCGGCAGCTGGAAACCGCATCCCACGAAGGAGCCTGTCGAGGGCCGCCTCGACACCGCACAAGTGACGGATATCATCATGCACGCGAATCCCCGCGACACCGCCATCTTCCTCACCCTCTTTCAGAGCATGATGGACCTTGAGAGGTTCACAGAGTTCAACCGCAAGTACGCAGCTGCGCTCGTCGATCACATGAAGCACAAAGGCCTCGACGAACCTTTCCGGATTGATTTCCCAGGAGGCCGAAAAGGAAACCACCGCAAGTTCTACACGTTCATCCACCACGACGCCCTACAAGCTTGGGAGAACTATTTCGAACGCGAACGCGGATGGCCCAAGACAGGCGAACCAATCGCCCTCACGATACAACACACATCACCAAGCAAGGGTGCAATTCGCGGCAGCTTCGTTACGATCACAAAGAAACTCCACCTCAGACCCGCAGTCCCAAAGGGAGAACAGACCGGCGTTGCACCACACGAAGCTTTCCGCGACGTCGTGCGAAGCCACCTACAAACAGCCAAGAAGAAAGGCTTCGACCCAACATGCGCAAAGTTCTGGATGGGCCACAGCATCGACCCGTACAACTACAACAAATTCACCGAACTCGAACCCGATTATGTCCTAGAGAATGCGAAGATCGCCGCGGAATACCTCAACATCATCACCCGCCATTCCGAGCCGATGGGCGAGATTACTGGAGAACAACTACTACAAGTCATCCGTGACAATCCCACACTCGTCCAGCAACTGGCCGAGATGGTGAAGAATCAGTCAGACAAAGAAAACGGGGGAACGAGCAAGCCAGCCCAGCAGGACTGACCCGCCCTATTGAGCTACTTTGTATTCGTCCGCAGAATCACTCGGGCGGCAAGTGTTGGCACGGCGATGATGCATGTCAGCACCAAAGCCGAACTACCTACGGCCAGCAGGACGAACGACTGCGCGAACTCACCCACTGCTATCAGTAGTAGCGCCGTCGCGAGCGATGCCATCGCAATCCTTGCGATGCTGATGGTGGCGATTACTCTTCTCTTCCGCAGAGCTCTCACGCCCACAAGCGCGGGCAGCGTCAAGTAGACGAGACCTATCAGTGAACTTGCGACGAGACCCGCCATTACTATCCCAAACTCTGGCGTCGCACTGAACAGGGAGTACGTGAATGCGCTGACGCTGAGGACGCCGAGAAGCGGATACAGCAGGACTCTGACCGGGGCGCGAATTGGGTCATTGCTCGCGATGAATTGTGCAACTGACGGACTGAACGAGTAGTACCACGCGTTGAAGACCTGCATAAACGCAGACCCAGCCGTCGTCGACAGTACTAGTCTATCTCTGAAGTTACGGAGGAACTGCACAGCAGGCGAGACCTCTGAGCCGAAAGTAGCCGTCGCGATAACGCAACTGGGCGGCGTCCATGGGGATGTCGCTGTACTCAACGTCGTGGTCTGTGTCGAAGTGGTGGTCGTGGATTGGATGACGATCGTAAGCGCCGCTGTGGCAACAGATGTACCGCTCGTTCCCGTGATCGTGATGGCGGTTGTAGATGTGGGGGCGCCGGTCGCGACGCCAATCGAGAGCGTCGAGGTGACAGTGCTTCCAGCTGGCGGTGTCACTGGGTTGGGGCTGAATCCGCCAGTAACACCTGCTGGCAATGGTGCAGCAAGAGTAACGGGCGAACTGAAACCTCCGCTTGAGGAGACCGTCACAATGATAGTTGCCGTTCCGCCGGGACTAATGACAACGCTGCTTGGGTTGACTGAGAGGCCAAACAACGGTGTGGCAGTGACCACAAATGTGGCGCTAGCGGATCTACCGGTGTTACCGGTCACCAGGACCACGTAGGTTCCCGGCCCAGCACCTGACGATACAGTGAATCCTACCGTCGCGCTTCCTCCGGAAATAGCACACGAGGGCGAAACAAACAAACCTGAGGGAGAAGAAGAGAGCACGCAACTTAGATCCGTCGGGAATCCCGAACCGGTTCCAGACACCACCGTTCCTATCGGACCTGAAGTCGGAGTCAGCACCAAAGCGCCAGTCGGGCCTGCAGTAACAATGAACGTTGCGGTAGCTGAGTCGGCAGCGTTCGTCTGAACTCCGACCGTGTAGGCGGTGCCAGGAGAAGCACCTTGAGCAACAGTGAAGCTCCCAGTGAGGGAGCCGCCTGCAATTGCGCATGACTGAGAACTGAAGAGCGACGAAGGTGAGGCCGTCAATATACAGACCGTGCCAAGGTAATTAGACCCTGAAGCAGCAACTGCCGTACTGATCTGACCTGACGTCGGATTCAAGACCAATGTCGGAGACAAGCCAGCAGTAAATATTGCGCTGCCGGTATCTCCCGTGGTCCCTGTGACCGTCACTGTGTATGAATCGCTTGCTCCAGATGCCACTATGAAGGATCCGGTAACATTGCCGCTTGATATTACGCAAGCCGCGCTCGTGAGCAGGCCACTGGGAATCGAAGACAGACTACATGTCGTATCGCCCGCAGCGAAGTTTGAGCCAGAGACGAGAATATTCGCTCCAGCAACCCCTGAGGATGGCGTCACAGTCACCGTAGCGGTCACTGCAAATGGAACGGAAATCGACCCTTGTTGCACAATATTCGCCACAGTATTGTTTATCGTAACAGTACGTGACCCGCCTAGCGCTGTCCCGGCAATCTTGTACACACCTGTGAGGATTCCCGAACTACTGATCTGACATGTGGTTATTGTACTATCGAAGGTTGGAGTCAAGGATTCCGAGATGGAAGCCTTACAGGTCGTGCTGGTTGCGCTCCTGAGGTATCCGGTTCCGGATATGGTCCCGGTGTCGCCGCGCTTTCCACTGTTTGGAGTCAGAGCGAAAGTGGATTGCACGATGAATAGTAGTTTGAAGCTGTCACCCAGCGTGCCCGTCGCCGTGATATTATGGACTCCTCCTATCGCGTTTGTCCTCACTATGAAACTACAAGAGCCAATGCTGCCGCTCGAGACTGGACAGTTGGGCGGCGTGGCCCAAAGTCGGCCTCCTCCATCCGGTGTTGTCGTCGCATTGTCTCCAAAGGTCACGCTCGTGTCAGAGGGATTCCAATTGGAACCTGTGATTGTAACCAGAGTGCCAGTTGGGCCAAAACCTGGGTTAAAGGTGGCCACAGGTGACGTCGGGCTACCGGTCAATGTAAACGGGGCCAAAGCGCTCTGCCCGCCACCACCCTCTGTCGCCGTGATTATGTAGAATCCGACGGGCGCAGAGGCAACGAATAGACCGCTTAGTAAGCCGTCTGAAGTCTCTGCACAAGTATTGGCACCGCTCACAGGCACCCCGCTAAGACTACAGCTGGGAGGGGTAATCCCCCCTGTGAAGCCGGAACCGTATACGGCTATGCTTGTGCCATTCACCCCTGCACTTGGGGAAGCAACGACCCTAGGAGCTACCGAGAAAGTCACTTTCAGACCTCGTGTTCCCACTGTGACCGGTGCGCTCGTGTAGTTGACCCAGACTGCATGAGTCGCAGAGTAGAGCGAGCCGGCCGCGACTGTGAAGCTGGCTGACAAAACCCCACTACTGCTGATTGAACACGATGTCGAGGCGATGATGAAGGCTGAAGTGGATGAGGATGCTGTCGCGGTCAGGAAACAACCTTGAGATGCATTCCATCCAGAACCCGAAAGGGTCACGGTTGTTCCGGGAATAGCAGGGCTAACAAGGCTAATGGGAGGCGAGCCACTCGCAACACTCGGGACAGCCGTCCCAATATTCCAAACGGCGGCATGCGCCATAGGCAAAACCATAGAGGAAACCGGAACAAACAGAGCGAGAATCAACAACAACGCTAGGTATGAAGAACTAACCCTGCGGACAGTCAACTTCAAGCACACATCATGGTTTCGTTGATCGTTCCTATTTAACGCTACAGATCTGAACGCCGCATCCCCTAAGCTCAATGGAATGGGTGATTAGATGTTGCATCATTGCATGCCGAGTTGAAACTCCCTGAAATTGTCATTTTCATGTCAATAGCCTGCCCCGGATTTCAAAATGGGCTGCAATAATGGAACCTCCCACCGTCGATGACGCGTGTTGCTAGGACCGTCGCCTACACCCTCGATTTCTCAAGGCCTTCTCCAAGTCTGTGCAGGAGAAATGGCACGGAACTTCGTAAGAAGATACTTAGCCTTGGTCAGTTTTGGCGGCGAATTCGAGTTCCACGAGTCCGGAGGGGTTGTGTGGTACTAGAGAGCCCGAATGCTCGATTCCATGAGGAGCAAGGTCGCCCGGAGTGTCCACGCCAGACAGGAGAGGAAGACGTACCCTGATAACGAACTCGTGAATGCGAGCCTCAGAATGGATTCGTGCGTTGACCTGGCTGCGGGGCTGTTTGCTCTAAGGACGACGCTTCGAACTCCTAGAGCGGCTCCGAGATACGTGGGAAGCAAGTAGAGACCTCTCCAAGTCCAAGATACGTCCGACGCAAGCAAAGTGAAGACCACGGGAACAATCATCATGCTCCCCAGAATCCGCCTGAAAGGCTTGGGGAGAAGAGACGCGTCCGCGATGCCGATTATCGAAAGCACGGCCACAACGGTTGCGTCTAGTCTGTTTCTCGCATAGTCAATTGTGCTCTCCAAGATCGTAGTGAGGTTCGTTACGTTGATCGTTTTGATCACGGGCAGTGCTGCCGATACACCTCTGGCAAGGGACAGATGTACTGCCGCCACTTGCGTTGACACCAGAAACAGAAACAGTGCGTTCAGGGCGATAACAGAGATCAACGGAATGATGGTCTGTTTGAATTCAATCGATCTTGAGCGGACGATGAGCAATATTCCTAGACCTTGAATTGCGACCATCGCCATGCTGGCAGCCCACGCATACGGGTGAGCGAGCAGGACGAGGACAGAGACCGCAGACGCTAGAACCGTCGCACTGACTGACCGGTTCGTCTGTGCCCTTAGCAGAAGCGCAAAGAAGAGGTTCATCACAGCCAACGCGAACCAGTTTGCGAGTATTGCTGCACCAAGGCCGATTGCCGTCGCACTTGAGACAGCTGAGAGCAATGCTGCGAAGGAGGCCCATAACGCATCTTTAGTGCCCTGTCTAACCAACGCATAACTGCTCAATGAAAGTAGAATTGAGAGAACGAGCGGAGTGTACATCACGACAGAGAAAGCGCTTGCACCGGTCGCCCATTTCATGGAGAGAAGGAAGACCGTGAACAGCGGGCGGTCACTCGTGGCCGTGATTTCCAGCGGTTGTCGCGTATCCCTTAGGATTCTTAGGTAGTACAATGTGTCGCTCCCGAGCAAGCCTTCCATGTGCCCGAAAAGGTAGGGATAGAGAGTCACATATGCCCCAACAGACACAGACCCAATGACCAAGATAGCGGCAACAATCAAGACCAAACGGCTATTTGATGAACTACAGTTCCCATATCGCAGATCGCAGCTTCGGCGTCCCAGAGATTTCGTGAGAAGTCTGGCCGGATCGATCCTAGTGCCCGATAAGACCGCAAGGATCGCGACAAAGGCAAGGACGATGATCAATGAAGGTAATGCGGGGCGAAGGAGAAAGAAGAACTCTAGGTCGAGTATCATGGCCCGCAGCCACGGATTAAGCAGAATCTCACTGCTGAGCGCCGCAGCGGTGGTCAGAGACCCGAGTGCCTCTTCGCCTCCCATCGCCATCGTGAGAAATGAGAATAGGGAGACTCCTGCAAGGCAGGTCAGAGTCACGCTTGCCACAATTCGGAAGGCGTCTCTGCTGGAAATCCGCAGTAACCGGAAGGACCTTCTCGCAAGCCCATAAGCGACAATGAAACCTGAAATCGCCAGTCCGGCGACCGCAGCGTCACGAGACCACATGGCAATCATTGTCGAGGCTAGCGGCAGCAACAGGTTCGATAATGTAAGAAGCGGGTCACGTAACATGCCTCGGTCCCTTCTGATTGAAGCGTAATACGGGACTGTTGAGAACGCGAACGCGACAACCCAGAGCATCAGATCTGCAGGCGTTGAGAAGATGTACGCGTTGAGCCTGAGGTATTGATAGTTGGAGCTCCACGCTACACCTACCATCGGCATTGAGACTACAAGGCCTAGGAAGACACAGACTCCCGCGGCCACGAGACTGCCATACCGCCCGGTGTCGCGAAGAAGCGAACGACTTCGCCCGACTTTCTTCGTCACTGACATCTCTGGTCAGGGACGAGCTACTCTGGCCTAATAGGAATGTCTCTGCTCGCTTGACTCAAACCCATAGTCGTCAGAGGGTGAAACAACACAATGGTCGCACAAGATGTAAGGCGAGACCAACGACCACTGCAGACAGACGATGAAGTGAGGAGAAATGAGACGCGTCGTGATTGAATCTATGCGTGACATTACCGAGTCTGCCGGGGAACTCTCAAAGTCTGGTGCCGCTTATGAAGTGATTCGTGACATCATTCGGTCACGGGAACTCGCCTTCAGGTAGCGCAGGCGAACTGATCCTCGTACTGGATACCACTTTCTTGGTGCTGCACTACGACGACGAGGGCACGGACATTAGGGAGATCGACGCGAGAAGAACATCTGAACTGCGTCTCTGAGAGCGGCGGACGCGAGTCAGAGTCTTCGTCGGCGTCGGATCACCGTCAGTGCGATTAGGCCTCCCGCCAGTCCCACAAGGATGGATTCTGTTGGGAAACCTGGAATTGGCGATGGCGGTATCGATGTGGTTGTTGTCGTTGAAGTTGTAGCAGTTGAATTGGTGGTGCTGGTGCTCGTACTTGTGGTACTCGTTGTGGTGGATGTTGAGGTTGAAGTTACAATCACGGTGGATGTTGAGGTTGTTGTTTCGGGGATGACCTCGGGGCCATAGTGGAGGATCAGGCCTTGGTTGCCCGCTATCCATCCGTCCAGTGGCGTGACCATGAATACGGAGTTGAGGGAGACAGCCATGGTTGGCGGAATTGGCTGCGTGGATACGACGTTCCAGGTTAAACCGTCCCAGTGAACGATCAGGCTGAGATGATCCGCGGGGTTCTGACCAACCGCCCAACCATCGCTTGCGCTCGTCATATGAACGGAAACCAAGTTCCCTGGCGGAGCTGAAACGCGGGTCCACTGGGCGCCATCCCAGTGTATGATCGAGGCGCGGCCGTCTGTCGTTTCGTTACCAACGGCCCACCCGTTGCTTGCGCTCAAGAAATGGACAGACCTCAAGCCTCCGATGCCTGGAGGCGCGGTCACAATACTCCAAGCCAAGCCGCTCCATCGAACGATGACTGGTCCTGTGCCGGTCTGGTTCATCCCGACCGCCCAACCGTCCGTTGAGCTCAGCATATGCACCGACCATAGGGTCGAATTAACTGGAGTTCCGCTCGGCACCGAGGTCCAAAGAGTCCCGTCCCACTTGAGCGTAGCCGCACTCGCGCTCACGCTGCCGGTTCCTACGGCCCAACCCTCAGTTGCGCTGATCATGGAAACGTCTGTAAGGTTCTGCCCTAACGCGACTCCGGGCGGCGTGATGGGATTCCATATGACTCCGTTCCATCTGAGAATCGTCGGTGGGGTTCCGTGGTTTGTGGCGTTTCCGACGGCCCACGCGTCCGTGCTACCTCTCATGAACAGCCCGTTCAGGCTTACGCCGGACGGTGAATCATAGTAATGGGTCCAGGATTGTCCGTTCCATCGGAAGATCGTTCCGTTCCTTCCTACCGCCCAGCCATCGCTGGAGGAGACCAGATACAAGGCGTTGATGCCGACGAATGTTGGACTAGTTTGCGCGAACCATGTTGAGCCGTCCCAACGTATGATCGTTTCAGCATCTCCCACGGAGACGCCAATAGTCCCACCGATCAGAGGAAGCATGGCTACGTTGTTCAGGTTGACGGTCACGTAGCTTCTCCATGCTATCGACCACGCAGTGCCGTCCCATCGAAGAAGTAGGCCCTCCCTTCTCGAGGGATAGATGTTGCCTGCAATCCATCCGTCGATTGACGTAACCATGCAGACAAAGTGGTAGTCGATGCCTGTCGTGGGCGCGACCATCGGCCCAGTCCATGAGGCGCCGTTCCAGCGGATTATTGTGCTGGATGCGCCGACAGCCCAAGCGTCCCCTGCATCTACGATCGATACGGAGAACAGATTGGAGGTGGTTGGTGACGGCGTCACCAAAGTCCAGCCTGCTCCGTCCCATCTAAGAATGGTCCCCGCTCTTCCGACGGCCCATCCGTCTGTCGGTGAGAAAAGGGCTACGCCATACAGATCCAGTGTGCCAGCTGGCGCGGCGACTGTTGACCAAGCGCCGGTTGGCCAAGTTCCTGACCACCTTAGAAGTATCGGGATCCCGGCATTGGTGCGGCCGACGGCCCAGCCATCCATTCCGCCAGGCAACATGAAGACGGAGAATAGCTTGTCGTTGTTCGTGATGGGAACCGTGGCGTCCACCCAGGAAGTCCCGTCCCAATGGATGATCGTGTGGTTCATGCCAACAGCCCAGACATCGTTGGCGGTCGAAATGAAGACCGATGTTAGTGTACCCGCACTGCCAGGGACTAGGGTTTGTCTCCATTTACTGCCGTCCCAGAAGAGAGCGAATCCGTTGTTCGTGCTGTTGCAGCCGCCAGTATAATCTGCTGCATAGATATTGCAGGTTCCGCCTACAGCCCAGCCGTAGGATGATGTGAGCATCTTGACACCGTAAAGGAAGGGGGCAGGCGCGGTCCGAGTCGTAGTACCATCACGTGTTGGGTTCAGGGACGTCCATTGAGAGAGTTGTGCAGATGCGGGTAGGAACGTCAGCGTGACCATTAACGCGATCATAACAATCGCAAACACTACGAACCTTGCGTTTCGCTTCATCATTCCACTAACCACCTATCACCATTCACCATTCGTTCCAATTTCATGATTATGATTTTCCTTATTCGCCAGACTTCAGGAACCGTTCCAAGGCTTCGCGGACAGCCTGCGAGCGCGAGCGGACTTTGCCTTTGTCAATCAGGTCGTCCAGCTTATCCAGGATCGTCAAGGGTAGGCTGACGGTTACGTTTGCGACCCGTTGACTTGGCCTTCCTGGCCTACGTGGCAACATGGACACTTCGCATCATCTTCGCCCGCGTCAACTCAGCAGGGACAGGCCTGCCGCGCGAACTATCGAGTAGGAAGGTATCGACAATTAGCATTAATTGATTCAATACACCAACATGTCTACGGCACTAGAATGCGACGTGTGAAATAGTCAAGCCGATGGCGCTTGAACACACTCTAGAAACTCTACTTTAGCAGCTTGAGAAGCTCTTGGCGCGTGACCTTCGCTTCGGCCAGGATCCAGTTAAGAAGGTTGATGGGAACGGCATCGTAGACTGGAATCGTTAGTCGCCTTCCGTCTGGATGGCGCAAGAATGCGTGACTTCCTCGTTGTCTCACTAATTCAAAGCCGAGTCTCTGGAAGGCTTTGAGCAAGTCCTTCCCAGAAATCTTCCTGGGAAGCTTGGTCACTACACATCGACTTCTACGAGTTTCTTTCCTTTGAGTTCGTCTTCGAGTGTTTCTAGATGGAGGTTGATTGCTTCTCTGATATTCCTCAGAGCTTCCTCCTCTGTTCGCCCTTGACTGAACACGCTCATCTCTAAGCACCTTGCAGCGAAAGTGCCCGTCTGCTCATCTCTCTCGATATAGACGTGAAATCTCCGATTCGACATGGACTTGAGTGCTGCATGTCATGTAAAAAGGGATTACGTTTCATGGTTTGACAGAACGCTTGGATGGATGAACGTCCATGCCGCAGGATCAACGAGGCCCGCCATGATTCAGCCAAAGGATGGCCCAGATGCACTTCTTCCACTATCCGATGATCGTTGATTCAGAATCATGAGCGACTACTGTTGCGTCACTCGCTTGCTAGCAGTGAGAATACTACTTCGTCGATGAATCGGCCATGATAGTACGTGTTCTCCCTCAGAACGCCGTCCTGATGGAATCCGAGTTTCTCGAGAAGCCGGATCGAAGCGACGTTTCGAGGATCGGTACAAGCTTCAACCTTGTTCAGACGCATCGTCTCGAAACCACACCGTAACACCGCCATGAGCGCATCGGTCATGATGCCGCGTCGGCGGTAGGCGGCAACGAGGTCGTAGCCGACCCTAGCGTGATACCCGCCCGCCTTAACCCACTGATGATACCCAATAGTGCCAGCCAATTCCGTTTCGCCTTTCAGGACGATGCCCCAACGGATTCCCTTGCTCTCCTCGAACGGTTTGATACAGAACTCGAGCAATTCCTGCCTCGCCTTGTCGATATTCTGAGGCGCATCAAAGGCCGTCAACTCCACAATATCGGGATCCGAGAAGTGCCTAAGATAGAACCCGGCATCAGCAAGCGTCATCCTTCTCAGGACTAGACGTTTCGTTTCGAGCTCGGGGAACTCGCCGAACTCGACCATTCGGCCTGTCTCATCAGTCTTCATCGTGGACCTCTTCCTTCTGATGGGCGGTCATTTCTTGCCGGTCCATTTGTTCTTACTGTTCTCTCTTCCTCGGCTCCGTGACAAGCAGGAGCAATATCAGGAATTGCGGGGCCGACAGGACCAGAAGCAGGAAGAATGGTAGTTGAGGAGCGAGGCTGACGTACATCCAGTTACCTAGCAGCATCCCTACTGCTATGGCAATGTAGCCGACGAAGTTCGTGAAGCCAATTATCTTGCCGCGATTCTCTCTTGCGACGAGATCTGTCTGCATCGCCGATCCCGCTGACATCCCCAGAAGGATGGAGACTCCAAACAGCGACATCGAAACCAGCACCCTCGTGAAGTCACCGTAGATGAACAGCAGAACCGTCGGAACCTGCAACACGGCCGACAAGAGAAGAGGAACCTTTCTTCCAGTCTTGTCAACCATCTTTCCTATAGGAATCGAAACCACGAGCATGGAAAGGAAGAGGGGGATGAATACGATCCACCAGATCGATTCAGGAATGAGCAGCACGTCTCTCGCATAGAGAGCCTGTATCACCTGCACACCCGAAATGCCGAACTGGCCAATCGTCTGGGCCACGAACAGCCAGAACATCGACCGAGGAACAATTTTCCAAGCGTCCCAGCTCTCGCGAATCGCCTTTGTGTAGGATGAGAAGAACTCCTGTATCCGGATTGGATCCCCGCTTGTCATCGTTTCCTTCAGCCTCAGCCTCATGACCGCTGCAAGGAGGTAGAAGGCGGTCACGATGAGGTAGACGATCCTCATGCTCGGGATTAGCCCGAACTGCCAAAGCAGGATGCCTGCGACCACAGGTCCCGGGGTTGTTGTCACGCTGTTGATGAGCATGACGAGCGAAAAGCCCATGCCTCTGCGCTCAGGAGGAAGCGAATCTGAGATCAACGCCCAAAGGGCGGGCTGATAGACAAGGCAGAGGTTCAGAAGGACAGCACCTATCAGTATGAAATGCCAACTCGGAGCCAACGCATAGAACAGATAACACGACGCCAACGCAAAGGTCATCGTTGAAACAAGCCATCGTCGCCCGTATCTGTCGGCGAGGTATCCGCCTGGGAACTGAACCGCAGCCAGCGCGATGAAACTACAGAACCCTATCAGTCCCAGCGCGATGCCGGTTCCTCCGAGCGCTTGGACATAGTATTGATAGTTCGGCGTCGGCATCTCGCTGGCAAAATCCATCAGAATCCAGCTCATGACGAGAACCGCATAGTTTCCCTTGAAGAACGAGAACTCATCCCTGAACCTGCCGACAAGTGCCAGATGCCTCACCTCCTCCCGCTGCATACCACTCTCTGGAATCTTCTCGGCAACATCAGACCTCGTTGACTTAAACATGAACTTGCGTCAAGCGAAGTGCAATACAGCCTGAAGGCTAGGAAGATAGAAGACGACCTCTTGCCGTACTGTGACAGGAACAACATTGCCATACTCGCGTACAGGCCGGTTGCTCACGGAGCGTTAGCCAATCCGTCCGGCAAACTGAGGGAGGTCGTTGAGGAAGCCTCGCGGAAGCATCACGGGAAGACGCCTGCTCAAATAGCGTTCAATTGGCTGGTGAACAAGAGCAGAATCGTCTTTCCGATACCGAGGACTTGTCTCGATTGTTCGACTGACTGCCCTGTGCTATTCTCGTCTACCTGACTTTCGGCCTCTGCCCCTCATGTCTATGTAGGCTTGTGCGCGGCCCTCAATTGTTCTATCGCTGTGGCGAGTTGTTCGTAGGGGCTCTTCATCAGTCCTAACACGCCGCCGACAGCCATGATGTTCATCGACGAGACGAAAACTAGGGCGCACACCTTCTCTCCCATTGGTGTTCGGTAGCGCAGCCTGAAGTATGGGGTTCCCCAGATTCTGTCCGCTTTTGCTTCCACTATCATGTTCAGAGAAATCTCGAAGCTCCCTTCGTTTCCCAGTCCTTCCTGAATGTTGCCGCTGTAATCTTTGGCCTTGGCTGTCAGGTATCTCCCACCAGGAAACCTCACGTAGACGAGACGTCGATTGGTAAGGATAAGTTGCCCCTTCAGTGCCTGCCCCATTCCAGGCTTCTCCTTCGGGTAAAAACCTACATCTGCTTTCCCTACAACCTCTTCCGCCGAGACCATTATGACAACACTCCCCAACCGGCGCTCATATTCGTACGGAGCCATATGTAGGTTGGGTCCCACTTTTGGTTCAATGGTTGTACCAAGCGACCCGACGACGAGGAACCTACTCCTCTCCGGAGACGGTTCAGAATACGATATCGATTGTGTGCGCGGACGGAAGCCTTCCAAGCATACGAGTCTTATGCATCTACCTAGAAACCACTGACAAGAGAACACTTGAACGTCCTGAAGTCTCGTCGTGCCGCTCTTGGCCTATCACTGTCACTGATAATCATGGGGACGGTTCTCCTGGCTAACCCGGGTCATGCCTTTTCAGCATCTAGCGATCTCATGGTTGATTATCTCACGTGGGAGCCTGAGCACCCCCTTTCTGGAGGCCCCTTCTCTGTCCATGGCAGGATCAGAAACGTCGGGGACACACAATCTTCTGACAAGTATACGCTGTCTGTGTACGTCGATGATTGGTGGGTCGATGGATGGCTAGTTCGCATGACTGGTTTCCAATCGACAGTCAGCCCAAAGATTGCTCCAGGCCGGGCGCAGGTATGGCACTTCGGGATCTCTGATTATGCCATCTTCAAGCGGGGGAACCATCAGATCAAGGCAATAGTGTCTGAACCAAATGATCCGAACTCAGACAACAATGAGTTGGTCAGGACGGTGAGTATTTCCCCAGGCGACTATGGCAGCGATTTCAACATAGTCAACTACGGTATGTGCCACAGAATCGACGAAGACGGCCTACCTGTAGGCATCACTGAGAACTACAGCTCGAACGAAGAACTAGCAATATTCTATTTCTATACTGACATCAAGCACACTGATTGGCAGGAAAAAATCGGACCAGAGACCAATTTGACATTCAGATTCTACAGCCCCAACGGCACCCTGCATAGAGAGAGCAGCGGCGGATACTCCATTCTACTTGCGAAAGACCCGAGTGGTAGAGAAATCACAGGGTTTGCCCTCCAGCTCCTCATCGGAAAAGACGTTCAAGCCCAAGGCAAAGAAGGGGATCCCCTGTACGATCCCGGTTACCAGGCCCTTGACAAGTTTCCTGGAACTTGGAACGTCGAGATCCTTAACAAGGGCCATCACCTCTTCGTGAAGAAATTCATCATTCAACATGCATCAAGCCGCACCTTGTCAACCACATCGCCACTACAACAGACATCAAACTCCGCTTCGATGACTGAACAAGCTTCGACGGAGGATCTAGGAAGCATGGTCCCAGGAGGCTACGCAATGATAGTTGGAATTATCGCCGTTGTAGTAGTAGGAGGGTGCGTTGTTCTATTGAAAAGAAGGAAGCGATAGCTCTATCCGAGATGAAAATCAGAGAATGCCACAATGGTGTTCCTGGGCAATTCTCCAGTTTCCCCAGTCGGCGTAAACGCTTAATCACTTGGGAGCCACATTAGCGCCTACGGCAAAGCCTGCTATGGTTGTGATAGCCGTTATTATCGAACTTGAGAACGTGACGTAGTCCTTTCCTAGCGACAAGCTGTAAATAAGCGCCGAACCAAGCACGACTATTATGATGAAATACAAGATCACGACGGGCCATTGAATATCAAATCCGCCTGCTTGTGCTTGAGGACCGCCACTTGGCGGTTGCGTTGGTGTTGTAGGAACCACACTTGGCCTACCCTTCGCAATCAAAGCCCGAATTGGTGATGCAGTCACTTGCGGCTGAATAGTCGGAAGGCCTTCCGTAATCTTCCGGCGATAGATACTCAAGACGTACACCCTGAAGATGAACAATCTACGACGTTCGACTATTATAAAACCTTGCAACGCACGACAGGAATGTATACTATCAGAGAGCGCACCAAGACGCCCTTGTAGATGTCCAAGGTTGTCCGCGAGTGTTAACCCTATGTGAACACTAGAACAAACGGGTGTTTTCTTCTACAAACTCTGAGATCAAGAACGCGGGTCCACGGAATCTGCTCTGACACACCGCTCTCAAACGCCTGGGGTTCACTCTCAAATTCACAGGGAAGAGTGATTTGTGTGTGGGGGTCACTTGGTGCGCACCGCCGCTATTTCTTCTCGCCGAGTAACTTCTCCTCGACTCCCTGAAGCAGTTCAAATCGTCTCCCCCATTTTCTGAAGAACCTATTCTGCCTATAGAGGACGTATGCAGAATAGACTACGGATAAAGCGGCTAAGGCCAAGAGCACCACATCAATTGCTATGCTAGGAAACGGTTCACCCCACTCAATCAGGTCCATTGCCAAGTGAATCAAGACCAGCGAGACAACAAGCCATGCTGCCATGCCCGCCAAGGATGCGATCCTAAGCCTTCCCAACTCTCCCTGTACTTCGAGGAGGAAATCGTGAATAGATTTCACAGGGTAGTGATCCTCGGTTCTTTCGTTCGTGCGTCTCCCCTCGGTTCTTGACTGGAACTCCATTCAGATAAAAGGCAGATGCACCAAGAATGAACTCTTGGGTTTCTACAGTATGGTTTGAAGTGCGTCTCTCAGTCGAAGGTAGATGTCTCTTCCCCCCCTTCGTGAGTCTGCATCTTCCGTCGTCTTCCTCGAGGAGTTTCCTAGTTTTCATTTCTTCTAGATACTTCAGGAAGTCATCGTAAGAAAGTCCCGTCGCTTTTCTCCAGAGATAGGTGCGTAGATGTGGGCCCGGATTGTAGTACAAGTACTCCAGTATCTCGAATCGGATCTGGACCGAGCTTTTTCGCATTCCACGCATTTGAAGTACTTCCGAGATCCCGCTTGATGTCGCACCACTAACAGGGGCGCGGGAACTTCACCATTGGTGCATACCTCTAGTGCGGTCGTCTTTTAACACGTGTGCACTGAGACGCGTGATAGTGTGACGGTGCAAATGAGGCATGCAGGAACACTTGCACAAGAAAGGCCGCCTCGTTAGCCGCATGCAACTTACAAAACAGGTATGATGTCTGTGACGAAACTTGCTGACAGGGCCGTACCTCTGTACTCGATGCTAGGTCTGGGTCTCCTCACTCTAACAACGGGAGTTCTCCTCCACTTGTCCCGTGAACACGAAGCGCACATACTCATTCTCTCGGGACTTGACAGCAGCAGATTGGTCGAGCTGCACGTATCCACCGGACTCATCACCGTCATGGTGATTCTGGTTCACCTGCACAAGAATAGGCGGACTATCTCATACCTTACAAAGACCACATTGGGGAAGACTTGACGCACGAACTGGGCCGTCATGGGAGGAGTGATTCTGCATGTGTGCCCTTGACGCGAACATTGAGGTTCGAACGGCCAAGTCGAGTCGGTCATTCGTGTAGGTACGACATCAAGGTGACGATGTAACTTCACGATTGTCATGCAGCAGTAGAAGCACCCAGAGGTCGAGAATGCAGACGACGGACCGGGCGGACTTATTACTCCTTGCCCATATGCTACAGCCATGCCTTACCAATTCAACTTCGACCTTACGAAGGTATCCAGATCCCTCTTCAGAGGAGTTGCAGAGGCAGCGCACAAGAGAAAAATGCACAGAAGGATTGGCGAGGCGGCTCTGCATCTTCTTGAAAGGTTCAGAGTCCAGGAAATCACAGGATTGGATGTCGCCCAAGCCCTGATGCTTCTTGAGGACATGATAGACATCCAAATGAAGAACCTCAGCAACCGGGAAAGATTCCTCAGAACTTGGAGAAGAGTGCTGTTTCTGCCTCACTGCTCAAGGAAGTATATGGACAATCGGTGCAAAGCTGTTTTCGATCGGAGTATTCCATCATACAGTTGTTCTCACTGCTCACCCGACTGCTTGGTAGGTCAAGCCACACTGTTGGGGGAGAAGAGAGGATATGACGTACACGTTCTGCCGGGCGGGTCATGTATCCATCAGATTCTGCAAAAAGGCCGTTACGAGGCACTCGTTGGGGTAGCCTGCGGCGAGGAAATAAAGCTCGCCGAAGGACTGCTAGAGAAGACAGGGCTGCCAGGCCAGACCGTGC
>Ga0315268_10002879_pt1 | contig 19135 bp, 12 predicted proteins | sample C1_top_MG_FD_204535 | JGI IMG/M metagenome (GOLD analysis project Ga0315268, IMG submission 204535) | Sediment microbial communities from Yellowstone Lake, YNP, Wyoming, USA - C1_top | ecosystem: Environmental > Aquatic > Freshwater > Lake > Sediment | place: USA: Wyoming | collected 2017-08-01
GATCAGTAGTCTGGAATCAGTCTGGTGGGCTGTACTACATACCCGTTGAAGCTCAATTGGAGGTGTTTAATAGGATAGGAGTATCTCGATATTTAATTCCTCCAAAGGAAGGTACAAATCCTAGAGGTGTCGAATATAGCTCAGACGCATTGTTTTTGGCAATACGTGACCCACGATCAAAAGCAATACCTATTCTATGGAAAAAACCTGATATAACCTATAGTAAATATAAACGCTGGTTGGACATGTGGAAGGAAAATTAATATCAACAAAAATTCATAGGGTGATTGCGAGATGTTCTTCAGTAAGGGATGCAAGAATTTGCGATAGGTTAAGACCGCCGGCCTATCTAGTACCTTTTACATCTATCTCACAATGACCAAGTTGTTTAGAGATACCTTGTCGTACTATTTCTTCCCCAACACAAATTCCATAGTAATTGAAAAATTCGTTAAAGATCGCTTTTTTATAGTGTAATATTGTCTTGTTAATTCGAGCAAGCCATATAAATTTATTGACACTTTACTATTCCTACGGCCAATGAATCATTGTCCTTAATAATTTAGTGTTCTTTACTTTGTTCTCTATCTCTATTTATAGGAAACTGAAACCTCTCTTGCATCGTAATAGCAGCTATTCTTTTTTCAGAGATTTTACAATATTCTTCAACCGTATCATATCCCACGTAATGTCGCATATTTTCTACAGCTGCAACACAAGTCGATCCTGAGCCTAAAAATGGATCAAGGATTACGTCACCTTGATAAGAATATAATCTGATAACTCTGGCAGCTAAAGCAACTGGGAATGGTGCAGGATGCCCTACCCTTTTTGCGGATTCTGGCGGTATCTCCCAGATTGAAAGAGTAGCTTTCATGAATTCGTCACTTTCAATATCGGATTCACCACGATCAGGGCGGGAAAATCCATATTTAGCAAAAACCAGCAAATATTCATGGATATCTCTCAATCGAGGTGATTTTGCACTTTTATAACTACCCCATGCACAATTACCACTTGCACCCTTTGACTTTTGCCAAATAATCTCACCCATTGGGAGGAATCCTACTTCCATATGAGCTTGATAAAAGAAAATATTTATTGGAATATAGGGTTTCCTTCCTAAGTTAGCGATATTGATTACATATCTTCCCCCAGGTCGCAATACTCTGTATACCTCTTTGCCAACCCTCTTTATTAAGCCAATATATTCTTCAAGATCAGAGTCGCTATCATAATCTTTCCCCACATTATAGGGTGGTGACGTAAACGCTAGGGCAATACTATTATCAGGTAATTGAGTCATGTTTTCAGATGACCCACAATAAATCTTATCTACCCAATCACCCAATGGAGGGATTTCAATCGATTGCATTTCCTTATCGAGTAAAGGTGGCGTGAAAATACCTTTATACAAGTTTCGATTATAAAAAGAAGAAGAATCATGAGATTCTCTTTTACTTACACCAAAGGAAGATGTTTGGGTTTTTTTCATGAGCTTTTTCAAAAAATCAAATAAGATTATATATAAAAAATTTGTTCTGTGTTTTAAGAATTATAGCATGGTATTCCTGTCTTTTTATGCTTCATGTTTTTCAAAGATGCCCAATTGTAGTGTTTTTCCTTCTCTCTTTTCATGCCCCCTTTTTCAACCGTCCTTTTCTCACCCTTACCCCGCACAGAGCCTTAAAACCAGCCAATTCCTCTCTCCATATCCGTTATAATACCTCCATGCGAAGAAAAGGCGGCATCGTCCTTGCGCTTTTGGCCAGCCTGCTGCTCCTGCTGGGGCAGGCTACTTTCACTCGGCCGGTGTGGGCACAGGCCAGCAGCCCCAGCGAGCTGATCCAGGCGGTCAATGCCCTGCGCGCCTCCTACGGCCTGCAACCCTATACCATGGATGGCGAGCTGATGGCGCTGGCCCAGGCGCATTCCGAGTACCAGGCCTCCATCGGCACCCTCACCCACACCCGCGCCGATGGCAGCGGCCCCGGCGACCTGGGCATCACCTCCGAGAACATCGCCGGCGGGCCGAACCTCTCGGCGCAAGGGGCAATCGACCAGTGGACCGATGACTACTGGCACCTCAACACGCTGATCGGCTACGAAAGTGGCGGGGTGGGGGCGGGCATGGCCGTCAAGGACGGCTTTGTTTACTACACCCTGGATGTGCGCAACACCGGCAGCCTGAACGACCTGGCCCACACCGTCACCCCCGGCCAGGCAGCGACCGAAGAAGGCCCGACCGGGCAACCCCAGGCCGCCGCCAGCTCAGAGACCGTGGTCGCGGTGCAGACCGTCACCCCGCGCGACAACGGCGCCATCATCCACGTGGTGCAGCCCGGGCAGACCCTGTGGAGCATCGCCCTGGCTTACAACACGCACGTGGATTCATTGATCGCCCTGAACGGGCTTTCTGCTACCCAGCCGGTCATCTATGCCGGTCAGAAGCTGCTGGTGCGCCCGGCCTACACCGCCACCCTCTCGCCCACCGCCAGCGAGACACCAGTGCCTCCCACCCACACCCCCCTGCCGACCAACACCCTGCGCCCCACCCGGCCGACCCGTACCCTGGCGCCCAGCCCCACCCTCACCATCCGGCCCTTGATGCAGGACCTACAACAGCTCAGCGGGCGCGCCGTGGCAATGATCGTGGTGCTGGCCATCGGGCTGGGGTTGCTGCTGGCGGTCAGCCTGTTCCTACGCAAATGATGGCGAGTTTCTCCATTTCAGAATGAGTATGCCTGGGATCTCTCGTTGGATGCGCCTACTTGTGCTGCTCAGCCTGCTGCTGGCGGGCCTGGGCCTCCCCGCCCGGCGCGCCCGCGCCGAGACGGTCAGCGTCTACGATATCATCGCCGAGGTCAACAAGATCCGCACCGGCAACGGGCTGCCCGCCCTGCAGATCAACAGCATCCTGATGAGCACCGCCCAATCCACGGCCGAGATCATGGCTGCCAACCGTTCCTGCAGCCACCTGGGCGAGGTGAGTGAGCGGGTAGCCGCCGCCGGCTATGGCGGGGGCGCCAGGGTTTGGGCCACCGAAAATATCTCCTGTGGCCCCAAGACGGTCCAGCAGATCGTCTACAACGATTGGGCGGATGAGCTGCACATGCTGCCCATGACCAACGCCAGCTACACCGACGTGGGCGCCGGAGCCAGCGAGGTGGAGGGCTTCGCTTACTACGTGCTGCACGCCGCCTACACCACCGGCCCTTCCGGGCAGGTCAACACCCCCGCCGCCACCAGCTTCCCGGCGCTGCCCAGCCGAACGGCCGAGGTCATCATGCCAGTGCAGACTGCCACGGCCATCGAGAACGGCGCCATCTACCACATCGTCCAGCCCGGTCAGACTCTGACCATGATCGCCAATGCCTACGGCGTCACCCTGGCCAACCTGCTGGCACTGAACGGCATCAGCCCGGATACCCCGGTGATCTACGCCGGGCAGAAGCTGCTCATCCAGCCCGCCCCGACTGCCACAATCTCCCCCACGCCCACCAACACCTCCCCGCCGCCCACCCGCACGCCCAAATCCAGCCCCACCCCGCGCCCGCCCAAGCCCACCCGCACTGCCACCCCGGCGCCCACCGCCACGGTTCGCTCCCTGCTGCCCGATGTACCGATCCTGGAATCCAGGAATCACCGCAGCTTCGGCATCGGCATGATTGTCCTGTGCGCCATCGGATTGGTGATTGTGGCACTGAGCTGGATCCGGAAGAGGTAGAGGGGGAATCCACAGACACCTGCCGCAAGGGTGCAGCAGGTGCAAGACCCTGGGTAGGGGCGGTTCGTGAACCGCCCCTACCCAGGTGTTCTAATTGCCACAAGGAGAGACGTTCCTCCAGTTCTGCACCGTATCGTTCTCGGTCTGCACGCCATTTGCTCCGTAGCTCAGGGTGAGCTGCCGGTTGGCGATCTCACCACAGGTGGCGTCTTTCTCCACGTGATCCCAGTCGCCGAGCGCGTACTTGTACTCGATCTGGGTGCTCTCTTTGCCGGTCAGCGTGATGGTCCAGTGCGTGGCATCCACCCTGGTCATCACCACCCCGCCCGGGTTCCAGTCGGGTAAGCCGCCATCCAGGCGACTCAGCGTTCCAGCGATGTAGACGCTGCGCCCAGTGGCATCGGTGGTGGCCGGGACGGTCACATTGAATACCACCGTCACGGTGCGCAATTGAGCAGTGGCGCTGACCTCGGCGCTGTTGCCGGAGCGGTTGAAGGAATAATCTATAGAGCGCACCACGTAGTAATACGTGGCGCTCTCGGTGACCTGTGTGTCTGCGTAGTGGTTCTCTGTCACCCGGGCCAGCAGGGTGTAAGGTCCGCCGCTGGTATTGCTGCGCAGCACCTCGTAGCCGTAAAGCGTCGGGTCACCTGCCACGGCATCCCAGGCCAGATCGATGCTGGCCAGCGACTCGGAGGCTACAAGCAGGCCGGTCGGTACCGCTGGAGGCGTGGTATCGCCGCTGGACACAACTGTCAATTTTCCTGGATTGGGAGGCGGGCTTCCGGCGGCAACCGGGCCATTCAGGTCGGCATACAACCAATCGCGCCCGTTGGTGGTGGTGTAGCGATACAGGTAATCGTAAGTGCCGGTCGCCTCGGGTAACAGGTTGGCCTTGAACTCGTCGTTATTTCCGGCATCCACGTTAAATGTGGCGGTTTTCCAGGTCCAGGCCGGGTTGCCCGCTGGATTGCTCCCCTCCGGGCCGTAGCCCAGCTGGGCGATCAAGCCTGGGGTGGCGCCGGGCTGGTTGGTGGCGCCATCGATCCACACCTGCCCATAGACGGCTTCTGTGGAGTTGACGGCGCTGATGGTGTGGGTCAATGTCGGCGGCCATTGCAGGTTCGCCCAGCCGATCGCCAGGTGGGGCAGCGCGCTCACCTCGTTGGAGTAGGCGCTTTCATTCCCCACGCTATCCAGGGCGGTGACCACGTAGTAGTAGGTCTGGGCATTGCGCAGGCCGGAATCGGTGAAACCGGTGCCGGTCAGGAGTGCGGAGTTCACCCTGACCCAGCCACCCCCGCTCAGCGGGCTGCGATACAGGTTGTAGCCCGCTGCGCCGCTGGTGGCATTCCAGGCCAGGCTGACCTGCCCATTGCCTTCTTCCGTGACATGTAAACCGGTAGGGGCGGCAGTCGGCTTGAGGTCGGTCGTGCCGGTGGCGAGCAGCCAGGCGCTCCACGGGTTGAGGTCCAGGCTCACCATCCCCGCAATGACCTGAGCGGTGATCACTCCGCTGTTGCCCACGCCGTATAGCGATTTGAACTGGACGCCATCCGGCAGGTAGCCGCTGACCGGAACCTGGACGGTTCGGGCCTGTGGGCTGCGGTTGATCACCACCAGCGCGGCCTGGCTGGTGGTTTTCCGGCCGTAGGCCACTGTGCCGGCGGCATCATCCGCCAGCAGCAGCGCCAGGTCGCCATTCACCAGGGCGCCGTTCTGCTTGCGCAGGCTGGCGAGCTTCTGGTAATGGCTGAACAGGGCGCTATCCGGCTTACCTCCCAGGTCAGCCCAGGGGTAGGTGCGGCGGTCATCCGGATCGTCGTCACCGGTCTGGCCCACTTCATCACCGTAGAAGACGGTCGGGGCACCGGGCAGGGTGAACTGGATCAGGGAGGCGATCTTCTGGCGCTGCTTGCCTTCCGCCAGGTTGGCGGCGTTCAGCTCCTTATCGGCGGTCGTCTCGCTGCCGGGCGTCAGGGTCCACAGCACGCGCTCGGTGTCATGGCTATCCACCAGGTTCATCAAGGAATAGAAAGCGGCATCCGGGTAATCCTCGCGGATCGAGCTCAGGCGAGCCGCAAACTGCGAGGGCAAAATCTGGTAGCCGCTATCGGCGAAGCCCTTGGAATCGAAGGCCTGGGGGGTGAGGAACCCGATCACTGCGTCGCGCAGGCGGTAGTTCATGGTGGTATCGGCGCGGTCGCCGCGCAGGAAGCGCAGCAGCGTGCTATCCTTCTGCCATAGCTCGCCGATGATCACGGCATCGGACCTGGTGGATTTGACGATCTGGCGGAAGCCTTCCCAGTAGCCGCTGGGGAAGGAGGAATCGCCCATCACGTCCATGCGCCAGCCGCCGGCTCCCTTGCCCAGCCAGAAGCGGGAGATGCTATTCGGGTTATACAGGAAGTAGCTCTGCACCTCCGGATTGGATTTATTCAACACCGGGATGCTGTCGAAGCCGAACCAGCCGTCATAGTAGGTATCGTTGCCGCCCGGGGTGGAGGGGGCACAAGGGGAGGGCTCATTTCCCACCGGCGGGCGGAAAGTGAACCAGCTCCGGTAGGGCGATGAGGCTGATTCGCATGCCCCGACGGTCGAGTAGCGATGGTAGCGGTCGAAGAAGGGGCTGTCGGAGGAAAGGTGGTTGAACACTCCATCCAGGATGATGCGCATGCCGAGCTGGTTGGCGTGCTTGACCAGGTTATCCCAGTCCTTCTGAGTGCCAAAGTAGGGGTCAATGCGAGTATAGCCCTGGGTATCGTAGGCGTGGTTGGAGGCAGCGTCGAAGATTGGGTTGAAATACAGGGTGTTGACTCCCAGGGATTTCAGGTAATCCAGGTTTTGATCGACGCCCTTCAGGTCGCCGCCCATGTAGTCGCGGCCACGTGGCTGCTCTTTGGTCGGGCTAGAGGCGGGCGGGTTGGGATCAAAGCGCCAGGGGCAGTTGGTGTTGCCATCAGCATAGTTGCGGCAATAGCCTTCTGGCAGAGTGCCCCAGGGCAATGCCAGCGCCGGGTCATCGTAGCGTGGATCGCCCGTGTGAGCGTTGTTATCTTTGCGCCCGTCGCGGAAGCGATCCGGGAAGATCTGGTAGATCACCGCATTGCGGGTCCAGGAGGGGGCTTTGAAGGCCGGGTCATAGACCATCAAAGCGAAGCTGTTGTCGATCACGGTATCGCTCGGAGCGCCCAGCCCGCCATCCAGGGCGGCGGTGTTATCGGCATAATAGACGGTCTTGGTGCCATCTGTGACGATGAAGCGGTACCACAGGTTATTGGGCACGGGGTTCGAAAGGGTGAGCTGCCAGAAATCGCAGGTTTCAGATTCCAGGCCAGCCTGGTAACAGGAGACATCGCTGGCCGCCAGGGTCATGTCGCGGATGCTTTGGGCGCTGGCGTTGAGGTCATAAAGGCGCACCCGCACCTGGTTGACATCGTTGTGGAAGGTGCGGAAGCGTAGCTTCACGGGCGTACCCGCTGGGACCGCCCCGCCCGGCGTGCGGTAGAGCAGATCGCGCGAGTCGTGCCGCAGCCCGTCCCATTCCACGTTGTTATCCGGTCCATGACCGGCCAATATCGTCAGGACATGGGTGGTGGAATCATAAGTAAAAGTGATCTTGGCATTGTTGACCGGCACGGTGAAGGGGATATTGGGCCCATTTTGGACGCCCCCTTGACCGTAGTTGACATCCCAGCTTTCATTGAGGGCCACTTTGCCTTCGTAGCTGCCGGCCGGGAGGGCGGTAGTGACGAAGCTGTAGATGCCATCCCCATCCGGGTCCTGGAGCCAGGAGCGCAAGCAGCCTGGGTCCCAATCGCTGCCGCAGCCCAGCTCAGATTGGAAGCTGCCGGGCGCCACGGCGATGACCGAGCTCGCGTTATCCGTCACCCAGTGGGTCTTGTGGTCGTAGTAGAACTTCACCGAGGTGCCGGCGCCCAGGTTGAGCGGAATATTGGCCCCACCTGGCTGTGCATGCAACCCGTAGTTTTCGTCCCAGCTATCGTTGAGGGCGGCCTTGTACTCGTAGGAGCCGGCCGGGAGAGCGAAAGTTTTTTGCCAGACATCATCCGTCGTATCGTTGGTCAGGTGGGTGAGGGCACAGGCTGGATCCCAATCGCTGGCGCAACCCACTTCCGATTGCAGGCTCCCGGCGATGGTCACGTTGCTGGGGGCAGGACTATAAGCGACGACCCGCTCGGCTGGTTTGAAAGCCAGGCAGGTGTTGAGGATCAGGACGAAAATCCAGATCAGATGCGGAAATGTTTTTCGAATTTTCTGCACTCTCATATCAGGACCTCCATTGTGAAAAAATAGAAAGTTGAATCTACGCACCGTCGCGCGGCTGTGAAGGTTTGTCAGGAGAATAGAACTGTGCTGTCTTGGTGATTTGACCCACCTTCACCGATTATGGAACCCATAACAATAAGCTGTAATAATAAAATGATGGATTAGATGCAGACCCGTATTTATAGTAGCACGAACAAAACTCGGAGTCAATCATTCATCGATAAAATAAATCTGGCAATTGTCCTCTGACGGAGAGGAATTTTGGAAAAGCGGTTACCCGCAAGGGGCAGATCAAATCGCCATGTGTTGTAAGATTTTATCCCGGATGGATGTGCTATAATGAAATTATGGGGTGAAAGGGGGCAAATGCGGCGGAGGAGCAAACCGCGTGGCGATCATGAATTGACCATGCGGCTTTTGGTTTAGGGAGGGTAAACTCCACTAATGAAAGGAGAGCCATGTTCAGACGTCTCATGCAATTCTTCTGGATCCTGTTTTTTGTTGCGGCGCTGGTCGGGCAGCCATTTTCAACGCGCGCCGTCTCGGCGGACGTGGATCCGCAGGGTAACCTGTTTGTCAAAAGAGCCGGACCTGAGTTGCGGCTGAAAGGGAAGATCTACCGCTTCGCCGGTTCAAACAACTACTACCTCATGTACAAGTCCCATTTCATGGTTGACGATGTGCTCCAGGCAGCTAAAGACAGCAACTTCCGCGTGCTGCGCATGTGGGGCTCGCTGGAGATCGGCAACCAGGATGGCAGCAACTCCATCCAGGGTAAGGCGGATGGAACCTACTTCTCGTACTGGGATGGCACGGCTCCTGCTTACAATGACGGCCCAGACGGCCTGCAGCGGCTGGACTACGTGCTGTATAAGGCCGGGCAATTGGGCATCCGCGTCGTCATCCCGCTGGTCAACAACTGGAATGCCTTTGGCGGCATGGACCAATATGTACGCTGGGCCAACGGCCAGTACCACGACCAGTTCTACACCGATCCTTTGATCCGCCAGTGGTATAAGAACTGGATCGCGCACCTGCTCAACCGTACCAACGCCTACACCGGCGTGCAGTACAAGGATGACCCCACCATTATGACCTGGGAGCTGGCCAACGAACCACGCTGCCTGAGTGCTGGCGCGTATCCTCGCTCGCCCAACTGCACCGTGCAGACCCTGATCACCTGGGCGAATGAGATGTCGACCTTCATCAAATCCATCGACGAGAACCACCTGGTCTCGGTGGGGGATGAGGGCTTCTACTGCATCCCCGGCGCGACCGACTGGACCGATAACTGCGGGGAGGGTGTGGATACCATCGCCTTCACCAAGTTGCCCAACATTGACGTGATGTCCTTCCATCTCTACCCTGACCATTGGGGCAAAAGTATTGCCTGGGGCACGCAGTGGATCAAGCGCCACTTTGCCGACGCACGCAAGCTGAACAAGCCGGCCATGCTGGGCGAGTTCGGCTTGCTGGATAAGAGCATCCGCAACCCGGTCTACAAAGAGTGGACCGATACCGTCTTCAAGAGCGGCGGAGCCGGCGCACTGTATTGGATCCTCTCGGGTAAGCAGGATGACGGTACGCTGTATGCCGATTACGATGGCTTCACCGTCTACTGCCCCAGCCCGGTCTGTATCACGCTCAACAACTTCTCGAAAATGATGACTGCCAACAAGGTCCTGGTCTTCCCACCCGTTGCAGATAACGATACCACAGTGACCGAGTTCGAGACGCCAGTGACGCTTAACCCGCTGGCAAATGATGTCACTTACGGCGGGGCTGCTCTGCTCCCCGACTCGATGGACCTGGACCCGACTTCGGCTGGCAAGCAGACCAGCACGACCACTTCCGCTGGAACTTTCGCCTGGCAGCCGGGTGGGACTGTCCTCTTTACCCCGGCAGTCGGTTATTCGGGCAAGGCACTGGCATCCTACACGGTCAAAGACAGCGCCGGGCGCGTGTCGAATGCCGCCACACTCACCGTGACGGTCAAGCCCAGCCCCAGCGGACCGATCATGCTTTTCTCCTTCGAGACGGGCACCGAGGGATGGGGTCCTGCTAACTGGATGCCAGATGCTGGAACCGTATCGCAGACCACGGCTTTCCATACCGACGGAGCATACAGTCTGCAATTGGATGTGGTTAAAGAACATTGGTTCGGAGCCACATTTTCCACACCTCTGGACCTGAGCGGCAGGACACATCTCAAATATGATATCCAAACCCTGTCCAGTGGCACATCTGTGGAAGTTGCTTTACAGCTTGGGGATGGCTGGATCTGGTGCGAGGGCGGCGGCTGGGGTTGGGTAAACGGAAACACGGTCACGACCGTTGATATTGATCTCACAAACCTAGGCTGTGCGAATCCTGATTTCACTAAGGTGCATACAATCTACATTTACTTCAAAAGCGGGACCTTCTACATGGATGCGGTTCGCGCTGAATAGGAAGGGATCAGTCGAGCAAAAGGGTGCGTCCCACCGGGCGCACCCTGCTTTTTGAAAATCAAAACCTTCATCTTGTCAATAGCACTTAATACCATATTACTCGGAACTTGCTATTTTTTTCAAAACCCACCGCCTATGGGACAGAATCTTTGCCGGTTTCTACACAGAACCCGCTCACGTGGATCGGATCACCGCTGAGACAATCGCATACCCATCCGCCACGGTGCGCTTACGGTTGGCGCCAGTGAAATAGGTATCGTGCAGGTAGACCGAGTCGGCGTTTTGCACCTGGCAGAAACCGCGCTGCTCAAGGAAGGACTGGATGGTGCCGCGTGGGATGCCAAAAGCCAGCGCCTCGCCGCTCATCCAGCGGTCGCGGCGCATCTTGCTCACCTCGCCATGCCTGAGCGTGCCATCCAGCAAGGCGGTATCCATGTAATCGAAGATGATCGAGCTGCCCGGGCCGGAATGGTGGGCGACGAATTCCAGGGTGCCATCCACCGCCGGCGGGGTCAGGTAGTAGGTAACGCCCTGCCAGATGAAGAGCGTCTTGAGCTGCTCAGCATAGCCTGCTTCCGTCAGCCGCCCGGCCAGGGTCTGGGTGTTGAAGTCGATCGGCACGTAGGTGACATGCTGCGGGATGCAACCCAAAACCCGCTGGAGCTTCTTCAGCTTGGCCTGCTGCGTGGCGGGGTGATCGACCTCAAAGACCCTGAGACCCTCCAGCAGCTCCTTGAAGCGGTAAGCACGGGCATCCCAACCAGCGCCCAGGATGACCAATTGCTGCAGGCCACCGGCCAGACAGGCCTTGAGGTAGTCATCGATGTACCGCTCGCGCACCGCCAGGAAGCCCATCACGCCCGGGCCGCGCCATTCGCTGTAACCCAGCTGGTCGAAGAAGCGCACAAAGTGGTATAGAAAGTCGTTGACGAACCGGCGGGCATAGGGGTCGCAAAAGAGACGCTCGCCCTCGGGCTTTTCCGATTCGAGCGCTCGCAGGATGGCAATGCCGGTAGCCGTCAGGCTGGTTTGATTCCTGCGCATGGCAAACTGGGTATGTTTCTATACAATCTGTAGCACATGCACTCCCCAGGGCGGCAGTCCCACATACAGGCCGCTGGAGCGCACTTCTGCGCCATCCCGCAGGTATTCCTGGCCGGTGAAAAGCTCCCGCAGGCGGATTTTCTCCGGCGTAGCGTCCCAGCCCAGGTGGACCAACCCCTCCGCTTTGCGCTCGGAGAGATTAACCACCACCAGGCAGGCCTCATTCTCTTTGCCCTGCGGTTCAAGTGAGCTACGATCCACCCACCAAGTCCAGGCCAGCAGGTCGGTGAAGCTCTGGTTATCGGGCCAGCCGCTCAGCTCGCACAGCCGCCATCGGCCGGCGCGCAAAGCCGGCTGGCGGAGGATTGCCAGCAGCTTGCGGTAGAACTCCTTAAGCTCTGCATCCGGCGCTTCCGGCGGGCGGCGGCGCAGAAACACCGGCAGTCTCACCTTGCGCCCCTCCAATTGCCCTTCATGGAACAGCCTGGCACCCGGCAGGGTACCCGCCACCACAGCCGCCGCCCGCTCCTTCTGGGGTGAAAAGGCGGTGGCGGCGCGCCGTTCATCATGGTTCTCGATGAAGCGCACCAATCTCTCCTGATAGGCCAGGTCAGCCCGCAGGTGCAGCCGGATCGTAGCGGCGGTCTCATTCTCCAGCCGGTCATAGAGCCGCTTGTCGTAGCAGTAATCGAAGCCCTGCTGCTGCAGCTCGTATTCCATATTCCAGTAAGCCTCGGCGATAAAGAGGAAATCGGGGTAGCGAGCCTTCACCGCCGGAATGACCTGCCGCCAGTACTCCACGGGCGGGCGAGCGCCGGCTCGGGCACCCCAGGTGCGGGCAAATATATCGGTGATGAGCAGCATGGCCATATCGCAACGCACCCCATCGCACTGGCTGGCGATATCCAGCAGAGTCTCGATCACCGCCTGGCGCAACCCGCCATGGAAGGCGTTGATCTGCAGGGTATCTTCCCAGGGAGGGAAGTTGGGATCGCGGCCGCGCGCCAGGATGGCACTGCCAGAGCGGAAAAACTCGAGCGGGGCGCGCTGCAGGTCGCCGGCATCACCCTGGATGAAATATTCGGGGTGCTCCAGCGCCCAGGGATGGTCGGGAGCGACGTGATTAGGGACGAAATCGAGCAGCAGACGCACGCCGCGCTGCGCCAGGGCCTGGCGGGCGGTTGCCAGCCCCTGGCGCCCGCCGAGCCGGTCGGCTACCGTGTAGCGGCGGACGGAATAGGGCGATCCGACGTTATCTTCCAGCCTGAAATCCGGCAGGGCAATCTGGAAGTCGCGCCGGTTTCCGGCATGCTGGTTGGCAATGGCGGCGCCCAGCGGGCTGCGCTCCCAGGCACCCATCAACCAGACGGCATCGAAGCCCAGGGCGGCAATTTCATCCCATTCCTGCGCCGGGACATCGCCCAGGGCAATCTCAGCCTGGTATTTCTGGCCCAGGTCGTTCAGCCAGACCCAGGTGTTGATCTCGTAGATGGAGGGACGAGGAGGGAAAAGAGTCATTATGATAAAATCTTATCATCATTGTATTGTAAAAAGAATTGGTAAATTCGTGCTGTCCCATGGGATTCATCCACAAGGAGTCGCCTATGTCAAAGATCACTTCTTCGTCCATGATGCGCACTGCCAAGAGTGCGATGGAAGGGCCCAAAGGGCCAGAGCGTAAGTTCCGCATCAACCTGAAACTGCTGGTGGGTGTGCTGTTGGCCATCGCCACGGTGGTGGCCATTCTGCGCGCCCTGACGGAGACGGCCGGGTTGCCATGGCTGCTGGCGATCCCGCCCGTACCAGCGGTGGTGGGCGATTTCGCCACCATCCTGGCACCGCTGCTGGCGGTCTCGGTGGCCATCGAGCGCTTCCTGGAGACGGTCTTCGACTGGTATGAGCAATCTACCCGTGCCGTGGCCGATGTGCTCAGCGCGCCGCGCGAAGCCCTGGATTGGATCGGCAAGGAGTACCAGGATGCCTACCAGGCTGCCAGCCAGGCCGCCGATGCACTCGGAGTCAATGCCGCCCCGGCTGCCCTGGCCGCGCTGGAAAAAGCCGAGCAGCGCCTGGCAGATGCCGAGCAGCGGCTGCGCGCCTGGACCAGCTCACCGGAATACATCGCCTGGAAGCGCGCCCTTTCCATCTGGACCGGGCTGATGGCCGGGTTGATCGTCACCATCCTGGGCGACCTGGGCATGCTGCACACCATCGGCTGGCCGGCGCCGCGCCTCTTAGATATGTTCGTCACCGGCCTGGTGATCGGCGCGGGCCCAGGCCCGATGCATTCGATCATCGGCATCTTGCAGAGCGGCAAGGAGACCCTGGATAACGTTTCGAAGCTGGCCAAAGCCAAGTCGATCCGCGAGACCATGACGCAGCTCCAGCCAACGCCGGGAGAAACTCCGGAAGCGTAACTCCTAGACTGGCCAGCCGCGGGTGCGCGCCTCGGCTTCCAGCTTGGCGATGCGCTCCTCCAGGGTCAGCGGATGTACGGGCTCGGCGGGATGCTCAGCTCCAATCAGCGCGGCCAGTTCAGGCTCGTCGCCGTTAAAGTAATCCATGTCCACGGAGAGCGACTCCACCCCATATTTGGGCCCGCTGCCGTTCGAGCTGTATTGCCAGATGGTCCAGTCCCAGCCCGCAGTGGCCGGTTTCCAACCGGCTGCAATGACCTCCTCGGCGGTCTTGCCGGCTGGGACCAACGGCCAGGCGGCAATCCACAGCGGCTTCTTGGTCAGCCAAGCCGGGAAGGGCTGCAACACCTTGAGGAAGGACCCATTGCAGTATAACCCGCAGGTCCTGCCGGTGGCCTGGTCCACCACATCGCCGAAGGACTGGATATCCTGCCAACGCACCGCCTGGGCTGGCAGGGGCGGGAAGGTGGCATTGGGCTGCTCGTAATCCATCATGGGGGGCAGCTCGCCTGGGTCGGCTTGCAGCAGGTCGGCAAAGAATTTGGCCTGCTGTTTGGGCCCCCGCGAATTGCGGTTTTCCCAATAGCTGAAGAAGCAATAGGCGCCGCGCGCCAGGCCAGCCTTCTTGGCCTCGCTCCAGTTGTAATCGAAGTCCGGATCCTTCCACAGTGACTGGCTGGCCCGGATATACACAAATTTGGCCCCGGCGTTCTTCATCTTGACAAAGTCAATCTGCGGCAGTGTCCGGTCATCATCCTGGTACGAAGAGACATCACAACCCTGTAACATAGTTTCCATCCTTTCTTTGATTCAAGAAGATAGTGTGGTTTCGATCCAAAAAACGCTGCCCGAGGCATCCTTCTGAACCTGGAACTTGAAATTCTTGGGAGCGGCAGGAAAAGTGTAGGATCCGGCTTGCAGGCCCAAATCCGCCAACAGGTCGTGGTCCGTGAGCCCCCGGTCTGCCAGCAGGAGGCGTCCATGGGTCTTGCTCGCCAGGGCGGTGAAGAGCGCCTGGGCGGGCATCTCCCACTTCTTCCGGTCGGCCTGGGGGCGATTGACCGGGATCATGGTTGCCAGGTCGGGAGATTGCATCAGCTCCAGCCCGTCCTTGCTCAGCGTGGCGTTGTGGCTGCCATGGTGGCCCGTTTTGTAAAAGACCACCCGCCTGAGCAAATCCCTGGCTTTGAGCTCTCCTCCCGAGACACCCTCGCCCGGCCAGGAGAGATCCTGCCAGGAGAGCCAACTGCCTGCCTGGGCATCCCCCGGAAAGAGCAGCACCTTGCCGTTCTGGCTCAGCTCGATCGCCAGCACCAGGCTGGTGTTATTGGTGTCGCTATCCAGCTTGAGAGCCAATGCCTCGGAGGACCACAGCCACTCCTGGCCGATATTCTGCCAAAGATTTGCGCCATGCAGGTAGGTTTCTACCAATTTTTTAAAATCCCGGTCGGTAATTTGCCCCACCTGATCCAGGCCAACCCCAGCCGGACGGCCAAAGGGCAGGCTGAGGTTGATCTGGTCCTGCTCATCCAGGGTCATCTGGTTCCAGTCTTGCGTGTTCAAGCGCACCGCCCGGTCAAAAGCACTAAATTCATCCAACGCCGGACCTGGCTCATAGGTCTGCCCCTTGGGAGGATCGGACTGGAAGAGATAGGTGAATTGAGTCGGCGGCCCAAAGGTGAAGACGCGCGCCCCCGTCACGCCGGGGAGCTGGCGCGGTGGGTCGCCAGGTTTGAGATATTGAGGTCCCTGCCTGGGCTGGCCGCGCAGGTAATTCAAGATATCCGCAGTGGTCATCCTATCACTGGCTCCCAGCTCGCCATTGAAGCCCACCAGCACCTCGCGCACCGCCTGTGCTCTTTGGGCAGAAGCAGAATCGAGGGCTTGCAATTGATCGAGTGCCATATTCAGAGATTGCAGCACTTTGCGCTTCTTCTCCCCCAACTGCCTGGCCTGGGGATCGTCCGGGTTTTCGGTCCAGCCAAACCAGACCTGGTCGATCTGGATTTGATCGAAAATATCCTTGGCCAGGTAGAAGCCTGAAAGATGATCCCAGTGCTCGTGGGTCGCCACCAGGATATCCAGCCGTTTTTCGGTGGCCTGGGCGATATCCTGGGCAATGGCGCGCAATTTTCCATCATCGTCCGGCGTGCCCTGCAAGACGCCGCAATCGATCAACACGTAGCAGGGCTTGCCTTTCCGGGTGGGGAAGGCCAGCAGAAAACAATCGCCGATCCCACCAGGGTGATACATGCGGATTTTGACTCCGCTCCTGGGGGCTTTCATCACAGCCGGGCCGGCACTGACCGGGTTTTCAGGGGAATTGGTCATCATTCATCCTCATTCGCCATGCAATAAAGCAAAGGGTTCAAAGCGCACCTGCTCCTGGCGGGCCAGGAAAAAGGGGCTCCAGACATCCCTCAGGTAGGTGAAATGCAGGGAGGTAGAACTGCGCTGCACCAGGTAATCGCGTTGGGCGTTCAACCGGCGGTCGCTCTCGATGCGTTTGCCGATCGAATAGCGGACTCTCTTGCTGGCCAGGTCAATCAACAGGGTGCAGCCGCCGTACATCAGGAAATCGGCGGGTTGGTCCGATGCGCCGGCATCGGCCCGGGCCTGTTCCTGCACATCCCGGTAGCCATTGCGCCGCTGGATGATCGAGATCACCAGGTCAGTGATGGCGTCGCCGGAGGGGGCGATGCGGTGCGCCGGGCGGATAAACTCCACTTCCAGCTTAGGAAATCCCTCGGTCTGGGCAATCTTCCTTGAGCCTTCACCCCCGGCATACAGCCACAGCTCGTGCAAGGCGCGCGAATGATTCGCATCCGCCAGATTCAGTTGATCCAGGAACGATTGCAGCCATTTCCGGCTGTTGAGACATTCGTAATAGACTTTCTTCCGGTCGCTGGTGGTCACCCAATCGGGAGAGAGGCCGCGCATCATCTTTTGGGTTCCCAGGGTATCAATGAGCGCACTCTGTAGATCGGGGTCAGGCTCGCTCCACAACAAGCTCTCGACCGAGAGGCTGCGCACATCGCGAGGATAGATTCCATAGCGACGGAAGCCCTCGATGAAGGCGATCCGGTAGTTATGCGGGTCATCGGGAACCATATCGACATCGGCAGTAATCAGGGCGCGCAGGTAATCGCCAAAGGTGGGATCCACCGGAGCCAGGTAATCCAGGGCGCGGATGCAGATATTCAGCACATGACCGGCGGCCTTGGCTCCCTCGTCCGCCAGGCGGTTGATCAGGTCGGGGTGCAGATCGCCCGGCGGCAAAACTCCGGAGCCGCCGGTTGCCAGGCGCACCAGATCGGCCACCCGCGCCTTATAGATCGCCAGAAAGGCGTCGAAAACTGCCGCTACCAGGATTGCGCCGCGGGCGTGGGGCTCCAATTGAATCTGGTAAGCGCTCGGATCGGGCACGCTGCGCTTCCATTCCCCGCTCTGCTCATCTACACTGCCCAGCGCGTCACGCAATGCCCCACGCCTGCCGATCGCCAGCCCGAACTGCTGGGCGAGCTGCCCGAGCATATTCTCATTCGCCAGGTCACCGTGAGCGCGGGCGATCTGGCTGCGCAGCACCTCTGGATAGGTGAAGTGCTGGAAGAGGGCAACGATATCGGCAAAGGCCTCATGGAAAGCCAGCACATCCGGATTGCTCGGCTCGATGAACAGCCGCTGCAGGCCATCCAGCAGGGCGTGGGTGGTCTCGTGGGCAACTATATCGTGCGACAGGCAACTGAAGACCATCCCGCCCGGCAGGATATGGGCAGGATCCTTGTTCTGGGCGGGGAAATAGCCGAAGATCAGCGCCTTCTTCTGCGGGCTGTAATAGGCATTGGCCTCGCGCAGGGCGTGGGGATAGACCCGCAGGCGCCGGATGAAGCCATTGGGGTCGCCCTGCCCTTCTTTGCCAGGCGCCCAAAGGGCACGCCGGCCGAGGGCACGCTCAAACCTGGAGATGGTGGCCATGGCAACGGCGTAGACCATCTGCTGGTGGAACTGGGGGTTGCCTTCATCCGGGGGCAGGCCATCCTGGGCCAGCAAATTGGGGTCGTTCAGGTTGACCGGAGGATAAAATAACCCACTGGCCGGGTCGATATCCACCACCTCCAGATACTCGCCAGCCGGCCCGACGCCGAAGACATCTTCTTCCTCCCAGGGGACACGAATGACAACCTGGTTCAACAGCCAGTCTTGCATGCTCAGGTTGAGACTGGGATCGAAGGCATAGGCGCGCAGCTGGCGGCTGGGTGGGGGCGGTGCCTGGCGCCTGTGCAGCTTGGGGAGGGCCGGGGGTTGAGTAGGTTGGGTTGCCACAGCGTTCACCTCCTGGTTCGTGGTTCGTGTTTACAATCAGACTCTATTTATCTTATCACTTAATATTAGAAATGCAATTGCATCAAACCAGTTCGACCTTGTGATGGTGGGAACAGCAGAGAAAGACTCGGAATTTACTTTTAACCAAAGAGGGGCTTGGGTTGCAAGCGGCCGCGGGTGGACCTAGCGGGGGATGACAATATAGAGGTAATAGTGGAGCAACGGGGTTGGGGTGGGCGTGGGCGTCGACGTGTTGGTAGGCGTTGGGGTGGGTGTGCTGGTCTCCGTGGGTGTGGGCGTGTCGGTGCTGGTCGGGGTGGGCGTGAAGGTAGGCGTAGTGGTCGGCGTCCTGGTGGAGGTGGCTGTGGGGGTAGGTGTGAAGGTGGGCGTAGCAGTCCCCGTAGAGGTGGGGGTGACCGTCGCGGTGTGGGTGGGAGTGACCGTCGGGGTATAAGTGACGGTAGGAGTGGAAGTGAGCGTGACCGTTGGGGTGGCGGTCAGAGTGCTGGTCGGAGTGTGAGTCCGGGTGGGGGTAGAGGTCCTGGTCACAGTGGGGGTGGAGGTGATGGTCGGCGTTCCCGTTTCGGTGGGGGTGGAGGAGATAGTGGGTGTCTGGGTAACCGTGGAAGTAGGTGTTGGGCTGCCGGTTTCGGTGGGCGTTCCCGTTTCGGTGGGGGTGAGAGAGACAGTGGGCGTCTCAGTAATCGTTGGGGTAGCAGTAGGTGTTTTGCTGACCGTTGGGGTAGGTGTATTGGTTGGCAGGACCTCAACACAAGCGGCGCTTCCCGAATCGGTGAAAGTCTCCCCGGCAATGGGAATAAACTCCCAATCGTAGCTGGTTGCATGAAGGGTTAATTTGATCACTCCATAAATGTTATTGTTGA
>Ga0315268_10002880_pt1 | contig 19131 bp, 21 predicted proteins | sample C1_top_MG_FD_204535 | JGI IMG/M metagenome (GOLD analysis project Ga0315268, IMG submission 204535) | Sediment microbial communities from Yellowstone Lake, YNP, Wyoming, USA - C1_top | ecosystem: Environmental > Aquatic > Freshwater > Lake > Sediment | place: USA: Wyoming | collected 2017-08-01
AGCCAAATCCCTTGATCAGTATTGTCATATAAGTTGTTGTCTGTTATTCTCGAATAATCAGAATTTCTAAGATTAATGGCAGTTGTAAAATTGCCTATGGCACAGTTTTTTATCTCTATGTTGTTGAATCCGTCTGAATAAACGCCATAGCTAACGTTCGGATTAGGATCCTGGAATGTAATCCATGTGCAACCATTTCTCAGGCATTCTCGCGAGTTGTGATTCCACTGCTGGCAAGAACTGTTGCCAGAGCAATAAGGCTTGAGAGCCATATGCGTTCCTGTTATGCCATGGCCTTGGCAGTCTATAACTATGTTATCTGCTTCTATCTTGAAACAAGTGTCTTGCGAGATTAAATCATTTGTAAGGTTGATGCTCTGGTACAATGTGCCGCATGTTGTCTGCTCTATCGGCAATTCTATTGGCACTGGCTCGACAGGCAATTCAATAGGCTCTGCAACAATATCTATTGGTTGAATTTCTACAGGCTCTATTGGTATGACAGGTGATATGATAGGCGTGCTGTTCATTAAAATCAAGCTTGCGCCAACAAAATTATAAGCAGAAATGAATGGCAGAATAAACAGAAAAACTATGACAAATATTAAGATTTTCTTGCCCATGTTAAAATAGCCCCGAGCGGATTCGAACCGCTGTCCCAAGGTCCAGAGCCTCGGATCCTTGACCGCTAGACTACGGGGCTTCAAAAACTAGAGATTATCAAATTTTTTAAATGCTTCTTTCTTATCAATTTTACGCCTCGGTAGCTCAGTCGGTGGAGCGTTTCCTTGGTAAGGAAAAGGTCCCGAGTTCGATCCTCGGCCGAGGCTTACAAAAATTTAAAAACAAACCATATCTAAAACTACTAATATGAAAGACAAGATTGCATGTATAGATGATTTAAAAAAACAGTACGCGCCTTTAAGAAAAAAACATAATCTTCCTGAATTTTCCAAGCTGAATGAAGACTTCGAGATAGAGAAAATACAGGAAAAAGAAACTGAGTTCTTGTTGCGCGAGATAAGAAGGGCGATAAGCGAGAAAATTGCAGCTTTCTTAAGATTCTTCGAGCTTTTCATCAACCCGCAGTCAGCTCCTGTTTTTATTCTAACCTCACTAAAAAATCTAACTCCTCATGAAAAAGATTTGATAGAAAAAATATACAAAGAGCTAGTGGGTATAGAGCTTTCTGCAGTAAGCCTTGACATAATCTACAAAGAAGCCAGGGAGGCGCAGTTTATCAAGGATATAACAAAGAAATGGCAGGAAATGAAGCCAGAACTTGAACAAGTCTCAGAAATAATAGTTAAGATACCAAAAGAAGGGGAAAAGAAAGGCAAGAGCTATTTCGGCTAAATTATCTTTTCTAAATCAATTTCCAAGACAGCTAAAGGCATTTTCAGATGCCATGCCCTAAGAACAGACGGATGAACTTCACCTATAAAGCCAATTTCTTTTTCATTAAACAAAATCGAGCCAACACGTCCTTCAATGAAATTATGGACAATAGATTCTTTCAGTTTAAACTCTACATTCAGTATCTTGGCCATATAATCTATAATCTGTTTGATTTCTGTGAAATTTCCAGGAGTTATCGCGACTATTAACTTTTCTCTCTCTTCTATGCCCTCTTCAATCTTGTCGTTTTTTCTGAACACTCGGCCTATTTCGAACAATTTTTGAGGATATTCTGCATCAATGTTTTCTGACAAGATCTTCAGGCTAGAACATAGCAAATCATATCTCAATATCTTGTAATCTGTCTTGCTCTTTTCAACTTCTATCTCCTCATGCTGTTTTATTTTTTTCAAGTCTTCTTTTGTCAATAAATGATAAGAAGATGTCTCAAGCAAGCCTAAGCCAGCTAATATCTCGGCTATTTTTCTCTTAACTGTTTCCTTTTTGTCTATCTCGCCTATAGTTGAAATTTCAGGGATTTCTGGCTCAAAATTTTCATATCCGTATGCAATGGCAATATCCTCTATGATATCAACTTCATGCAGTATGTCAGTGCGCCATGCAGGTACAAGAATATCGCCATTCTTATGCTCATATCCCATTCTTTCCAAAAGTTTCTTGATTTCAGCTTCTTTGAGATTCAAGCCCAGCAATTTATTTACATTATCTATATTAATTTTAATTTTTTCAGGGCTTAGGTCCGGAGTTAGTTTATGTTTTAAGCCATAGCCAAGCTTCATCTGACAAACATCTCCGCCCATGTCAGCGAGCATTGTGACTAGTATGTTCAGCGTTTTTTTCAAGGTATTAAAGTCAAATCCAGAGCATTCTATGAAAATATCCCTAGTTTCTTGAGTAATTTTGCCTGTTTTTTCCGAGTTGATTATAGGCGGCATGCTCAAAATCTCGCCCTTTGCATCGACAAAAACAGGGAATTTTTGCATATCTTGGAGCAAATGAGCATACATCTTGCCAGTAGGATATTCTTTCAAGATCTCAAAGCCATTCATTTCACCCTTGGCTTCCAATGGCACAAACTTTATGTCTTGCGGTTTCCGAGCCTCGAATCTTATAGGCAATGATATTTTTTCTAAAGGATATATGCCTATAGCCACTTTCTTCCTGTTTCTTCCGAGTGTGGCATGGATTTTTTCCTGTATATCTATAATTTCCTTTATCTTTTCATCATCGAATTTCAGATTTCGGACAATGGCGCATACTGTGAAAGGCCTTACATCCTTAACGCTTCTGTCTATTATAACTTCATAACTTTCCTGCGGTTTATTTATTGAATATTGTTTCAGGCCAGTTTTCTTGCCTATGAATGCCAAGAATGCGCGCATATAGCCGTGAAACGATAACAAGTCAGGCCTGTTTGGGAAAATCTCAAGCTCTATTTCATCGTCATTCAAGGACTCGAGAGGCGTGCCAAACATGCTTATCTGTTCCTCTATCTGTTTTGTTATCTTTACATATTTTTCAAACTCTTTTCTTGAAAATTTTACAATTGCCATTTTTTATTTTTCTAGTATTAAGCTGTAATCTTTGAATTTATTATTTTTATAAAAATTAATTGCTTTAATATTTTGAGCGGATACTATTACCTTCTGTTTTTTAACTTTTTTAGATTTGCACCATTTAGTAAAGGCTCTATACAAATTTGCACCTATTCCAAGATTTCTAAATTCTTCGAGAACAAACATATTCTCTAACTCTACTAAATTGGATATATTTCTATAACCTTCTTTTTCTGATAACCCACCTACCAAATAACCTACAATTTTTCTATTGACAATTGCAACAAATGCACAATTGCTGTTTTTTATGATTTTTTGTTTGAAATATTCTTTTCCTTTTTTACTTAATGGCCAAGTGGGAATAATTGTAGAATCAAACTCTTTGTTTTCTTTTTTACAGAGTTGATAATTTAAATTTTGAATATCTTTTAAGTGTTCAATTGTTGCTTTTTTTATATTTATCTCCATCTTACTTTATCCAAAATTTTATCTTTCTCAATTTATTTATATCATTCATGTACAATTCTCTTAAGTCCTTTATCTGATAATAGTCTGTTATCATTCTGTCGAATCCAGGTCCCCATGCCAAGACAGGAATCCATTCTCCGAGCAGCGGAACAACTACTTCTGGCCTGAAAATGCCCGCGCCCCCAAGCTCGAGCCATTTGTTTTTTTCTGGAACAAAAACATCTATCTCAACACTCGGCTCTGTATATGGGAAATAAGCTGGCTTGAACCTTATCTTTTCTACGCCCATTTTTTTGTAGAACTCTTTCAAATATCCTAGCAGATGTTTGAAGTTCGCATTCTTGTCTATAACAATGCCCTCTGTCTGATTAAATTCAAAGCCATGGCTCCAGTCAACTGTCTCATTCCTGAAACATTTACCTATTGTGAAGAACTTGCCCTTTTTTTCTTTCAGTTCTGCTAATGTATGCGCTGATAAGCATGTTGTATGTGTTCTCAAGATAACTCTCTTTGCTTCATCCTCTTTCCATACATACTGCCATCCTTTGCTTCCATTCACGCCTTGTTCATGCGCTTTTTTCACTTTCGCGACAAGTTTTTTGTCTGGCATCTTTGCTTTTATCCCAGAAATGTAAAAAGTATCGTGCATCTCGCGGACAGGATGGTCTTGTGCTGTGAACAAAGCATCAAAATTCCAGAAACTTGTCTGTACAAGGTTTCCTGTCATCTCCTTAAAGCCCATTTCAGCCCATACTTGCCTTGCATAATCAATGGCTTGGTTGACAAAATGTTCTTTGCCGCCATTTATTTCTGGAATGTTGCTCTGCAATTCATATCTTCTGAACTTTTTGCCTTTCCATGACTCAGACTTGATCATCTCGGGTGTCAAGGATTCAATCATATCTTTGAACTTGCTAGTATCTGATTTAGTGACGTGCTTGCCGAACTCTGTCAACTCTATAGCTACCTCTTTTTCGCTCTTTATCTCGACTATATTCTTCCTGTTCTTCAAAGCCTCGAGAGCAAGCTTTTGTTCTGGCTTTAATTTTTCGAACTCAAGGGGCAATGATTCTATGAACTGCTCTTCAGCGCTCTTTTTTATTATCTCCTCTTTTTTCGCTGTCAATATTATCTTGTCTATCTGTAACTTTATCATTGCTTTCTTTTTCAAAGCTCCTAAAGCAGCCTGGAGCTCGTTATCGCTCAGCTTTGAATGCTCCTTGGCTTCTTTCAAGTCAAGAGTTTGTTTTTCACTGAGTATATTCAAAAGTCTTCTCTCTGGCAAACTGTTCTTTAGATATATTATGCCATTAGTGCCCAAATCAACAATCTTTTTTTCCTTTACCTCGAGCTTGACAATGCCCTTGTTTGCCAAGAACTGCAATGCTCTTAGCGCTCTTGTCTTATCAAAACCCAATTTTTTTGTCAGACTATGAAGATTCTTTTCAGTAATGTAAGGCAGAATAGCTCTTTCATCAGGATTCAATCTTTCTAATATTTCCTCAACTCTTTTGTCCATCTAAGAACTTAATCTCAGGATTTTAAAAACCTTCTTATCCTAATTCTTACTTTTTCCTCTTCGATTCCTTTTCATCGAAAGTTCTCAGCTTTATCTCTGTAGGCTGTTCATATAGAAATCTTTTGTTTCTTGCGCTTCTGTTGATGAGCAAGACTATTAAAGTAACAATAACTATGGCCAGGATTGCATCTGTTATGATCCACTGCCAGTTTCTGTTAAAGTCAAAGACAAGCTGTTCCAACCATGTTGCTGGTGTTGATTCTTTCTTGACTTGTACTGTGACTAGTTGTTCCTTTACTGTGTTGTTAAAGCCGACTCTTACCTTAAAGCTGTAGCTGCCTGCTGCATTTTCGTTAGGCACTAATGTAATATAAACATCTCCGCTATTGCCCTCCACTAACACCATGGTTGTTGGCTCTATTCTCGCAACTGTAGCCCATGTTCCGTATTCAGAGGCGTTTATTGAATAAGTTGTTGCAGCATTGCCTATATTTGTCAAGCTAGCTTTTACAACGAACTCTTTTCCAGGAAACGCATCAGTCAGCTGTTGCAAGCTCATTGCAACATCATAATAAGCTGGAGGCTGTGCTGGTGTGCATTTGCCTTTTATCTCCAAGTTGGTTGTACCACTGACAGAAGATTCCTCGTTATTGTAGTAAACAGTTATAGGAATTGAATATGTTTTTTCTGTTGCATTTGATGGTGCAGTGAAACTAAATGACGCGCTATAGCTGTCATCTTGGTTTATGGTTAATGTCTTGATATAATTTATTCCAAGTTCAGAATTGATTATTTTTATCTTGACATCTTCGTCATTTGAACCTGTATTTGATACTTTAAGATACAAGCTGTATGTATCTGTGCAGCCGACTGTTGAAGGGCTAACATAATATGAATCTATAACAAGGCTGTGCTCTTTTTTATTTAATGTTACATCAACGCTGTCTTCCTTGCACTGTCCATCTTCATTGCCATCCTCATAAACCTTGGCTCTTACAGCATAATCGTGGTCAGGATTTATGCTAGAAGGTACTGTTAGATACATAGTTACTGTTTTTGAATCGTCTCCCTTGATAGTTGTCTTATAGCTTGTTTCTTCTACTTTATCGTCATCTGTAAGGTCATAAAGCTGAGCTTTTACAACAACATCTAAATCACTATTATCTGTATTTTCTATATCTGTCTTTATAGTCATATTGTTGCCAGCATAGAAATCATCACCAGAACTAGGCTTGTCTATTGTTATTGTTAAATAATCCCCTTGTTCGCTGTATTTGCAATAATCTCCTGCTGCGACATTGCCGACATTTATCGTTACAGGAAGTGTTTTCTCTTTAATACCAGAATCTGTGTTATACACATATATATTAGTATGATAAGTTCCGTGGCTTGCACTGCTGTCTACATCAACTGTAATCTTGAACATAATTCTTTCATTAGGATTTATGGTGAAAGTTGTCTGATTTGAAGTCAATGTTATATCAGAATTGGGATTATCCCAAGTCAAATTGCCGTTAAATTGCACTGGCAAAGGACTTTCATACAATATCGAGAATGTCTTATATGCGTTATTTCCAGGATCTATGTCATAAGTCAAGCTTGTAGGTGACAATGTCAGAGTAGCAGAGCTAAATGGAATAGCCATTAAGGCTAACGCAACTGCCACAAATAAAAATATAAAACTCTTGTTCATTTTGTTATATTGTCGTAATTTTGAAGTCGTGATACTTTTTAAACTTTTCGTTGACTTCTAATCTAATTGAAGTTAACTATATACCAGCTATATTGATATTTTATATTTAAGAAAAAGAGCTAAAATTAAACTGGTTTGCCGCCGCACCTAGCGCAATATTTCTCATTCCAGTCTTTTTTCGAAACTTCTTGCATTCTCTTCGCATAGTTATCCAAGAACTTGGTTATATTGGCGTCTGTTATTATAGTCTCGGCTCCAGGATGAGTTGGCCTAGCTTTTCCTTTCCTTACGGCATTTCTAAGAACCTTTGGATTGTCTATAATGCAGCAAGGTGCAAGCCAATTCTTTATTTCCTTTTGGCCTTTTCGTATCTCTTCAAAGAATTTTGACTTTATGGCATCTCTTAAACTTTTGTTCTTTACATTGTCTACTGCGAAATGCACGAAAGCGCAAGACTCTACATCTCCGTGAACATTGATATGTAAATATCCTGCGCCTAAGAAATGATCCTGGGTAGCTGCTGCTATGCAACCTTTGACAAAAGGTCCATCATTCCAGAAATCTCCTAAAAATAATCCTTTTCTAGGATTTTCAAAAAATGCTTCGCGCCATGCATGAACTTTTTTCCTAAGTCTTGTTCTTTGCTCAGGAGTTGGCATTAAATTTACATCTGGTTTTCTGCCAATTGGGATATAATTGAAGAACCATCCGAACATGCATCCTTGTTTTTCGTAAAAGTCTACAAACTTGTCAGAAGCCAAGATATATGCATTGCTGCTTACTGGTGTTGCAGAAAATCCAAACAAGCACTTATGCTTTTTCAATAATCTCATAGCATTTAATACCTTATCATAAATTCCTTCTCCGCGTCTTTTGTCTGTTTGTTTTCCAAAGCCCTCTACAGATATCGCAGGCGCAATATTTCCTAGCTTGGCTATTCTTTCAGCAACCTCATCTGTGATCAAAGTACCATTAGTATAAACCTGGAAGAAAATGTCTGGGAAATCTTCAGCCATTTCGAAAAAGTGTGGCCAAAGAAACGGCTCGCCGCCAGAAATAGTTATGAACGATATGCCCATTTCTCTAGCTTCATTTATTACTCTCTTAACAACAGGATAAGGCAAATCATTTTTCCTGCTGTACTCGCCAGCATAACAGCCTATGCATCTCAAATTGCAGCACATTGAAGGACTCATGACCAAGAATGATGGGGGAAAGACACCATATTTCTTTTCATATGCTACCCTCTTGAAACGGCCTTCAACTAAAAAGCCTATTATCAAATTTTGTATAAGTTTTTTCCTTATGGCAGGACTTAATCTATTAAGTTTCTCTATTACTGCATCAAGATATGGTCCTTTTTTCGCTTCCTCTAGTTTCTGTTTTGTTTTCCCTTTTGCAAATATGCTTATTATACTAATTAATCTCTCCAAAGTTTCCTTTTTAGGATTAGCAGAAATATAATTAATTACTTGGTTCAATGCCACCCTCTTAACACCCATGAGTATTTCCATTTTCTATGTTGTTAAAATGGTTAATAAAAAAACCTTTAAAAACTTTTCTTTGATAATAATATTAGTAATAGAATAATAATGAAAATTTTAAGGCAAAAATATAAACATTTCAGATAATAAGACCATTTTTCTCGTCAGTTATCTTTTGTTTTTAACTAGCGAAAAACATCGTTGATTTTCTGTATCGCATCGGCAACTTCTTGTCCCTTGTTAGTCAACTTGATCAGCTTTATTCTCCCTTTTTTCTCAAAAGCGACCAAGCCGAACTTTTCCAATGACTGCAAAATCTTTACAGCATGACTATATGTGCAGTCAACTTCCTTTGCAAGCAAGCTTCCATATCTTGCTCTAGATCCTTTGCGCAAAGCAATAAGAATCAACGCTGGTTTTTTCCTAAAAAATATGTTAAACGCATCCTTAATCATTTTCCTTAGCCTTAAATTTTTAAAAATTTAATAGTTATTTTATAAACGTTATTTTATATCATATACTTTGTTTATAAATCTTTCGCAATTTTATAAAAGTTTCAACCAGATAGTAACAAAATTTGCATAAAAAAGAAAAAACCGACGACAAGTTATTTATTTCTTATAAAATTCATCTATTTCCTGTTTTCTTAGCAAAGGAACGAAGGCATATCCCGTTTCTCTTAACAAAAGTCTCAAGCTCTCGCCACGTAACTGCCATATTTCCAAGGCGCCGTAATCCCAAGCCTCTCGCGTTGGAAATAACAAAAGCCCATGTTCCTGTAAAAGTCTCTTGCCCATATCCTTGACTTGGTTTATCTTGTCAAGTTCGACGCCAGCAGTAAAAAATATCCTGTCATACTTCTTTTGCCATATTTCTTGTTTTTGGTCAAGAGCGTCGCCTGCGAATATATTTATTTTTGAGAATTTCTTTGCCTCCCGTTTGTTTGTTCCTTCCAAATGTCTTATTAGTTGTTTGACATTCTTCCTCGCACCTTCAGCAAGATCTGGGAAAATCTCTATCGTATCAACTTGTCCGGGCCATACAAGCCACGAGACAAGACTAGCATGATATCCTGTATTTGTTCCAACTTCAAGAACATTTAAGTTAGGCTCTAATCTTAAAAGCCTTAGCATTCTTGCTATCGTGCTCGGCTGTGAGATTGTCTGCCCATGAGCCACGTGCTGCGGCACGTCAACATAACTAGACTGCTTCATAAAAAACTTCCTGTCGCATACAAGAAATGTCTTCAATATGTTCTGCTCTATGCCAGGATTGCTGAGCTGAACAGATTTTATCATCAGCCCAAGCTCTTTAGTATCGCTTTTTTTCTTTTCTAACTTCTTTTCTATCTTTTTGACCTTGCCTCTTTTTTGCATAAATAGATGTAGCTAACAATGATTATAAATTTTCCCTTACCACTGTTTAATCTAGTTCAAAGTGCGGCCTAAAGATATTGTCCTGCAAAAATCTCATTCTCCACGCAGGGCTCGTCAGAGGAATTATCTGTATCTGCCTTTGTATTACTGGCATAACAACAACTTCTGGCTCTTGTTGTTGAACTTGCTCTATTTCTTGTCTTATTTCCTTATGTCTTTGCTTATAGTTTTCCAACATTCCAGATTCTATAGCAAAAATCAGTTCTGTCTTCATCTCTTCATACAGTCTGCTTCTGTAGCCGTTCCTGAAAACTTTTATAATCCCTTGTTCAGCAGCCATATTCACTGAAAATGCGCCAAGTCCTATCTGCAAGCCCGCATTTTCTGATTCGCGCCTTATCTTTCTGGATGCTAAAGCCACTACCCTGTCCAGTTCTTGTGTGCCTAAAAAGTATTCTTTGTTTTCGTACAAAACTTTTATATCCCTTTCCATTTTACCTCTTTTTTATATAATTATCATCCTTATTTTCTAGTTATACATTGAGTTATGAAAAAATAAACTTGAAAGTTGATTTTTTATAACAAAGAAATAGACATAATGTTATATTATCGCGGATTACTTATAGCCCAAGTACCTTTTTTTATCTTGTCGCCGTTAACTTACAACCTTCTTCTCTATTCTTAATAATTCGTTTAGCTTGGCCAAGCGTTCTGGGCCAATTATGCCTGTCTTGATGTAAGGCATTCTCCAACCGACTGCAAAATGCGCTAATGCATTATCTTGTGTCTCGCCAGAGCGATGCGAGATGATTGTAACAATATCATTTTTCTTTGCCAAATCAATAACTTTCTTTGTTTCTATAAGCGAGCCTACCTGATTTGGCTTTATGATAAGGGCATTAATCGATTTTTCTCTTATTGCTCTCTGAACTCTGTCAAATCTTGTGCATGTCAAGTCATCGCCAACAACTAATGCATTTTTCAGTCTTCGTGTTATGTTTGCAAATCCGGCAAAATCCTCGCCTTGCAGAGGATCTTCAACATAAGCCAAGCCATTTTGCCTCGCAAGCTCGACAACATAAGTATTTTGCTCTTCTGCATTAAGGTTTTTATCTTTTATTGTGCTTGAGAAATTTTTATATCGATACTTAACACCATCATAAAAGCTTGTGGCAGCCATATCACAGCCCAAGTCGAGCAAGACATCGAACTTTTCTTTTATGTCTTTCCTGACTTCAGCAAGTAAAGCCAAAATTTCAGGATTGCTTAAGGTAGAAGCCATTGCATTTTCGTCTGTCAAGTTCCCTGGCCACAAGACATCTTTTTCAAGCAAAAGTCTTTTAGCATCCTTGTAAGCCTGCAGATTTATAAAATAAGAGTCAAAGAAATGTTCTGTCCTGGGCATTAACAGAAATTCTTGATAATCTGCCTTTTTTGCTTGTTTTGTATGCATTCCCCCACCAATGCAATTTCCTACTGGTCTTGGAACAATAGCTTTCTTGTCTTCAAGCAAAAAGTTCCATAGCTCTTTGCCCTTTGTCAAGGCCAAAGTCTTCAAAACAGCTGTCTGTAAGGCGTAAAGAGCATTTCCGCCGATAAACTCCCAGTTTTTAGTCTTGTCATAAATTCTAACAAACTCTTCTATCTTAGCCAAGTCATCGAAACTTTCGAAACTTGTCTTGTCATTCACAAGTTTTTTTCCAAGGACATTGACAAACGAGATTGAAAAATCAATTCCTCTAGTAGAAAAATCTTTTACTTCATACTTGCCCTTAGACTTACCATTAGGCGCGCTTGCTTCTGCTTTCAAGTTCTGAGATTCCGCAATAACAGCAATCGTCGCCTCTTTTCTTGAGTTTAATATTTTCCTAGCAACAACATTCGTCAGCTGCATCTAACTGTCAAGAATATAGAATATAAAAAGTTTTGTTAAGAACAGGCTCTGTAGAAAGTTAGATAAGTCAAAGATTAACATCTTTTTTTCTCATCTATTCCAGTCAATGATGAGAGAATGAAGAAGATAAAATGTTCATGAGATACTGAACTTTTTACAGAGCATTAATTTCCAGCTACCCATTTATTCCAAGCAAGTTTTGTTTTTCCATCACTATAATATAAACCCATGCTGTTAAACGGCTCTTGTACGCTCTGATCGTATAAGAAACTCCATATCTCAATTTCTTTATTCAGGCCTCGGGTCAAATTGAAAAATTTTACAACAAAGGCTGCTTGTTCGCTTTCATTGCTCTCCCAACCTGTTGGACTTGTAGCACTATGCCACCCTATCTCAGTAAAAGCGACAGGCTTGTTTGTATGAGATTTTATTTCAGAATAATAATCTTGTGGAATCTCACTAGGATTTTTATAAATTAATCCAGGATAGGTTGTAAAAGCGACGATATCAGATTTAAACTTGTCAATAAGAAACCATTCTGCCTTGCTTTGATTATTCACACCGCCAAACAACCCCCCGTTCATGCCTTTCATTTTCTCAAGCTGAAATACAGTAAACACCTTGGTGTTTGGTGAAACTGACTTTATGGCATCATATACCTCGCTATAAAATGAAACAAACTCATCAAAATCACTTGGAGATTTTTCATACAAAACATTTACTTCAATGCCCAAGCCAATATATTTTGGTTTATATTTTTCAACAAATGCCACCACATTATTTTTATAGCTTTGTTTGGTGGCATTATCTAGGGCTCTCAACAATTTTCCATCGCTTTGCTTAAAAAACTGAACTTCAACAACAGGAATATAACCATAAGTCGATGAAAGCTCTGTGACAACTTTTGCTCCGTTATTCTCTTTGCTTAATTCATTCCAATCGCCTGCCCATGAAACAGCATTTCCTACCTGCCTAGCCCTTACAAAGAAATCTGTAAAATCGTTTGACTGAAAACTCTTGGGGGACAAACTGACGCCCTTTAAAATGCCTGTTACATTACCTTGTTGCTGTGATTGCTGCGCTTGTTGTTGACACCCCACTCCAATAACAGATAATAAAACAAATGCAATAATCAAAATAAAAATTATCTTTCTCATTTTAATTCCTTCATTTTAAACTTCTTAAGTCTTTTCTTAATCAATTTTATCTCAGCCTTTGACAATGAAGACATTTTCCAGCAGTTATATAAAATATTTTTTGGAATCTTGTTTGCCTCTTTCTTGCATTTTTCTATATCTTTCTTAGAAAGCAAGGGCGTTAGAGGACATTCAACTATCATATATTTCCTTTTGTTTCCTTTATATTTTGGAAGAACAGGCCAGCACAAGCATATAAACGGTTTGACTTTATGAATTTCGCATGAATCATCCTTCTTGAGATAAGGACATCTGCCTTTTGTGCTTATTAATTCATAATGATTTTTCCCGACTTTCCTAAAACAATTTCTAAAACCATCTTTCAAGACTTGTTTCATCTCTTTTTCAGACAAATCCGGACCACCGAGTTTGCAGCAAGCTGCTCTGCACTTCCGGCACACTTTTAGATATTTATTTGCCTTCACCATCAACGAGAATAACAACTATATTTTATAAACATTTAGAAATCTATTCTTCGACTTCTGTCTTTTCTATCTCTTCTGCTATCGACTCCTCTGACTCTTCGATAGCTTCGGCTTCCTCTGCCTCTGCTTCTGCTACCTCTTCTTTTATCGCGCCCTCTTCTACTGGCTCTTCCTTGACAGGCTTTATGGTTTCCTCTTCCTTGACTATCTCTTTTATCTCGTCCCCTTTCCTTTCTACTCTTTTTGGCAAAGGCCTCTTGACTGTTATAGGCAGTATGCCTGCCTCAAACTCAAGTTCTGCTATTTTTATAGGATCATAATTCATTTCACTAAGTTGTTCTTCGTCTATTTTAAACAATATGGGAGCATTTGCGCTTATCTGCAATGCGCGAGCGCCTAGAATTCTTGCTTTTTCGTATTTTGTGTATTGGCTTGGATCAAATTTCTCTTTCATTTTGATTATCTACTTGTTATTTTACACGCGGGATGACGTCAGCCGCGCCATATTTATGACTTAACTATTTTTTCAACTGCGCGAGTATCTTGGCATGGAGCTTTTTGCCTTCTTTCAGCGCTATTGATAAAACAGTTTCTATTTCTTTTTCTGTCAATGCTTCTTCGCCAGATTTCTGCAATGCATGTATGAACTCGTCCTTGTCAAAAGTTGCTGCGATACTTACGCGGCATTTGGCAGCTTCCTCTTCTGCCACAACAGGATCTAGAATGAAAGTGTCATCAACAAGATAGCATGTAACAGTTACTGGCATCTCGTTCAGCGGCAGTTTTTTGTTTGTAAACTTTCCATACTGGACTTTATCTTCTTTTATCTCTGGAAAAACAGCAGTCTTTATTGCCGCAACAACTGCCATGGCAGCTGCATCTATTAAATTGCCGTCATCATTCATGGGGTAAATGTCAATATAGACAGCCCATACGAGCTCGCCTTCTCTTAGGCATAATTTTTTCAAATCAATAAACTCGCTCTCTCTTATGCCTCTGTCTATTATTCTCGCAAGCTCTATTGCTTGTATTGACGGAGGTCCGCTTTCAAACTTTGGCGAGGACATTGGCAACAGCTCTGCTGTTACAATCAATGCGCCGTTTTCAGGCGTGTCTGTAAATGGCTCCATTACATCAAGCTTAACGCCAGCTAAAACTTCTGTATCTCCTATCTTGACTCTAGCAGAGCCCTCGGCATTCTTGGAAATGCCTGTTTCGATTACTATATCCCTGTATTCAAGAGGTTTTCTCTTGTCGAATCGAGTTTCTTTTTTCAAAAGCTCCTCTATTCTTTTCTTTGTTAAATTTGAAACTTCCATTTTTTCCTTGATTTTAGCTCTCCTTGACTTTTTTTAAAGCATTTTTTTGTATTTCAGTAATCTTTGCGCAGACTTTTTTTGCCAATGCAACTGCTTCCTGGAGTTCTTGCGGTTTTATCTTGCCGTCAAGCTGAAGCAAACTTATCTTTCCAGAGCGAGATAATACTGCCACTGGAATGTCTGTTGCTGCCTTTATCTTCTTGCCATCTTTTGTTATCTTGTAATCTTCCTCATCTTTTGTCAAGTCAGCAACAATAGCATCTTCTATTTTGCCTATTGACACCGCGCTGACAAGCTCTGTCATCTCCAAACCTGCATTCGCCAATGCCAACGAGGCCGCATTTATGCCCGCGCATCTTGTTGAGGCATTTGCTTGCAGTATCATGATATAAACATCGACAACCGTATTAGGGAAAGCGTCAAGATTCAACACAGGTTCTAGCGCTTTTGTCGTTACAAATGATATCTCTGAGCTCCTGCGACTCGGGCCTGGCCTTTTTCTTTCTGTTACAGAGAATGATAACATGTCATAATAGCATCTTAGCAAGCCTTTTTCTGGTTTTTTCAAATGCTGAGGATATAATTCCCTTGGCCCATAGACAGCTGCTATTGCTATGCTGTCTCCGAACGAGAACATAGCACTTCCGTCGGCATTCTTTATAACGCCGACTTTCGCCTCTATCTTCCTTGTTTCATCAAACTCCCTGCCATCTTCGCGTTTGTGTGCCATTTTATTCTTCCTCCTTGCTTTCTTTCTTCTCTTCTTTCTCTTCTTTCTTTTCCTCTGCTTTTTTTGGTTTTTTGACTTTTGAGCTTAAAAACTCCTTTACCTTTTCTGTCAAACCCTCTACAAAAGGTTTTTCCACTATCATCTCTATAGCCTCTTTTGCAAGAAGCTCATTCTCAACATTTGTGCCCTTGATCCATACGATTCCGTTCTGTCCAACAACAATACTGCATCCTGTTTCATCTTTGATTGTGTTTATCATGCTTCCTGCTCTTCCGATGATTCTAGGTACTCGTGTCGGATTGATATGTATGATCATGCCGCCTTCAAGTTTTCTTAATGCCCTGTCTTTCATTGTCAAGTCTACACCTCTTGACTTGATCGCTTTTATTTTCGTGACGATATTGTCGCCAAATGTGTAATATTCTGTCAAATCTCTCTTGTTTATAAAGCCAAAGCATTCTGAAGCAGGCAAGAAAGCTGCTTGTGGTGAAGCTATATCAACAATCCAGCCGTTAAACGTGACATCAGTTACTTCGCCTATGACATTATTTCCGATGCGCGGAATATATGCCCCGCTCAATGGGATTACCTTGATTAGCTTGTCATTTTTTTCGATAACGCCGAACTTTGAGGAAACAATGTCTTGGCCTTCGCGTCTTGTGCCCTCGCCAGGCAGATATCCTGGGCCAGAAACCAACACTTCGCCAGGCACTGTTATAACTCTCGGCTTGTGTTCATGCTCCACTGGCTCTTCGTTCTCTTCTTGTTTTTTCTTTGTTTCTTTTTCCATTTTTTTCTTTTTTACTTGTTAACTCTCTCGCATGGCTTTTTATACTTTTTCCTTTAGCTCTTCTGTCAGTGCAGAGCCATGCGTTAGGTTATTTAGTTTATCATAAAATTCGATTTGCATTCCAGCAGGCAAGTCTATAACGCATGCCATCGAACCATCACTGAGCCAGTCCTCGCTTTCTTTCTTGAAATTCTTTAGTATACTGTAAGCTTGCCCTACATAAGTCGGCGGTATAATGACCTTAATCCTTTTTGTCTCTATTTTTATTGGTATGATTGGCATTAGTTTCTTTATTATCTCAAGCGCCTGCTCATCTGCGCTTCTTGTCTCGTCAATGCTTGCGCCTGCTTGTTTAACTGCAGCCAGGATTCTGTCAGCAGTATAAGGTGCATTTGTCCTTGGGTCTATGCAGTTCCTCGCCAGAAAATCAACAATCTGCCTAAGCTTCTGTTCTCGTGCTTTTTTGCGATACTCCTGGGGCAGCTGTATCTCGCCTTCTGAGATTATCTTTGCTGCTATTTCATATACATTGTCTGTGCCAAACGCGTCTTTAAGCTCTTGTTCCTTGGCTTTAAAACCCTTTTTATAGTCGCTGTAAACATTATCTATAGCTAAGACATCTCTTAGCATAGCCGCAGCAATCTTGCCCTGCTTTTTCAAGGCAATGGCTTTGTCGCAGTCGACAATTACCTCGAAATTCTTGCCCTTGACCTTTAGTCTTGCAACGACATCAACCTTACCTCGAAATGCAACGCCTACATCAACCATTTTAAAGAATCCTATCTATTTTTATTTTGATTTATCGATTGCGATTATAATTTAGTTTTATTTCAAGTACTTTGTTAGGCTATTACCATAAACTCTTTTTGCCTTTTTCTCGTCTTTCTTTATAAAAACAACCTCAAATCTTGAAATATTAAAATTCTTGCCTAGTACTTTTTTAAAAATATTTAGGGCAAGTTTTATTCCTTGCTCTATGTTCAAGCCGTCTCTGTAGTCCTGTCTCAGCAATTCCTTGACTCGCTCGTCATTTTCGCCTATCGCAGTTGCCTTGTATCCGAGATAGTTGCCTGTTACATCGCTAACATATAACCTCGGGTCATCGTTCGCATTCACGCCAGCAACCATGAACTCTATTCCAAAAGGTCGCGCGCCGCCGTACTGTGTGAAAGCCTGCTTGATGTTAGCAACTTCTTTGATTATAGACTCTGTATCGATAGGGGAGTCGTAAGTTATTCTGTGCTGCTGCGCAATAACTTGTATCCTTTCCATTAGCACTCTTGCATCGCTCAATATGCCTGCTGCGCTCGCTATAATATGATTGTCTATCTCCCATATTTTCATCGAGGCTTCTGGCACGACTAAACTGTCTGTAATCCTTTTGTCAGATACTATTATCACGCCGTCTGTGCATATCGCGCCTATGCTCGCGCTTCCAAGCCTTACTGTTTTTTCAGCATATTCAACTTGCAACAGCCTTCCATCAGGCGAAAACATAGTTGCAGCTCTGTCATATCCCATGACTTGATGCTGCATTTCCATTTCCATAGTAACCTTTTTTGTTAAATACTGTTAAATGTATTTGCCTAACAAATAGCTTTAATTTTCAAATTCACGCTCTTCACGTTACTCTTAAAATAAAAATGAGAGATTTATAAAGCTTTCTGAAAATTGAAAATAATTAAGACAAGAAAACTTTATAAGACAAAAACCTCTAACTCTTGTATGAAAAAAAGAGGGCGAGAAATGAAAGGTAATAAAGGACAAGTTATGGGCATGCCTTTCCAGTTTATTTTTGCCCTGATAATTATTGCAATTGCGTTTTTTGTGGGATTTTATGTAATCAAGATGTTCTTAGATCGCGCTGAGCAAGCCAACATAAATGATTTTGTCAAAAATCAGCTTGAAACTCAGGTCCAAGCAATATGGTCAGGTCCAGAAGAGGCTTCAATTGTCAAGAACTTCGTCTTTAGCAGAAAATTCGACTCTATATGCTTCCTCAACCAGTCAAAAACATGCAGCGGCAATCCAGATTTATGCTCAAACTATAGGACATGGCAAAGAACAAACACAGACAACTTGTTTTTAATGCCCCTAGGTACAGCAGAAAAATATGATACATATAGCTCGTGGCATGTGAAATGCGGCACAAGAGAATGCATAAGTTTCAGTTCAAATCCTTTATGCATTCCAGTTGTCGATGGCAAAGTTTCTGTAAAACTAACAAAAGAAAGTGGCAAAAATTATGTTACTATCTCGCAAGCTTAAGAGAAATTATGCAATCTGCTTTAACGGTTTTAATAGTTTACTTGTTTGCTGTTCCACAACAGCCCAGTATAATTTTATAAAAAGCTGCACTTCTGGGTTTTCTAAATTCAATTTAAACATTTTCGCCTTTCCAACAATTCTTATTTGTCTTACAATTTTCCTTTTAATAAAATCTTGCCAGAATTCTTTTAAAGTCGTATAACCAATGCCAGAATTCTTTGCTATTTCTTTCATACTGTAATCATAATCCTGAAAAGTGATTAGAAAATCCATTACCTTTAATTTAGGGCTATCTCCGTATGCTTGTAAAAATAAACTTTTCTTCTCCATAATATTTAAATAATCTTAGAGTTTATAAAGTTTTCGAAAATGTCCCTTAAGGGACAATTAAATATTTATACACTCTATTATATATATTTATATGGAAATAAAAAGAAGTGATTATATCACAATTTCTAAAGCTCTTATAAGAAAACTTTATTCATCGGGTTGTTGGGGCAAGGGTTCTTTATATGAAGATCATCTAAAAGATGGCTTTCCGGCAGAAGAAAAAGGCAAGGTTCTTGTGGTTGCTGACGCTTTGGTTAAACAAGGTATTTTAATCAAAAAAAGAAAAAAGTATGGTTTTAAATATTATCTTAATATTGAAAAAAGAGAAAAGATTAAAGAAATTTTGTGTATTTGAAAGAGGTGATATTTAACAAAAAAAGATGGTGATGTTAAGAGCAAAAGTAAACAAGCAAGGGCAGATGGAATTCGCTTGGATATTCGCTGTTATAGTCGGCGCTCTCATCCTGTTTCTTGCATTTTATTTCGTTGGAACAAAGCTACTATCGCAAGAACAAGAACAGAAGACAGTCCAAGCACAAAGTTTAGACATCTTGTTAAACCCCTTCGCACAGTTCGGCAATATAGGCGCGACAACAGCAAATATAATAGACTTGCAGCAGAAATCGACAATAACATTTGAATGCGAAAAACAAGGCCAAGAGCT
>Ga0315268_10002881_pt1 | contig 19129 bp, 13 predicted proteins | sample C1_top_MG_FD_204535 | JGI IMG/M metagenome (GOLD analysis project Ga0315268, IMG submission 204535) | Sediment microbial communities from Yellowstone Lake, YNP, Wyoming, USA - C1_top | ecosystem: Environmental > Aquatic > Freshwater > Lake > Sediment | place: USA: Wyoming | collected 2017-08-01
ATGGCGGCCGAAGCCGGCCTGCCGGTCACGCCGCACAGCGCCAACCTGTCGCTGGTCACGATGTGCACCATGCACCTGCTGGGCGCCATCCCCAATGCCGGGAAATACCTGGAGTTCTCGATCGAAGGCGCGGACTACTACCCCTGGCAGGAAAACCTGTTCCTCGGCGACCCCTACGCGATTGAGGATGGCTGCGTGCGCATTCCCTCCGCGCCCGGCTGGGGCGTCGAGATCAACCCGGAGTGGCTGGCGAGCGCCAGCTATCGCTGCAGCGAACTCGCGCACTGACGGCTATCATCTGCTCGCTGATCGAGCGCTGCGGGCCTGGTGCCCGCCTCAACACTGGAGCCACACAGAGATGAACGAGTCCGAGACGCGCGCTGGGCACCGTACCACCGGTCGCCGTCGCAGCGCCGCCAGCGCGAGCATAGCGCCCGCGCCGGAACGATCACGCAGTTATCGCCACCTCGAAAATCCCTTCGAGCCGCTGCGCGTGTTTTCCGACGATCAGGTCGGCGCACTGCATGAGGCCGCACTGCTGATTCTGGAACAGCACGGCATGAAGGTGCTCTCCCCTGATGCCCGTCGGCGCTACCGCGAAGGCGGCGCCGAGGTCGATGAGGCCGCACAGGTGGTGCGCATCAATCGTGCGCTGGTGGCCAAGGCACTCAGCACCGCACCGCGCAACTTCGTCATGCATTCGGTCGATGCAGCGCAGGATGTGCCGATGGGCGGCCGGCATGTGGCCTTCGCGCCCACTTCCGGACCGCCGAATATCATGGACACGGCCGGCGGCCGCCGCTCCGGCACGCTGGCCGATTTCAGCAATCTGATCAAGCTGAGCCAGCATTTCGACGTGCTGCAGATTCTGGGCGGCGCCGTCGAACCCCAGGATATTCCGGTGCACCTGCGCCACCTGGAAGTGACCCGTGCCCAACTGCTGTTGTCCGACAAGATACCGTTCATCTTTTCCCGGGGCCGCGGGCAGATCACCGACAACTTTGAACTGATTCGCACCGCACATGGCTTGAGCGCGCAGCAGTTTGCCGACCGGCCATGCTGTTACACGATCATCAATACCAATTCGCCCCTGCAGCTCGACATCCCGATGGCCGACGGCATCGTCGATTTCGCCATCGCCGGCCAGGTGCTGATCATCACGCCCTTCACGCTGGCGGGCGCCATGGCGCCGGTCACCATCGCCGGCGCCCTCACCCTCGCCCACGCCGAAGCACTGGCCGGCATTACCCTGGCGCAGATCATACGGCCGGGCACGCCGGTGATTTACGGCAGCTTCACCTCCAATGTCGATATGAAATCGGGCTCGCCGGCCTTCGGCACACCGGAGTACGTCAAGGCTGCATTCGGGGCCGGCCAGCTCGCCCGTCATCTGGGCCTGCCGTGGCGCTCATCGAATGCGACTGCCTCGAATGCACCGGATGCACAGGCGGCCTATGAGGCGCAGATGAGCCTGTGGGGTGCGCTCATGGGTGGCTGCAATTTCATGCTGCACGCGGCCGGCTGGCTCGAGAGCGGGCTATCCACTTCCTGCGAAAAATTCATCCTCGACATCGAAATGCTGCAGATGTTCGCGGAAATTTTTCAGCCGGTTGGCGCCACGGCTGCCGATATTGCACTCGAAGCTGTGGCTGAAGTCGGCTACGGCGGGCACTTCTTCGGCTGCGCCCACACCATGGAGCGCTACCGCACGGCCTTCTACGCGCCGCTGGTCTCGGACTGGCGCAACTATGGCACCTGGTTCAACGATGGCGCGAAAACCGCCACCGAGCGTGCGCACACGATCTGGCAGGACACACTGGCACGCTACCAGGCGCCGGCGCGCGATCCGGCCATCGTCGAGGCCCTGAATGCCTATGTCGAGAGGCGCACAGCCGAAGGCGGAGCGCCGCCCGTCAGCTAACTGCGCGGCTGCTGGCGCTCGGCAGTCGGCGGGTGACCGAATTGATTGCGGTAGCATTTCGAAAAATGCGGTGGCGACTGAAAACCGCAGGCCGTGCTCACCGCCATGACCGGCATGGCGGTCTGCAGCAGCAGCTCGCGCGCCCGTCGCAGGCGCATTTCAAGGTAATAGCGTTTCGGAACGCATTTGACGTACTGCTTGAACAGTCGCTCGATCTGGCGCCGCGAGATGCCGGACTGGCGCGCGATGGTCTCGAGCGAGAGCGGGTTCTCAATATGGGCTTCCATCATCTCGGCGACCGCGATCAGGCTCTTGTGTGCGACGCCCACCTGGGCGCGCAGCGGCACGTACTGACGATCACTGGCGCTGCGGATGCGATCGACGATGAACTGCTCGGATACCAGGCGCGCGATGCGCGTGCCCAGCCGGGTTTCGATCAGGTGCAGCATGAGTTCCAGCGGCGCTACCCCGCCCGAACAGGTGTAGCGGTCACGATCGATGCTATAGAGCTGGTCGGAAATCAGCACACTCGGAAACTGTTCGCGCAGTGCCGAGAGGTTTTCCCAGTGGATCGTCGCCCGGTAGCGATCGAGCAAGCCGGCCTGCGCCAGGGCGTAGCCGCCGGTGCACAGTGCGCCCAGCGGTACACGCCGCTCGGCCAGTCGCCGCAAAGCCGTGAGGAGTCTGGGCGTGATCGCCTCGCGCACCTGGACGCCGCCGCAGACGAATACCATATCGACGGGGCGCAGCTGCGCGAGGGCCACGGTGGGTGCAAGCGTCAGGCCGTTGCTGGCGGCCACCGGCAAACCATCCAGTGTCGCGATCTCCCACTCGTAGGCCGTCAATCCCGACACGCGGTTGGCCATTCGCAGGGGCTCGACCGCGTTCGATACTGCTATCATCGAGTAGTTGGCCAGCGTCAGAAACGCGAAGCGCGTGGGCAAGGTCGCATCGGCGGATTTCACAGTGTGGGAGTATACGGCGCCTTGACGCAATTGCGTAAGCCGTTGTCGCAATTTGAGTGGTGGCTTGCGAGCCGGACTCTACACTGTCGCCGGCACGGTCTGGTTGAACGGGGAGCAGGCAGATGAAGACGCATGCGCGAGTGGTGGTAATCGGCGGTGGCGCCGTCGGCGTCAGCACGCTCTATCACCTGGCGAAGAAAGGCTGGTCGGATGTGGTGCTGCTCGAGCGCTCGGAACTCACCGCGGGTTCGACCTGGCACGCGGCCGGGCTGCTGCCGCTCTTCAACATGAGCTACACGGTCGGGCAGCTGCACAAGTACTCCGTCGATCTCTACAAGCGCCTGCCGGCCGAGACCGGCCAGGATGTCAGTTTCCATGTCACCGGCAATCTGCGCCTGGCGACCTCTGCTTCGCGCATGGACGAATATCTCAAGTATTGCAGCACGGCCAATACCATCGGCGTGCCGTTTCGCATCATCAGTCCTGAGGAAGTCAAGGCGCTCTGGCCGCTGGTAGAACTGGGTGATGGCAAAGCGACGCCCAGGATTGTCGGCGCGCTCTATCACCCGGACGATGGCCACATTGCCCCGGCCGACCTGACCGCCGCACTGCGGCGCGGTGCGCGCAGCGCGGGCGCCGAAATATATGAACACACGGAAGTGACGGCTGCGCTGCGCCGACCCTCCGGCGAGTGGCAGCTGACGACGACGCGTGGCGAGATCGTGGCCGAGCATGTGGTCTGTGCCACCGGCAACTACGCGCGCCAGACCGGGCGCATGTTCGGAATCAATGTGCCAGCAATTCCGGTTGAGCACCAGTACATCGTATTCGATGAATCGCCTCAGCTCGCGGCCTACCGCAAAGCCGGAGGTCGCGAGCTCGCGGTGCTGCGCGAATCAGACCAGTCGTATTACCTGCGCGAAGAGCGGCTCGGCTGGATCCTGGGGCCCTATGAAAAAGGCGCCCCGGCGCGTTTCGCCGACGGCGTGCCCGACTGGTTTGGCAAGAACCTGTTCGAAGGCGATCTGGAACGCCTGGTGCCGCATATTGAGGCCGCCCAGCGGCGCGTGCCGGCGCTGGAGAATTGCGGCATCAAGCAGATCGTCAACGGCCCGATTTCCTACACGCCCGATGGCAGCCCGCTCATTGGTCCGGCCTGGGGCGTGCGCAATCTGTGGCTCAACGAAGGCCACAGCTTCGGCATCACCGCGGCCGGCGGCGCCGGCTGGCAACTGGCCGAGTGGCTCGTCGAGCGCGAGCCCGGCATCGACATGCTGGCCGTCGATCCGCGGCGCTTCGGTCCCTATACCAGCCGACGCTATGTGATCGCCAAGAACGAAGAGACCTATCGTGACGTCTTCACCATTCACTTTCCGGATGAAGAGCGCCCTGATGCGCGGCCCGCCAAAACCAGCCCGATCTATGACAAGCTCGATCGCCTCGGCGCGGTCTTTGGCCAGCGCTACGGCTGGGAGCGCGCCAACTGGTTTGCGCCGCCCGGGGTCGAGCGCCGCGACCTGTGGAGTTTCCGGCGCACGAATTATTTCGAGCACGTCGGCAATGAATGCCGGCGACTGCGCAGCGCCGTTGGGGTGATCGACCTGACACCCTTCACCAAGCACGAGATCTCCGGCCCGGGCGCAGAGGCCTGGCTCGACTCGCTGGTGGCCAACAAGGTGCCGGTCAAGATCGGCCGTGTGGCGCTCTGTCACGCCCTGACCAAGCGTGGTGGCATCCGCTCCGAATTCACGATCAGCAAACTGGCTGAGCAACACTACTACGTCGTCAGCGCCGGCGCTGCCGAACGCTACGACGGCGATTACCTGCAGCGGCACCTGCCCAGCGATGGTTCGGTGCAGCTGCGCAACATCACCACGGCGCGCGGTTGTTTCGTGGTTGCCGGCCCGCGCTCGCGCGAGGTACTGGCCAAACTCGTCGATGTACCCCTCGACAACGCCGCCTTTCCCTGGCTCAGCAGCCAGGTGCTCGATGTCGGCCTGGCCAGCGATGTCTACCTGTTGCGTGTCAATTTTGTCGGCGCGCTCGGCTGGGAACTGCACTTTCCGATCGAGTATGCCCATCACCTGTTCGACGCGATCTTCGCCGCCGGCGCGGAATTCGGCATCGGTATGGCGGGCATGCGCGCCATGGAATCACTGCGCATGGAGAAGTCCTATCGCATGTGGGGCAGTGACCTGACGCGCGATTACACGCCGCTCGAGGCCGGCCTCGAGCGGCTGGTGCGCATGAACAAGGGTGATTTCATCGGTCGTGCGGCGCTCGAGCAGCAGTTGGCTGCCGGCGTACCCAATCGTTTCGTAACCCTGGAAGTGCATGGCGTGACCAACGCCGATCCACTGGGCAATGAGCCGATCTTTACTGGCGCGAGCAGCATGATTGGCCGCACGACCTCCGGCTACTACGCACATGTGCTGAAAAAGAGCCTCGCTATCGGCTATGTGCAGAGCGCCTATGCCGCGGTCGGCACTGAACTCAGTATCGAGTGCCTGGGCGAGCGCAAGCGGGCCACCGTGCTGGTCGATTCCCCCTACGATCCGCAGAACCTGGAGTTGCGCGGATGATGCAGAGATTTTCGGCCTGGTCGTTGCTGCGCCAGGCGTTCGGCGGCCACGCTGGCTGGCAGCCGCAGTGGCGTCGTGCCACGCCGCAGCCCTCCTATGACGCGATCATCATCGGCGGTGGTGGTCATGGCCTCGGCACAGCCTATTACCTGGCGGCCGAGCATGGTTTCAAGCGCGTCGCCGTCCTCGAGAAGGGCTGGATCGGTAGCGGCAATACCGGCCGCAACACCACCATATTGCGCTCCAACTACCTGTTCGATGAGAGTGCCCGCCTCTACGATCATTCGCTGAAGATGTGGAACGAGCTCTCGCAGGTGCTCAACTACAACGTCATGTATTCACCGCGCGGGGTACTGATGCTGGCGCACTCGGTCCACGACGTGCAGGTGCTCAAGCGCCACATACACGCCAACCGCGGCAACGGCGTCGACAACGAATGGCTGGGACCGGAACAGGCCAAGGCTTTCTGTCCGCCGCTCAATATCAGCGGCAACATCCGCTATCCGGTGCTGGGCGGCGCCCTGCAGCGGCGCGGCGGCACCGCTCGCCACGACGCGGTCGCCTGGGGTTATGCACGCGCCGCTGATGCCCTCGGCGTCGATATCATCGAAAACTGCGAAGTCACCGGCATCCGTCGCGACACCAGCGGCGCCGTGCAGAGCGTCGAGACCACACGCGGCATCATCAGCAGCCGGCGGATCGGCGTGGTGGCGGCTGGCCACAGCAGCGTGGTGATGGGCATGGCCGGCGTACGCCTGCCGCTCGAGAGTTTTCCGCTGCAGGCCCTGGTATCTGAGCCGGTCAAACCCGTGCTGCCCTGCGTGGTGATGTCCAACTCGATACACGCCTACGTCAGCCAGTCGGACAAAGGCGAACTGGTGATTGGCGCCGGCACCGATGCCTACACCAGCTATACGCAGCGCGGCGCACTGCACGTCAGCATGCATACCCTGGCGGCGATCTGCGAACTGTTTCCGGCCTTTCGCCGCATGCGCATGCTGCGCAACTGGGGCGGCATTGTCGATGTGTCGCCCGATCGCTCGCCGATCATCGCCAAGACCGCAGTGCCGGGGCTGTACGTCAATTGCGGCTGGGGCACCGGCGGGTTCAAGGCGACGCCTGGTTCGGCACATCTGTTCGCCTGGACCATCGCGCACGATGAGCCACACCCGATCAACGCACCCTTTACCATTGAGCGCTTCCGTGACGGCCGCCTGATCGACGAGGCGGCCGCCGCAGCGGTCGCCCACTGAAAGACAAACCATGCTGCTCATACACTGCCCCTATTGCGGCCCGCGCCCGGAACTCGAGTTCAGCTACGGCGGTCAGGCTCACATCGCCCGCCCCACGGCCGCTGAGGCTGTGAGTGCCGAAGACTGGGTCGACTTTCTCTATCTGCGTACCAATCCGCGCGGCGTGCACGCGGAGCGCTGGCGGCACGTGCGCGGCTGCGCCCGCTTCTTCAACGCACTGCGCGATACGACGACCGACCAGTTCATCGCCAGTTACCGCTGCGGCGAATCGCCGCCCGGGATTGCGGGGAACTCACCGCCATGAAACCCTGGCGCAGCGAACAGGGCGGCCGCATTGATCGCACGCGGCCACTTGAATTCAGCTTCGACGGGCGACGCTACCCCGGCTTTGCCGGCGATACCCTCGCCTCGGCGCTGCTCGCCAACGGCGTGCAGCTGTTGGGACGCTCGTTCAAATATCACCGGCCACGCGGCCTGCTGTCGGCCGGCTCTGAAGAACCCAATGCGCTCGTGACCGTATTTCGTGATGCCGCGCGCAGCACTCCCAACCTGCGCGCCACGCAGGTAGAGCTCTACGACGGTCTGTGCGCCGTAAGCCAGAATCGCTGGCCGAGCCTGAACTGGGACTTCGGCAGCGTGAACAATTGGCTCGCACCGTTGTTTCCCGCCGGCTTTTACTACAAGACTTTCATGTGGCCCCGCTTCGCCTGGCATCGTTGGTACGAGCCGCGCATCCGTGCCGCGGCCGGCCTCGGTCGCGCACCGGTTGGCGCCGATCCCGACAGCTACGCGCAGCGTTTTGCACATTGCGATGTGCTGATCGTCGGCGCCGGCGCTGCCGGCCTTGCTGCGGCGCTGGCCGCCGCCGACAGCGGTGCGCGCGTCATACTGTGTGATGAGCAGGCGGAGATGGGCGGCGCCCTGCTCGATGAGCCGGGTGCACAGATTGCTGCTCAGCCGGTAACAGGCTGGCTGCGCGACACGCTGGCGTCGCTGGCCGGACGTGGCAACGTCACGCTGTTGCCGCGTACCACGGCCTTTGGATATTTTCCGCACAACATGCTGGGCCTGTGTGAGCGGCTCACCGATCAACTGGCCACACCGCGCGCGCAGGCGCCGCGCGAGCGGCTCTGGCAGGTGCGCGCCAAAGAAGTGGTGCTGGCCAGCGGCGCGATCGAGCGACCGCTGATCTTTCCCGGTAACGACCGACCGGGCGTCATGCTGGCCTCAGCCGCGCGCAGCTATCTCAATCGCTACGGCGTACGCGTCGGTACCCGCGTCGTGTTGCTCGCCGGCTGCGACGCCGCCTACAGCGCCGCACTCGATCTGCACGCGGCTGGCGTCACGATCAAGGCCATTGCCGATGTGCGTTCAACGGATGACACCCCGGCCATGGCCGCGGCGCGCGCCGCGGGCCTGCGCGTGCTTACGCGCGCCACCGTACTGGGCACAACTGGCTGGCTGCGGGTGCGCAGCGTGGCGTTGGGGACGGTCTCCGCCGCTGGTTCAATTCAGCGTTCTGAATCGATCGACTGTGATGCGCTGCTGATGTCCGGCGGTTACACACCCAGCGTCCACCTGCATTCGCAATCCCGTGGCAAGCTGCTGTGGCGTGCGGACGAAAACTGCTTCGTACCGGGCGAGGTGGCCGAGCGCGAACGCTCGGCTGGCGCCGCGCGCGGCCTCGATGGCCTTGCGAATGCGCTCGAGGATGGCGCGCGCGCCGGCTTCGGGGCGGCCGTGGCCTGCGGGTTTGGCAGCACGACGCCGACCCTGGGCGCACCGGCACCGGCGGGCAGCGTGCCGCACTGGAGCGTCACGACCAGGGAGTTTTCCGCGCGCGGCATTCCCGGCGCCCTGCCGCAGCCCGGCGGGCGCGCACCCGCCAAGGCCTTCGTCGACTGGCAGAACGATGTCACCACGCGCGATCTGGAACTGGCCATGCGTGAAGGCTTCGCATCCATAGAGCACATCAAGCGTTACACCACGACCGGTATGGCGACCGATCAGGGCAAGACCTCGGGTCTGAATGCGCTGGCCATCGTGGCCGAGCGCAGTGATCGCCAGGTTCCTGAAATCGGCCTGACGACCTACCGCATGCCCTATACGCCCGTGACCTTTGGCATCCTGGCCGGCTACGATCGTGGCGATCAGTTTGATCCGGTGCGCCGCACACCGATGCACGTGCTGGCCGAGCAGCAGGGCGCGATATTCGAAGACGTCGGCATGTGGAAGCGGGCCCGTTACTTTCCGCAGGGTGGTGAAGACATGTCGGCCGCCGTGGCGCGCGAGTGCCGCGCGGTACGCAGCAGCTGCGGCATGTTTGACGCCTCGACGCTCGGCAAGATCGCCGTCGTTGGACCGGACGCCACCGAATTCATGAACCGCCTGTACGTCAACAACTGGACCCATCTTGCCGTCGGGCGCGCCCGCTACGGCGTGCTGCTGCGTGACGACGGTTTCGTCTATGACGATGGCGTGGTGGCGCGAGTGGCTGCCGATCATTTTCACGTCACCACCACCACCGGTGGTGCCGCCCGCGTGCTGAACCTGATGGAAGACTATCGCCAGACTGAATGGCCTGATCTGAAGGTCTGGCTGACCTCGACCACGGAGCAGTGGGCGGTGATCGCCGTGCAGGGCCCGCGCGCCCGCGAGGTACTGGCACCACTGGTCAGCGGCATCGATCTGTCGGCAAGCGCGTTGCCGCATATGGCCGTCGCCCAGGGGAGCATCTGCGGCGTGCCGCTGCTGCTGTTTCGCGTCAGCTTCACCGGCGAACTGGGTTTTGAAATCAATGTGCCGCCCGACTACGGCGCTGCCGTCTGGGAGGCGGTACGCGCTGCCGGTGTCAGCTGCGCCATCACGCCTTACGGCACCGAGGCCATGCACGTGCTGCGCGCCGAAAAAGGCTACATCATCGTCGGCCAGGAAACTGATGGCACCGCGACCCCCGACGATGTCGGTCTGAGCTGGGCCATCGGCAAGACCAAACCCGACTTCGTCGGCAAGCGCTCACTGACGCGACCGGCAATGCTGGCACCAGGACGCAAGCAGCTGGTGGGTTTGCTGACCGTGGATCCCGCGGCGCTGCTCGACGAAGGCGCGCAGATTGTGGCGACTGCAGGTCAGAGCCCGCCCATGCAGATGATCGGCCATGTTACCTCGAGCTACGCGAGCGCCACGCTCGGGCGCTCGATCGCGCTGGCTATGCTCAAGGATGGGCGCAGCCTCATTGGCCAGACGCTCTATGTGCCGATGCCTGACGGTGAGATCGCCGTGCAGGTGACCGCTCCGGTGTTCTACGACCCAACAGGAGCGCGCCTCAATGGCTAGTTCACTCAGGGCGAGCTCGCCGCACATAGACACGACGCCCTGGATGCGGCCGCTCCCCGCCAGTGCACGCCTGATCCTGTTTGGCGATGACGCTGCACAAAGCGCCGCTGCCGAGGCCCTGGCGTTGCCCTACTCCACCACCGCTTGTCGCGCCGTGACCCACGGCGCTCGCGCCGCGCTCTGGCTCGGCCCCGATGAACGGCTGCTGCTGGCTCCCCAGGCTGAGCTGGCAGTGCTGCTCAGTGCGCTCACGACCAGGCTCGCTGGCCATGCCCACTCGCTGGTGGACGTCAGCCAGCGACAGATCGCATTTGAACTGCATGGGCCGCATGCCAGCACCCTGTTGAACGCGCAGTGTGCACTCGATCTCGCACCCGACTCTTTCCCGGTCGGCATGTGTACGCGCACGGTATTCGCCAAAGCCGAAATCGTCCTGTGGCGCACGGCCGCAGACTGCTTTCATATCGAGGTGTGGCGCTCATTTGCCGACTATCTGCTGACACTGCTGCGTGAGGTTTCGCACGAACTGCCCGGTTAGTCGCCACCATGCAGGGCAGCGCCAGCCGACTCTTGCGCTGTTGGACGCGCCACGCAGCCCTACTCTTGCTGCACCTGGGCTATGCGCATATAATGCGCATTAGGGAGGCACGACATGGCTGCAGGATATGACCTCAAGGCGCGCAAGCGCCCGGTGAATCTGACACTGAATGAGCATCTGGTGGATCAGGCCAAGACCCTGACCGACAACCTGTCGGCTGTCGTTGAATCGCTCCTGTCCGAATTCGTGACTCAGGAACGCAAGGCGCAGGCGGCACGCTCCAGGTCCGTCGCTGAAGCGGTGACAACCTGGAACGCTTTCAGCGAGAAATCAGGGTCCATTGCGGACGAGTACTGCTCACTCTGATGGCTCGCCCTGATGGCCCAGTTTGATGTTCACCGGAATGCCGGGAAGCACAAGGACACGATTCCGTATGTCGTTGTGGTTCAGTCCTCACAGTTCGACGACTATCGACGCAGGGTTGTGGTGCCTCTGGTGAAAGCGGCAGCACTTGGGAAAATCAGCCATGTGCGTTTCAATCCTGCTTTCAGGATTCGTGGCACCGCTGTGGTCCTGCATCCGCTGGAAATGGTCTCGATCCCCGTCGAGCAGCTCGGTTCAGTGGTCGCATCTTTGAGCGCTGAAGGGCAACAGATCATGGCGGCGTTGGACGAACTGCTGTCGAGAGCGTGGAAGTAATTCCTCATAAGGAGAAAACACTGATGTTACTCACCCGCACACTGATCAGCTCATTGCTCTGCCTCGGCCTTGCGCGCGCCGGGGCGCCGTCGCCGCTCGCCGCCGCGCTGCCTGGCACCATGCAGGCGATCGTCATGGACCACTATGGCGGCATAGAAGTGTTGAGCGAACGGACCGTACCGGTCCCGACTCTGGCACCAGATGAAGTGCTGATCGCCGTGCACACTGCCGGCGTAGGCCCCTGGGACGCAGATGTGCGTGCCGGCGTGGCACCGGACACCAGGACGCGCTTTCCTCTGGTACTGGGTACCGACGGGTCGGGAACAGTCGCGGCAATCGGCGCCGCAGTTCGCACGCTGCATGTGGGTCAATCCGTGTACTCATACAGCTGGGCCAACCCGAAAGGGGGCTTTTATGCACAGTATGTGGCCGTCATTGCGACGCGTGTCGCGCCGATCCCCGGCAATCTCACTTTGCGACAGGCCGGCGCGATAGCGACCACCGGCCTGACCGCCGTGCAGGGGATCGACGACGCGCTGCATATCCGCAAGGGGCAGGCGCTGATCATTCACGGTGCCTCGGGCGGCGTGGGCACGCTGGCGCTGCAGTTGGCCAAGCTGCGCGGCGCGCGCGTGCTCGCCACCGCCTCCGGAGCCGACGGCCTCGCCCTGGTACGCAGGCTCGGCGCCGACCTTGCGCTCGACAGTCGCGTCGAGGATGTCGCCGCGGCCGCAAAACGCTTCGCGCCCCAGGGCGCAGATGCACTGCTGGCACTCGCGGCGGGTCAGGCACTCGATCAACTGCGCGCGAGCCTGCGCCCCGGCGGACTGCTCGCCTACCCCTCGGGCGTTACGCCGGTGCCCAAACCAGATGGCCGCATCAAAATTATTCTTTACGACGCCGTGCCAGCCCCGGCCGAGTTCGCGCGCCTCAATCAGGCGCTGGAATCAATGGCGACGGAGGTTCCCATGGATTCTGAATTTGCCCTGGCCGATGCGCGCGCGGCGCATCAGCGCCTCGCGGCAGGTCATCTGCTTGGAAAAGTGATCCTGCGGGTCCAATAGTTCACAGCCAGGCAACATGAAATACCGCCATAGCCCCTGCGGGACTTCAATCTACATCGGCACCCACATCATCCGTAACGGCGCGATCGCAATACTCATCGCGGCAGCTGCCGCGCCGCTTTACGCCGCATCCGCACCACTGTGGCGCGATACACCAGTCGCGCGCCTGGAGGCACTCGCCCTGATCCAGACACTCAACGCCGAACTCCTGTCGAGTTCGAGCGCCACGCTGACGCTGGAGCGCTGGTGTCAAAGTCATGCGTTGGCCGAGCCCGCACAGATCCTCGCCCGCCGGATCGACACTACTCAACCAGCTGCCAGCGAGACCATCCGCCAGGACCTGCAGGTGAGCGCGGTGGAACCCATTCAATACCGGCGAGTCGAGCTGCGCTGCGGTGAGCACGTACTCTCCATCGCCGACAACTGGTATGTGCCCGCACGCCTGACGCCGGCAATGAATCGCTCACTGGCCACGACACAGACACCCTTCGGCAAAGTGGTGCAGCCCCTTTTGCCCCATCGCGAGACGCTGGCTGTGAGACTGCTGTGGTCACCCCTGCCAGACGGCTGGGAACGCGCACCAGAGCGCAGCGCCGTGACATCCACCGCCAGCGAGGGCCTCGACGTGCCGGCAGCGTTGTTTGAACACCGTGCGCTGCTGTACGCCAGCACTCACCAACCCATTGCCGAAGTGCATGAGATCTATCAGCGCGATGTTCTGGCGTTTCCCGAACCACAGCTGCCCGCCCGGTAGCGCAGCAGCTGACTTGCATCAACCGCGCAGGCGCAGGTTCTCCGGGTCATACAGGGGCTCGCGCGCCACGACCGCGCGACGCCGGGTGCCGAGTATCTCCACTTCGAGTGCAGTGCCGGCAATGGCCAGGTCGGTGCGCACATAGGCCAGCGCAATGCTCTGCTTCAACCGGTAACCGTAACCGCCCGAAGTCACGAGCCCCACCACTGCATCGCCGTGGTAGACGATGGATACCGCCGCGGCATCGGCATCTTCGGCCTCGACGATGAGCGGCACAAATCGTTCGCGCGGGCCCTGTTCCGCCTCGCGCCGCAGTGCTTCCTGGCCGATGAAGCCACCGGGCTTGTCGAGCTTCACGAAGCGATCGAGCGAGGCCATGAATGGCGTGTACTCGGTGGTGAGATCCGCCTTCCAGCTGCGGTAGCACTTCTCGAGCCGGAGACTATCCATCGCGTAGAGACCAAAGTCGCTGATGCCAAAGCGCTCACCCGCTTCGAACAGCAGCTGGTACACGGACAGCAGGTGTTCGACCGGCAGGTGCAGCTCCCAGCCCAGCTCGCCGACGTAGTTCACGCGCAGGGCGATGGCCTGCGTGTAGCCAATGTCGATGGTTCGCACGGCGAGCCAGGGAAACGCCTCGTTCGAGAGCTCAGCGGAGGTGAGCGCACTGAGCAGCTCACGCGATTTCGGGCCCACGACAATCAGGGTGCCAAAGCGCGCGGTGAGATTGTCCACGCGCACCGTACCGCCCTCGGGCAGGTGCTCGCGCAGCCAGTGCTCGTCGTGGCGCTCGCCGGCCGCGGCACTGATCAGCCAGTACTGCTCAGGCGCCAGCGCGGTGATGGTCATCTCGGTGACGATGCCGCCATTGGGCGCGCAGAAATAGTTGAGCGCCGTGCGTCCGGGGCGCGGCACGGTGCCGGCCACCATGTGATTGAGCCAGGCACTGGCGCCGGGGCCGGTCACCTCGAATTTCGTGAAGCCCGGGAGGTCGAGCACGGCAACGCGCTGCGCAACGGCGGCACACTCGCGCTCCACCGCGACGTGCCAGCCCGGGCGGCGAAACGACAGTTCGGGGCGATCGCCGGCATCGCCGGCGCGCGGGAAATACACCGCCCGCTCCCAGCCACCGCGGGCGCCGAAGCGTGCGCCCTTGGCCGCGAGGCGCTGGTTGACGGGCGAACTCTTGGCCGGTCGACCGGCGGCGCGCTCTTCCGCCGGGAAACCTATTCCGTATTCGTTCTGATAGGTCTCGATCGCCTTCGCCAGCACGTATTTCTTATTGGCGTAATGGTGATAGCGGCGCGAGTCGAGCGGCCACACGTCCCACTCGGGCTGACCGTGCGCCACCCACTCGGCAATGATCTTTCCGGCACCGCCGGCCTGGGCAATGCCGAAAGTGAATGCGCAGCAGTGAAAAAATCCGGGCAACCCCGGCGCCGGACCGATCAGCGGATTGCCATCGGGCGCATAGGGAATGGGTCCGTTGATGATGCTCTTCACACCGACGCTGCCCAGTATCGGCACGCGTGCGCAGGCGGCTTCGATATAGGGTTCGAGGCGGGCGACATCATCCGGGAACAGCTGGTTGGCGAATTCCGCCGGAATCCCCTGCAGCCAGTGCACATCGGCAGTGCGCTCGTAGGGACCGAGAATCAGACCCTGACGTTCCTGGCGCATGTAGTAGCTGACATCGGGGTCGCGAATCAGCGGCAGGCGGGCGGCGCCGCGGGCCACCAGTTCCGGGATGTCTTCGGTCACCAGATACTGGTGCGCGAGCGTCACGATCGGCAGGTATTCGCCCACCATGGCAGCCACTTCGCCGCCGCGGTAGCCGGCCGCGTTGATCACCGACTGCGCGACGATGGCGCCACGGTCGGTGATCACACGCCATTCGCCCGAGGCGAGGCGCTCGATGGCGGTGACGCGCGTCTGGCGATGGACCTGCGCACCGGCGTCACGCGCACCCTTGGCCAGGGCCTGCGTCAGCTGCGCCGGATCGATGTCGCCGTCATAAGGGTCGTACAACCCGGCGCGGATGTCGTCGGTAGTGATGAACGGATGCCGCTCACGAATCTGCGCCGGACTCAGCATCTCGAATTCCATGCCCTGGGCGCGCGCCTGCGACAGCACATGACGAAACTCATCGACGCGATCGGCGGTGTGCGCGAGCCGAATGCTGCCGGTAATGTGGTAGTTGATGTCGTAGCCGACGCGTTCGGCGAGCCCGGCATACAGGCGGGTGCTGTGGCGCTGCAGCTTGATCAGATTCCACGAGGTCGAGAAATTCGGGCAGTTGCCGGCCGCGTGCCAGGTGGAGCCTGCGGTCAGCTCATCGCGCTCGAGCAGCACGGCATCGTTGATGCCCAGCTGCGTAAGATGATAGAGCGCGCTGCACCCCACCGCGCCACCACCGATGATGACTACCTGGGCGTGGCTCTTCATGATGAACTGCTCAGCATTTGATGCGCTCGCTTTTCGGATCGTACCAGGGCTGCAACTGCACCCGCGCTTCGTGGCGCTGGCCGGCGACTTCGATCTGCCAACGCCCCGCGTGCAGCCACTCCGGCGTTACGCCCGCGGCGCAGCTGACATAGCCCATGCCGATCGAGCGTTCCAGCCGATGACCCCAGGCGCCGGATTTGATTGAACCGACGATTTCGCCGTCGCGCACGATGGGCTCCTCGTGATACAGGAGCGGCGCGGCCTCGGAAGTCTCCGCGAGCATCACCTGCACCAGGCGCTTGGGTAATGTACCGCGCTGGCGCTGGGCGAGCAGAGCGGCCTGGCCGATGAAACCGCCGGGCTTGTCCCAGGCGACCGTGAAACCCAGGCCCGCCTCGAGCGGCGTGTCTTCATCGCCGATATCGTGGCTCCAGTGCCGGTAGCCTTTTTCGACCCGGCACGCGCCCATGGCGTGATAGCCCGCGTGGCGCAACCCAAAGGCGCCGCCCGCCTCGATGAGCCGCTCGTAGACATCGAGCAGCTGCTCGCCCGGTATGTAGAGTTCCCAGCCCAGCTCGCCCACGTAGGTGATGCGGCTGGCGCGAACCCGTGCATAGCCGATTTCGATCTCGCGTGAGCAGCCAAAAGGATGCGCGGCGTTGGACAGGTCCGCGCCCGAGAGCACCGTGAGCAGCTCGCGACTGCGTGGACCCATGACCCCGAGCATGGCGACGCCGGCCGTCACATCGGTCACGGTGCAGCGCGCATCCGTGCGCTCCTCGAGCTGGCGCCGGATCCAGGCCAGATCGCGGGTCTGGCAGATCGCCGAGGTCACGACCATGAATTCGCGCTCGGCCAGACGGGTGATGGTCAGATCGGCTTCGATGCCGCCGCGCTCGTTGAGCCACTGCGCGTAGACGACGCGGCCTGGCGGCACATCGACGTTGGCGGTCGAGAGCTGGTTGAGCACGGCGCAGGCATCTGCGCCCTGCACGAAGAATTTGGCGAAGCTGGCCTGATCGAACACTGCCACCGCGTCGCGCACCGCCAGACATTCATCACGACAGGCGCCGAACCAGTTCTGGCGGCCGTAGGAATATTCATAGCGTGGCGTCGATCCGGGCGCACCGAACCAGTTGGGCCGCTCCCACCCGGCGGTCTCGCCCATGCAGGCCCCGGCGCTCACCAGGCGATCGTGCAGCCCGCTGCGCCGCGCGCCACGCGCGCTCTCATACTGGTAGTAGGGCCAGTGCATCGCGTACAGCAGGCCCAGGGTTTCCACGGTGCGATCGTGCAGATAACGACGATTGGACTGAAACGGCAGCACACGGCGGATGTCGACGTCGGCCAGATCCATCGGTGGCCGGCGGTCGAGTATCCACTGCGCCACCACTTTGCCGGCTCCGCCGCTCGCGGCGATACCGACCGAATTGAAACCGGTCGCCACGAACAGATCGCGCACCTCGGGGGTCTCGCCGATGTAGTAGCGATCATCCGGCGTGAAACTTTCCGGGCCATTGAAAAACAGCTGAATGCCGACCTCACCGAGCCTCGGCACACGGCGCACCGCGGCGCTCAGGATGGGCTCGAAATGCTCGTAGTCTTCGGGCAGCGTGTCAAAGCAGAACTCGGCCGGTATGCCATTCATGCCCCAGGGCTTGGCCACCGGCTCGAAACACCCGACCAGCAGCTTGCCGGCGTCCTCTTTGAAATATGCGCACTCGTCGTAAACGCGCAGCACCGGCAGATTGCCCGGCAGTCCGGGGATCGGCTCGGTCACGATATAAAAATGTTCGGCGGCATGCAGCGGCACGCTGACACCACAGTCGCGTCCGATGCTATGCGACCACATGCCGGCGCACAGCACGACGGTATCGGCCGCAATGTAGCCCGATTCTGTTTCGACCCCGACGGCCCGCCCGCGCTCGACGCGGATGCGGCTGACCGCCGTGTGCTCGAAGATGCGCGCACCACGCAGCTTCGCGCCGCGCGCAAAAGCCTGTGTGGTGTCGATGGGATTGGTCTGGCCATCCTTGGCGATGCATATGCCCCCCACCAGATCAGCCACTTCGAGCAGCGGCCAGCGCTCCTTGATGGCCGCGCAGGACAGCACCTCGATTTCCAGGCCAAAGGTCTTGCCCATGGAGGCGCCGCGCTTCAGTTCCTCGAAGCGCGCGGGCGTCCGGGCGACGCTGATGGAGCCGTTCTGCTTGAAGCCGGTCGCCTGCCCGGTTTCCGCTTCCAGCGAGCGATACAGATCGGCGGTATATTTGGCCAGCTCGGTGAGATTGCGCGTGGCGCGCAATTGTCCCACCAGGCCCGCGGCGTGCCAGGTCGTGCCGCAGGTCAACTGCTTGCGCTCGAGCAGCACCACATCGCTGAGGCCGATTTTGGTCAGGTGATAGGCGATGGAGCAGCCGGCAATGCCACCCCCGACTATGACCACACCGGCGCGACTGGGCAGCGACATGCAGTGCCTGCAGCCTAGGCGACTACCTGTTTGCGGACGGCAGCGCCACCGGTGGCAGCCGCGTCCGCGCCGCCAGCGGCCTCCGCGAGCATCGCCTGGCGCGGCAGCCGCACCGGAAAGCGCCTGCGGATCTCAGCGTCGACGGCCTCGGAAATGTGCGCCGGGAAATGATTGGCGAGGATCTCCTTGACCTTACCGGCCGCGCGTTGCAGCACATCGAGTGAACCCTGCTCGGTCCATTCGTTCGGACTGCGCCGATCACCGACACCCGGATAAAGATATTCGGTCTGCATCAGCTGCAGGGTCTGGTCACTACCGAGAAAATGGCCAGGGCCGTTGAGGCACACGTCCTTGATGGTCTCGAAGGACAGACGTTCCTCGTTCACTTCGATGCCCTTGATGGTGCGCTGCGCAGCACCAATGATGTCATTGTCGATGATCAGGCTCTCGAGCGAAAAACCCAGCAGGCTGGCATGCATGCCGGCCGATTCATAAATCATATTGGCGCCTGAATTGCCCACCAGGGCATGGTTGAGCCCCTTCTCGGCGCCCGCCTGCCCGTCGGCAACTTTTGAATCGGTCATTCCCGAGGCTGTGCCACCGGTCAGATCATAGTAATTGGCCATCTGCCCCGCCGCTGCCGAGAGCAGTGCCTGTTCCGGGCTACCGCCCGACATCGCGCCGGTGCGCAGATCCGACACGAAACACCAGGTGCCAAAAATCGCCGGATGCCCGGGTTTGATGGCATTCACATAGACCAGGCCGGCGAGCACTTCGGCGACTTCCTGCGCCAGCGCGCCGGCGAGCGCCGCGGGCGCTGTCGCCCCCGCCTGTCCGGCCGAGAGCAGCAGAATCGGCATGCCACCCTGCACCGCCACCTCCAGGCAACGGCAGGCATCGGTCGCGAATTTCATCGGTGGCACGACAAAACAGTTGGACTGACTGACAAAGGGACGCTCGCGCCACTGCTTCTCACCACCGGCGATCAGGTGCAGCATCTCGAGCGAGGCCGTCACGTGTTCCGGTTGCACCCAGCTGCTGCCGACGTGCTTGGTGGTGCTCGACACCGCTGCGTAGCAGGTGTTGAAATCCATCTCGAAGG
>Ga0315268_10002882_pt1 | contig 19128 bp, 23 predicted proteins | sample C1_top_MG_FD_204535 | JGI IMG/M metagenome (GOLD analysis project Ga0315268, IMG submission 204535) | Sediment microbial communities from Yellowstone Lake, YNP, Wyoming, USA - C1_top | ecosystem: Environmental > Aquatic > Freshwater > Lake > Sediment | place: USA: Wyoming | collected 2017-08-01
CCCGCTCGAGTTTGTCAAGAGCGGAGTGGATACACAAATTTGCCGATAGAAAAGATTATTGAACGATCGAGACTCCTGGTATAGGGTTATTTTTGGTAAGAAAAACAACATCACCCCTTGGGTGATGACCTAAACCAGGAGGGATATTCATGATAGCGCAAGGCATCTTGCCTTTCAAGATCGAACGGTCCGTTGAGTGAATTACCGCGCGCAGCGGTCTGGCTCTTTTTTCAGAAGTCATCCGCTCGCTCCGGCTGGAGCAGCGGATTCGGGATTATTTTCCTCGACCCGGTTCGAACCGGGGCTATGAGGCCTGGGCCTATATCGAGTCGTTGTTGTTGATGTTGGAAGGCGGAGGGCGCCACGTTGAAGACTTGCGGGAGATCCGGGATGATCAAACGTTGAGGCAACTCATAGGTCTGCGGCGGATGCCGTCGCTGTCGACGTACGGAGACTGGTTGACAAGACCGGGAAAGAACGGCGGACGGGAGGCGATAAGGAAGGTCGATGAGGAGACGGCAGAAGCGATCTGGAAACGGCTGGCGACGCCGGAGTACACGTTGGATGTGGACGCGACGGTGATCGAAGCGGAAAAGAAAGAGGCGGAGTGGACGTATAAGAAGGTCAAAGGGTATCAACCGCTCATCGCCTTCTTGGCGGAAAACGGGGTTTTGCTGGCTCATGAGTTTCGGCAGGGAAACGTTCCGGCGCAGGGCGGCGGGCTGAAGTTTTTGAAACGTTGTCTTCGGCTCTGTCCCAAGATTCGGCGCCTTCGCTCCGACAGCGCCTTCTATCAGGCGGAGATCATCAACTGGTGTGTAAAAAACGGCATGGAGTTCACTATTACAGCTGACCAAGATGTTGGAGTTAAAGAAGTGATCAAGACCGTTCGGGACTGGAAGCCTTTGCTGAATAAGGATGGGACAGAGACCGGGCGCGAAGTCGGAACAGCTATCCATATCATGGCCAGGACCAAAGAGCCTTTCCGCTTGGTCATCGAGCGCTGGCGGGATCCTCAGCTTTCGCTCTTCGAGCCGGAGGGTTTCTGTTACCATGTGATCGCCACGGACAGCGACGAGCTTTCGCCGGAAGAAGTGGTTTGGTTTCATAACGGACGCGGCCAGGCCGAGAACTATATCAAGGAGGTCAAGAGTGGGTTCGGGATGGAGAAGATGACGAGCGGCGACTTCCGGGCCAACGCCCTCTGGTTTGGCCTGGGAGTTCTCGTCTATAACTTGACCCAGGCTCAGAAGCTCCTTTTTATGGATCCTGAGTGGAAGTCCAAGACGATTGCCACTCTGCGTTGGCAACTCATTGAAGTGGCGGGGCGATTGGTTCGCCATGGTCGTCGGCTGATCCTACGGATTGCGGCATCTGCTGAAAAGCTCGGCTGGTTCCTCATGATCCGGCGAAGATGCCTGGCGTTTTCCTAAAAGCGGGTTATCCTTTTTTCTTCCGGATAAGACCGAAAAAATGGCAATGAGGGGAAAGGTATCTCAGAAAAGCAGTTTGGCGCCAACAGCGAGTTCAACAGCCGCGGACAACATTTCCTTTTTGAAGATTTTGGCGCTTTCTCATCTGCTTGAGCTAGCCGTTGAAGCGAATCCCGCTTCCGATAGAGTTCTATCGGCAAATTAGGGTTATACATGGGACGAGAAGAACAATATCGCCAAGGTTAATCGGTCGTTTAATTGCGTCGTCGGCTGCAACGGGTGCGAGAATTTATGCGCGATAGGGGCCATTTCTTTTCCCGAGATCGACGCGATCCAGGAAGTTATTAGAAAGCTCCGCGAGGCATAACCCGTTCTTCAGAGCTCAGCTGCGCTAAGTCTCGCTCCTTCATGCAGCTATATCCCAAGTCGTTGGGAATCCAACCAATGAGGTAGCTTTAGTTAATTTTACTCCTTGACAAATGCAGCCCAAGGGATTATTATTGCTTATGCGTATATGCAAATGTAAACATATGATGAGCCTAAAGACATCCACTGCACATATGAATTATTAGCATATGGAGGCCGGTGATATGGATAATTATTTGAAAATCCTTAACGCCCTCACCGATGAAACGCGCCTGCGCATCATCAATCTGCTTTATGAGCGTGAGCTTTGCGTATGCGACATTGGGGATATTCTCGGCACAACCCAGACAAAAATATCGCGGCACCTGGCCTATTTAAGAAATGCCGATCTTGTGCGGGACAGGAAAATCGCCCAGTGGTCTTTTTATTCCCTCAACAGATCCAGCGGGCTGAAATTCGTCGATGAACTTGTGTACGGTGTTTTGAGGAGCCGTGACGTTTATCGACATGATTTGGACCTGCTTAAGAAGAAGGAAAAGGCCGGCGACTGTCAAACGAGTGTTGCGATAAGAAGGATCATTTTATGAAGACCATTGAAATTTATGAGCCGCCCTTGTGCTGCCCCACCGGCGTATGCGGGCCAGCTCCGGATCCGGAACTTGCCACCCTCCAAGATGCGGTAATGAAGCTTAAGAAGGAGGGATATTCGGTAGAACGGATTGCCATCAATCAGCAGCCGATGAGGGTCATGAATAATCCCGTCGTCAAGGCTATCCTTATTTCAGAGGGGAAGGAATCTTTGCCCATCACTCTCAGCGGGGGAAAATTGGTCCTCAAAGGCCGATATCCGAAATATGAAGAACTTTTGAAAGAGGTGATCTAAATGCCAACCTATGAATATCTGTGCCGGCGGTGCGCCCAGGTCTTTGAAAAGAGGATGACGATAGAGGAAAAAAAGAACGAGAAAACAACCTGCCCGAATTGCGGCTCCGAAGACGTTCGCCAGCAATTCTTTGGAGTGAACTTCTTCGGGAAGAAATCCGTGGGCGGAGGGCCATCCGGCGGGTGCTGTGGTGGCGGTGGAACAGGCTGTTGCGGATAAGCCCATCATTTCTATCAAACGGAGAGACGCTATGCCTTTAGATGAAAAGTCGAAAGAGCTCATTGCCCTGGGTGCTTCCCTGGCCGGCAACTGCTTTCCATGCCTCCGGTATCACTATAAGAAATGCCGGGAGCTCGGGATCGCCGTTGATGATATGCGTGATGCGCTGGAGATGGCCAGAACCGCAAAAATACGTGCCCATAAAGAATATTGACGAATTGGCGAATGGCTTGCTGGAAAGTGGAGAAGACATCGATGACTGAATATCTGTTTTTTTCTGGAAAGGGCGGCGTGGGAAAAACCACGATGGCCGCCACGACGGCCGTTTACAACGCCATGCGGGGGAAAAAGACCCTGATCATTTCGACCGACCCGGCCAGCAACCTGGGAGACATTTTCGAAACGCGGATCGGGCACACGATCACGCCGATCATCCCAAATCTCTCCGCCATGGACATCGATCCCGATGCCGCTACAGAGGAATACAGGGAAAAGGTCATCGGGCCGATGCGCGGCGTCATGCCCGATAACATCATGAAGGTCCTCGAGGAGCAGTTCCGAAGCGCCTGCACCACTGAGATCGCGGCCTTCGACCGGTTTACCGACTTTCTGGTCAATAAGGAATTCGATCTCGTCGTCTTCGACACGGCGCCCACCGGCCACACGATCCGCCTGCTGGAATTGCCGGTGGACTGGTCGAAGCACATCGAGGAAAGCGCGAAAGGCTCCGGGCAGACCTGTATCGGCCCGGTGTCGTCCATTCAAGGCGCTAAGGAAAAATACGACCGGGCCATCGCCGCGATGCGGGAAGGCTCCCGCACCACGTTTTATCTCGTGCTGAAGCCGGAAAAGACCTCTTTGGCCGAGACCCTGCGTGCCCGCGACGAGCTGAACACGCTGGGCATACGGAATATCCGCGTGATCGTAAACGGAATATACCCGGACGATGAAATCATCCATAGCCGATACGCGAACCTGTCTGCCGTGCAGTCACGATATCTCGGGATGATCGAAAAAGCCCTACCCTATCCCTCGAATAAAGTGGGCCTTCAAAGTGGCGAGATCAAGGGCCTGCGGGCCATCAAGGACTTCGCCGGCGTCGTGTTTGAGGGGAAAAAGACCGCCGTCACGGGAAGCTTTCCTCAGCCGGGGACGTTTGATCAGTTCGCGGACGGCGATGCTCTGACCCATATCATCCAAAAAAAACACGACACGAAGATCGTGATCATCACGGGCAAGGGCGGCGTGGGAAAAACCGTGACCGCGTGCGCCGTGGCGGCGCATCTGGCGGGCAACCGGCAGAAGACGCTTCTTGTAACGACCGACCCGGCGGCCCACATCGGGCATGTGCTCGATGAACCGATCAGGGATACGATCGGGCAGACAAAGTCCCTGCCGTATCTGAGCGCCGCCCGCATCGATCAGAAAAAAAGCGTCGAAACATATAAAAAGAAGATCATCGACGACGCAGTAAGATCGGGATATTCCGACGACATGCTCATCGCGCTCAAGGAGGAATTGGAGTCGCCCTGCACGGAAGAGATGGCCGTCTTTGAAGAATTCGCGGGCGTCGTCGAAAACAGCGATTTCGATTACATTGTGTTCGACACGGCGCCGACAGGGCACACCCTCAGGCTTCTGGAGCTTCCCTATGATTACGCACGGCAGGTGGAATTGATGGTCCAAATCAAAAAGGAGGGAGGCGCCTCCGATAAGGCGCAGAAAAAGCTCAAGTCCCTTCTTGGGAAGCTCAAAGACCCCGGCACCAGCGCGTTCATGCTTGTCTTTTATCCCGAGTACACACCGATCCACGAAGCCAAACGAACATTGGATGATTTGAGCCTGGCCGGAATCGGCGTTCAGGCCGTGATCGCGAACAACGTGCTTGAGAACGGGGACAAGAACTCGTACTTTTTTCACCGGAGAGCCGAGATGCAGCAGCACTACCTCGAAATCGCCAGAAAGCTGTTCCAATTGCCCGTCTTCAAGATCCCCATGTTCGATGATGAGATCATCGGATTGCCGAGATTGAAACAGGTCGCGGAAGCGTTGTTTCAGAGGGAATGCTGTCCCCAAGGGCCGGCGGTGAATTGAAAATCTGATTCAAAGGAGAAGATGATGACGCATAAATATCCGCTGGTTTCCAAGAAAAACGTCCCCGCTTACGCCGCGGTTATGGGGCTCTGGATCGTTTTTCCCCTCCTGATCGCCGCCGGAATCCGATCCACCCTCGGCCGGCCAATAGCCTGGGGGCCGGCCCTCATCTGGTCGCTAGTTTCGGTCATGGCCGGAATGGGCATCATGTTCGGCGCCAGCGCCGTCAACTTGCGAAAGTTGCGTGCCGGTTTTAAGCGCTTGGCCTCAGGCGCCGAAGACCCGAAGATTCCCGGGGTTTGGTGTCCTGTCCTGACGATGGCGATCCGGGCCGGCGTGGAACTCAGGGAAAACATTAAGGGCGGCCGTTAACGGACGTCCACGTCAACGGGATAGGCACATGGCAGAAGCAGTGTCAAGAAAACTCTCTTTTCTCGACCGGTATCTCACATTGTGGATTTTTCTGGCGATGGCGGCTGGCGTGGGAATGGGATACCTCGTTCCCTCGACAGCGGCATTTTGGAACCGGTTCCAGACGGGAACAACCAATATCCCTATCGCCATAGGGCTCATATTGATGATGTACCCGCCCCTGGCAAAAGTTAAATATGAGGAACTGGGCGATGTCTTTAAAAACTGGAAAGTGCTCGGGCTTTCACTGGTCCAGAACTGGATCGTGGGCCCGATCCTGATGTTTATCTTGGCTGTCACTTTCCTGGGAAATTATCCCGAATATATGGTTGGCCTTATCATGATCGGACTCGCGCGCTGCATCGCCATGGTGATCGTGTGGAACGACCTGGCCAAAGGCGACTCCGAATATGCCGCCGGACTTGTCGCTTTCAACAGTGTTTTTCAAGTCCTGTTTTTCAGCGTTTACGCGTGGGTTTTCATCACCAAGCTGCCCCCGCTCTTTGGCCGAAGCGGCAGCGTCGTGAATATCACCATCGGCCAGATCGCGAAAAGCGTCTTTATTTACCTGGGCATTCCGTTCATTGCCGGGATGATCACCCGCTTTACCCTCATCAAGGTCAAAGGCAAGGAATGGTACCAGACGAAATTCATCCCAAGAATCAGCCCGATCACGCTCATCGCACTCCTTTTCACCATCATTGTCATGTTCAGCCTGAAGGGCGAGTACATTGTTAAGATACCCCTCGATGTTGTTCGGATCGCTGTACCGCTCCTCATCTATTTCGTGGTGATGTTTCTTCTGAGCTTCTTCATGAGCAGGAAGATCGGCGCCGGGTATCCGATCACGGCGACGCTCTCTTTTACGGCGGCCAGCAATAACTTCGAGTTAGCCATTGCCGTCGCCGTGGCCGTCTTCGGCATCAACTCGGGTGTGGCGTTTGCCGCGGTCATCGGGCCGCTAGTGGAGGTGCCGGTGCTTATCGGGCTGGTGAACGTGGCGCTGTATTTCAAAAAGAGATACTTCCCCTTTGAAAAAATAGCGATGGAAGCATAATGTCGCATATTTTCATTCACACTCAATAAAGGAGGATGGTCATGTTCAAGACAATCGTTTTAGCGACGGATTTATCGCCGGCCTCGAATGCCCTGGTGGAATGCGTCATCGGATTAAAAAAGCTCGGCGTGAAAAAGGTCTTTCTTACGTACGCCCTGGGGATACGGTATCTTGACGATCTTAAATACCTTATCGCGTCAAAAGTCGAACCGTTCCTGCTTGAGCAGAAAAAGAAACTCGAGGCCCAGGGACTTGACGCGGTCATCGAACTGGCGCCGGGCATAGCAGCGGAGGAGATCCACAGGGTCGCGGAACAGAAGGATGCCTCGCTGATTGTCATGGGATCTCACGGCGAAAGCATGGCCGATCATACGCTGTTTAAATTCGGCCGCACCGCCTCGGAGGTGCTTCACAGTTTTACACGACCTCTTTTACTGGTAAAAACGCGCATCGTGAAAAACGTCGGTGAAGCCTGCGTTGAGGTTTCATGCTCGGACTTTCTGAAAAATGTACTCTACTGTACCGACTTTTCCGATACCGCGCAGCGGGCATTCGATTACGTTGAAAAAATGGTCGAAAGCGGGTGCCCTTCGGTTACCATCATGCACGTCCAGGACAAAACGAAGATCGACAAGCATCTCTCGCACAAACTCGATGAATTCAACAAAATCGACGCCGAAAGAATCGAAATGCTGAGAGAGCGGCTTGCGAAAAAGGGAGAGATCCGCATCCAGATGAAAATACCCTATGGGATACCGACGGCGGAAATTCTTAACGAAGCCGTAACCGGCAACTATTCGCTTATCGTCATGGGCAGCCAGGGAAAGGGGTACATTCGCGAAATTTTCCTCGGGAGCGTGAGTCATAATATTGCCAGAAATGCCGGTGTGTCCCTGCTGCTGATCCCGGCCATTCGATAAAAGCAAAGTTGCCGCCAAAGTTCTGGAGGCCGGGGGAATCGCCCTGACCACATAGAAAGGAGTTTACCCGAGATGTCGATGGATGATTTGGAAGGCAGAAAACGGTTATTGAAGATTTCTGGACTCAGAAAAGGACGAATTCTGGACGTGGGCATGGGAGACTGCGGGTGTATGTCTTTTTTTCTGGCCAAACGAGGTTTTGACGTGACGGGCATAGATTCTTCCTCGCGGGCTGTTCACAAGAGTAGAGAAGAGGCCAGGGGTAAAAAGTATAAAGGCTCATTTCGGGTATGGCGAATGACCGCTGAAAAAACGTCGTTTGAAGATGAGAGCTTTGATGCTGTCTTGTCCTATCATTCTATGCATGATATATCCAACCCTGACAAGGTCATAAAAGAGATGTTCAGAGTGTGTAAGAAGGGGGGGGTTAGTTGTGATTTCTGATCTTAATGCCAGAGGCAGAAGTGAGTATAAGCACGCGGTTGATGAAAGATTTCTCCCAGCTGTTGAAAGGCAATTGAAGAAATATGCCAAATCCATCAGGAAGGGAAAGACGGATATAAATGAGATGTTTGTTTGCGAAAAGAAATAATATATCGGCGTTTTTTTAAATGAAGAAACGTGTACTTTTTCTCTGCACGGCCAACAGCGCCCGGTCCCAGATGGCCGAGGCGTTGGTTAATCAAGACCTCGGGGATCGTTTCGAAGCGTATTCCGCCGGCACGGCTCCCAAAACGCCTCATCCGGCCGCGCTCAAGGTTTTGGCCGAAATCGGCATCGATCACGGCCGGGCCAGAAGCAAATCCCTCGAAGAATTTGAAGGCCATCCGTTCGATTATGTCATCACCCTCTGCGACGGTGCGAATGAGACTTGCCCTCTCTTCTTCGGCGGAGTCAAGCGGATCCATTTAGGCTTCGAGGATCCGGCTCGAGTCACAGGAACCGAGGAAGAAGTCCTGACCGCTTTCCAGCGGGTGAGGGACCAAATTCGTGAGACCGTAGAGAATTATTTGGGCAATGTGGAGCGTGATTCCACAACTGATCTTAAAGACGAAGGAAAAATCAAGTAACCATGAGACAGGTCCCTAGGGAAAAAATTCCTTGGTATCCCTCGATCGATGAGGAAAAGTGTAACGGTTGTAAGGTGTGCTTCCAATTCTGTCAACAAGGCGTTTATACATGGGACGAGAAGAACAATATCGCCAAGGTTGATCGGCCGTTTTATTGCGTCGTCGGCTGCAACGGGTGCGAGAATTTATGCGAGATGAGGGCCATTTCTTTTCCCAAGATCGACGCGATCCAAGAAATCATAAGGAAGCTCCGGGAAGTGTGACGGGCTCTTCTCAGGTTAGCCGGATAGGTGCGGCCCGCGCTCGGCTTTCCAGCTCAATTTCACAGCAGTTGATGAAACGCTGGGCGGTTTTCCGATGTTTGTCTCTTGACAACATGGCCATTTTGCCATATGATTTCTCCCGACATTTCGGAGGTTATGATGAAAGAGATCGACACCTTCCGCAAGCAGGCCGATTTGCTGAAAGCCCTGGCCAACGAGGCGCGGCTGAAGATCTTGGACCGCTTGGCTAAAGGAGAATGTTCCGTGGGCGAACTCACCGGGTTCATCGGCTTGGACCAATCGACCGTCTCCAAGCACCTGGCGCTGCTCAGGGCCCATGGTATTGTCCGCGACCGGCGGGACGGAAATGTCGTGTACTACGAACTGCTCACTCCCTGCGTTCTTAACTTCTTCGCCTGCGCGACCCAGGTGTTGAAGGAAAGGTCGGGACGATGAGGGCTCAGAGCGAGTCCGTTCCGACGCCTGCGGAGAGCCCTAATGGATAACGCGGCCGCGGCGAGGCGCCTGGTTGAGATCCTGGGCATCGACACCGAGCCCGTCGCCGTCTTCCTCCTGGGACCCGAAAGCCCGCCTCCGACCGAATCGTTCAGGAACGTCAATGGTTATCGCTACTGCCAGCTTCTCATGCGCGCCCGTCATGGCGAATCGGTTTTTGACCTCAACGTGGCGGGCGGCGAGCGCCGACGCGGCGATACCGCCGTTCTCCAAGCGACTTGCGTGGATGCGACCCTAATCCCCTACCTTGAACAACGCCTCAATTTTTCTCTGGGATGCTATGGCTGCCGCGAAGCGACCGACCTCGGGGCGCACGAATCCGTTCTCGGCTTCCCGGGGGCGCGGCTCGAACCGCTGCTCGCGGCGCTCGAGTCCCTGGAGAACAAAGCCGTCGGGCGCTCACGATCGAAATCGATCTTCGAGAACCTTAATAAAAAGGAGGGCTATCATGAGTAACGACACGAAACCGACACCCATCGAGTTGCTGCGGGTGATTTCGCCCGACGGGGCCAAGACTTACTTGGAGCATCGGGCGGCCATTCGCGAAAAGAGGAGGTTTACATTGAAGAGGTTCGCTATATTTGCCGTAGCTCTTGTTTTATTCGGCGCCGTGGGCGCCTCCGGCCAGACATTTGACCGGCGCGTGTCGGAGGCGCGGCGGCACATGCGCGCCGCATGCCAGGGAGTGCAACGCCTCTTCCAAACGGCCCCCAACGCACCGGCTGGGTTGAAAGAGACAACGGCCCGCGAGGTGGCCGACGCCGAAGTCCTTTGGACGTCCATCGCCGAGGAATTCGCTCGCGCAGTGCCCGAAGGGTACGCGGGCGATCCGTCTTGGTCCCAGAGGCTGGAAGACGTTCGTTTGGATATTTCCCGCATGCGGAAGGAAATTGCCGCGGGTGAATGGCGGCCCGCCTTTCTTTCCTGCGCTCATGCGTGCAACTGGATAACGACCATGCACGAGGCGAACGGAGTGACGCTGGCCATCGACGCCATGTCCGTTTTGCGCAAGAAGGTCGGGTTCGCCAGGGGCCTTCTGACAGCGGGGAAACCGGACAAAGCCCGGGCTCTTCTCAAAGAGATCCTGGCCGCCCGGGACGCCGTTTTGCTGGCGCCCCCACCGGTCACGTCGAGCCGCGATGCCTACCTGGAGGCTCTACCGGAGCTTTCGCAAGCGACCGATGCTCTTGCCGCCGCGGGCCGGGGCGAGTTCGGCATGAAAACGCCCCTCGACAAGCTGGCCGCCGTCGTGGAGCGCGTCTATGAACTGGCGATCTAGTCCGGGCGCGGCGCTGACCGCTCTTGCGGTGTTCGCTTTGACGTGTCTGACGGCCGCGGCCGTTGAAAAAGACCCGGCCGCCAGGCCGATAACGTTGTCCGAGTGCATTCAAGAAGCGCTCAGCCATAATCCGGGGTTGACCGCCGACGCCGCCCGCACCTCCGCCACGGGTTACGCGGCCGAAGCCGCCCGCGCAACGCGCTTCCCGCGGCTGGATCTCGCTTCGGACTACAGCTATTCGGACCGGCCGCAAAGGCTCATGCAGCCGAGCTACCAAGGCGAAGTCTTGCGCTATGACAACGATATCGCCCAAGCCGTGGCCGAAGTCCGGGTTCCGCTCTTCGCCGGCGGCCGCCTTGTGGCCCGGCAACGGGCGGCGGAGCTGGCCGCCGCGGCGAGCCGGTTCAATCTTTTCGGTTCCCGCCAGGACCTGATCCTCAACGTGACGGCCGCCTATTTGGCGGCCACCGAGCAACAAACCGTCATTGACGCGATCGAGGCGTCGCTGAACGCCTTAAGAGAGCAACAAAAGGTTGCCGGTGCCATGAAGGACGTGGGACGGATCGCGCCCCTGGACCTGCTCAAAGTCGAAGTCCGGGCCGCGGCCGTCGAACAACGCCGCTCCAAGGCCGAGAGGGACCGCGACTTGATCTCTTTACACTTGGCGGTTCTGCTGGGGCGAGACCTCCGGGAGCCTCTGCCCCTGGTCGTCGGCATTCCGACCTTGCCGCCTCTGGATATCTCTGATACTGAAAACCTTCTGAACGAAGCGGCCGCCCGGCGTCCGGGACTTAACGCTCTTCGACAAGAAGTCGCTCGACGCCAGGCCGAGTTGGCTCAGGTGAATGCGGAGTGGTGGCCGAGTTTGGAATCCTTTGGCCGGTGGACGGCCCGCAGCGTTGTCTCCTCGGTCGGCTCGCCGATCCCGGGCTATCAAGACTTTTTTATGGCGGGGCTGATTCTCAAGGTGCCCTTGTGGACAGGCGGAGAGCTTGGAGCGCGGCGGCGCCAGGCCCAGGCTCTTTTAATAGAAGCCCAGGAGCGCCAACGGGCGGGACTGCTGCAAGTGACGGAGCAAGTTCGGCGGGAGGCCGCGGCTCAGGCCGAAGCCGCCGACCGCGAGCGCGTCGCCCTTAAAGCGGCCGAGCAGGCCCGGGAGGCTTTTGAGATCGAGCGGGCGAACTACGAGTTGGGTCGGGCGGCCGTCAACGATGTCCTGGACGCTCAGGCCGCGCTCCTGGACGCCGAATTGGCTCTCGCCCAAGCCCGCCATGATGTCGCCTATGCCACCATTGGCTTGGCCTGGGCGGCGGGCCGCGACCTGGAGAAGGCGCTGACGGCGGGAAAGGGAGACAAGTAATGAAAGCGAATGTTCGATCCCTTGTCATCGGGGCCACGGTCGCGGTCCTAGCGATTTCCGGCTGCTCACGTAAGACAGAACAAACGGCAAAACCCGCCGTCGCGGTGGTGGCCAAGGAAATTGCCAGGCGCACGGTCCGCTCGGAGCTGACGCTCACGGGGACGATCGAACCGGACCGGTCGGCGCGTCTGGCCGCCCAGGTGGACGGAGAAGTCATCGCCCTTGAAGTCCGGGAAGGCGCTGCCGTGCGGAACGGGCAGGTCCTGGTCAAGATCGACCCTTCGCGCCTCGCCGCAGCCTTGGACGAGGCGCGCGCGGACCAGTTGGGCGCCAGGGCGCAGCTTGAGGATGGGCGTCGGGTGCTGGAGAGAGATCGTGCTCTCTTCGAGCGTCAAGGGATCAGCAAGGAGCGCCTGGAGAGATCCGAAACCGATGTTTTGCGGCTCGACGCCGCCGAGGCTCGGGCCCGCGCGAGAATTTCCGGTCTGGAAGCACAGCTTGCGGATACGGAGGTCAAGGCGCCTTTCGACGGCTACATCCTCGAACGCAGCGTCGAGTTGGGCGATGTCGTGAAGAATGGAACCCCGCTCCTCGCCGTAGCCTCGCGAACGCTCCACGCCCTCGTTCCGGTTTCGGAATCCGCTCTCGGCCGTCTTGCCGAAGGACATGAGGTCAGGCTCAGGTCGGACGCGAGCACGAGGGCCGAAGGGTGCACCGCTCACATCAAGCGGATCCGACCGCGGATCGACCCGGCCACCCGGACGGCGGACGTCGAGGTCGTGCCCGGACAGGGAACTTGCGATGTCCGTTGGCTGCCGGGGATGCTCGCCCGGGCGACTTTCACGCTTGCGGAGCGGCATGACGTTCTTGCTGTCCCTGCCGAAGCCATCGCGATCCGTCCGGACGGCAGCCGGACCGTTTTCGTCGTGGAAGGCGATATCGCGCGGCAACGTAAGGTTACGGCCGGGCTCGAAGGAGGCGGCTGGGTCGAGATCACGGAAGGCGTCCAGGAGGGGGAGAAGATCGTTCTTCAGGGATTCGAGAAGCTCAAGGACGGGGTTAACGTAACGATTGCAGGTCGGGGTCCAAAGGCGGCCGAGTCCGGCAAAACGGCTAAAAAAAAGGATGTCAAGGCTGATGCGAATCACTGAGGTTGTCCTTTCCCGGCCCGTGGCCTTGACCGTCCTTGCGGCCGCGGTCTTGATGCTGGGCGTGTTCGGCCTCCTGACGCTTCCCGTGGATTATCTCCCCGACATCACCTACCCGATGGTGAAGATCCATATCTACTGGCGGGGCGCCACACCGGAGGAAATTGATACCAACATCGCCGACCCCCTGGAGCGGGTGATGGCGACCGTGGACCGTCTGGATTACCTGGAGTCCACGACGACGGAGGGGATGTACACGCTTCTCGTGAACTTCCGCTACGGCACGAACGTGGACGTCGCTTATCAAGACGTGATGGCCGCTTACGGCCGTGTCACGCGGCAGCTGCCCAAGGATATGGACCCGCCGATCATCATGAAAGCCGACCCCTCGCAGCTCCCCGTCATGGAGGTGACGCTTTCCTCCCCCGAGCGCAGTCTTGTCTGGCTCCGGGACTGGGCCGACAACTGGCTTCAAGACCGGCTGACGACGGTGGAAGGAACGGCCGGCGCGGAGATCGTCGGAGGGCTGAAGCGGGAGATCCGGATCCATCTCGATCCCGACCGCCTGCGCGGCACGGGCTTGACGCCCGCCCAGGTCGGCAAAGCGCTCCAGCTTTCGAACCTTGAAACGTTCGCCGGCCGGGTCACCGTCGAGACCCGGGAGATCATCGCCCGGACGATGGGAGAATTCGAGAATCTCGACGAGATCCGCAACGTCGCCGTCGCCCGCGGAGCCGGCGGGAAGATCGTCTATGTCCGCGACGTGGCCACCGTCGAAGACAGTCACGAGGAAGCGCGGATCATAACGCGTTTCAACGGGGACCCCTGCGTCAAGTTGGCCGTGCTCAAGCAGGCCGAGGCCAACACCGTCGAGGTGGCCCGGGCGGTGAACCGGCGGCTCGAAGAGCTGCGCGAAATCATTCCCCCGGACATCCATTTCGGGGTTGTCGAGAACCAGGCCGATTACATCATGGCGGCCATCAAGAGCGTCCGGGATTCCGCCTTGATCGCCGCGGTCCTCGTCATCCTGGTGGTCTACGCGTTCTTGGGGCGGTTCCGCCAGGTGGCCGTCATGCTCGTCGCCCTGCCCCTCACCGTGCTCGCCAACTTTTTCCTCATGAAAATCGCCGGGTTTTCGCTCAATATTTTCTCTCTCGGCGGGCTGGTGGTGGCCATGGGAGTGGTCATCGACAACTCGATCGTTGTGGTGGAGAACATCACGCGCAGGGCCGAGAGCGGCGAGGCATCCGGGGCACCCATGGAAGGAACCCGCCAAGTGGCCGGGGCCGTCCTGGCCGCGACAATGACGTTTCTGTCGCTGTTTCTCCCTTTTCTCCTCGTCCCGGGCCTGACGGCCCTGCTTTTCCGCGAGCTCGTCTTCGTCGTGGCAGGCATCCTCATCGTATCCCTCGTGACGGCCTTGACCGTGACCCCCTCGGCCGCGCGTTTCTTCGGAGTTCACACCTCGGGCCGGCGGGGCGCTGCCGTCATGGAACGGCTGATGGAACGGTCGTCCGGCGTGTATAAGCGCTGGCTCAGCCGTTTGCTTAAGGTCCCGTACCTTGTGATCACGGCGACGATTCTCCTTTTTGTGATGAGTCTCATCTTGCTCGGACGGGTGGGGTCTGAACTCCTCCCCAAAGTTGACGACGGCCGGGTCATGGCCAAGGTGTTAATGCCCGCAGGGACTTCGGTCGTCGAGATGGACCGGATCCAGGCCGCCATCGAGGAGAAGATCCAGGGTTTGCCGGAGATCGAAAGCGTCTTCAGTCTCGCCGGGGGCCGGGTGTGGGGTCTGGCCACCCTCGAGATCGCTTATGAAGGAGAGGTGGACATTCAGCTCGTGCCGAAGAGCCGGAGAAAAATCTCGACGGCGGAGTTCGTCAAAAAAATCGGGCCCCTGGCCCGGCAGGTCCCCGCGCCGGGAGGGCGGGTCAACGTCATGCAGATGAAGGTCAAGGGCATCCGGCAGATCGGGACCCAGGAAGTCGAAGTCAAAGTCAAGTGCGATGACATCCAGACCCTCTTCGCGTTCGCTCGGGACGCGGCCGAAGCGCTTCGCGGGACGCCGGGGCTCGGAAACGTCAACCTGTCCATGGACCTGACCAAGCCGGAGTACCGGGTTTACGTGGACCGGGCCCGAGCCTCTGCCATGGGTGTGGAGGTTCAGGATGTGGCGCTGACCCTTCGTAACCTCGTGCGCGGCGAAGTGGCGACCCAATACCGGGAAGGCAGCGAGTACTATCCCATCCGCGTCATGGTCCCGGAAGCACGGATCGCCGGCAAGGAGGACATGGAGGGCCTCGTGATCGCCCAGCGGAACGGCACGCCGATCATGCTGCGCGATGTGGCCTCGGTCGAACGGGCCACGGGGCCCGTGGAGATCGTCCGCGAGGACCAGGCGAAAGAGGTCATCGTCCGGGCTGACTCGGCCGGCGTGAGTGTCGGAGAGGCCACCGCGCGGACGAGGGCCGTTGTGGGCGCGATGGAGCGCCCTTCGGGAGTGGAGATCGGTTTTGGAGGGCAGGCTCAAATGATGGCCGAAAACCGCCGCAGCCTGGGCCTCGTCCTGTTCTTTGCTCTCTTCTTTGCCTACGTCGTGCTGGCCATTCAGTTCGAGTCGTTCGTCCAGCCCTTTCTGATCATGGTCCGCGTCCCGTTGACGTTGATCGGCATGGCCTTGGCCCTTCTTCTTACGAAACTCCCGATCGGGGCCACCGTGTTTATCGGCGTTATCATCCTGGCCGGAAACGAGGTCAACCACGGCGTCGTCCTGGTCCAGTTCATCAATGAGCTCCGCGCTCAAGGACGGTCCCTGAAAGAGGCCATCATCGAAGCGTCCTCCGTCCGCCTGCGCCCGATCCTCATGACGCTGACGACCAGTATTTTCGGGCTTTTGCCTCTCGCGCTGAACATCGGCGAGGGCGGAGACATGCTCGTGCCCATGGCCGTGGCGGTCATCGGCGGATTGGTGTTCAGCATCTTTATGACACTGGCGTTCCTGCCCTGCGCCTATCTGATCTTGCCGGGAAGACCGGGCAAGACGGCGAGTCCGGTTTCCGAGGACGCCAGGCCGGTCCTGACTTAAGAAAGCGAATTCCTATCAGCTAACTTAACGGAAAGAAAGGAAAAATAAAGATGGCGGAAGAAAAACATTGGCAAGAAGGAATGAAGACTCATGAAAACATCATCTTTTCATGTTTCGGCGGTTTGTCCAATACGGGCATTACCAGTGCCTTGGCCAGCCTCGAAGCGGTGAAGGAGTTGGGATTGGAGAAGGTTTCCATTGGATGCCTTGGAGGTTTACCCTTGAAAGTCGCTCCGGTCTTGGGGAAGACGAAGGCAGCCAAAAAAGTCATCACGGTGGATGGCTGTCCGTTTGAATGCAGCCGAAAGATAACTGAACAGGCTGGTTTCAAGGTAACGAAATCCATTGTGCTGGTGAGAGACATCGGCATGAAAAAGAAGGCCCTTCATGAGGACATCAATCAGAACATGAAGGGATTGATGGAATACGTATCTATGGATGACGTAAAACGGGCAAAAGACCTGATCGTCAAGGCCATCCTGGAGGAGTAAATTCCCTCTACGGGTGAATAGTCACCAACGGGTGCCACGATCCGGGCCGACGACATGCCTCTTTTCAGATTATGGCGACGTTACGAATCTGTGACGTTCAAGTAAGGTGGATGAACATATGCAAAAAAAATAAAAAGGAGGAGAGAAAATGCGTAAGGAAGAAAAGCATCCAAGGATTCTTCCGCTTTGTGCCAAGGAGGCCGAGAAGCTAAACATTATTCTGGCATGCGACGGAGCAGCCAGCGTGGGCCAGGTCGGCCATCAGGTGGCGGTTGAGTTGACTAATGCCCACGAAAATGCCCGGATGTGTTGTATCACGGCTGTTGCCGCGGAGTCGAAAGCGCATGTGAATATTGCCCGGCGGGCGAGGAAGCTCATTATCATCAACGGCTGCGCCAATCGCTGTGCCGGCAGAGTACTGGAAAGACTGAACATTCCCTATGCCTATGAGATAGTAATCGCCAGAGAAGGGGTGGAGAAGGTGCCCACTCTCGATTTTGACATGGCTGATGTCGAGCGCATCGCCAAGAAGATCGCCAACGAGGCTTTGGGAGTTTCTGAATCCAGCGGCTCTAAATGAAAATCGCAGCTGTATCAGAAGACGGCGTAACCATTAGTCAGCACTTTGGTCGCGCCCCGTTCTATGTAATCGTTGCCGTTGAAGACGGGAAAATCGTTTCGCGTGAGACTCGCGATAAGATGGGGCATACCCAGTTTGCAAGCGAGCCACACGCTGAAGAGTCCCACGGTGCCGACCGGCGCGGTCATGGCTTTGACCCGTCCGCCAAGAGCCGGCACGAACTGATGGCCGCCGCCATCGCCGATTGCCAGGTGCTGCTGGCGCGGGGGATGGGGGCTGGGGCTTACCAGAGTATGGAGCAGGCCGGCATTCGCCCGGTGGTGACGGATATCGCCAACATTGATGAGGTAGTGCAAGCCTACATTGACGGCCGCCTGGTGGACCATACTGAAAAGTTGCACTGAAAGACAGCCGCGGTGATGAGGAGGTCGGATGGAAGCGAAGAAGAAGATGATATTACCAAAAGTAGGGCTGTTTGCCTGCTCCAGCGGCGCCTCCAACTCGGGATCGCTCGCCGGCATGGCCGCGCTTGAGGCGGTGAGACGCCTGGGAAACGAAACGGTCGGCATCTGCTCTTTGCCGGCCGTCTTGAACCGGGTTCCCAGACAATCAGCCTTAGTGAAGCAAATGGAAAATCTAATGGTAATTGATGGCTGCCACAATGCGTGCGCCAGGCAGTTGCTGGCGGACAAGGGCATTGTGCCCGACGTCTACCTGAACCTGGAGACGGACCTGCATCTGACCAAGCAGGGGCCTTTCAGCAGCCTGGCATTCACCGATGATGAGTTCAAGCGGGTAGCGGACGCCATCATCGCTACCGTAGAATACAAATTCTACTGGTCGCGGAGGTCAAAATAAAAAATTAAATTCCTGGCAAGAGGAGGCAATAAAAAGACAAATAAAAATAAAGCTGTTGAAGTATGTTGTGAATTATCGGCTATGCTGCGGCCTAAGACCTATCCCTCGCTATTATGGCCGATCCATACCGCGGAGGATATGGCTTGTATCGTAGGGGGGGTGACCATGCGGTTAATTCCAGAGCCGGAGATTATGAAAAATGGTGGAAGGGTCCATTTTTTCACTGGCGGTGAATGGAGTCTGTGCGCCGATAGCATTGCCCAGGCTTATGTTTCTCAAGATGTCGCGCTGGGACAACGCCAAAAATTAAAAGGAGAGACAGGGTGGATGTCCAAATAATAGAAAAGGTTGACAGGATAATAAACAAATACAAAAAAGACAAGAAGGATTTGTTAAGTATCCTGCAGGATGCGCAAGATGAGTATGGCTATCTTCCACGAGATGTTCTAGTTCACATAAGAGAGAAGCTAAATGTTTCCTTATCTCAAATTTACGGAGTCGTAACTTTTTATAACGCTTTTAGCTTAATGCCGAGAGGACGCCATGTGATAATGGTTTGCACGGGTACTACCTGCCATGTAAGAGGGGCTGGTAAGCTCTTAGAAAGAGCAGAAAAGGAACTAAGAATTAGAAATGGAGAAACAACCCGTGATCTAAGATTTTCACTGGAAACTGTTCGTTGCCTTGGATGTTGCAGTTTAGCTCCAGTCGTAAGAATAGATAGTGATACTTATGGAAGGGTAAAGCAGAGTGAATTCTCAAAAATACTGAGTAGCCATGAGTAAAAAAATTGCAAGTTTAAGGGAACTTGATGAGTTAAGGAAAAGAGGCTTGAAATCTCTTTACCCAGATAAGCCAAGGATTATGGTGGGAATGGCTACTTGTGGATTGGCCACCGGAGGAAAAAAGGTCTTTGAAATTCTTTCCAAGGGGATAGAGAAAAATGGGTTGGATGCAATATTAATCCCTACTGGATGTTTAGGATACTGCCAAAAAGAACCTTTAGTAGATCTGTTAAGGCCTGGCTGGCCCCGGATTATCTATCAACAGATGGACCCGGAAAAAGCTGAAAAACTTTTAGATAACATAAAT
>Ga0315268_10002884_pt1 | contig 19110 bp, 13 predicted proteins | sample C1_top_MG_FD_204535 | JGI IMG/M metagenome (GOLD analysis project Ga0315268, IMG submission 204535) | Sediment microbial communities from Yellowstone Lake, YNP, Wyoming, USA - C1_top | ecosystem: Environmental > Aquatic > Freshwater > Lake > Sediment | place: USA: Wyoming | collected 2017-08-01
ACTCAAGGAAGAACGGGCTCGGCTTTCGCGCTTGCGGTAGCCGACGCAAGCGCCGCTTACAAACCGCTCTCCACAATGTAATTGCTTCGGGCCGGCGGCTCACCTAGCTTTGAGCCGGTAAACGTGGAGTGTTGCTATGATAAAACTGATCATCGTCCTGATCGTTCTGGTTCCGTTGGTGCTCATCGTGGGTTTCCTCGTCAGCGCCTACAATCGGCTGGTGAGCCTGCGCAACCGGTTCCAAAACGCCTTTGCCCAGATTGACGTGCAGCTCAAGCGCCGCTACGACTTGATCCCCAATCTGGTCGAAACCGCCAAAGGCTACATCAAACACGAGCGCGGCACGCTCGAAGCCGTCACCGCCGCGCGCAACCTCGCCGCCAGCGCCAACGCCCGCGCCGCCCAGCGGCCAGGCGACGAGGCGGCGATGAAAGAGTTGTCCGGCGCGGAGGCGGCGCTGGCGGGCACGCTCAGCCGCCTCTTGGCGGTGGCCGAGGCTTACCCGGACCTCAAGGCCAATCAAACCATGCTCAGCCTCATGGAGGAGTTGACCTCGACCGAGAACAAAGTCGCCTTCGCCCGGCAGGCTTACAACGACGCCGTCATGGTCTATAACACGGGCCGCGAGGTGTTCCCCACGAACCTGGTGGCCGGCGCCTTTAACTTCACGCGGGCGGAGTTGTTTGTCATCGAAAGCCCGGCCGAGAAGCAGGCCCCCAAGGTGTCGTTCGCTTGAGCATTGGCGGCGCGGGCGGACCATGGACAATGAAGCGGCGCCAACGCCGGGGCACGGACCCACAAGGGATGAAAACGGGGGACGATTCGTTGGTCAGGCACCACCATTGTTGGGCCTCGGGCACGCCGAGCGCGAAGCGTTTGGAGTGCGCGGAGCTTGCTCCCGCTTTCAGTGGGAATGGGTCCAAAAGCGCCGGCAAGCCGCCGCACTCCAAACGCTTCGCGCGGGCGGAGCACCGTCCTTGTCCGGTGCGCGTTTGCCGAAGGGCGGCTTCGACGCCCCCTCTCTCGTCATGCTATGGACTTCTTTGAACGCCAGGACAAGGCGCGGCACAAGACCAAGTGGCTGGTCTTCTACTTTGTCTTGGCGGTCGTGCTGACCATTGGGGCGATCTACCTGGCGCTGGCGGCGATCTTTCTCCACAGTCGGTACACCCCCGAAACCCTGGCCTGGCTTTGGGAGCCGAATCTGTTTTTGGGGGTAGCCGTGGCCACGCTCCTCATCGTCGCCGCTGGCAGCCTGCACAAGATAGTCGAGCTGCGGCGCGGCGGCGGCGCCGTGGCCCTGAGCCTCGGCGGCTTCCCGCTCGACGCCAGCACCACCAATCCCGACGAGCGGAAGCTGCTCAACGTGGTTGAAGAAATGGCCCTCGCCTCGGGCACACCGGTGCCCGACGTGTACGTCTTGCGAGGGCAGCCCGGGATCAACGCCTTCGCCGCCGGCCGCACCCCCACCGACGCGGTGATTGGGGTCACGCAAGGCTGCATGAAGCTCCTGACGCGCGACGAGCTCCAGGGCGTGATCGCCCACGAGTTCAGCCACATCCTCAACGGCGACATGCGGCTGAACCTGCGGCTGATGGGCGTGGTGCACGGCATCTTGTGCGTCGCCATCATCGGGCGGGTCATTTTGGAAATCTCGATGCGCGGGTCGCGCCGGCTGGGCGCGCGCGGCCGCGGCGGCAATCCGCTGCCGCTGATCGGTTTGGTGCTGCTGGTGATTGGCTATATCGGGGTCTTCTTCGCCCGGCTCATCAAGAGCGCCATTTCGCGCCAGCGGGAGTTCCTGGCCGACGCGGCGGCGGTGCAGTTCACGCGGCTGCCGGAGGGGCTGGCGGGGGCGCTCAAGAAAATCGGCGGTTTGCCTTTCGGGGCGAGGGTGACTGCGCCCGTGGCCGAAGAAGCCAGCCACATGTTCTTCGGCAATGCGCTGGGCGATTCCTGGCTTGGCCTGATGTCCACTCACCCGCCGCTGGTGGAACGCATCCGGGCCATTGAGCCAAACTTCGATGGCCGATTTCCGGTGGTCGCGGTCGAGACGGCGCCGGTGGCGGAGCCGTTGCTCGGCCGTAAACCAGCGCGCCGGGGCAGATTTGGCAGCCTGACACCCCTTCCTTTTGGCCAGGCCGCGCAGCCGGCGCCAGCCATCCTGGCAGCGGCGCTCTTGCCCCAGGTTGGCCGGCCGGCCCCGGAGCATTTGCGTTACGCCGCCGGTCTCCGGGCAGCGCTGCCGGAGGCGCTGGTGACGGCCACGCGCGACTCGCTCGGCGCCACGGCCCTGGTTTATAGCTTCCTGGTGAGCCGCAAGGAGGCCTTGCGCGCCAAGCAGTCGCAGTACCTGGCGGAGCACGTCTCCACCGCGGTTGACCAGGAGACCACGCGCCTGATCCCGGCCGCCGCAGACTTGCCGCCGGGGGCAAAGCTAGCGCTGGTTGACCTGGCCCTGCCGGCCCTGCGGCGGCTTTCCCCCGCGCAACACCAACAGTTTGTGGCCACCGTCAAATGGCTCGTGGAGAGCGATCAGCAGATTGACCTCTTTGAATACACCCTCCAGAAAATCGCCCTCCGCCACTTGGCGCCCCATTTCGAGCCGGCCCGCCAGCCCGTTGTCCAGTACTATGCCTTGCGCCCGCTCGCCCGCGAATCCGCCATTCTGCTCTCCATCCTGGCCCACGTCGGCCACGAAGAAGCCGCCCGCAAAGAGGCCGCCTTCCGCACCGGCGCGCAGGCGCTGAATTTGACCGAGCCTGACGCCTTCCTGATGGACATGGCGGAATGCAACCTGCCGCAAGTGGACGCCGCCTTGACCCGGCTCAACCTGGCCGCCCCGTCCATCAAGCGCGGCGTGCTCAACGCCTGCGCCCTGGTCGTCGCCGCCGACGGCCTGATCCAGGAGAAAGAGGCCGAACTCCTGCGCGCGATCGCCGACACGCTCGATTGCCCGATCCCGCCGTTCATCCACCTGCGCGAGACCGAAAGCCAGGGCGCGCCCCAAGGCGATGCCAGCGCGCCGCCGACAGCGCCGCCCGAACCGCCCCAAGCGCGGCAGGGCGCCGCGCCTTCCCCGTCAGCGGTAGCGTGAAGAGCCGCGGCTGAAACCCGCCGCACGCGCACAAAGGGGTCCGGCAAGTCAGCCGCGTCTGACACGTCGGACAGTGATCCAGGCCTGGGGGCAACTCAGCCGCCGACGCTGGCCAACTCTTCGTCGGTGGCGACGTTGACGATCTTGAACTGCTCGGCGTGGAAAGCCGGCTCGGCCCGGAAGGAGAGCTTGCCAAAGTAGCGTTTCTCCAGGTCAATGATCAGCTTCTCATCCTCGGTGCGCAGCCGCTCCAAGACGGCGGGACTGACCACAATGCGCAACTGGTAGTCGGACTCGTCGCGCTGGCGTTTTTTGAGGATCTCGCCCAGCTTGCGCTGGATTTCCACGCTCATGGTCAGGGAGCTTTTCACCTTGCCCCGGCCGCTGCAGTAGGGGCAGTCGTCATAGACCGCCGAGCGCACGCTCTCGGTGTGGCGCTGGCGCGTCATTTCCATCAGGCCCAACTGCGAAATGGGCAGGATGTGCGTCTTGGCCTTGTCGCGCTTGAGTCCTTCCCGCACGCGCTGATAGACGGTTTGGCGGTCGCGGTGGGACTTCATGTCAATGAAGTCCAGCACGATGAGGCCGCCCATGTTGCGCAAGCGCAGTTGGCGGCAAATTTCATCGGCGGCCTCCAAGTTGACTTTCAGCAGGGTGGAGTCGGCGTCGCGGCCGCTGCGGTGGCGCCCGGTGTTGACGTCAATGGCCACCAGCGCCTCGGTTTCGTCCACCACGATGTAGCCGCCGCTCTTGAGGTGGACGAGGCGGGAGAAGGCGCTTTCGAGTTGGCGGGTGATGTTGAAGCGGTCGAAGACGGGCTGTGAATCGGCGTAGAGCTTGACCTTGGCGGCGGAGCGCTTGGAGATGTGGCCAATCATCTCCCTTACGCGCTCGTGTTGCGCGCTGTTATCAATCACAATCCGCTCAACGTCCTCGGTGAGGAAGTCCCGCACCGTGCGCTCGATCAGGTCCGGCTCCCGAAACACGCAGGCCGGGGAGGCCAGCTTGGTGATGTTTTCCTGGACGCTCTTCCATTCCTCCAGCAGCAGGGCCAGGTCACGGACGAAGTAACGCTGCTGCTGCCTTTCGCCGGCGGTGCGGATGATGACCCCCATGCCTTCCGGGAGGGTGAGCTTGCGCACGATCCGCTTGAGCCGCTGCCGCTCTTCGTGGTCCTCAATCTTCCTAGAGACGCCGCATTGGTCGGAGTTGGGCAGGAGCACCAGGAACCGGCCCGGCAGGGCCAGATTGGTGGTGACGCGGGGCCCTTTGGTGCCGATCGGCCCTTTGGTGACCTGCACCACGATTTCGGCATTGGGCGGATACAGGCGCGGAATGTCCTTCTGGGTAATCCGGGGTTTGTCGCGCGGTTTGCGGTTGTCGCGCTCGACGACTTCCACGCCGCTGTCGAAGCCGGCCGGCACGATGTCCCAGTAGTGCAGAAAGGCGTTCTTTTCAAAGCCAATGTCCACAAAGGCCGCTTTGAGGCCATCCTCAAGGTTCCGGACTCTGCCTTTGAAGATGCTGCCCACGAGCCGTTCGTCGCCGGTGCGTTCGATGTTGAACTCCTCCAAGCGGCCTTCTTCCAGCACCGCCACGCGCGTCTCCAGCGATTCGGCATTGATGATGACTTCCTTGTGGACCTTCTTGGCCGGGCGGATAAGCCGCTGGACTTTCTTGATCACTTTGCCCGCGGCGGCCTTGAGGCTCTCGACCAGGCCCGGCGCCGGCGGGGGCAATTCGATTGGCTGAAACTCCTCGCCTTCTTCCTGCACCTGGGCCGGGATGTCCGGATGCGGCTCCCGGAACTCACGTCTGTGATCTGGCAGGGCTGCGGCGGCGGCCGGCTCCGGGGCCGGGGCAATCTCCTCGGCGACGCCTGCGGCCCGGTTCTCGGCCCGCTGGATTTCCTTTTCGTGGCGGCGGGAGTCAAAGATCAGTTCTTCGGACGGTTTGCCGCCCAAGGCCTCAGCCCGGGCCTCGGCGGCGGCAGGTTCGGGCCGGAAGGATTGGCCTTTGTAGGCGCCGCTGGGGCGGAACCGCTGGCCGCCACGGCGGCGGCGGGAGAAACTACGTTCGTTCATAAGGAATCAGTAAGTGTGTTTAAGCAGATGCACGTTCTGCAAAAGGCCGACGGCGATCAGGGAGCATAGCACGGAAGTCCCGCCCGAACTCAGCAGCGGCAGTGGAATGCCCGTCACCGGCACCAAGCGGATGTTCATGCCGAGGTTGATGAAGACGTGGCAAAAGAGGAGCGCGACGACTCCTACTGCCAGCAGCTTGCCCAAGCGATCGCGGGCTTGGCCGGCGATGTTCAGCCCGCTGAACACGACCACTGCATAAAGCCCGATCACGGCCAGACTGCCCACAAAACCGAGCTCCTCCGCGATCACGGAGAAGATGAAGTCGTTGTGGGCCACCCCGCGCGGCAAGTAGCCCAGGGCGTTCTGCTTGCCCTGGCGCCAGCCCTTGCCAGTCAGCCCGCCGGAACCGACCGAGATAAGCGCCTGCTCCACGTTGTAAGCCGCGTCGTGGTATTCGCGGAGGGCGCGCTGGCGTTCCGCCTCGGTGGCCTTGGGCGGAACGAAACTCTTGCCAAAATAGACCAGCAGCCTTCTGCGCTGGTAAGGCTCAAGCTTGATTTGCCATTTGGGCGGCGCATACAAAACGTCCACCATCAGCAATGCCATCACCACCGCCAGCCCACCGATCAACCGCCACAAAAAGCGGCCCGGCACACCCGCCACGAACATCATCGCCAGCCCCGTCGGAAAGAACACCAGGGCCGAACCCAGGTCCGGCTCGCGCAGGATCAATACAAACGGCAAAAAGGTCATGCCCAGCGCCTTGAGGAACAACCCCGGCGATTGCAGTTCCTCGGCGGGCCGGCCCAGGAACTGCGCCAGGGCCAGGATGAAGGTCAGCTTGGCGAACTCCGAGGGCTGGAATTGGAACGGCCCCAGGTCAATCCAGCGCCGCGCGCCATATCTGACGGCTCCGACCAGCAGCACGGCCACCAGCAACACCATCATGCTCCAGTAGGCCACATACGACCAGCGGGCCAGCGTGTGGTAGGGTGCCAGGCAGGCCAACCCGCCCAGGCCCACGCCCAGGCAGTAATAGACGATCGCCTTGAACCACGACTGCCGCCAGAACGGCAGCGCCAAGCCCGATTCGCTGACCAGCGTGGCGCTGGCAATGAACATCGTGCCAATGACCATCAGCCCCGCCAGGGCGGCGAGCAGCCAAAAGTCTGGGCGCGGGCGGCGCCCGTTGAGCGGGGCGTCAGTCATGTCGGGCGACGGCCGCTGAGGTTGGCGGATTGGCCTTCAAACGGCGCTGGATGGCTTCGTAAACCCGGCGCGCCACGGGGGCGCAGATGTGGCCCCCGGAGCTGCCGCTCTCCACCATCACCACCACGACGTAGCGCGGCTCGTCGCAAGGGGCAAAAGAGGCAAACCAACTGATGTGATCCACCACGGCGCGACCCTGGGTGATCTGCGCCGTGCCGGTTTTGCCGCAGATGTACATGCCCGGCACGCGGGCGGCATGGCCCGTCCCGTCACTTTCCTCCACGTCCGCTAACATGGCGGCGCGCACGATGTCCAGGCTGGCCGGGCGCGCCGGCAACAGCGCCCGCAGGCGCGGCTCGAAGTAGTTGGTCTGGGTCTCCTCCAGCCCGGGCTCAGGCGGCTCGACCCGCAGCACCAGCCGCGGGTAATAGACCAGTCCCCCGTTGGCGACGGCCGCCGTCAGCACCGCCATTTGCAGCGGCGTGACGGTGATCTCCTGGCCGATGCACAGGTTGGCGGTGTTGCCGTCGTTCCAGAGGCCGCGAACTTGGTCGGGGGGCGGCACCCAGCCGCTGACCTCCTGGCGCGTGGGCAGGCCATTGGTCTGGCCCAAGCCGGCGCTGCGGCCCAACTCCAGCAGCCGTTCGCGGCCCGCCTTCAGCCCATAATGAATGAAGTACGTGTTGCTGGAGCGCTTGAAGGCGCGGCGAAAATCGTAGTAGCCCGGTTCGGCCAGGTCCCGGATTGTCCGCCGGCCCAATTGGTAAAAGCCGGGGTTGTAGAGCGGGGTTTCGAGGTTGGCCGGGTTGAGGACGCCGCTCTCCAGGCAGGCCAGCGCAGTGATGATCTTGTAACTTGAACCCGGCGGATAAGCGCCCTGGGTGGCCCGATTGAACATCGGCCTGAGCTTGGGGTCGTTGAGTTGCTCCCAACGCGCCCGGCTCACCGGCGCCACAAACTCGTTGGGGTCATAGGCGGGCGCGGACGCCAGCGCCAGCACGTCGCCGTTGCGCGGGTCCAGCACGACCAAGGCGCCGCGGACATTGGCGCCGACCGTGCGCAGGGCCGCCGCCGCCGCTTTCTGGATCGCCAAGTCAACGGTGAGCACCACGTTTTGCCCCGGTTCGGCGGAGGCAAAGATGGTCTCGGCCAGAGTTCCGACGCCATCATGATCAATGGCCTTGCCGTCCGCCGGTTGTCTTGGCCAAGCTTCGCGGTAAGAGAGGCTGTTGACGCTGACCAGCTTGACGCCAGCCTTGCCGCCCAGGTCGCTCTCCAGGGCGTATTCCATGCCGACGGCCCCCTGGTAGCTGGGCAAGCTGTAGTTGCAGCCCCCTTGCTCGTCTTCCAGCGCAAAGTCGTCGCGCGTCAGGTAGCCGAGCAGGTGGGACACCGCCGGCCCGTGCGGGTAGAAGCGCACCGGCTGAATCTCCAACTCCAGCCCAGGGCAGGCCGGGGCTTGTTCCAGGAACCGGGCAATTTGCTGGGGGCCAAGATTAGCCAGGACAACCAGCGGCCGGTAGGGCCATTGGTTATGATGGCGGCGCAACTCCGGCTCAGCCAAGGTAATGGGCGTTTGCAGAGCCCCCGCCACGTATTGAACGGTGTTGCTGACGACAGCGTAGCGCACCTGGTTGCGCAGCTCGGTGCGCTGGGCGCGGCTGAGCTTGCGGCCGGCCCGAGCGCGAGTGAAGGCTTGCTCAAACTGGGGCCGCAGTTCGTCAATGTAGAGGTCCAGATTGTAGCTGGGGCGATTCTCCGCCACCATTGAGCCGTTGCGGTCCAGAATCTTGCCCCGGATCGCGGGCAGGCGCACGGTGCGAAAGGTCTGGTTTTGGGCGCTGGTTTGGAAGCGGTGGGCCAGCGCGATTTGCACAATCCACAGTCCCGCCAGCAAGATGCTCAGTCCGGTCAGGATTCCCACCGCCAGCAGCCGCAGGCGCGGGTCCTCCTCGCGCAATGGGTCGAAAAAGAGCATAGCTAGAATGGGCCTCGTTTGATCTCGCGGTCGGAACGAAAGGAAAGCCAAACCGCCGGGGGGTGGGTGAACCAGCGCACGAGCCGTTCCAGGAGCCGGAAAAAAAGCGGCGTCAGAGCCGCTCCCCCAATGCCCATCACCCCCAGTTGCCACAACGAACCCCAGCCCACCAGAGGGCTTTCGCCAGCCGTCACCAGCAGCAAAAGCGTTCCCAGCGGAACCAGCAGGCTGGCCGCCAGGCCGAGCACGCACTGCGCATAGGCCAACTCGCGCAAGAGCACGTCGCGCCACCGGTGCAGCGCCAGGCCCAGCCAAAAGAGCGGCAACACGCTTATGCCCAGCGGGTTGGCTGAGAGCGTGTCCGACCAGAGTCCGCCGCAGACGGCGACCAGGGTCAGTGTGGCCACTTCCGTGTTCACTGCACAATAGACCACCAAGGGGGGCAAGACGTTGACTTGCGCGCCAAGCCATTGGCGGGGCGCGTTAATGGCGGCTTGGCAAAACACGGCCAGGAACGTCACGATCAGCGTCAGCACTGTGCGTTGCCAGTTCATCGGAGCAGCACCATCACCTCGTCCAACCGGCTGGAGTCAACTGCCAGTTTCACCCGCGCTTCGCTGTAAAGGCCGTAAAGGCGGCTCTGCGCATCCACGATGGCGCCCACCGGCAGGCCCGCCGGGAAAATGCCGCCCAGCCCGCTGGTATAGACAGTCTGGCCCGGCTTGAGGGCGCAGTTGCGCGGCAGGTGGGTCAGGTCCACCAACCGATGGTCCAGCACGCCGCGCGAAGTGGCTGAGATCACGCCTTGCTCGCCGGTCTCACGCACTACCACCGCCACGCGGCACTTGGGGTCGCCGATGAGCACCACGCAGGAGGTCGTGTGCGCCACCTCGCTCACCCGCCCGACCAAGCCCTCGGCGGCGAGCACCGGCGAGTCCGGCCGCACGCCGTCCCGCTGCCCCACGTCAATGCGCACCGTCCGCCACCAGTTGGCGGTGTCGCGGGCGATGACGCGGGCCGGTGTGACGCGCCAGCGGCTCTGTTGCTGCCAGCCGAGCAACTGGCGCAAGCGATTGTTTTCCCGCAGCGCCAAGTCCCCCTGTTGGACTTGGGCGCGCAGCAGCCGGTTCTCCTCCTGCAACTGGGCCACCTGGCGGAGCAAGGCCTGGCGCGAAACCAGCGCCTGGCTCCCGTGGTGCGCCAGTCCCTGGGCCGAGCCGGCCAAGCCGAAGAGCGGCAGAAACAGACCGCCGATGGCCAGTTTGAGCTTGGCCGCCGTCCGCTCTGGCAAAACCAGCAGCGCCAGCACTAACAACAATACCAGCCCAAAGGCGACGTGTTGCAGCCTTTTCGACATTCGCTTACCCCGCTGACCGTAGTTCGGGGCGAACGCAGCGCACCCGCTTTAGCGGAGGCGCGTCAACGGGAGGAAGAAACCACGCGCTTTAGGAATTGGAGTTCCTCCAACACGCGGCCGGTGCCAGCGGCCACAGCCGTCAGGGGGTCGTCCGCCACGTGGACGGGCAGGTACGTTTCCTCGGCCACCAAGCGGTCAACGCCGCGCAGCAGCGCCCCTCCCCCGGCGATGACGATCCCGCGGTCAACCAGGTCCGCCGCCAGTTCGGGTGGGCAGCGTTCGAGGGTGATGCGGATGGACTCCAAAATGCTGGAAAGCGGTTCTTTCAGCGCTTCGCGTATTTCCTCGGAGCGGATGTTGATCGTCTTGGGCAGGCCTGTGCTCAGGTCGCGGCCCTTGACGTCCATTGTCAGTTCCTGCTCCAGCGGATACGCCGAACCGATGTTGATCTTGATATCTTCCGCCGTGCGTTCGCCAATCATTAAATTGTGGGCGCGTTTCATGTAGGCAATGATGGTCTCGTCAAACTCATCCCCGCCCACGCGCAGCGTGCGGCTAAAGACAATGCCCGCCAGCGAGATGACCGCCATCTCGCAGGTGCCGCCGCCAATGTCCACGATCATGTTCCCGGCCGGCTCGTGGACCGGCAGGCCAACGCCGATGGCCGAGGCCATGCAGGCGTCAATCAGATAGACCTCGCGCGCGCCGGCATGGGTGACGGAGTCCTTCACGGCCCGTTTCTCGACCTCGGTGATCCCGGAGGGCACGGCCACCACCACGCGCGGCGCAATCAACTTGCGGTGGTGGACCCGCTGGAGGAAATGCCGCAGCATCGCCCCGGTGACGTCAAAGTCGGCGATCACGCCGTCTTTCATCGGCCGGATGGCGATGATGTTGCCAGGGGTGCGGCCCATCATCCGCTTGGCCTCTTCGCCCACGGCCAGGACGATGTTCGTCCCGGCCTGGATGGCCACGACGGAGGGCTCCCGCAGCACGATGCCCAAATCGCGAACATAGACCAGCGAATTGGCCGTTCCCAGGTCAATGCCAATGTCGTTGGTAAACAGGCTTTTAAGTTGCGCAAACATGAATCATGCCTTGCACGCGGGCGACTTTACGTGCCCCCTACTCTACCGTCAACCATTTTATTTGCCAGAAAATACGGCCTTCCTTTCCTGATCCTGGCCTTAATCCCGTCCCGTTTTTCATGCCCTTTCGTGTGGCGCGCCTATCATCGCACGAACGACTTGGTGAAATCTTCGCTGCTCACCGCAGCCACCTTCTTTTCGAACCTGGACTCGGCGATCAACTGGCTGAGCTTCCGCTCGTAGGCCGCGGCGTCCAGCGGCAGTTCCACCGTCTGCCCGGTCAAGGACGAATAGAGAATGGCGTTGGCCAGTTCCACCGAGGCCAGGCCCTCCTCGGCGGGCGCGATCAACGGCGTCCCGTCCAGGATCGCATCCACGAAGTTCTGCGTCAGGGTGGCGTGTTGGGCGGGGGCGTTTTCAAAGGGGATTTCCACGTTCCAGACCTCTGGCCGCGCAAAGCCCGTTCTGGCCGTCCGGCTGAATTCCCTCATGCACGTCTCATTGCGCGTGAAGACCAGCCGGTTGTTTTCCAGCACCAGCTTGCCCCGCGTGCCGGCCAGCTCCAAACGGTTGGTCCCGGGCGCTTCGCCGGTAGAGGTGATGAACACCCCGGTTGCCCCGCTGGCATATTCCAGGTAGGCCGTCACGTTGTCTTCTACCTCGATGTCATGGAACCGCCCCAGTTGGCAAAAGCCCCGCACCCGCGCCGGCACCCCGCAGAGCCATTGCAGGATGTCCAGGTTGTGCGGGCATTGGTTGAGCAACACGCCGCCGCCTTCGCCTTTCCAGGTCGCCCGCCAGCCCCCGCTCGCATAGTAGGCCTCGGTCCGATACCAGTCGGTCATGAGCCAGTTGACCCGCACGATTTCGCCCAACTCGCCCTCGGTGATGAGCCGCTTGATCTTCACGTAGCGCGGCTCGGTGCGCAATTGGAACATGGCGCCGAAAACCAGCCCCGGATGCCCCTGATGAGCGGCAATCAGGCGCAGCGCGTCGGCCTTGTGGACGGAGATGGGCTTTTCGACCATCACGTGCACGCACTGTTCGAGGGCGGCGATGCCCAGCGTGGTGTGTTGGTAGTGCGGGGTGGCAATGATCACCGCGTCAACCTCGCCGGAGCGGATCAGCTCCTCGCCGTCATCGAACGTTCGCAGCGGTTGGTAGCGGTCCAGCGGCGCGAAAGCGTCTGCCACGGCCGTCAGCGCGCACCGATTCACCTTGTGGTTCAATAGATAGTCGGCGTGGTATTTGCCGATGTTGCCCAAGCCAATGATGCCCATGCGCACGTTGTTCATCGCTCGTCAGCGTAAGCCCCGGCGTCGCGGGCGCGAAAGAAGGCCGCCGGCTGGTCGGCGCGGACGTAGTAGTACGCCGTGCCGGCGTTATCCGTGGTGAGCACTGCAACCACGTTGGTCTGCGCCCAAGTCACGCGCGTTGAAGACTCAAGCGCGTAGGCTCTCCCCGGGATTCCCAGCACTGAAACCTGCACGCTGGGACCGTACCAACTGATCGCCAGCCGCGCCACCGAGGTGGCGATCAGTTGGCCGGAGAGCAGATCAAACCGGTCATAGTCGCTTTGCCCCTCGTCGTAGTAGAGGCTCACGGTCTCGTAGGCAGAGGGATCAAACTGCCACAGTTCCTCCAGGAGCAGACCGGCCATCTCGCCGGCCTGAAGATAGACGATGCCGTTGCCGTAAAGAGAGCTGGCCCAGTGGTTCGAGTCAGCCCCGTTGCGGGTGATCGTCTTTTGCGCGTAGTGCTCTCCGCCATAGGTAAGATAGCAGGCGACCTCCACCCACTTTACACCCGGCGCCTGAATCCCCAGGTAATGCTTGAAGTAGTCAATGGTAAAGTCCGTCGCCTCCGGCGGGATGACCAACCTGCCCTCCGCGTCCTTGGTGAAGGAGAAGACGAGGGTCCGGCCGCGCAGCTCGGTGCCCAGACCGGGCAGGTAATCGCCGCCGGGCAGCAAGCGCGGCCCGTAGTCAGCGAGCGCCTGAATGTCAACAAAAAACATCTGGGTCTCGTTGGGCAGCACTCCCTGCTGGTCTCCCTCCTGGATATAGACCCCGAGATTGTGACTTAGCTTCTGCCTGATCGCCTCCTCCAATGGACCCATTGAATGGTCAAAAGCAAAGCTGCTGTCGCAATTACGGATCAAGACCTCAGTCTCAGCATCTTCGCCCTGCTCCATCAGTCGCACCGCAAAACGGTTGATCTCACCCAATACGTATGCCTTGACCTTTTCCCGGCTGCCGATCGGCAGCGAGTTGAGCCGTTGCGGGAAAGCCGGCAGCGTCCCCGCAACGAAAAGCAGGAAGACCAACAGTTTCACTTGCGGCAGGATGCCGCGGGCCCCAGGGCAAAGTCAAGCACTAGTTCCGGGCGTTTGCGCTTCGGGCCCTGCTGACGTTCTTGCGGCGCGCCCGCGCTGGCGCCGCCGACACGAAGTAGATTCCGGGCACTCCGCAGTCCCCACACCGCACTCCCCATCACTGCGTCCCCCTCACCCTTGCGCCTCTCTCCCAGTGCGGGAGAGGGGCGTGCAGACTGCTCAACCCTCAACCCTCAACTCTCAACCCTCAACCGTACTCGGGCACTCCGCATTCCCCGCTCCCCACTCCGCACTTACTGCGCCGGCGTGATGAAGTAGCTTGCCCCGCGCCGGGTCGGGAACTCAGCCACATTGGGCTCGACGGGCGTGGCCTTTACCCGGCTGCCCTTGGCCGAGCCGAGCTGGACTTTCACCGGCAGCGACGCTCTGACCCGGCAAGGCGCGCCGTTCAACGACTCGATCCTGGCCGACGTCAACTTCCCATCCTGCCAAGCCGCGTCCACCACGAACCCGCCGCGCGCGCGCAGCCCGCGCACGCTGCCCCCGCCCCAGGCTTGCGGTATCGCCGGGAGCAGTTCGATCTCGCCCGCGTGGCTCTGCAAGAGCATTTCACAGATGCCGGCCGTGCCGCCGAAGTTGCCGTCAATTTGGAAGGGCGGGTGCAGATCCAAGAGGTTCGGCGCGGTGCTCTTGCGCAAGAGGGCCAGCAGGTTGTCGTAGGCCGCCTCGCCTTCGCCCAAGCGCGCCCAGAAGTTGATGATCCACGCCCGGCTCCAGCCGGTGTGGCCGCCGCCGTGCTGGAGCCGGCGCTCCAGGGTGGCTTTCGCCGCCTTCGCCAATTCCGGCGCGCCGCGCCGGGTGATCTGCTTGCCGGGATGCAGCGCAAACAAGTGCGAAATGTGGCGGTGGCCTGGCTCCGGCTCATCGTAGTCTTCGGACCACTCCATGACCTGGCCGTGCTTGCCGATCTGGATGGGCGGCAGGCGCTTCAATGTGGCCTTGAGCTGCTCGCGGAAGGGCGCGTCAACCTTCAGCAATTGGCTCGCCGCGATGCAATTGCTGAACAAGTCATGGACGATCTGGGTGTCCATCGAAGCGCCCATGCAAAGGTGGCCCACGTTGCCGTTGGGCAGGCGATAGGAGTTCTCCGGCGAAATGGACGGCCCGCTCACCAGCCGGCCTTTGGGGTCTTCCACCAGGTAGTCAAGGAAAAACTCGGCGGCTTCTTTCATTATCGGATAGGCCCGCTGGGCCAGGAAAAGCCGGTCGCCCGTGAAGGCATAATGTTCCCAGAGATGCTGGCAGAGCCAGGCGGCGCCCATCGGCCAGAGGCCCCACTGAGGGCCGTCACCGGGCGCGGTGAAGCCCCACACGTCGGTGATGTGGTGGGCGACAAAACCGCGGGCGTTGTAATGGATCTTGGCGGTGCGGCGCCCCGGCTCGCGCAGCGATTCCAACAACTCAAACAGCGGCAGCGCGCACTCGGAGAGGTTGGCGGGCTCGGCCGGCCAGTAGTTCATCTGGAGGTTGATGTTCAAATGGTAATCGCTGTTCCAGGGCGGGTTCATGCCCTCGGCCCAAAGCCCCTGGAGATTGGCCGGCAGGTCACCGGGGCGCGAACTGGAGATCAACAGGTAGCGCCCGAACTGGAAATACAATCCGATCAGGTCCGGGTCCACGCCGCCTTCCTTGACGCCGGCCAGCCGTTCGTCCGTCGGCCGCGCCGCGGCCTCGCTGCCGCCCAGATCCAGTGCGACACGGCGGAACAGTTGCTGGTAATCGGCCACATGGGCGGCTCGGAGCGCCGCGTAGGTCTTCCTGGCCGCCTGGGCCACTTGCTGTTCGGATACCGCCCCGGCGTCGCGTTTCCCAAAGCTGGTGGCCGCCCCGAGAATCAGCGTCGCCGCGTCCGCCCCGCGCACCCCCAGGGTCTGCGCGGTGGTGGTTACCTGGCCGTTCTCAGCGGTGGCTTTGAGCACGACCTGGTAATCCAAGCCGTTGCCCCTATCCAACTGGCCTTGCAGGAACAAACGGTCGGGCGGGCGCAAACTGCTCGCGGACTCCTGCTCGCGATCGAGCGTGGCGAAAAAAGTCACCCCGGCGGGCTGCGAACAGGTGAAGCGGATGACCAGCACCTGGTCAGGGTGACTGACAAAGATCTCCCGCGTGTAACGCGCCTCGCCGATGCAGTAGCTGACTTTCGCCACCGCCGTCTCCAAATCCAGTTCCCGCTGATAGTCGGCGATTTTGGCTTGGCCGGGGAACTCCAGGCGCAGATTCGCCAGCGACTGGTATGGCCGTAACCGCATGGGGTTGCCCATCAGGTAACGGTCGGCCACCTGCATCGCCTCTGCCGGTTTGCCCTCGAACAACAGCCGCCGCACTTCCGGCAGGTGTCCAAGCGCCTCCGGGTTGTTCACCTCTCGCGGGCCGCCGGACCAGAGAGTGTCCTCGTTGAGTTGGATGCGCTCCCTGTCGGTGAGGCCGAACACCATGCCCCCGAGCCGGCCATTGCCCACCGGCAGGGCCTGTTGTTCCCAGTTGGTGGCCGCCTGGCGGAACCAAATCCGCAGCTTGCCGGACGAGTCAGCGGCGGCGGGCGGCTTCTCCGCCGCCCAACCACAGAGACAAACCAGCGCCAGTCCGAGGCCTACGATGACTGCGGATTGGCCAGTGGCAGTAAAATCGGCGCGCGTCATGGAGCGAAGCTTTCGGAATCTGGCCCAGCCGTCAAGCCTGCAGAGAGACCGCGGGGCCTTCGCCTGAAGCGTCGGCTCGTGTGACTCATTGCTGCATCAAGGCGCCGCATCCACCGAAGAGCCGGCTTCTGGCCGAGAGACTTGTGGCGCTTCCCGGAGGGCCAGCGCTGCGCGCTCTGGGCGTTCATCTCCGTGCGCAAACGCCATCCGCCGCAACTCTTCGCCGTTGCCAACCATTTGCCCGGCAAGCGCGTGCTCCGCCGCCCATCGGCGGGTATTCTCACAAAGACGATGCACGTCGTGCCCGGCCTCCGCAGCCAACTCATCTTTGATCCGCCAGACTTCTTCGAGAATCGGATTCGCTCTCATGGGGTCATTCTGCCACAAGCTCCGGTGGTGTGCAAACCGTCGGCAAGGGCCATCCCACTTGCCTGGCCTCGCGTTCGAGCGGAGAAGCTTTGCAGGATGGGCGCCGCTGCGGCATAGTGGGGCGAGTCTATGCGATTTCTAGACGAATATCGCGACGCCCAGGTGGCCGGCAAATACGCGCGCGCGATTGGCCGGGCGGCCACGCGCTCCTGGACGATCATGGAAGTCTGCGGCGGGCAGACCCATGCCATCGTCAAGTACGGGATTGATGAACTGTTGCCCCGTCAAGTGACCCTCGTCCACGGCCCCGGCTGCCCGGTGTGCGTGACGCCACTAGAGTTGATTGACAAGGCCATCGAGTTGGCCTCCCGCCCCGGCATCGTGTTTTGCTCCTTCGGCGACATGCTGCGGGTGCCCGGCAGCCGCACCAACCTGCTGTCGGTCAAGGCCGGCGGCGGAGACGTGCGCGTGGTCTATTCGCCGATGGATGCGCTCAAGCTGGCCCGGCAACAGCCCGAAAAGCAGGTGGTATTTTTCGCTGTTGGTTTTGAGACCACCGCTCCGGCCAACGCAATGGCGGCGCACCAAGCAAGGCAGGAGGGGGTGCGCAACTTCACCCTGCTGGTCTCTCACGTGCTGGTGCCGCCGGCGATGGAGGCCATTCTGGCGTCGCCGTCCAATCGGGTCCAAGGTTTCCTGGCGGCCGGGCACGTCTGCACGGTGATGGGCTGGCGCGAATACGAACCCATCGCGGCGAAGTACCACGTGCCCATTGTCGTGACCGGATTCGAGCCGCTGGACATATTGCAGGGCCTGCTCATGTGCGTGCAGCAACTGGAGTCTGGCCGCGCCACAGTGGAAAACCAATACGCCCGCTCGGTGCGCCGCGAAGGCAACCTGCCGGCCCAACAACTGATCCGCGAGGTGTTTCGAGTGATCCCGCGCAAATGGCGCGGCGTGGGCGAAATTCCGCGCAGCGGCTTTGGTTTGAGCGAGGCCTACGCAGACTTTGATGCCGAGCGCCGCTTCGGGCTGGCCGAATACAGCGCGGCGGAGCCCGCCGAATGCCTCAGCGGCTTGGTGTTGCAGGGAGTCAAGAAACCGCCGGAGTGTCCGGCCTTCGGCACGCGCTGCACGCCGGAGCATCCGTTGGGCGCGACCATGGTATCCGGCGAAGGCGCTTGTGCGGCGTATTATCGGTATCGCGGCGGCGTGAAACGTGAAACGTGAATATGGTTATCAGGTTTTCAGGTTATCAAGTTGTCAGGTTCCGTCCGTCGTCACCCGTGCCCTTCTCCAACTCGATAACTTGACAACCTGAGAACTTGATAACTTGACAAGCTGATAACCTCATGACCCCCGAATTCACCCCCGCCTGTCCCCTGCCGATCACGGATTACCCGCACGTGCTTTTGGCACACGGCGGCGGGGGCCGGCTCATGCAGCAACTGATCGAAAAGGTCTTTCTGGCCGCTTTTGCCAACCCGCCGCTGGAGCAACGCCACGATGGCGCGGTGCTGGAGGTGGCTGGCCGCCGCCTGGCGTTCACGACCGATTCGTACGTGGTGAGCCCGTTGTTTTTCCCCGGCGGCGACATCGGGACGCTGGCCGTCAACGGCACCGTGAACGACCTGGCGATGTGCGGCGCCCGGCCGCGCTGGTTGAGCGCCGGCTTCATCTTGGAGGAGGGCATGCCCATGGAAACCCTCTGGCGGGTCGTGCAGTCAATGCGCCAGGCAGCGGCGGCGGCCCAGGTGCAACTGGTGACCGGCGACACGAAAGTCGTGGACAAAGGCAAAGGCGACGGCTTGTTTATCAACACCGCCGGCATCGGCGTGATTGAACACGAGCTGACCATCAATCCCAGCCAAGTGCAGCCCGGCGACGCCATTTTGCTCAACGGCGACCTTGGCCGGCACGGGATGGCCATCATGTCCGTGCGCGCGGGGCTGGAATTCGAGACTACCATTGAAAGCGATTGCGCCCCGTTGGCTGCCCCCGTGCTCGCGCTGCTGGACGCCGGCGTGGAAGTCCATTGCCTGCGCGACCTGACCCGCGGCGGCCTGGCGGCGGCGCTCAACGAGATTGCGGGCGCCGGCGGCGTCGAGTTGGAAATTGACGAGGGTGCGATTCCCGTGACTCAGCAAGTCCAGGGCGCCTGTGAGCTGCTGGGTTTTGACCCGCTTTACGTGGCCAACGAAGGGCGGTTCGTTGCGTTCGTGGCCGCGCCGGACACCGCACGGGCGCTGGGTGTTCTGCGGGCGCAGCCGCTCGGCACCGCGGCGTGTCGGATTGGCGCCGCCGCCAAAGGCACGCCCGGACTGGTGACAATGCGCAGCCGCATCGGCGCGCGGCGGGTGGTGGACCTGCTTAGCGGCGAACAGCTTCCGCGGATTTGCTGAAGCGTGAGGCGTGAGGCGTGAGATGTGAAACGTGGGTTCGGATGCTGGATGCTGGATACTGGATACTGGACGCTGGACGCGGGCGGAGCCAGGAACAAGTGTTCACGTTTCACGTTTCACGTTCACCTCGGTTCAAAGCCGTCGAGAAAGCCAAAAGTGCGGCCAAGTACCCCGCCGCCGGGGCAATATTGGCTCCGCCCCGGGAACCGCCGAAATAATAAAAACGGCTGCTTGACACCACAACGGCTTGTAGGGTATCAAGGTGCCCGCCACACCAGGCGGTGGTATGGCCCGGCTTTATGCGATGCCCTAAATGTGCCAGCCAGGAGGACAAGGTGATTGACTCGCGCGGCTCGCGCGAAGGTGCCACCATCAGGCGGCGGCGTCAGTGCGCGCGCTGCGGCCACCGCTACACTACTTATGAGCAGGTCGAGCAACGCCCGCTGCTGGTCGTCAAGCGCGACGGGCGGCGGGAGGAGTTCGCCAAGGAAA